>Ga0075425_100002830_pt1 | contig 17451 bp, 14 predicted proteins | sample SoiMethybrSBSTD4_FD_75300 | JGI IMG/M metagenome (GOLD analysis project Ga0075425, IMG submission 75300) | Bulk soil microbial communities from a Populus tree surrounding site in Tennessee, USA - Soil MetaG P. TD hybrid SBSTD4 | ecosystem: Environmental > Terrestrial > Soil > Tree plantation... | reverse complement strand
CGATCTCCTCTTCGTCGAAATCGGTGACGGTCGTCCCGTCGTCGACCTTGCCGAAACGATTGACCATGCCGGCGGCGGAAAGGAGCGCCGAGGCGAGCTGCGTTTTACCGGATCCGCTGTGACCGACGAGAGCGACGTTCCGAATCCCTGCCGCGTCGTAAACCTTCATAGCCCGGACCCCTTCGAGGTGGAAAGGTCGAATCTTATATTCCGGGCTCGGCGGGCCGCAAGGCCGGCGGATATGCGCCGATCGCTAGCCGGGACCGGGATGGTTGAGATCGGGCAGGTTGCCGTCGCGGTCCTCGGGATCACGCGCGGCGGCGCGCTCCTCCACGATCATCTCGACCGCGTTCCGCTTGTCTTCGTTGAGCATGCCGTAGACGCTGCCGACCGCGGCCGAGCCGATCCCGCCGCGGCTCCGCTGCCGCGTGAGCATGGAGACGATGAAGATGACGATGACCGCCGCGGCAAGCCAGACGGCGCCGTCCATGGAGCCTCCGGCCCGGCTGAAGCCGGGCGCTACTCGTAACGGAGCGCTTCGATCGGATCGAGGCGCGATGCCTTGAACGCGGGATACGAGCCGAAGAACAGACCGACCGACGCCGAGAAGCCGAGTCCGATCGCAAACGACCACCACGGCAGCGACACGGGGAAGCCCGAGACCAGGTGCACGGCGTATCCGATGCCGGCGCCGAGCGCGATGCCGATGATGCCGCCGCACGACGTCAGGAACGCGGCTTCCATCAGGAACTGGAACAGGATCTCGGCGCGCCGCGCGCCGAGCGCCTTGCGCACGCCGATTTCGCGTGTCCGTTCGGTCACCGAGATCGACATGATCGCCATCACGCCGATGCCGCCGACCATCAGGGCAATCGAGGAGATGACGACGAGCGCGAAGAAGGTGCCCTGGCTGATCGAATCCCACAGCTTCAGGAACGAGTCCTGCGTGCTGAGGTCGAAATCGTTCGCCTCGTCGAGCTTCAGGCCGTGACGGATGCGCATGACGCGCTCGATGTCCGCCAGCGCCTCGTCGCGGGACGCGCCCTCGCGCGGGAGCGCCGAGATCATGATATTGGTGATCGATCCGCTCATGCCGCCGCGGCCGAAGCGCCCAACCTTGAGCCCGAACACGCGCGAGTACGTCGTGTAGGGGACGACGGCGAAGTCGTCCTGATTGAGGTTGAAGCCGCCGGGAGACGGCCGCTTGTCGAACACGCCGACGATCTCGAATCGCTCGGTCCCGACGCGCACGAACTTGCCGATTGGCTCCGTGCCGGTCGGCTCGAACAGCAGTTTGTAGGCCGTGTTCCCGAGGACGACGACGTTCTTGCGGTACTGCACGTCGGTTCCGGTGAAGAACCGGCCGGAAAGCATCGGGATGCGCGTGCCCTCGGCGAAGTTTTCGCCGGTGCCGAAGATGACCAGGTTCTTCGTTTTGAGATCGCGGTAGAACACGCGCCGGTTCGTGATCGGCCCCGGTCCCGCGCCGAGCTCCAGATCCACGTACTGCAGCATCGTCGTCTGCTGCTCGAGGGCGCGCGCGTCGGAGATCGTCAGGTCCGGCCGCTTGATCAGCTCGCGCAGTTCGGTGCCGTTGGCAAAGCTGCTGACGCCGAACCGCTGCAGGTAGATGATGTTCGGGCCCGACTGCGCGATGAGAGCGCGCAGCGACTGGTCGAAGCCGCGGATGAGCGCCGTCATGCCGACGATCGACGTGATGCCGATGACGACGCCAAGCACCGTCAGGAAGGACCGCATCTTGTTGGTGCGCACGGTGTCCGCGGCCATCGCGACGACTTCCCAGAAGAGCGCCAGCCGAAGAGCCATTACTCGCGCCTCAACGCTTCAATCGGATCCAGTCGCGCCGCGCGCATCGCCGGATACAGCCCGAAGAACAGGCCGACCAGCGCCGTGATCGTGATGCCCAGGCCGACGGACCAGATCTCCACCGACGCCGGAATCGGCGTGAACGCGGCGATGAGCGTGGCGATCAGCGCGCCGCCCACCGTGCCGACGACGCCGCCGAATATCGACAGCACCACCGATTCGGTGAGAATCTGCGCCATGATGTCGGACCGCCGCGCGCCGAGCGCCTTGCGCAATCCGATCTCGCGCGTCCGCTCCGTCACGACCATCAGCATGATGTTCATGATGACGATGCCGCCGACGACGAGCGACAGGCCGACCACGCCGACGAGCACGGCGAAGATGCCGTTGGTCGCCGAATGATAGATGTCGAGAATCGTGTCGGACGTGAAGATGCCGAAGTTGTCCGGCTGCTTCGGCTTCAGGCGCCGCACCGTGCGCATCGCGAGCGTCGCTTCGTCGATCGCCTCGGGCAGGTCGGAGGCGTCCCGCGGCTTCACGGTCATCTCGAGCGGCCGCCGCGAGCCGAAAAGCATCTGGAACTGGCTCAGCGGAATGATCGCGAACTCGTCCTGCGACTGACCGAGATTCGATCCCTTCTTCGCGCTGACGCCGACGACCGTGAAATGGTGCCCCTGGATCTGAATGACGCGGTCGATCGGATCGATCGTGGTTCCGAACAGGCGATCGGCGGTCTGCCAGCCGAGCACGACGACCGGGCGGCTGCTCTCGACTTCGATCGGGCTCATCAGCCGCCCGCGCTCCGCGTCGAACATCGAGAAGCTCCCGAACTCGCCCGTCACGCCCTGCACACGCGTGCTGTCGATCGACTTGTCCCGGAACGTGATGCGGCCGCCGGCGCTCGAGTCGAGCATCACCGACGTCGCGAGCGGACTGTAGCGGCGGATCGCCCGCATGTCGATCGGCGTGATGCGCGGGTTGGCACGGACCTTCTCGAACTCTTCGTCGCTGCGCGTGATCGGGAACTGCTGCACGCTGAACGAATCGGCGCCGGCCTCGTTGAGAATCGCCTTCTTCACGGAGGCGTTCAACCCCTGAATCAGCGACACCACGGCGATGATCGACGTCACCGCGACGATGTTGCCGAGCACGGTCATGAACGACCGCAGCTTGGCGCCCCAGATCGCGTCCAGCGCGATCCATGCCGAATCCAGGAACTTGTTCATGGCAACGGACGGAACACGCTCCGTCCCTACTTCTTCTTGCTATTGTCGATCCGGACGACATCTCCGTCGGCCATGCCGCGCACGGAGTTGTACGGCCCGGTGATGACCTGATCGCCCGCCTCGAGGCCCGAGACCACTTCGAAGAACTTGTCGCCGGCAATCCCGAGCTTGATCGGCTGAAACACCGCCTTGCCGTCCTTGACGACGAAGACGCCCTCCGTTTCCTTGCGGGTCTGTCCCGGCTGCAGCTCTTCCGCCGACGCCACCGGCTCCACCGACGGCCGGCGCCGCCGATCGGTCTTCGGCTGCCGGACGATCTGATTGTTCGCGTCGAACACGAGCTCGCGGACGGCGACCGCCGGAATCGGCGCAGCCTTGACGCCCTTGCGCGTGGCGGTCGTGATGTCCGCGGTGCAGGTGAACCCGGGGCGCACCTCTGGAATCTTGTCGTCGAGCATGATGACGACCTTGAAATTCGTCGCCTGTGTCCCCGCCGCGCCGCTGGCCGCGGTGATCGGAGAATTGCCGATCTCGCTCACCTTCCCCTTGAACGTCTTCTCCGGGATCGCGTCGATCATGATCTTGGCGACCTGTCCGATCTGCACGTTCGGCACGTTGGTCTCGTCCACTTCGACTTCGGCCTGGATGATGCCCATGTCGGCGAGCTGGAGCAGCACGGTGCCCGGGTTGTTCATCGTGCCGACGACGGCGGTCTCGCCCTCCTGGATGTTGCGTTTCGTGACGATGCCCTCGATCGGCGATTCGATCCGCTGCTTGCTCAGGTCGTAGCGCGCGCTCTCGAGCGTCGCGCGCTCCTGCGCGATGCGGCTCTCCTGCGGCTTGATCTGCTTCTCGCGCTCCTGCACCAGCGACTCCGCGGATTTCACGTCGTTCTGCGCCTTGTCGAGCGCCTCGCGCGTCGTGAGCTGCTGGCGCCAGAGGTCCTGCTGCCGTGCGAGGTTCTGCTGCGCCTGCTGCAGCTGCACCTTGGCGGTCTCGATCGACTGCCGCATCCCCTCGAGCGACTCCTCGGCCGCTTTCATCGACGCGGTGCCGCCCTCGACGCGCGTCTTGAGCGACTTGGGATCGATCTGCAGCAGGAACTGACCGACGTGGACGCGGTCGCCTTCGTTGACCGCAAGATTGACGACGCGGCCGGGCGTGTCGGCGCTGATGTTGACGAGACGCTTCGGCTGAATCTTCCCCGACGCCGACACGATCGCCTCGAGGTCGCGCGCTTTGATGACGTCGGTGGTGACCGAGAGCCCCGTGTCCTTCTTGAAGTACAGGTTCGCGCCGACAACGGCGGCGAGGACGACGACGAACCCGACGACGATGAGAATGTTCTTCCGAGACATTTACGCTCCTGCGAGTGCGGTGCGAACCAGGGCGATCGCCAGCGCGATCACGACGTAGATACCGAGCAGAGTGCACGCGATCGGGCCCGTGCGCTTTCTGTAGAGCACGGCGAGGCCGATCGACAGGCTCACGATCCACCAGGTCAGGAAGAGATCGATCGAGCCGAGAAACCGGGCCACAAACCCCGTCTCCTCGAGAAACGGGAAGAAGACCGCGAGATTGGTCGCGCCCGACATCGACTCCCGCGCGTACCCCAGCGAGAGGCCGAAGATCTGGGAAATCGTCAGAATCACGTACGAGTGCGCGACGATGGCGTAGACCTGCTTGAACCGCGCGTCGCCGCCGACGAGCGCGTTGAAGATGCCGAGCAGGATCCCCGCGGTGATCAGCGAGCCCAGCGAGAAGGCCACGACCTGACCGATCGGGCCGGTGTACTTCGCGAACGCCATGCGGCTTTCCATCTGCGTGTACATCTGATCGGTGATGCGCATGCCGAACGATTCCATCGCCTTGATCTGCTGATCGAACATCGCCTGCTGCCCGACCTGGCTCGACAGAAACACGAAGGTCGCGAGCGCTCCGACGCCGATCGCGAACGCGAGCGCGCCGAACCAATGCGGGCGCGCGGCGATTTCCGCGTACGTCGCACGGGGCGACAGCAGGACGCCGAAGAGGCGCGCGGGAAGACCCTTCGAAGCCGGTGCGGGCGCGGTCGTGTCGGTCACGTCAGCCTCCAGATCCATACGCAGCCCGTCATCGTGTGTGCCGTCGGCGGCCGTTCGGGGACGCGCCGTTGGTGCCGAACACTTTCCGCAGGACTCCGAGCCCGTTCTGCAGCCGCCGTCGCGCGGGCAGATCGAGCGGCGCGAGGACGTCGGCGAGATGCGCCTCCGCGCACCGCGCCACGCGCTCGAGCGCCGCGCGGCCGGCCGGCGTGACCTCGATCATGATCACGCGCCGATCGGCTTCGGGCGCGAGACGCCGTACCCAGCCGTGTTCGGCCATCGCGCTGATGGAATTCGACATGGTCGGCAGGCTGACGCCCTGAATCGACGCCAGCTCGGTCAGCATCCGCGGGTGATCGTTGAGGATCGAGAGCAGCCCGAAATGCGCCGGCACGGCCAGCTCGCCGGCGGCGCGCAGTTCGGCGGCAACCGTCCGCATCACGAGCGGGATGATCTGAAGAATGTCTCGCGCGCTCTCGCGCGCCTGGATTCGGGTCATGGGCGGATCATCTGAACAGGGCTGAACAGGAGTACAGGGACACTTACGAGTTAGCCGGCCTAATTGTTCCCGGGCGCTAATAGTTGTCACTGCTAAGTTTATCAGAGCCGCCGGCGGCGCGGCAACGCAGACGCCGGTTCGCGCGCCCGTCTCTTCGCGCGCGCAGCCGCGATACGCCGCCAGACGCGTCGTATTTCGTTGACAGTGGAGGAGTTGCCGTTTACCATGCGGGGTCCCCAACCACCTTCGCGCTGTGCGCCACGGTGGCAGTCTGCGCCGCCTCCACGCGGATGCAGTGCGGGGCAGGCGACAAGGAGCATGAGCGTGGTCGGATTCGTCCCCAAGGAGATGTTCTTCACCAAGGGTGTCGGCAAGCATCGTGAAAAGCTGACGTCGTTCGAGCTCGCGCTCCGCTCGGCCGGCATAGCCGCGTGCAATCTCGTACGCGTGTCGAGCATCTTTCCGCCGAAGTGCCGCATCCTGTCGCGATCGCAGGGGATGAAACGCCTCGAGCCGGGCCAGGTGACGTTCGTGGTGATGTCCGAGGCGGCGACGCGCGAACCGCACCGCCTCATCGCCGCGACGGTCGGCGTCGCGATCCCGCGGGACCGCGAGCTGTACGGCTACCTCTCGGAGCATCACAGCTTCGGCGAGAGCGAGGACATCGCGGGCGACTACGCGGAGGAACTGGCCGCCGAGATGCTCGCGACGACGCTCGGCCTCGAGTTCGATCCCGACAAGAGCTGGGACGAGAAGAAGGAAGTGTACCGGCTCTCGAATCAGATCGTCCGCACGCAGAACGTCACGCAGACGGCAGTCGGCGACAAGAAGGGATTGTGGACGACCGTCGTCGCGGCAGCCGTTCTCGTCGGCTGACCCTCGCCGCAGCCGCGGCGTTCGTCCTGCTCGCGTCCGGCGCATCGGCACAGACGTTCGAGACCGTCGGTGTCCGCGCGCAGGGGATGGCCGGTGCCTTTGTCGCCGTGGCCGATGACGCGACGGCGACCTGGTGGAATCCCGCGGGGCTCGCGGCCGGCCCATTCGCCAATCTGGTCCTTGATTACAGCGAGACCGACGATGCGCCGACCAACCCGATCAGCCGGGGCATCGCCTTCGGCTATCCGGCGCTCGGTTTGAGCTATTACCGCTTGCCGGTCAATCAATTCCGCGTCCTCTCCTCTACAGCCGGGTCGGCCATCGGCCGAGAAGATCAAGGCGTTTTGACCCAGTTTGGGACCAGTGTCAGCCAGTCCATTGGCAGGCACTTCGTGCTCGGGACCACGGTGAAGCTGCTGCACGCGGCCGAAACCGAGACCGAGTTCGACGTCGGCGCAGCGTTGTCGTATGGAGTGCTTCGGGTCGGCGCGACCCTTCGCAATCTCCGGGAGGCGACGCTGGCGACCGACGCGGGCGACGTCCTCCAACTCGAACGGCAAGTGCGTGTCGGCGTGGCATTTACGGGACACACGAAAGGGCAGATCGATACGGCGACGCTCGCCTTTGACGCCGATTTACTGACGTTTCATTCCGTGTACGGCGAGGAGCGGCGCGCGGCGGGCGGCGGAGAAATATGGACGAAAGGGCGGGTAATCGGTCTGCGCGGCGGCATCAGCGCCAATACGGTCGGCGACTCGTTCGTCTCGGCGAGCGGCGGGGCGAGCATCGCCCTGCATCACGGTATCTATATAGAAGGTCAGATCACGCGGGGGTCGGATCAATCGAGGCAAGGCTGGAGTGCAGGTCTCAAACTGACGTTTTAGGTCAACCGTTGACATATTTTGTCAATTCCTTTAGTTTTCATCTCTCACATTCATGCCCGTTCGAATAGGCGAGCTTCTTCTTAAGGAGAAGCGTATCTCCGCGGAGCAGCTCCAGCAGGCCTTGACCGCGCAAAAGGCCAACGGGGGCAAACTCGGCTTCAACCTGGTCAAGCTCGGGTTCGTCAAGGACGAAGAGATCACGGCGCTGCTGAGCAAGCAGTACGGCGTGCCGTCGATCAACCTCGCGCAGTTCGAAATCGACCCCGCGGTCATCAAGCTGATTCCCGCCGAGACCGCGAACAAGTACCAGATTGTTCCGCTGTCGCGGGCCGGCGCGACGCTCACGATCGCGATGACGGATCCGACCAACGTCTTCGCGATGGACGACATCAAGTTCATGACCGGCTACAACGTCGAGCCGGTCGTCGCCTCCGAAACGGCGGTCACCGACGCGATCACGAAGTACTACCCGGCGCCGGCGCCGGGCGCGAAGCCGCAGAAAGCCGTCGCCGCGCCGAAAGAGCCGACCGGACCGCAGGTCTCCGCGCTGGAGATGGCGAGCAAGGGCCTCGAAGAGCTGCAGTCGATGGACGCCGCCGAAGGCGACGTTGAGGTCCTCGAGGAACTGCAGGAGATCGACGCGAACGCGCTCGCGAAAGCCGGCGAGGATGCGCCGGTCGTCCGCCTGGTCAACGTCATCCTGATGTCCTCGATCCAGAAGGGGGCGAGCGACATCCACATCGAGCCGTACGAAAAGGAATTGCGGGTCCGGTACCGCATCGACGGGATTCTCTACAACATCATGAATCCGCCGATGAAGTACCGCGACGCGATCTCGTCGCGCGTCAAGATCATGTCCAAGCTGGACATCGCGGAGAAGCGTCTCCCGCAGGACGGCCGCATCAAGATCCGCTTCAACGAATCGGGCGTTCAGAAGGAAATCGACTTCCGCGTGTCCGTCCTGCCGACGCTGTTTGGCGAGAAGATCGTCATGCGTCTGCTCGACAAGGACAAGCTGATGCTCGACATGACGAAGCTCGGATTCGAGCAGGAATCGCTGACGAAGTTCGAGGAGGCGATTCTCCGGCCATGGGGCATGGTGCTCGTCACGGGACCGACGGGCAGCGGCAAGACGAACACGCTCTACTCGTCCATCTCGAAGGTCAACACGCCGGAAACCAACATCATGACCGCCGAGGATCCGGTGGAGTTCAACCTGGTCGGGGTCAACCAGGTGAACGTGAAGGAGAGCATCGGGCTCAATTTCGCGGCGGCGCTCCGGTCGTTCCTCCGGCAGGATCCGAACATCATCCTCGTCGGCGAGATTCGAGACTTCGAGACGGCGGAAATCGCGGTCAAGGCCGCGCTCACCGGACATCTCGTGCTGTCGACGCTGCACACCAACGATGCGCCGAGCACGATCAACCGTCTGATGAACATGGGCATCGAGCCGTTTCTCGTGGCGAGCTCGGTCCATCTGATCTGCGCCCAGCGCCTCGTGCGCCGCATCTGCACCGGCTGCAAGGTCGAGGCGCCGCTGCCGATCCCGGCGCTGATCAACGCGGGCTTCAGCGAGGAGGATGCGAAGACCGTCAAGCCGATGAAGGGCGAGGGGTGCGAGCGCTGCAACAAGACCGGCTACAAGGGCCGCGTCGGGCTGTACGAAGTCATGCAGGTGACCAACGAGCTGCGCGAGCTGATTCTCGTCGGCGCGTCCGGCCTCGAGCTGCGTCGAAAGGCGATCGAAGAGGGAATGATCACGTTGCGCGGCAGCGGCCTGCGCAAAGTCAGCGCGGGTCTCACCACGATCGAAGAGGTCGTGCGGGAAACCGTGAAATAACGACAACGCACAGCTGAGAGCTGAAAAAAGATGGCAACCCTGCCCGACCTGTTGAAGACGCTCGTGGAAGCCGGCGGCTCCGACCTCCACATCACGACGATGTCGCCGCCGCAGATCCGCGTGCACGGCCACCTGCAGCGCCTGCAGCTCCCCGATCTGCAGCCGGCGGAAACCAAGCAGCTGGTCTACAGCGTGCTGACCGACTCGCAGAAGAAGCGTTTCGAGGAGACCAACGAGCTCGACTTCTCGTTCGGCCTCAAGGGCCTCGCGCGTTTCCGCTGCAACGTCTTCAACCAGCGCGGCGCGGTCGCGGCCGTGTACCGGTTGATTCCCGAGAAGATCAAATCGTTCCAGGACCTCGGTCTGCCTCCGGTGCTCGCGAACCTCGCCGAGCGGCCCCGCGGCCTCGTCCTGATCACCGGACCGACCGGCTCCGGCAAATCGACGACGCTGGCCGCGATGCTCGACAAGATCAACAACGAACGGCACGACCACATCCTGACGATCGAGGATCCGATCGAGTTCGTCCACCAGCACAAGGGCTGTCTCGTCAACCAGCGCGAGGTGCACGCGGACACGAACAGCTTTTCGAACGCGCTGCGCGCCGCTCTCCGCGAAGATCCGGACATCGTCCTCATCGGCGAAATGCGCGACCTGGAGACCGTCGAGGCCGCGCTGAAGATCGCCGAGACCGGCCACCTGACGTTCGGCACGCTGCACACGAACTCCGCGGCGCAGACGATCAACCGCATCATCGACATCTTCCCGTCGGGCCAGCAGGGGCAGATCCGCACGCAGCTTTCGCTGGTGCTCGAAGGCATCGTCTGTCAGGCGCTCCTGCCGAAGAAGGATGGAAAGGGCCGCTGCTGTTCGCTCGAGATTCTCGTCCCGACGCCGGCCATCCGGAACCTGATTCGCGACGACAAGGTGCATCAGATTTACGGCGCGATGCAGGCGGGCCAGGTCGGCAGCGGCATGCAGACGGCGAATCAGTCGCTGGCGAGCCTGTATCAAAAAGGTCTGATCACGCTCGATGTCGCGTTGGGCTCGTCGTCGCTCAAGGATGAACTGCAGGATCTGATCAACCGCGGCGTCGGGGTCGTGGCCGGCGCCGGAATGGCGCCGAGGCCGGGCATGCCGCCGCGGCCTCCGGCCCGTTAGAGCCGATAAGAAGACTGATAAAGGACTGACGCCATGCCAACCTTTGCGTACGCCGGACGGACACGCGGCGGACAGGACGTCACCGGAGAGCGGGTCGCCGACAGCATGGACGCCGCTGTGGCAATGCTGCGACGCGAGCAGATCCAGGTCACGAAGATTACGCCGGCCAAGGCCAAGGAGGCCAAGGGCGGCGCAGGCACTTCCAAAGGCGGCAAGAAAGTCGCCGCCAAGAGCCTCGCGATCTTCACCCGTCAGTTTTCCGTGATGATCGACGCCGGCCTGCCGCTCGTGCAATGCCTCGACATCCTCGGCACGCAGGAGGAGGACAAGGGCTTCGCGGGCGTCATTCTGGCCACGCGGACAGACGTCGAGGGCGGCATGTCGCTCGCGGACGCGATGAAGCGGTATCCCAGAACTTTCGACCCGCTCTTCACGAACATGATCGCGGCGGGCGAGGCCGGCGGTATTCTCGACACGATTCTCAAGCGCCTCGCGACGTACATCGAGAAGAACGTCAAGCTGCAGGGCGAAGTGAAGTCGGCGATGATTTACCCGATCGCCGTCATCTGCATCGCCGGCATCATCGTCGGCGTCATTCTCTGGAAGGTCATTCCGACGTTCGCGGCGATGTTCGAGAGCCTCGGCGCGCAGCTGCCGGCGCCGACGCGATTCGTCATCTGGCTGAGCAACAACCTCATTCGATTCGGCCTGCCGCTCATCGGCCTCGGCGCGCTGGGCGGCTGGGCCTTTAAGCAGTGGTACGGGACCCCGGGCGGCCAGCACGTCGTGGATGCGGTGATGCTCAAGGCGCCCATTCTCGGCGACATTCTCCGGAAGAACGCCGTCGCGCGGTTCTGCCGCACGCTGTCGACGCTGATTTCTTCCGGTGTGCCGATTCTCGACGGGCTCGAGATCACCGCCCGCACCTCGGGCAACATCATCGTCGAGGACGCGATCATGTCGACGCGCAAGAGCATCGAGCGCGGCGAGACGATTGCGGCGCCGCTCAAGGAAACGAAGGTGTTCCCGCCGATGGTCGTCCAGATGATCAGCGTCGGCGAAGCGACGGGCGCGCTCGACACCATGCTCAGCAAGATCGCGGACTTCTACGAGGAGGAGGTCGAGACGGCGGTCGCCGGCCTCCTGACGCTGCTCGAGCCGGTGATGATTGCCGTCCTCGGCGTCGTCGTCGGCGGCATTGTCATCGCCATGTACATGCCGATCTTCGATCTGATCAGCAAGCTGACCTGAAGACGGGGGAGTTCTCTTTTCTCAGCATGCAGAAGACCGGTCTGCGCCGAAACGTCGCGTGGCTGATTCTGATTCGCGCCGTCATCAGCACGATGTTGCTGGGGTCGGCGACGTTTGCCGAGATCCGGCAGCCCGGCTCGTTCCAGATCGATCCGTTCTTCTCGCTGATCGGCCTGACGTACGCGCTGACGATCGGCTACGCGCTCACGCTTCGGTTCGTCGAACGCCACCGCTGGCTCGTCGACGTCCAGCTGGCCGGCGACGCGCTGATCGTCTCGGCTTTCATCTACGTCACGGGCGGCATCGGCAGCCTGTTCACGTCGCTGTACGTCCTGCCGATCGTGGCCGCCAGCTCGCTGCAGTTCCGGCGCGGCGGCCTGCTGGTCGCGACGCTCAGCGCGGTGCTGTTCGTCGGCCTCGTGCTCGCGCAGTACTTCTCGACCGGCCTGCCGATCGCGGCGCGTTCGGCGTTCTACACCGTCACGCTGAACGTGTTCGGCTTCTTCGCGGTCGCGCTGCTCAGCGGATCGCTGGCCGACAGCCTGCAGTCCGCGGGCGCGAGGCTCGAACAGGCGTCCGAGGAGATCGCGGATCTCCAGGCGCTGAATCAGATCATCATCGACAGTCTGCCGAGCGGTCTGGCGACGGCTGACGGCGAGCACCGCGTGCTGACGTTCAACCGCGCCGCCGAGTCGATCACGGGCGTGCGCGCCGAATCCGCGGTCGGGCGGCCGGTGCGCGACGTCCTTCAGCTCCCGACGGCGATCGTGGAATCGGTAGCGTTGTCGGTGGGCGCGAGCGCCGTCCGCCGCCACGAACTCCGGTACCAGATGCCGGATGGCAGCGGCGAGCGCGAGATCGGCCTGACCGCCACGCGTCTGGAGACGCCGGCGAACGGGCCGGGACTGCTGCTCACGTTCCAGGACGTCACCGCCATCAAGAAACTCGAGCGGGACGCCGCCATTCAGCAGCGGCTGGCCGCGGTGGGCGAGATGGCCGCCGGCATCGCTCACGAAATCCGCAACCCGCTCGCGTCGATGTCCGGATCGATCCAGATTCTGCGTCAGGAGCTGCCGCTGAGCGCCGAGCAGGAGCAATTGATGGACATCGTGCTCCGCGAGTCCGAGCGGCTGAACACGACGATTCGATCGTTTCTGGCGTATGCGCGCCCGAATCGGTTCCAGATCGCGCGCTTCGACGTGCGGCGCGCGATCAACGACACCGCGCTGCTGCTGCGCAACAGCTCTGAAGTCGGCGACGGCCACGAGATTCTCGTCGACGTGCCGAAGGACGAGCTCGGCTACGACGCCGACGAGGGGCAGATCAAGCAGATCATCTGGAACCTCGCCACCAACGGCCTGCGCGCCATGCCCGACGGCGGACGGCTGCGGCTGATGGCCGCCGTCGATGCGGCGGCGGCTCACATCGTGCTGAGCGTGCAGGACGAGGGCGTCGGCCTCGCGGCCGAGGAAATCGACAACCTGTTCCAGCCCTTCCACGGCCGCTTCGCCAAAGGCACCGGTCTGGGCCTCGCGATCGTCCACCGCATCGTCAGCGATTACAACGGCGAGATTCGCGTCCACTCGCAGCCCGGCGCCGGGACGACCATCTCCGTGCGGCTGCCCTCACGCTCGTTCGCGACGGTGTCGGCATGAGCACGGCCGCCGTCCAGCCCGCCACCGCCCCCGCCGAGCGCCGTCCGCCGCGGATCCTCGTCGTCGACGACGAGCGATCGATGCGCGAGCTGCTGGCGATCGTGCTGAAGCGCGAAGGCTACGAGGTGCTGCTCGCGGAGAACGGAAAGATGGCGGTCGATCTGATCGAGAAGGAGCCGATCGACATCCTGATTTCCGACATCAAGATGCCCGACCTGAGCGGCGTCGAAGTGCTGCGCGCCGCGAAGAAGGTCGACCAGGACATCCTCGGCATCATGATCACGGCGTTTGCGTCCACCGATACGGCGGTCGAAGCGATGCGCCTGGGCGCGTGCGATTACCTGAGCAAGCCGTTCGACATCGATCTCCTCAAGATGAAGGTGCGCGAGAAGATCGAGAGCCGGCAGCTCCGGCAGGAGAACGTGCTGCTCAAGCGCACGCTCGGGCTGACGCACAAGTTCACGAACATCATCGGCCGCAGCGAATCGATGCTCGACGTCTTCAAGATGATCGAGACCGTCTCGCGCACCAACAGCACCATCCTGCTGACCGGCGAATCGGGGACGGGGAAGGGCCTCGTCGCGCAGGCGATTCATTTCCACTCGCTGCGTCGCGACAAGCCGATGGTGTCGCTCAACTGCGGCGCGCTGCCCGAGACGCTTCTCGAGTCCGAGCTGTTCGGGCACATGCGCGGCTCGTTCACCGGCGCCGAATCCAACAAGAAGGGGCTCCTCGAAATCGCGGAGCGCGGCACGGTCTTCCTCGACGAAATCGGCGAGATGAGCGCCGTGATGCAGGTGAAGCTCCTGCGAGTGCTGCAGGAGCGGCGCTTCCGCCGCGTCGGCGGCCTCGAGGAACTGCAGGCCGACATCCGCGTCATCGCGGCGACCAACCAGGACCTGGCGAAAGCGGTCCAGGACGGCCGGTTCCGCGAGGACCTCTTCTACCGCATCAACGTGATTCCCATCGCGCTGCCGCCGCTCCGCGAGCGTCGCGAGGACATCCCGCTCATCGCGGAGCACTTTCTCGCGAAGTACCGCGAGCAGATGGACAAACAGATCGCCGGCATCTCGCGCGAAGCGCTGGAGCTGCTGATGCAGCACGAGTGGCCGGGAAACATCCGCGAGCTCGAAAACATCATCGAGCGCGCGGTCGCGCTCGAGACGACGAAGACGATTCTGCCCGACAGCCTGCCGCGGAGCGTCCGCGGCGACGGCCCCCGCGCCGGCGTGACCGCCGCGCCGGACGCGCTGCCCGAATCGGGATTCGATCTCGAGGCGCACGTCAAGGAAATCGAGCGCGGCTACATCGCCGAGGCCCTGCGTCGCGCCGGCGGCGTGCAGGTCAAGGCGGCCGAGCTGCTCGGCATGAGCTTCCGGTCGTTCCGTTACTACGTCAAGAAGTACAACCTGCGGTGATCCCGCTCGCCGTCCGCCTGGCGTCTGCCTTCTTCCTGCTGCTGGCCGCGACCCACAATCTGCTGTCGTCGATTCCGTTCGCGTACTACATGTTCATCGAGTCGCCGCCGTTCTGGTGGATGCCGGTGCTCGCGAAGCTCGAGCCGCTCGTCGTCGTCGCCGGACTGTGGGGGCTGTCGGGACTCGACCGGCCGTCGCGTCTGCTGGAGGGGTCCGCGCGTCCGCTGACGGTCGCGACGCTCACCGCCGCCGCGTGCATGGCCGTCCCCGTGATCGTGCCGGCGGCCTCGTCGTTCGCGTTGTCCGGCGCGCTCTGCTTCGTGCCGATCGGCGTGCTGACCTGGAGCTCGATCCTCGATGCGCGGCGGCGCGTCGGCCACGGGCCCGAAGTCGCGGCGCCACCGGCGGCTCCGGTCGCCACTGCGGCTGTCGCCGGTCTGCTGGCGGCGACGATGTTCGCGGTCAACGCGCTGCTGTCGGGCGCCCGGGCGCGCGCGCTCGCGCCCGCCGAGATCGCGCTCGGCGCCGCCGTGGCCCTCGCCTGTCAGATTGCGCTTTTCATCGTCGCCGATCTCGTCGTCACGACGGCGCGGCGCGTCGCGACGAACCGCGCGTCGCCGGCCGCACGGGAATTCGCGACAGGCGCCGCCGCCGCGGCCGTACTGGCCCTGCTTCTCGAGCGATGCGTCGTCTCGTCGCTCATGCTGGAGGAATGGCGCGCCATCGCCGTATCGGCGGCCTATGCGGCGGCGCTCGTCGCGTTTGCGTGGACGCTGCCCCTGCCGAAAGGCGCCCGGCTTCGCGCCGCCATTGCGGCGGTCGTCATCGCCGCGGCGGTGTTCGTCGTTCCGCCGCTCCTCCAGTTCGCCGACTGGGCGTTTTCGGTCCAGAAGATCCTCGCGATGGCGGCATGGGGCGCCGCGTTCGCGTTGACGGCCACCATTGCCTCGCGACCGGCGTCGCGGCGGCTCCTGGCCGCATCGACCGCCGCCGCGTGGGTCGCCGCGGTCGCGACGCTGACGGTCGGCGGACACGCGCAGGCGGGGGCCGAGCGGCGCGTCGAGCCCGGACTCGCGATCGATCGCTACGCGACCCTCGATACGTCGCTCCGCGCGCTGCTCGACGTCGGACGCCCTGTCGTCAGCGACCGCGCGTTTCTGACTACGCTGCGCGACGTAGGCGACGTGACGTACAACCGGTCGCTGCCGCCTGTTCCCCTCGTCCTCGCCGATCCGATTGCGATCGACCGCGCGCGCGTGCCGCATCTGTTCATCGTCATCATCGACAGCCTTCGTCCCGACTACGTCTCGGCCTATAACCCGCACGTGACCTTTACGCCCGCCATTGAGGCGTTCGCGCGCGACAGCGTCGTGCTCCGCCGCGCGTACACCGCGTATTCGGGTACGTCGCTGTCGGAGGCCGGATTGTGGGCGGGCGGCCTCGTTCAGCGGGCCATGTACGTGAAGCCGTGGGCGCCGATGAACAATCTCGAGCGCCTGACCGCAGCCGCCGGCTATCGCCGCTACATCAGCGTGGACGAGGTGCTGGACCGCATCCTCGGAGACTGGACCAGCGGCGGCGGTGTCGTCCGCCTCGACACCAGCGTGCTCCGCGAGGGGCGCGACAGCGATTACTACCGACTCGATCTGTGCAGCACCGTCGACGAGTTCCTCGGCCGGCTGGACGCCGACAAGCCGGCCGGTCCGGTGTTTCTGTTCACGCAGCCGAAGAATCTGCACATCCGCGTCATCGCCGGCGACTCGCCGAACTACGCGACGCTGCGCGGCACCGACGAATTCTTCCGCCCTGCGGTGAACACGATCCGCCGGCTCGACGGCTGCTTCGGCCGGCTGATCGACGCGCTCAAAGCGAAGCGGATGTATGACGACAGCATCATCGTCCTGAGCGCGGACCACGGAGACGCGTACGGCGAGGAAGGGCGGTGGGGGCACGCGTTTTACGTCACGCCCGAGACGCTGCGGATTCCGCTCATCGTGCACGTGCCGGAGCGAATGCGGCCGCCTCACGGCTTCGACGCGAATCGCGTCGCGTGGCTGACCGACGTGACGCCAACGCTGTACGCGTTGCTCGGGAATTCTCCGCGGCGCATCGACGACATGACCGGACGTCCGCTGTTCGAGGACGACTCGGCGTCTCGCTCGCGGGAGCCCCGGCTCGTGCAATCGAGCTACAGCCGCATTTTCGGGCTGATGGATCCGGACGCGCACTGGATGTACACGGCGGACGCCAATCGGCTGACCGAAGAGTTCTTCGACCTCACGGCCGCGCCACCGTCACAGACGCGCATCGGCGAAGCCGACCGCATGCAGTACCACCGCTGGCTGCTCGATTCGCTCGGCCGCCTCAATCGCTATTATGTGAAGTGACACTCCTCGTCCTTCGCCCGCCGCCAAATTTTGTCAGTGCGACAACTTCCGTCACTCAGCAGTATATGTAAGGCCTGTCTTATCAACGATTTGCGTGATGAGACTCGACCTCCACATTTGGCAAGACGGTTGCTTTTTGACCGGGCACACACGTCCACAACTGGACGAGGAGGATAAAGGAATGAAGATGCAGAAGTCGGAAGGTTTCACCCTGATTGAGCTCCTGATCGTCGTGGCCATCATCGGCATCATCGCGGCGATCGCGGTGCCGGGCCTGCTCCGCGCCCGCATGTCGGGCAACGAGGCGTCGGCCATCGGATCGCTGCGCGCGATCAACAGCGGA
>Ga0075425_100002828_pt1 | contig 17457 bp, 15 predicted proteins | sample SoiMethybrSBSTD4_FD_75300 | JGI IMG/M metagenome (GOLD analysis project Ga0075425, IMG submission 75300) | Bulk soil microbial communities from a Populus tree surrounding site in Tennessee, USA - Soil MetaG P. TD hybrid SBSTD4 | ecosystem: Environmental > Terrestrial > Soil > Tree plantation... | reverse complement strand
CTCGGCGTCCACCCGGCGGACGTCATTCGCGAGGTGGCGGCGGAGCGGTTTCCGGCGGCGGTCTAGCGCACCGCCATCGGCGCGTACTCGCCGATCAACCGCCGGTTCCACCATGCGCCGCTGCGTGCGCGCTCCTGGCGCGTCGTGAACCAGTACTGCCAGAGCATCACGCGCACGGCGCGCGGTGGGGCGTGCGGGAAGGGGTTCGCGGCGAAGAGGCGGAGGACGTCGCGATCGTTTGCGAGGAGGCGCTCCTGCGTCGCCATGACCCACGGGTTCTGCGATGCAGTGCCGAGGGACGCGAACCAGAGGTTCCAGTCGAAGCGCGGTTGATACGGCGCGAAGAAACGCGGAGGGCGTGTCGGGATCTGCGGTTTGTAGCGGAACGGGTAGGCGATCCAGAGGCGGCCGTCGCTCGTGCCCTGAAACTCGATCTCGTAGCGCTCGCGCGTCATCACCGCGAACAGGCCGTAGTTGTTGACGACGCGGAACGGATCGATGAATCGCGCGGCCAGCGAGCCGCGTGCGAAGAAGATCACGATCGAGAGGATGAAGATCGCCGGCAGCACGACAACCTCGGCACGACGGATCGGACGCTCAATCGACGCAACCGAGCGATCGTTGATCGGAACGACCTCTCGATCGTGGATCAGGAAGAAGCCGAGGGCGAGCACGAGGTAATTGAGGAACGCGTAGTTCGCGGTGAGGATGATGCCGATCTGCAGTGCGGCGGTCAGCGCGAAAAGCGCGAGGCGCACGCGACGCGATGGGACGAAGAGCAACCAGACGAGCAGCAGCTCGGCGATGAGCGTGATCGCGGCGGTCGTGGCGTGAAACGAATGCGGCCACTGCTGGACATGCCACGCGAACCGCGTCGGCAGCGGTCCGTTTTCGTAGTACTTGTCCATCGCCGTGAGATGGCGCCACTGCTCCTCGCCGCTGAGGATCTTCACGACGCCCGACTCGAAGTAGATCCGGAACCATTCCCACTGCAGCAGGAAGACCGCGGCGCGCGTCGGCGGCCCCTTGCCCGCGACGAACAGCGAGAGCAGCGCCGCCTCGAGCAGCATCCCGTCCGATTGATATCCGGAGAAATCCTGCGCCGCGGCGACGAACGACAAGTGACAAAGACCCGCGATCGCGATCGACGTGCGCGTAAAGACATTCAGCGTCAGCGTGATCGATGCGATGAGTCCCGCGACGACGAGCGTCGTCAGCGCGGCGTGACTCGCATCGATCCACAGCAGCGATGGGATGAGCCAGTACGCGCGATCGCCGACGGCCTGCTGCGCGTAGAGCAGGTAATCACGCGCGGGCAGAATCCCGGTCGGTCCGATGAGGCCGTGAATCTGAAACCAGAGCGAATAGAAAACGGAGAAGAAGATGAGGCCGAGGGAGCGCAGCCAGAGCCATCGCGCGGTGAGGAATGGCGCGGGGGCGGCGAACCAGCGATCTAACGCTCGTCGCACGCCCGCCCTTCGCATCGCAGCGGCACGAAGACTTCCGACTGCAGCATCCATGTGCGCGCGCCAGCCGATGACACGTCGCGCCGCCACACGGCCGCGTACTGGCCGCTCAGGTCGACGTAGCCGACGGGCGTGTTCCAGCGCCCGGTCCACGTGCCGCGCTCGAACGCGCTCGGGTCGCTGCGACTGAGCTCGATCGCCTCGGGCGTGCGCACGTAGACGATGTCCGGACGATTTTTGAACTGCTCCGCGAGTGAGACCTCGATCGCCTCGCGGCCCTGGAGGTGACGGCCCATCGCGGTCGTGACCGTGCCGTCGCCCTTGAACAGACAGGCGACGCGATCGGGACGATGCAGCGCGATCCAGCGATTCGATTCCGCGCGCGTGTTGCGGATGATCGTCTCGTCACTCGGTACGGACACCAGCGCAATGCGATCGCCTTTCGGACTGAGCGCGATGCGGGTGATGCTCATCAGATCGGGATGAAACGACGAAAAGACCTGCGTCCACTCCGTTGGCTTCGCGGGATTCCATTCGTAGATAGCCGATCCCGAGGCCATGAGCAGCGTGCCGCGGGAGGTCCAGACGTGATGACCGCCGGTCGGGAAGTCGATCGTCGCGAGGGTCTCGACGCGGCGCTTCTTCAGATCGAGCTTGCGCAGCACGCGCTTGTCGCCTTCAGTCGCGACGAACGTGACCGCGCGCTGATTGGGAACGCGATACGGCGCGGTCATCGCGCCGGTCGCCATCGTGTCCATCTTCTTCGTCGCCGGGTCGTAGATCACGATGCGGCGATCCTTGTCGTTCATGAACATCGCCCAGGTGTGATCATCGAACGGTGTGTAGTAGCCCACGGTGTCGGTGTCGGTGAGCGCGCGCAGCTCCTTGCCCGTCAGGTCGTGCAGAAACACGCGGCCGCGGCGCAGGACCATGAGCTGCATGCCGTCCGGCGTCGGCGTCGGACTGAAGCCCTTCGCATCCGGCAGCGGCGTGATTTTTCCGGAGGGCAGATCGACGAGCTTCGCCTGCACGCCCATGCCGGTGTCGTCGACTTCCATCACCTGGGAGGAGAAGACGAGCGTGTTGCCGTTCGGAAAGAACAGCGGCTGGTTGTCGTAGCCGGGATGCGATTCCGAGACGTTCTTCAGATGCGTGACGTTGAGCATCCCGTCTTTGATCGCGAGATCCCCGACCCACACTTCGGTCTCGTTGATCTGAGCCGTTGCCGACGCCGCCACCAACAGGACGAGGAGAAAAATCAGTCTGCGCATGGGCGAAGGCTACACTCACTGCTCATGCAGCGTCATCCTGACCCTGAGCTTGTCGAAGGGGAAGGACCTCTCCTGCGCCACACTCGGCGACGAAGAGGTCCTTCGGCGTCTTCGCGCCTCAGGATGACGGCCCTTCTCTGCCTCATCCTCATCGCTTCGACCGCGTCCGCCGCGAGCTTCGATTGTGCGAAGGCAGCGACCGCGGTCGAGAAGGCGGTCTGCGCGTCGCCGCGTTTGTCCGCACTCGACGACGAGCTCGCGGCGGCGTATCGCGGCTCGAACGATCGCGAGGCGCAACTTCGCTGGATCCACGATGAGCGCGACGCCTGCGAGAGCGACACGGAGTGCATCGAAGGCGCGTATCTCGTGCGCATCGCGGAGCTGCGACTCGCGCGTCACACGTTCGCGCGATCGAAGCCGCCGGCATCGATCATCGGCCGCTACGCGGAGAACGATGACTACATCGACGTCGCCCGCGCCCGAGGCAATCAGCTCGTCGTGAAGAGCGAGGTGTCCTTTCCTCCGTCGGAGCACATCTGCAGCTTCGAGGCGTCGCCGGCGGAGTGGGTGTCGAACGAATTGCGCGTCGCGATCTTCGTTCCGGAGATGGACGGCAAGTGCGTGCTGCTGCTGCGCTTCGAGAACGGGAAGGTCTCGACGGCCGACGCCGGCAATCGCTGCCGCGAGATGCTGTGCGGCGCGCGCGGCGGATACAGTTATGTCGTTCTACCCATCGTTAAGTAATTCATTTCCAATAATTTAGCTTTTCGCGAACGCCGTCGCCTGCTACCCTCCGGCCATCCCGAACAATTCGTTTCAGCAGGGGTTTGGCCGATGAACTTCGACCGTGCGCGCATCAGCTATCCGGACGGCCGTGTGGAGGACGTCTCGCCGACGGAGTTCTACGCCATCCCTCTCGGCGTTCGAATCGAGCTCCTCACCGCGAGCCGCATCAAGTTCCACAGAAACGGCAGCATCATCTCGCCGCTGGAGGCGCTGAAGAAGAAATGAGCAGGAGCCGGATCGTCACCGTTGTCCTCATCGCGGCAGGCATCGTCTGGACCTCGACCGTCGTCGCGGCGTTCAGCGCCATTCGCCGTTTCGAGAGCACGCCGGGACTCTCCGCGGACGCGCACGCAACGTGGCCCGCGTCCTCCCGCGTGCCGCGTGCAACCGGCGCATCGACGCTGGTGATGCTGATCCATCCGCAGTGCTCGTGCAGCCGCGCGAGCATCAAGGAGCTCGAGGCGATCATCGATCAGTCGCCGCGCTCGATGCGCACGTACGTGCTCGTCTATCGGCCGGCTGACGCGAAGGCGGGGTGGGAGAACACCGATGTCTATCGCGCCGCGACCGGACTCCGTCGCGCGCAGGTCATCGTCGACGTCGACGGCAGCGAAGCGAAACGATTCGGCGGATTCACGTCCGGACAGACCTATCTCTACGACGGCGATGGACGCCTGCGCTTCACCGGCGGCATCACGTCGCTGCGCGGACACGAGGGCCTGAATCGCGGCCGCGTCGACGTGATCCGCATCGCCAACGCGCAGGAAACGAGCGCCACGCATCCCGTCTTCGGATGCGCGATCACGAGCAAAACAACGACAAGGGGAGCAAGACCATGAGCAGCATCGTCATCGAGAATCCGGATGTCGCCGCCCGCGCGGAGGAGCTTCGCAACGAACAGCTCACGAATCGCCGCGTTCGCATCGATCGGATGTTCGCCGGGCTGATGCTGCTGCAGTACGCCGCGGGCATCATCGGTGCGCTCGTCGTCTCGCCGTACGCGTGGCAGGGGAAGGAAAAAGTCATCCACATGCACGTGTGGGTCGCAGTCCTCGGCGGCGCGGGCATTACGCTGCTCCCGCTGCTGATGGCGATCTTCAAGCCCGGCACCACGATCACGCGCCACGTGATCGCCGCGTCGCAGATGCTCTGGTCGGCGCTGCTGATCCATCTGACGGGTGGCCGCATCGAAACGCACTTCCACGTGTTCGGATCGCTCGCGTTCCTCGCGTTCTACCTCGACTGGGGTGTGATCCTCACGGCGACGATCGTCGTCGCGGCGGATCATTTCCTGCGCGGCGTCTTCTGGCCGGAGTCGGTCTACGGCATCGCGAACGCCGAGTGGTGGCGCTTCCTCGAGCACGCGGCGTGGGTCGCCTTCGAGGATGTCTTCCTGGTCTGGTCCATCCTCCTCGGCCAGCGCGAAGCCGGTCAGGCCGCGGAGCGTCAGGCCGCGATCGAGCACCTGTCCGAGCAGGAGCAGCTCAAGACCGCCGCGCTGGAGATGGCGCTCGCGGAAATGCAGGGAGCGACAGCCTAGGAAAACCAGAAAGCAGAAACCAGAAACCAGAACTGCCTCCCGAGCGCGACGGATCTGCGCCGTCGCTCTCGGGAGAACGTTCTGGTTTCTGGTTTCTGCTTTCTGGTTTCCCCCCCGGTTACGTTTTTCCCGGCTCGCGCGTCGAATTGGTTGCATTCGACAGGAGGATTCAGATGCGCGTTCCGAGATTGGTCGTTCTCGTCATGATGGTCGCCGCGGTGGCGTCGGCGAACGTCGTCAGGCCGGTCAAACCCGTCATCCAGGTCGCGGTTCTTCTCGACACGTCCAACAGCATGGACGGCCTGATCGATCAGGCCCGCACGCAGTTGTGGCGCGTCGTGAACGAGCTCGCGACGGCGAAGAAGAACGGGGTCAGTCCCGATCTTCGCGTCGCGCTTTACGAATACGGCAACGACGGCCTGCCCGCGGCGAAGGGGCACATCCGCAAAGTCCTCGCGCTGACCACGGACCTCGACAAGGTGTCCGAGGAGTTGTTCGCGCTGAAGACGAACGGAGGCAGTGAGTACTGCGGCCAGGTCATCGACGAAGCGACGAAGGGCCTCGACTGGAGCGCGTCGAACAACGATCTGAAGCTCATCTTCATCGCCGGCAACGAGGAGTTCACGCAGGGGAGCGTCAACTTCCGCGAGGCCTGCAAGCGCGCCATCGCGAAGGGCATCGTCGTCAACACGATCTTCTGCGGCGATCGCCAGGAAGGCATCAACACGCACTGGAAGGATGGCGCCGATCTCGCCGACGGCAGCTTCCTCACGATCAATCAGAACGAGCGCGTGGCGGAGATTCCCGCGCCGCAGGACAAGGAGATCGCCCGCCTCGGCGCGGAGCTGAACAAGACCTACATCGCGTACGGCGAGAACGGTTCCGCGGGCGCGGGACGTCAGGCCGCGCAGGATTCGAACGCGGTCGCGGCGGCGCCGTCGGTCAACGTCGCGCGTCAGGCGGCGAAGGCGAAGGCCGTCTACTCGAACGCGTCGTGGGATCTCGTCGACGCGAAGAAGGAAGGGGCGGTCGATCTCGACAAGATCAATCCGAAGGACCTTCCCGCCGAGATGCAGAAGATGACGCCCGCCGAACGGAAGACGTACGTCGCGGCGAAGGAAAAGCAGCGCGCCGACATCCAGTCGCAGATCAAGAAGCTCGACGTCGAGCGGACGAAGTACATCGCCGAGGAGATGAAGAAGCAGAAGCCGGGATCGAGCACGCTGGACAGGGCGGTGATCTCGGCGACGCGCAGCACCGGGGAGAAGAAGGGTTACCGGTTCGAGTAGCGAGGGACGCTTCGTCATCCTGAGCGCAGCGAAGGACCTCTTCGACGCGACGGGTGGCGACGTTTGAGGTCCTTCGCTTCGCTCAGGATGACGGAGACACACATGCGCCGCCTGTTTTTCCTGCTTCTGTTCTTCGTTCCGGCCGCGTTGTTCGCCGACGGAATGATCGTCATCCCGCGGCCCGTGCCCGACGTGACGCGCGCGTTTCCGCTGACGGTGACGTATCACCACGTCGATGTCTCCATCCGCGACGGCGTCGCGAAGACGAGCGTCGATCAGGAGTTCTTCAATCCGACCTCGTCGCGGCTGGAAGGGGAGTACATCTTCCCGCTGCCCGCCGGCGCGGTGATCAGCAACTTCGCGATGGAGATCGACGGAAAGATGACCGGCGCGGAGCTGCTCGATGCGGCGAAGGCGCGCTCGATCTACGAGGACATCGTCCGCCGCATGCGCGATCCGGCGCTGCTCGAGTACATCGGCAAGGGCGCGTTCAAGGTGCGCATCTTTCCGATCGAGCCGCGCTCGCGCAAGAAAGTGAAGCTCTCGTACTCGGAGGTCGTGCGCCAGGACAGCGGTCTGCACGCGTACACCTATCCGCTGAACACCGAGAAGTTCTCCGACGCGCCGCTCGACGACGTCGCGATCCGCGTGAACATCGAGTCGTCGCAGGGACTGAAGACGATCTTCTGCCCGACGCACGAGGTCGAAATCCGCCGCAAGTCGAATCGATCCGCGGTCGTCGGCTTCGAGGAGAAGCGCACGAAGCCGGACAGAGACTTCGTTCTCTACTACAGCGTCGACGACAAGCAGCTCGGCGTGTCGGTGCTCTGCCACCACCCGCCGGGCGAGGACGGCTATTTCCTGCTGACGGTCACGCCGGCGTACGACGCGGGCACGCGTCCGCAGCCGAAGGACGTCACGTTCGTGATCGATACGTCGGGAAGCATGTCCAGCGCGAAGATGACCCAGGCGAAGCGCGCGCTGCGCTTCGGCCTCTCGACGCTGAACGACGGCGATCGCTTCGAGGTGATTCGCTTCTCGACCGAGGCGGAGGCGCTGTTCGGCGATCTCGTGGAGATGAACGCGGGGAACCTCGGAAAGGCGCAGAAGTTCGTCGACGGATTCGACGCCATGGGCGGGACGAACTCGGAAGAGGCGCTGAAGCTCGCGATCGACACCAACGAGCACGGATCGGCGTCGCGTCCGAAGGTCGTCGTGTTCATCACGGACGGCAAGCCGACCATCGGCGAGACGAACGAGGATCGCCTCGTGAAGCTCGCCAGCGGACCCAATGCGCGCATGCGCGTCTTCACGTTCGGCATCGGCGATGATCTGAACACGCACTTTCTCGACAAGCTGACGGAGGCGACGCGCGCGGCGCGCACGTACGTCGGCGAGAAGGAGGACCTCGAGCTGCCGCTGTCGAGTTTCTTCGAGAAGATCAAGTCGCCGGTGCTCGTCGATCCGGCGATCGCGTTCGAAGGGGGGATGAAGGCGCATCAGATGTATCCGCGCAATCTTCCGGACGTCTTCAAGGGCTCGCCGCTGATGGTGTTCGGCCGCTACAGCGGCACCGGGACCGCCATCACGCTGACGGGCACCGTCGACGGTAAGCGCATTTCGATTCCGTACTACGCGCAGTTCCCGTCGCAGACGGAAGAGAACGAGGAAATCGCGCCGCTCTGGGCAGCGCAGCGCATCGGCTATCTGCTCGACGAGATTCGTCTGCACGGCCAGGAGCGCGAGCTGATCGACGAAGTGACTCGGCTCGCACGGCGCTTCGGCATCATCACGCCGTACACGAGCTATCTGGTGATGGAGGACGAGCGCCGCAACGTGCTCTCCGAAAATCAGGTGATGGGCGGCGCGGCGGCGCCGATGTCCGCGCGGATGGAAGGGGAGTACGACGCGATGCGCCAGAAGGCCGGCGCGCCGAGCGTGCAGGCGAGCAAGGAAGTCGAAGCGCTCAAGAACGCGACGAACTCCGCCCAAACGAAACAGGGCGCGGCCCGCATGGCGTACAAGGACGCGAGCGGCAACACGCAGAACCTGACCGACCAGGCCCGCAACGTCCAGGGCCGCGCGATCTACAACGTCGCCGGCAACTGGGTCGACTCACGCGCGCAATCAGCGAAGAACCAGAACGCGCAGCGCATCAAATTCGCGAGCCCCGAATACTGGGCCCTCCTCGACAAGGAGCCCGCCTCGCGCGAGTTCCTCGCGCTCGGCAGGAACGTGAGGTTTGTGCTGCGGGAGCAGGTGTACGAGGTGCACGAGTAGGGTAGTCGGTGGTCGGTAGTCGGTAGTCGGTAGTCGGTGTTCATGCGGCGCGCGTCTTTGGAGTGCGGCGACCGCAGTCGCCGCTTTGCCGTGCGCGAGCCGCAGCTCGCGCTCTCGTCGCCTCGCATGCGCGAGCTGCGGCTCGCGCGAGGCAAAGCGCTGACTGCGGTCAGCGCACTCCAAAACGATCATCTAACGGAGCGAACGTCGACAAGCAGCTCATCCTGCGCGCACTCGAAACATCCGGCGCCTGCCACCGACTACCGACTACCGACCACCGACTACCGATCGCGGTTGTACCTCCGATGAATCTTCCACAGGTCCCGCAGCGCCTTCACGAAGTCGCCGCCTTTCACCTTCGATCCCTTCACGTCGTGCCAGGCGGTGATCGGGAGCTCGTAGATCGCGCGGGCGGCGGCGTCGCGGCCGCGCTGGTTGACGAAGCGGGCGATGATCTCGACGTCGAAGAGCCAGCGCGAGAGGAACGGATCCGCGAACAGCGAACGGACCTGATCCGTGGCGCGGAACATCTTCGCGCCGCATTGCGTGTCGTAGACCGCGAGACCCAGGGATGAGGAGATCAGCGTCGCGCCGACGCGGCCGACGTAGTGCCGCCGCGGGTTGCGGCTGATCGAACGGCCGAGGAGGCGCACGCGCGCGGCGAAGACCATCTCGATCTCCGGACGCGTACGGAAGACATCCAGGAAGCTGGCGATCTCGGCGAGGGGCGTGGCGAGGTCCGCGTCCCAGAATCCGACGAGGTCCGGCTTGCGATCGATCGTGGCGAGGATCCCGCGCCGCACGGCCTCCGCCTTCCCGCCGTTGCGCTCGAGGTTCACGACCGAGAAGCGCTCGGGGTCTTCCTTCGCCAGCGATTCGATCAGCGCGAGCGTGCCGTCGCGGCTGCCGTCGTTGACGAAGCAGAACTCGAGGCGGACGCCGTCGCAGCGGAACTTCCGCAGCTCGTCGACGGGCAGACGCTGCTCTTCGTTGTAGCAGGGGACGACCAGGATCAGGCGCACGGCGGCGCATTGTAGAATGACCCGTCCGCTGACTGGTCAACATGTTGACGAGTCAGCTCGCTGACTGATGCAGGTTCGACACGTAAGCACGACAATCCACGGGCGGTTTCTCCACGTCGATCGCGGCGCGGAGCGCCTTCTCGTCGGCTTTCACGGCTACGCCGAGACCGCCGAACCGCACCTCGAGGAGCTCGAGAAAATCGCCGGCATCGACGCGTGGTCAGTCGCGGCGGTGCAGGCCCTGCATCCGTTCTACACGAGGTCGGGGAGCGTGGTCGCGAACTGGATGACGAGCCAGGATCGCGAGCTCGCCATCGAGGACAACCTCCGCTACGTCCGTGAGGTCATGAGCTCGCTGCCGAAGCCGCGAACGCTCGTCTTCCTCGGCTTCTCGCAGGGCGCGGCGATGGCGGCGCGCGCGGCCGCCGCGATCCGCTCCGACGGCGTGATCCTCCTCGGCGGCGACATCCCTCCCGAAATCGCCGTGGCGAACCTTCCGCCGCTCTTCCTCGGCCGCGGCTCTCGCGACGAGTGGTACACGGAAGAAAAGTTAAAGAAAGACTTGAGCTCTGTGCCGACGGCCACGGCGTTCGTCTACGACGGCGGTCACGAGTGGACCGCGGAACTTCGCGGCGCCGTTGGCGAGTTCTTACGGGTCCAATGCCGTCGCGACTCGAGCGCCTGAAAGCCCGGCTGAAGGAGATCCCGCAGCGCCCCGGCGTCTACCTCCACAAGAATGCCGTGGGTGAGGTGATCTACGTCGGCAAGGCGCGCAATCTTCGGAATCGCGTCACGTCGTACGTCGTCGGAAAAGGTGAGCGCAACCATCCGCTCACGAATGCGCTGATCCCCGAGATCGAGGCCATCGACTTCGTCACGACGAACAACGAGCTCGAGGCGATCCTCCTCGAGAACAACCTCATCAAGACCCATCAGCCGCGATTCAACATCCTCCTTCGCGACGACAAGACCTATCCGTACCTGAAGGTCACGATGTCCGAGGATTACCCGCGGGTGGTTTTCACGCGGCGGATGGATCGGAAGAAGGGCGATCTCTATTTCGGTCCGTTCTTCGCCGGAACCGCGCGCCGGATTCTGAAGCTCGTCGCCGATCAGTTTCAGCTGCGCAGCTGCGACCTCGACATCAAGGACGGCAAGAGCGCGCTGTCGCGGCCATGTCTCTACTACGACATGCACCAGTGCCTCGGACCGTGCGTCGTCGGACTGACGACGAGCGAGACATATCGCGAGATGGTCGACGACGTCGTGCTCTTTCTCGGCGGCAAGTCGCGCGAGCTGCAGGAGCGGCTGCGGGCGCGGATGTACAAGGCGGCCGAGGGGGAGAACTTCGAGGTGGCGACGTACTACCGCGATCTCATCCGCACCGTCGAGCGCATCCAGGCCGAGCAGCAGGTCGCGTCGGCGGACGAAGAGGACATGGACGTTTGGGGACTCTACGAGGAGGGGAGCGATGTCGCGGTCCAGCTCTTCGTCATCCGCGACGGCAACGTCGTCGATCGCCGCGAGCTCTTCTGGGAAAAAATCGACGACTACCAGCCGAGCCACTTCCTCGGCGAGATCCTGCAGCGCTACTACCAGGACAATCTCTTCATCCCGCACGAGATCCTCATCCCGTTCGAGATCGAGGACGAGGGCCTGCTCGAGGAGTGGCTCAGCGCGCAGACGCAGCGCAAGACGCAGGTGCGCGTGCCGCAGCGCGGGCGAGGGGTCGATCGCGTCGAGCTCGCGAATCGCAACGCGCGGCTCTCGCATGAATCGCGCTTCCGCAAGTCACAGCAGGACCGCCTCGCGATCGCGGCGGAACGTCTCGGCGAGATCCTCGGCTACGATCGCGAGATCCGGAAGATCGAGTCGTTCGACATCTCGAACATCCAGGGGAGCGATTCCGTCGCCGGCATGGTCGTGCTCGATCGCGGGAAGTTCGACAAAAACCAGTACCGCGTCTTCAACATCCGGACGGTCGAGGGAGCGGATGACTTCCGGTCGATGGCGGAGGCGGTCGATCGGCGGTATCGCCGTCTGCTCGCGGAGGACAAAGCGCTGCCGGACATGATCCTCATCGACGGCGGACGCGGTCAGCTCAACGCGGCGCTCGCGGCGCTGAACAAACTCGGCATCGAGGAGATCGCGATCGCGGGACTGGCGAAGCGCGAGGAAGAGATCTACGTCCCCGATCGCGAGGAGCCGTTCCGTCTCGACAAGCACGACGTCGCGCTGCACCTGCTGCAGATGGTTCGCGACGAGACGCATCGATTCGCCGTCTCGTCGCATCGCCGGCGGCGCTCGAAGCGCACGCTGCACAGCGAGCTCGATGATTTGCCGGGCATCGGAGAGAAGCGCAAACGGCTCCTGCTCGAACGATTCGGCAGCGTCTCCGCGATCCGCCAGGCGTCGGCGCAGGACCTCGTGAATGTCCTCGGCCGGAAGGTGGGCGCGGCGTTGTGGGAAGAACTGCACACGACTTAGTCGCACCGTCTCACAGGCTCAAAGGGCACATGCACCGAATCGTGTGCGACTTTGCGGCTGTGAGATGTGCGACTCCTGCGATAATCGCGCGCGATGCTTGAAGGCGAGATCAGTCAAATCAATTTAGTGGAGCGGCTCGTCGAGTTGTGGCGGGAGCAGTTCACCGGCGCGATTCGATTCGAGAGCGACGGCATCATCAAGATCGTCTACTTCAAGGGCGGCGACATTCTGTCCGCCTCGACGAACGATCGCGCGGACTCGGTCGACGAGATCCTGATGCGCGCCGGCAAGGTGTCGCGCGAGCACGTGAAGCAGGCCCTCGCGCGGCGCAAGGAAAACGAGACTCTCGGCGACGCGCTCCTCAACCTCGGATTCATCACGCGCAAGGAGCTCTCCTGGGCGCGGCGCGTTCAGGTCGTCGGCGTGATCCGCTCCATCGCGGCCTGGGCGACCGGCTCGTTCACGATCGTCGCGGATTACCTTCCGAAACGCGACGAGGGGACGCTCTTTGCCGTGCCGCAGATCATCGTCGAGCTGATCGTCACCGAAGGGGACCGGCAGAAGTTCGAGCGCGTTCTGGACAGCGGCGAGGCGGTGTTCGCGAAGACGCCGTCATTCGAGGATGTCTTTCGCAAGCTCGGACTGAACGAGGAAGCGGAGCAGATCGCGAATCAGATCGACGGCATCCGCAACGCGAGCGAGGTCGCGTCGGCGGCGGGCAAGGATTCGTTCAACGTCTACAAACTGCTCCACGCGATGGCAACGCTCGGCATTCTGACCCGCGTCGGAAAAGCTGAAGCAACACCTGAGGTTTCACTCGACGACTTCGCATCGGCGGGAGTCGCCGACGCCGCGGACATGTGGTCGATGGAGCCCGAACCGGCACCCGCGGCGCCGGAGCCCGTCGTTCAAAGTCAGCCGATGTTCGACTTCGACGAGGCGGAAGCGGTGCGCGCGCCGACGCTCGAGGTGCCGATCGCGCCGATTCCGGAAGAGCCGCCGTCGAGCGCAAGGTCGGCGTGGGACGAGGAAGAGGAAGAGGTGGTTGCCGCGCCGCCACCGCCGGCCGCGCCGATGCCGAGCTGGGATAACACGCCGGTTTCATCTGCGCCTGAGCCGGAGCCGGCGCCGAAGGAAGAGTGGGGGTTCGACGAGGCACAGATCGAGACCGCACAGCGCGCGACGTCGAAGGTTCCGCTGAGCATCAACGTCCCGATTCCCGACTCGACGGCGACGCGCCGCGCGAAGGCGAAGGCGGCGAAACGACGTTCGCGTTTCGGTCTGCTGATCGCACTGATGGTCGTCTTCATCCTCGCGGCCGGCGGCTACTACGGCTTCCAGTGGTGGGTGAAGCAGCAGGAAACGCCGACGCCGGTCGTGGTCAAACACGCGCCGCCCGCACTTCGGAGAAAGACCGCGCCGCCGCCGCCGACCGACACGACGACGACCACGATGGCCGCGATCACGGACTCGACGGCCACGACGACGCAGGCCGCGGCGGTTGGGATTCAGCCGAACACGACGACGACGGCCGCACCGACGACAACGGCCCCGACAACGACGACCGCACCTCCGATGAGAGTCACGCCTACACCGGCGACGACGGCCTCCGCCGCGCCTCCGCCATCGACGGCGCCGTTGCCGGTGGTGGTGCCGAAGGCGAAGCCGGCGCCGATGGTCATCGGCAGCGGCGGCGCCGGTCGCGAAAAGTACGACGCGATGGCGCGCCAGTTCCTGGCGAACGCGACGGGCAACTTCACGGTCCAGATTCAGATCCTCTGCGAGGCGTCGAATCTCGACAAAGTGATGCGCGACGGCGGGGCCAACGTCTGGTTCGTGCCGCAGCCGATCGGCGCGCGCGCGTGCTATCGCGTGCTCTGGGGCCACTTCGCGACGCGCGAGGAAGCGCAGCGGGCGATGGCGCAGATCCCTGCCGGGCTGCGCGATCCAGCGGCCGCGGTCAAGCCTGTGCCGAAAGGGTAGTCGTGCCCTGGCTCGTCGACGGCTCCAACGTTCTGCGCGGCGAGCGCGAGAACGATGGTGCCAAACGCGAGCTCGTCCGGAGGCTCGCTAGGTTTGCGCGAGCGAAGCGGACGCGAGTGACCTGCTTCTTCGACGGGCCGGAGCCGGCGAGCTTCGCCCGCGGGCTCGGCGGGGTGACCGTCGTGTTCAGCGGTCCGCGATCGGCTGACGACCTGATCGCAGAACGTGCGCGAAACGGGCGCGGCTGGAGCGTCGTGACGTCCGATGCCGCGCTCGCTGCACGCGTGCGGGGCCGTCACGTCGAGATCGTTGCGCCGAGGGAGTTGATTGCGGAATTCGATCGTCTGGGCGCGGAAAACGAGAGCGGTGACGAGGACTGGGCGAGCTGGTTTTCCGACCCGAAAAACCGCACCCAATTTTGATGTCGGCCTGCCGACAATCTTTTTAACTCGCTAAAACAGCAGAATTTAGCTGAATCGATTTTCGGGAAGTTCTCTGTTGCCGGCGTGTTATGGTCCCGTGCGTGGAGCGGACCGGAGGATCGCTGCGATCGCAAGATCGTGGAGGAAAGTCCGAACTCCGACGGGCAGCAGGCTGGCTAACGGCCAGGCGTCGCGAGGCGACGGAAAGTGCAACAGAAAGCAAACCGCCGATCGTTCGGCTCCGTGCAAACGGACCGGAAGGAGGCAAGGGTGAAATGGTGCGGTAAGAGCGCACCGCGCCCCGCGCGAGCGGCGGCGGCACGGCAAACCCCCTGCGGAGCAAGACCAAATAGGGACGCGATGGGACCGCCCGTTCCCGCTCGAGCGTTCGGGTAGGTTGCTCGACCGGCGCGGTAACGCGTTCGGCAGATGAATGATCCTCGGCTCGCGAGAGACACAAAATTCGGCTTACAGGTCCGCTCCACGCTTTTTGAAGGATGAAGTCCGCAAGATTTCTCTTCATCCTTCATCCTTCATCCTTCATCCTTCGCGCGCATGTTGATCCGGCCACGAGCCCTGAAGCCCGGCGCGCACGTCGCGATCCTCGCCGCCTCCGGTCCGTCCGACATCGATCGCATCCACATCGGCGTGCGGTATCTCGAAGAGCGCGGGCTGCGCGTCACGCTGGCGAACAACATCGATGCGCGGCACCGCGGCTACCTCGCCGGACCCGATGACCTCCGCGTCGAAGAGCTCAACCGATTCCTGAGGGATCCGCAGTTCGACGGATTCCTCTTCGCGCGCGGCGGCTACGGCGCGATGCGCATCGTCGACCGCGTCGACTACGACGCCATCCGCGCCAATCCGCGTCCGATCATCGGTTTCTCCGACGTCACCGCGCTGCACCAGGCGATCGCCGTGAAGGCGAACGTCGCCACGTTTCACGGCCCGATGGTCAATCTCGACTTTCACGACGGTCTGTCGAACGACGTCGAGCAGTGGTTCTGGGACGTGCTCGCGGGCAACGCGCCGCTCACCTGGTCATTCGGTGCGGAAGACGTCGTGCAGGACGGCGAGGGCGAGGGAGTTCTTTTCGGCGGATGTCTATCGCTCACAAACGCTCTCACCGCGACGCCTTACGATTACTGGATCAGCGATGGGATCTGGTTCTGGGAAGATGTGGACGAGAAGCTCTACAGCATCGACCGTATGTTGACCCACCTACGGCTGTCTGGCAGAATTTCGCAACTCCGTGGGGTCATCATCGGCAAGCTGAAAGGCTGCGGAAGCGAGTCTGAAATGCTCGATCTTCTGCGCGAATTCTTCGATGCCTTCAGCATTCCCGTCGTGCGCAATCTGCCGTTCGGGCATGAAGGCAACAACCTGCTGATGCCCATCGGGTCGAGGGTGCGCCTGAGCACTCGGAACCGCGAGCTGACCATCACGGAGCCGGCTGTTTCAGGGTGAGGACGACGAGCGAATGAAGGCAGTGTTCAAGACCACGGGCGGCGGCGGCAAGGATCCGCTGAGCAACTCCGTCTTCCTCTACAACGCCGGCGAGAGGATCTTCAGCCAGGGCGAGCTGGGCACCGAGATGTTCATCGTCCAGGAGGGCGAGGTCGAGATCGTCAAGCACATCGGCGGTCAGTCGCACGTCCTCTCGCGCCTCGAGAAGGGCGACTTCTTCGGCGAGATGGCGGTCCTCGAAGCGCTGCCGCGCACCGCCGACGCGGTCGCGGTCACCGAAGTGAAAGTCGTCGCCATCAACGGCTCCCGCTTCGACGAGATGCTTCGCAAGAACCCGGAAGTCGCCGTGCGCATCATCCGCAAATACTCGAAGCGGCTGCGCGAGGCGAACCTCCTGCTGGAGAAACTCGTCGGCCGCGAGGTCGACGTCGATCACACCGCGCTCGATGCGACGCAGATCGCGCCCGCCGAAAAAGCGACGCGCCACCGTCTCGTCGACGTCGCCACCGGCACCGCGTTCTTCTTCAGCCAGGGCGACGAAACGACGATCGGCCGCGCCGATCCCGTCACCGGCATCCTCCCCGACATCGACCTCACCCCCGTCGATCAGAACCGCTCCGTCTCCCGCCGCCACGCCAAGATCATCAAGAGCGGCGGCGACTACTGCGTTCTCGAAGAGATCGGCACGGTCAACGGCACGTACGTCAACGATCAGCGCATCCCCACGGGGCAACCGGTGGCCATTCACAACGGGGATACGATCAAGATTGGGTTGATCGCGATGAAGGCGGTGTTTGATTGAATGCAGAATGCAAAATGCAGAATGCAGACTCGGTTTCTGCATTCTGCATTCTGCACTCTGCATTCAACACTTCCCGCCTCTCCTCCCCGTAGAATCGCCCCGGCTCCTGCACAATAGTCCCCGTGCCGATCACCCCCGAAACCTCCGTCCGCTTCCTCCCCGGCGTAGGCCCCGGCCGGGCGAAGGTCCTCGAGGAGCACGAGCTGGCCACGGTCAACGATCTCCTCTGGTACTTCCCGTACCGCTACGAAGACCGCCGCCACCCCACCCGCATCGCGGACCTCGGCCGCCACGTCGACACGCCGGTACTGCTGCGCGGGAAGGTCCTCTCGGCCAACGCGCGCGTCTCGCCGGTCAAGCGCGTGCGGCTTTTCGACGCGGCCATCGAGGACGGCACCGGCGCGGTGAAGCTGGTGTGGTTCAACCAGCCCTACCTCGCCGAGCAGATCAAGCGCGGCGACCGCCTGGCCATCTACGGCGTGCCGAGGCTCTCCGCCTACGGGCACCTGCAGATCGAGAGTCCCGACTGGGAGAAGTTCGAAGGCGACGAAGAGGAGGAAGGCTCGATCGTCCCGATCTACTCCAAGGTCGGAACCATTCCTCCGAGGGCGCTGCGGCAGATCATCGGCGCGGCGTTGGAAG
>Ga0075425_100002827_pt1 | contig 17458 bp, 10 predicted proteins | sample SoiMethybrSBSTD4_FD_75300 | JGI IMG/M metagenome (GOLD analysis project Ga0075425, IMG submission 75300) | Bulk soil microbial communities from a Populus tree surrounding site in Tennessee, USA - Soil MetaG P. TD hybrid SBSTD4 | ecosystem: Environmental > Terrestrial > Soil > Tree plantation... | reverse complement strand
CGGCGAGAAGCAGTCGCCGCGCGCGCTGCGTCCGGAGATCGATGCGGACCTCGAGGCGATTATCCTCAAGTCGATGAGTCCGCGCATGGCCGATCGCTACGACACGGCGCGCGAGTTCTACGAGGCGCTCGAGGAGTACAACGCGAAGCAGCCGATGGTGCCGACCAGCCGCCAGCCCGCACCGCAGATGCAGACGCCGACGCCGGCGACCGCCGTCATCACGCCGGAGAAAGCCGATGCGCCGAAGCCGGTGTGGGCACTCGTCAACGTGAAGTCGGAGGCGAACGAGAAGCACGCGATCACCGGCGACAGCGTGATGGTCGGCCGCGACCGCACCTGCTCGATCGTGCTCTCGCATCCGGCCGTGTCGCGCCGTCACGCGCGGATCACGCTGAGCGGCGCCGCACCGCTGCTCGAGGACCTGCAGTCGGCGAATGGAACCTACGTCAACAACGCTCGCGTGGAGCGAGTCCAGTTGAAAGCCGGAGATGTCGTGAGATTCGGGGCAGATCCGGCGTGCAGCTATGTGCTACGTGATCATTGAGTCGCACAGTTTGAGAGACGCACAGTCTCACCGGTCCGCCGTGAGACTTCGAGACTGTGTGACTGTGAGACTCCGGGAGAGACCATGAATCAAATCAACTGCCTCCGCTGCAAACAGCCGATCGATGCGCAATCCGATCAGTGCCCGCACTGCGGTGAGCGCGTGACGCTGTTCCAGCGGACGTACTCGACCCGTCTGCTCGACGGGAAGTACCAGATCATCGATCGCCTCGGCGTCGGCGGCATGGGCGAGATCTTCAAGGTCCGCCACATCCACCTCAACGAGCTCCGCGTGATCAAGATCATGCGGCCCAACGTCGCCGCGGACGATCAGGGACTGCAGCGCTTCCTCCAGGAGGCGCGCACGTCCACGATGATCAAGCACAAGAACCTCGCCATGCTGTACGACTTCGCGCAGCTCGAAGACGGCTCGTACTACATGGTCTGGGAGTTCATCGACGGCACGAACATTCAGAAGTGGATCGCCCAGAACGGTCCGATGCCGCCGCGGCTCACCGTCGAGATCTCGATTCAGGCCCTGACCGGCCTCGATCATCTCCACTCGATGGACCTGATCCATCGCGACATCTCGCCCGAGAACATCATGCTGTCGCAGGATCCGAAGGGAAAACTGCTCGTCAAGGTCATCGACTTCGGCATCGCGAAGCAGCTCGCCGAGGGGGAGGGCGGCCAGGGTCTCACGCAGACCGGCATGTTCCTCGGCAAGCTCAAATACGCATCGCCGGAGCAGGCGGGATTTCTCAAGGAAGGCGAGCACCTCGATCCGCGATCCGATCTCTACTCGTTCGGCATCGTGATGTACGAGATGCTCGCCGGACGCGCGCCGTTCCAGGCGACGAATCCACACGGCTACATCCTCAAGCACGTTACGGAAAAGCCCGCGCCGATCAGCGAAGTGAATCCGGCCGTGAAGGTCCCGCCGCAGCTCGAGGCGGTGATCATGCAGTCGCTCGAGAAGAATCGCGGCGCGCGTTACGAGACCGCGGGTGACTTCGCGAAAGCGCTCGAATCGATTCGCGACAGCATCGCGCCCGATCAGAAGTACGGACTCGGCGAGAGGATGATCACGCTTTCCGGCGCGCAGACGCTCGCCGATCTTCCGAAGTTCACCGGCACCGCGCCATCACCGACGCTCGGCGGTGCATCGCCGACGCAGCAGACGATGCAGGGCACGATGCCCTCCGGCACGTTCGCCGGCGGCACGATGCCCGGACAGCGCGTCGGTCCGACCGGAACGCGAGCCAGTGACGAAGCGACGGTGATGGAGCGCGGCCTCGGCCCGCAGAAAACGCTCGGCAGCGACGAGGCCACGGTCATGGAGCGCTTCGGCGCGTCATCCGGCGCCGCGCCGACCGCGCTCGAATCGAAGGCGAAGTGGAGCGAGGCGCAGGCCGAGCCGACGGTGCTCGAGCGTCAGGTGGCGATGCAGCCGCCGGCGAAGAAGAGTCCGATGTTGTGGATCGGCATCGCGGCGGTCGTCGTCATCGGCATCGCGATCGGCGTTTACGTGATGTTGAACAAACAGAAGCAGATCGTTCCCGTCGCGACGAACACCGCGACGACGGGTACGAGCATCACCGCAACGACGACCGCACTGCCGCCCATCCCCGGAGGACAGGGCATGCTTCTTCTTTCCGCGTCGCCGTGGGGCGAAGTCACGCGCGTCATCGACAAGGATGGGAACAGGGAAGTCCCGCTCACCGAGGATCTGCGCTACACGCCCGCGGCGATCAGACTCAACCCCGGCGTGTACAGCGTGACGCTCGAGGGACCGAAGGGACCGAAGACGATTGACGTGAACATCGAGGCGGGCAAGCGCTCGCCGCACAACATCGACATGGACAAGATCGACTTCGATGCGCTCGCCGAGGAGGTCAGCAAGCCATGACTCATCGGCGCATTTTTGTCGGCGTGCTGATGCTCGCGATCGCGACGATCGCGAGCGCGTCCTGGTACGACGATTACGACGCCGGCCTCAAGGCCGTGCGCGCGGGCAACTGGAGCGCGGTCGTGTCGTCGATGACGGCCGCGATCAAGCAAAACGGTTCCGAGGGCAATCGCGTTCGCACGTACGGCGTCGACTTCCGCAACTATCACCCGTACTACTACCGCGGCGTCGCGAACCTGAATCTCGGCAGATACGAGCAGGCGATCGCGGATCTCGAAAAGGCCAGCGGACCCGGTCCGCAGGACCTCGGCTCGATCGAGACGCTGATCTCGCGCGCGAAAAAGGAAATGTCGGATAGCGGTCCGGCCACCGACACGCAGCCGGTGAAGCCGCCGGTGACGCAGACCGTTGCGCCGCCGGTCGTGACGCCCACCGCGCCGGCGATGGATCCCGGACTGCGGCAGCGCGCGACCGCTGCGCTCAACGCGGCGCGAGGCAAGCTCGCCGCGGCGCAGCAGCGCAAGGCCAACGGCACGCCGCAGTACGCGCAGGCGATGTCGATCGTCACCGACGCGACGGCGAAGAACGCGACCGCGCGCACGAACGACGATCTGAACGCGATCATTCAGGCCGCCGAGAGCGCGGGCGATCTCGCGGATCTCGCCGCCGCGCCTTCGGTCGCGACCGCGACGACGGCGCCGATCACGCCGTCAACAACGCCCGTGATTCCGAGGAGCACGGCGGCGACGGACATCGTCCTCGACGATGCGAAGCGGCAGCTGCGCCGCGCACTCGAGAATTACTTCGCGGGCGAGTTCGGCGATGCCTCGCGCGATTTCGAATCGCTCACGCGCAAGCTCCCCGGCAATGCGTGGATCTGGGCCTTCCTCGGCGCGTCGCAGTACTCGCAGTACGCGTTCGAAGCGGACGACAGCTACAAAACGGCTGCGCAGCGCTCGTTCCGCGAGGCGAAGAAGCTGCGTCGCTGGAGAGACGGGCTGCCGTCGAAGTACTTCTCGAAGCGCATCCGCCGCGCGTTCGACGACACGTCGTCGTGATCGATTTCGGCTCCGCGCAGCAAACGAAAAAAGACGCCTGACGGCGTCTTTTTTCGTGCGTCGCGAGTGGCGTGCTAACCGCCGCTCGACTCGCCGCCGTTGCCCGTGTCGCCGTAGCCGCCGGTGTCCGGCATGCTCGCTGCCGGCTCGGGCGTGCTCGCCGCTGCGGGCATCTGCTCGACCGCGGTGCTGATCGGGCTCTTCTTCGCCGGCTTTCTCTTTGCCGGAGCCTTCTTCGCGGCCGGCTTCGGTGCCGGTTTCGGAGCCGGCTTCGGTGCTGGCTTCTTTGCCGCAACCTTCTTTGCCGGGGCTTTCTTCGGTGCGGGCTTCTTCGCCGCGGCCTTCTTCGCTGCCGGCCGCTTTGCTGCAGCTTTGCGTGCGGACGACTTCGCGGCTGTCCGTTTCGCTGCGGCTTTCTTCGGTGCGGGCTTCTTCGCCGCCGCCTTCTTCGCCGGCTTCCTCGCGCTCGCCTTGCGCGCCGAGGACTTGCTCGACTTCTTTCCGCCTTTCTTCGCGCCCTTCTTCGATGCCATCGTGTTTGTCTCCCTCAATTTCAAAAGGATTTCGGTTGGGGATCCGTGCTTTTTAGTTCGCAAAGAGAGCAACTCGGTGTACGAGTTGCACAAAAAACATTCTGGACGAACATGCATCGATTGTCACGCGCCGTACGATGGTTCCTGCCGCTGATCATCGTGGCGTTCCTCGCGATCGAGGCGTTCTGCACGTACCTCTTCATCCTCGATCGCCGCATCAACCGCGAGCTGAGCGGACGGAGCTGGCAGCAGCCGACGATCTTCATTTCCGCGGCCGGGCCGCGCGAGCGCGAGATCGTTCGCGTCTACGGCGCCGACTGGCGCACGACCCCTCCGGTCCGTCTCGAGGACCTTCCGCGTTACGTCGGTGACGCGGTCATTGCGACGGAGGACGTGCGGTTCCGGTATCACTTCGGGATCGATCCGATCGGCATCCCGCGCGCGCTGCTGCGCAACATCCGCTCGGGCGGCATCAGCGAGGGCGCGAGCACGCTCGATCAGCAGATCATCAAGCAGCGCTTCCTGACGCGCGAGCGGAAATGGAGCCGCAAGATCGCGGAGATGCTCCTCGCGATCTCGCTCGACGTCCGCCTGACGAAGGACGAGATTCTCGAGCTCTACCTCAACGACATCTACCTCGGCCACTACGCCGGCAGTCCGATCCTCGGCGTCGACGAAGCCTCGCGGCTCTACTTCGGCAAGCCGCCGCAGCGGCTGCGGCTCGATGAGGCGGCGATCATCGCGGCGATGATTCGCGCGCCGAACGTGCTCACGCCGTGGAAGCATCCCGACGCGGTGCGCGCGCAGCGCGACAGGATCCTGCGCATCATGCGCGAGCATCGATGGATCGAAGAGCCGGCCTATCGCGACGCGCTCGCGCGTCCGATCGAGATTCATCACGGCACGCTGCCGGCGATGCCGTATCCGTACTACCTGCGCGCCGTTCGTTCGGAGCTCGTCCGTGAGATCGGATTGCGCGACGTGCTCGAGGGCGGATTGCGGATCGTCTGCGAAATGGATCCGCAGGCGCAGCGCGCGGCCGAGCGCGCCGCGCAGCGAGTGGTGGCGCGGCTCGAGTCGCGATTCTTCTGGATTCGCGATCAGGCGCGCGAGGATCCGCTGCAGGCGGCGATTCTTTCGGTCGATCCGCGCAGCGGCGGCATTCGCGCGCTGGTCGGCGGATCGGATTACGAAACGTCAGCCTTCGATCGCACCGTGCAGATGCGGCGTCAGCCCGGATCGGCGTTCAAAACGTTCGCGTATTTCGAGGCCATCGCGTCGAAGCGCGCGACGACCGCATCGCTGCTGCTCGACGCGCCGCTGCAGGTCCGGCTCGCGAACGACCAGACCTGGGAGCCGCAGAACTACGATCAGCAGTTCCGCGGCCGCGTGACGTTGCGCGAGGCGTTCGAGCGCTCGCTGAACGTGCCGACGGTGCGGCTGACGGAGCGCGTCGGCGTGAGTCGCGTCGCGAAGACCGCGAAGAGATTCGGATTCGACGGCGAGATGGACGCCATCCCCGCGCTGCCGCTCGGCGTGAACGAGGTGACGATGCGCGAGCTCACCGCGGCGTACACCGTCTTCCCGAACCTCGGCGAGCGCGTCGAGCCGTTCCTCGTGCGCCGCGTGACCGATCGCCGCGGCAAGAACGTCTTCGAACGGAAGGTCGAGCCGAAGCGCGTCGCCGATGCCGATGCGACGTACGTCGTGCACACGCTTCTGCGCGGCGTCGTGAAGCGCGGCACCGCGCGCCGTCTGCGCGAATACGGACTCGGATACGCGGCGGGAAAAACGGGGACGACGAACGACTACCGCGATGCGTGGTTCGTCGGCTACACGTCGGACATGGTCACGACGGTGTGGCTCGGCTTCGATCACGGCGCGCCGCTGCGGCTCTCATCCGCGGAGGCCGCGATTCCGTTGTGGGGCGCGTACATGGGCGCGATTCCGCATCGCCGCGACGAGCCCGCGCCGCCCGGCGGCGTCACGTTTCGCGACATCGATCCCGAGAGCGGCATGCTCTGGCAGGAAGGCTGTCCCGGTCCGATTCGCGAGGTCTTTCTCGACGGCACCGCCCCGACGCATCACTGCCCGACCGGCCTGATGGGTCGCATCGTGCGGAAGATCCTCTTCGACCGCGACAGCTTCGACGAGCCGGCCGCGATCACGTTCGATCAGTTCCGCAAATGGGCCAATGACGTCGATCGCAACCGCCAGCAGGTCGAAGGCGCGTTCGATCGAATGCGGAAGTGGTTTGATTGATTTGGAGTGCGGCGACCGCAGTCGCCGCTTTGATGCGCGAGCCGCAGCTCGCGCTTCGATTTGGTCCTGTAGATTGACGGATGAGTCTCTTGCTTCCGATGCGCGAGCTGCGGCTCGCGCGTCGAAAGCGGCGACTGCGGTCGCCGCACTCCAAATGAAGATCGTCATCGAAACCTTCATCGCCGCGCCTCGTGAGATCTGCTTCGATCTTGCGCGCGACGTCGGCGCGCACGTCGAGTCGGCGAGCTTCTCGCGCGAGCGCGTCGTGCCGCCCGGCCGCATGGAGGGTCTGCTCGAGCTCGGCGATCAGGTGTCATTTGAAGGCGTTCACTTCGGCAGGCGTCAGACGATCACCGTGAAGATCATCGAAATGGATCCGCCGCGGCGATTCGTCGACATCCTCGTGAAGAGCGCGTTCAAATCGTTGCGACACGATCACGATTTCGAATCGCGCGATGGCGGCACGCTGATGCGCGACACGCTCGAGTGGGTCTCGCCCCTCGGCATCCTCGGCCGCATCGCCGACGCGCTGTTCGTCGGACGGCACATGCGGCACTTCGTGGCGACGAAACAGACGGCCCTCAAACGCATGGCCGAGGATTTGACAAGGCGTCGCGGCGGAGCGTAAGGTCGGTCGCGCTGGATTGATTTGGGGCCGCTTGCAACCAGCTAAAAAAAAGCTAAATCGCCGGCAGGAAACCATCAAATTTCCCCGAGCCCCACGATCCAGCGTGGGGCTTTTTGTTTATGCAGGATTTCATTCAGGCGATTGCTGACGAACACGTCTACCTCTTCGACGGCGCGATGGGGACGATGCTCTATTCGAAGGGCGTCTTCATCAACAAGTGCTACGACGAGCTGAACCTCCGCAATGCGGAGATCGTGCTGGAGATCCATCGCCAGTACGTCCGCGCCGGCGCGGAGATCCTCGAAACGAACACGTACGGCGCGAATCGCGTGAAGCTGCGCGGGTTCGACATCGAGGACGAGCTGCGCGACATCAACCTTCGCGGCGCGCAAATCGCGCGCGAGGCCGCGGGCGGCTCGGTCTACGTCGCGGGGGCGATCGGACCGCTGGGCATTCGCATCGAGCCGTATGGTCCGATGTCGCTCGAGGAAGCGCGCGGCATCTTTCGCGAGCAGGCCGAGGCGCTGCGCGACGGGGGCGTGGACCTGTTCGTGTGCGAGACGTTCTCGAACATCAGCGAGATGGAGCAGGCCATCGCCGCGATTCGCGACGTCTGCACGCTGCCGGTCATCGCGCAGATGACGATCGGCACCGACGGGCGCACGGTCTTCGGCGACACGCCGCGGTCGCTCGCGCTGCGGCTCGATCGCGCCGGCGCGGACGTCATCGGTCTCAACTGCTCGGTCGGTCCCGACATCATGCTCGACGCGATCGAGGAGATGGCCGCGGTCTCGGCGAAGAAGATTTCGTGTCAGCCGAACGCGGGTCTTCCGAAAGACGTCAACGGCCGGCAGATGTACATGGCCTCGCCGGACTACTTCGGCAAGTACGCGAAGCGCCTCATCCACAAGGGCGTGAAGTTCATCGGCGGTTGCTGCGGCACGACGCCGGAGCACGTGAAGGTGATGGCGGATGCGGTGCGCCCGCTGTCGCCGCGGCGCGCGTTCGTGATCATCGAGAAGAACGGCAACGGCGAGAAGCCCGCGGGCGTCGACGCCGCGCCGCTCGGATCGCGCTCGAACTGGGGACGCAAAATCGCCGCGGGCGAGTTCGTGACGACCATCGAGATCACGCCGCCGAAGGGACCGAATCCCGACGCGATGATCAAGTCAGTGCGGTCGATCAAAGAGGCGGGCGTCGACGCGGTCAACGTTCCTGACGGCCCTCGCGCACAGAACCGCATGGGCGCGATCGCGGTCGCGGTGCTGCTGCAGCAGAACATCGGCATCGAGACCGTCCTGCACTACTGCTGTCGCGATCGCAATCTCCTCGGCATGCACTCCGACCTTCTCGGATGTGCCGCGCTCGGTCTGCGCAATCTGTTGCTGATCACCGGCGATCCTCCGAAGATGGGACCGTATCCGGAGGCGACCGCGGTGTTCGACATCGACTCGATCGGTCTGACGAACATGGTCAGCCTGATGAATCGCGGTCTCGACCTCGGCAGCAATCCGTTCGGCGAGCCGACGCGTTTCACGATCGGCGTCGGCGTGAATCCGGGTCATCTCGATCTCGACTACGAGCTGCGCCGCCTCGACTGGAAAGTGAAGGCCGGCGCGGAGTACGCGATCACGCAGCCCGTGTTCGACGTGCGTCAGCTCGAGCACTTCCTCGGCCGCATCGAAGACCTCAGGCTCCCGGTCGTCGCGGGCATCTGGCCGCTGCTCTCCTATCGCAACGCCGTCTTCATGAACAACGAAGTGCCGGGCGTGTCGGTGCCGGACGAGGTCATGGAGCGGATGCGCATCGCGAGCGAGAAGGGAAAGGAGCACGGCCTCATCGAAGGCGTGACCATCGCGCGCGAAACGCTGGAGCGCGTGCGCGACAAGGTCGCCGGCGTGCAGGTGTCAGCGCCGCTCGGCCGCGTCGATCTCGCGCTACAGGTGTTCGAGGGTCTGGTGAACCGCGCGACGGCGTAGTGCTTTTTTTGGAGTGCGGCGACCGCAGTCGCCGCTTTGCCTTGCCGCGACCGCAGTCGCGGCAGCTGCGGCTGCCGCAAAGCAAAGCGGCGACTGCGGTCGCCGCACTCCAAATCACTTCATCCGAATCACGGCCACGCTCGTGTCGTCCTCGACCGGCAGGTCGCCCATGAACAACCGCCACTCGGAGACGAGCGTGTCGACGAGCTTCTGCGCGCTTCCCTCGGGATGCCATCCCGTGATGATCTCGACGTACGAGTCGCCGAACTCGTTTCCGTTCCCGTTGCGCGCTTCGGTCAGCCCGTCCGAGTGAAGAAGAAGACGCTCACCGGAATCGAGATGTCCGGTGACGACTTCCCAGGTGAGGCCGACCTTCACGCCCATCGGATAGGCGCCGCGTCCGATGCGCTCGATCACTTTTCCGTCCGCGCCGATCTTCAGAATCGGCGGATGGCCGGCGATCGTCGCGAGGAACGTTCCGTCCTGCGAGAGCAGCAGATAGATCGACGAGAAGAACGAGCGCGAGCCGCCGGTGCGGCAGAGGATGCGATTCAGCGAGGCCATGATCAGGCCCGGCGCGGGATCGACTTCGAGTTGCGTGCGAAACGCCGCGTGCGCGACGGCCATCACCAGACCCGCGGCCATGCCGTGGCCTGATGCATCGCCGAACAAAACCGCGAGGCGGCCGTCGGGCAGCGGGACGAAATCGTAGATGTCGCCGCCGACCGTGTTCGCGATGCGATTGAACGCGGCGATGTCCCACTGCTCGCTCACGGGCATCTGCTTCGGGATCAGGCTCGCCTGCAGATCGCGCGCGAGTGCGAGCTCGTCGCGGAACTTGATCTTGTCGATCAGCTCCATCGCGAGGAGCGCCGTCATCACGATGAACGTCGCCACCATCTCGATGAACGTCCAGAACGGCGGATTCTTCATCTGCGTGTAGAGCGACGTGACGCAGAGGAAGAAGGCGACGAACGAGAGCAGGAACAACACGCGGCGATGCGGCGCGAGGCGCTTCGCGAGGCCGAAGAAGATCGCGCTGACCGTGCGGATCCAGCGCTTCGGCGCCGATCGCTCGTCCTCGATCTGCGAGCGATGCTCGGCGATGAGCATCTTCTTCGTCTCCGGCCACTCGAGGACGTAGAGGTTCGTCACGTCGTTCGTCGAGAGCGACGAAACCGTGTTTTTGCCGAGATCGAACCAGTCGCGCAGACGGGCCACAGACGGATTGTACGAACTGGCGCGGAAGCGGTTATCGGATCGGCAGCGATAAACTGCGATCAATGTCCCGCATCCTGGCCGTTCTCACCGTCACGCTGGTCGTGACGGCCTTCCCGATCTCCGCCCAGGAGCTTCCATTTACGCACTTCACGCCGGGTGGCGGCCGCATCCCGCTCCCGTCCGCCAGCGTGCAGAAAATCGTGCAGGACCGTCAGGGCTACATCTGGTTTGCGTTCTATTCGTCGGGCATCGCCCGCTACGACGGCCATTCGATGGAGAGCTACACCGTTGCGGACGGCCTCGCTGATCTGACCGTGCGCGAGCTCGTCGAGGACGCGGGCGGACGGTTGTGGGTCGGTTCCGAGGCGGGGCTGGTCGTGTCGGAGAAGCCGCTCGCGATGTACGGGCCGGGCGAGCGGATTCATTTCCGCGGCGACTTCGGCATCCCGATCGTACGCACGCGCATGCGCCGCAACTGCATCGTCGCGTCGCCGGATGGCTGGGTGTGGGTCGGGACGCAGGACGGCATCGTTCGATATCGATTCAACAGCGAGAAGCTCGAGACGTCGACGGTGAATCTCGACGCGATCGCGAAGCCGGCCGCGGCGATGGCGCTGCTCGTGCGGCGCGACGGTTCCCTCCTCGCCAGCGTCGCGGGCATGATCGTCGCGATTCGCAGCGACGGCGTCGTCGACGGAATCCTCACGAACACGCCGGCGATGGCGATGCTCGAGACGCCGGACGGAAAGCTGTGGGGCGGCGGTGCGGACGGCAAAGTGTGGGTGCTCGAAAACGGCGCGCCGCACGTCGTGAACGAGGATCTGCACGAACGCATCGTCGCGCTCGTCGCCACGCGCGACGGCGACATCTGGGCCGCGAGCCTCGGCACCGGCGCGGTGCGCATCAATCCGCGCGACTTCGCGGATCGTTTTCTCGTGACGCGCGGCAACGGCCTTCTCGGCGAAACGCTCTGGTCGATTCTCGAGGATCGCGAAGGCAACCTCTGGTTCGCGCAAAACGGCGGCGCCTCGCGCCTGCGCCGCAACTACCGCGCGTTCGAAGCCGTCACGGAGAAGTCGGAACCGCCCCTGCCCGATCCGAGCGCATTCACCGTGATGCCGCGCGGAATCGCCAGTGCGCCGTGGAACGAAGACATCTGGGTCGGCACCGGTGGGGGACTCGCCGCGGTCGCGCGCGACGGCTCGGTCGCGACGCTGCGCGTGGCGCACGGACTCGAATCGAATTCGATCTACGCGGTTGGCGATGACGGCGCGGGCCGCATCTGGATCGGCACCGCATCGGGACTGAGCTGCCTTTCGCTTCCGGGCAACGAGCCGCCGCAGCTCGAAGGCGCGACGACGCGAAAGACGATCGATTTTCGCGGCGCGCCGGCGGTCATCACGTCGTACGACCTCGACACGACGTACTTCGCGAAACGCGTGCGATCGGAGACGACGTGTTTCGCGGGAACGTGGGGTGTCGGCTGCGTCGAAGGCGCCACGTGGTCGCTCTTCCGCGTCGATGCCGGCATTCCTCCGGCGGGCGCTTCGAGCGTCGTGCTCGATGCGAGCGGATTCCTCTGGGTCGGCACGATGGACCACGGTCTCTTTCGCTCCGACGCGCCATTCGCGCCCGGCGCGCCGCTCCGTTTCGCACCGATGTGGACGACGGCGCAGGGCGCGACGACGAACAACATCCGCTCGCTGCTCTACGTCGACGGCAACATCTGGGTCGGCACCGGCGATGGACTGGCGGTCCTCTCGATTTCTCCGCTGCGCGTGCGCGCGTCGCTGCTCACGCATCAGCCGATCGTCGGGATGACCGTCGCCGCGCAATCGGTGTGGGTGAGCGATAACCGCGGCATCGTCGAGATCGATCGGAAGTCGCTGGAAGAGCGAACGCGGATCACGAAGGCCGACGGTCTGATCGATGATGAAGCGTGGGCTTACGGGCCGCTCGCGACCGGACCGCGCGGACGGATCTGGATCGCGACGCCGCGTGGCGTCTCGATCTTCAATCCGGCGGTGCATGTGCCGAGCGCGGTCGCGCCGGTCGTTCGTCTGCGCGACATCGAGCGCGGCGAAGAGAACGCGATCGAGATCGAGTACGCCGCGCTCACGTTCACCGACGAGACGCGCGTTCGCTACCGCACACGTCTCGTCGGATTCGATCGCGACTGGTCGGCCGAAACCGCGGACACGAAGATTCGCTACACGAACCTGCCGGCGTATCTCTTCGCGCGCGGCTACACGTTCGAAGTCGAGGCGCGCAGCGCGGAGGGCATCTGGTCGAAGCCGGCCGCGTATCGATTCGAGATCAATTCGCCCGCCGCGCTGAGCTGGTGGGCCACGCTGCTCTACCTCGGCGCGCTCATCGCCGCGCTCTGGGCCCTGCAGCGGCTGCGCATGCGCCAGCTCAAGCGCAAGAACCGCGTGCTCGAGGACCTCGTCATGCGGCGCACGGAAGAGATTCGCGCGCAGGCGGGCGAGCTCGAGTCGCTCGACCGTCTGGTCGAGGTCATCAATCGTGAGGTCGTTTTCGAGAACGTGCTGAAGAGCATCCTCGAGGAAGGGATGCGTCTCTTTCCGCAGGCCGAAAAAGGAACGTTCCTTCGCTTCGATCACGAAACGCGCCGCACGGAAGTCATTGCCTCGCACGGTTACGAGCCGAACGCGTTCAAGAACGTCTCGCTGTCATTCGAGGAAGCGATGCAGCGCTACGCATCACGCGCCGAGCAGCTCGAGGAAGGCGTCTACCTGATCAAGTCGGACGACTTCCGTCATCGCGCCGGCGCGGAGAAGATCGCGCATCTTCCGGTTCCGAAGTCGATGCTGGCGATGGCGGTCACGCTCGGCGGACGCGTCGAAGGCTTTCTCATCTTCGACAACTTCACCGACGAGAACGCGTTCGGCCGCAACGACTTGCAGAAGCTCGCGCGCGTTCGCGAGCATGCGGTGTCGGCGATCTCGAAGGCGCGCATTCTTCGCGAATTGCAGATCAAGAATCGCCAGGCCGAGGAGGCCAATCGCGCGAAGAGCACGTTCCTCGCGAACATGAGTCACGAGCTGCGCACGCCGATGAACGCGATCATCGGTTTCTCCGAGATCCTCACCGAACGGCTGGAGGGGAAGATCGACGCGAAGCATTACGGCTTCCTGCGCTCGATTCTCCAGTCCGGACAGCACCTGCTCAGCATCATCAACGACATCCTCGATCTGTCGAAGGTCGAGGCGGGGAAGATGGAGCTGTATCCCGAGACCTTCGCGCTGAAGCCCGCCATCGAGAGCGTCTGTCAGGTGATGAAGGGCCTCTCCGCGAAGAAGAGCGTCGCCTTCGAGGTCGACGTCGCGGCGGATGCGGCCGAGATCGAGACCGACATCGCGAAGTTCAAGCAGATCCTCTACAACCTGCTGTCGAACGCGGTGAAGTTCTCGCGCTCCAGCGCGACGGTGATGATTCGCGCGCGGCGCACGCCCGACGACATGATCGCGATCTCGGTCGCCGATCGCGGCATCGGCATCGCCGAGGAACATCAGCGGATGATCTTCGACGAGTTCCAGCAGGTCGACAGCGCGACGAGTCGCAGCTACGGCGGCACGGGCCTCGGCCTCTCACTCGTCAAACGTTTCGTCGAATTGCAGGGTGGCCGCGTCGCGCTGCGCAGCGTTCTCGGCGAAGGCAGCGAGTTCACGTTCTATCTGCCCGCGCGATTCGCGGGCGCGACGATTCCCAGTCCGATCGTCGGCGCGGACGGCGTCGTCGTTCCGCCGGGCGATCGTGTGCTCGTCGTCGAGGACGAGGACGACTCCTTCGACACGCTGAGCGCGTATCTGCAGTCGGCCGGATATCTGCCGATTCGCGCGCGCAGCGGCGAGGAAGCGCTGAAGCTCGCGCGATCGATGAAGCCGCTCGCGATCACGCTCGATCTCGTGCTCTCGGGCATGGACGGATGGAACGTGCTGCGCGCGCTGAAGAGCGATGCCCTTACCGCGAACATGCCGGTGATCATCGTCTCGATGATCGACAACCGCGAGCTCGGCCTCGCCATCGGCGCGGACGATTACTTCGTGAAGCCCGTCGACTGGTCGCGTTTCATGAAGCGCCTCGGCGACATCACCGGACCGCATCGCGCGGCGAAGCTGCTGCTCATCGACGACGACGCCGCGGTGCACGCGATGCTCGAGCAGGAGCTCTCGCGCGAGGGCTACGTACTCGAGACGGCGATGTCAGGCGCGGAAGGTCTGCTGCGCGCCGAGGAGACCAGGCCGGACGTGATCATCCTCGATTTGATGATGCCGGAGATGAGCGGATTCGAAGTCGCGGAGGCGTTGCGCGCGCGCGAGTCGACATCGCGCATCCCGATCCTCGTGCTGACGGCAAAGGATCTGACGAAAGAAGATCGCGATCGCCTGCGCCAGGGCACGAGCGCCGTCGTGGTGAAAGGAACCGCCGCCGCGGCAAGGCTGATTCGCGAGATTCGATCGCTGGACGCACGGCCGAAGCCGGAATGGAGGCCGTCATCCTGAGCGAAGCGAAGGAACTCTTCTACGGAACAGTTGCGTCGAAGAGGTCCTTCGTCGTCTTCGCGACTCAGGATGACGGTGTGCGCGCGAACTACTGAACGGTCGCGCCCTGAATCCGGTCGCGGTACCACGCGACGCTTGGCGTCATCTCGATGTACGGCAGCGCGGCGGCGAGCTCGCGTTTGGCGCGTGTCACGTCGCCGGTCTCGAAGAGCGCGACGGCGAGATAGAAGTGATACGGCTCCTCGCCCTTGCCGAGCTTTCCGGCGCGATCGTACGCGCGGACGGCGGTCGCGAAATCACGCGCGCGATACGCGCCTTCGCCGGCGGAGAGCAGCGTCTTGCGATCGGTGGTCGTGGTGACGAGGTCGCGATAAATCGCCTGCGCTTCGGGGAGTTTCTTCTCGGCGAGAAGGCGATCCGCGTCCGCGAGCCGGAAGGACGTATCGCGCGGCGCGGGAAACGTTACCGTCTTCTGCTCGATGACTTTCGGTGCGGCTTTCGTTTCCGGTTGCGATTGGGCCGATGTCTGCGGCTGCGGCGTGGGTGCCGGCTTTGTGGCTGTCGCCGGCGTTTGCGTCTTCACTTTCGGCTGCTGCTGCGGCGCTGGCGGCGGCAGCGGCGAACCTCCGCTGAAGGCCTGCGCTTCGGCGGGTGTGAGAAGCCTGCTCGCCGTCGAGATGAATCCGTTGCGCACTTCATTCGGCAGCGAGAGCTGTGCGAAACGGCGCGACACGCGCTCCGCCGCGAGCACGCGTTGCGCGGCCGACTTCGCCCTCGGCGCGCGCTCGAGTTTGTCGTTCGCCAGCGTCGCGTAGATCTTCGCCGTCTCGAAGTGATCGACCGACTCGATGAGACCGAACGCAGCGATCTCGAGCTCGCGCGCGGCGTCGTCGTAATGGCCGGCGTCGTAGTTCGCGATCCCTCGCTTGAGCATGCCGAGGTAAAAGTCGGACGCGGTGGACGCAAAAGCACCTGTTGCCGCGCTCAGCAGCGCTACGAACAGGGCGATCACACGAACAGAATGTTTCGACATCGATCTCGGCTGTGAACGGCCAAATCACGAGGGAAATTCGCCACGAGACGGCGAATGGTCGCGACCGTCAGACCCGCGGGCATTGTGCCATAGGTCCGGACGCGTCAATGTGATGCGCTACACTCCCGCCTGCTCCCGTGGCCGGATCGAACAACACGCAAAACGTGATCATCGTCGGCGGTGGTCTTGCCGGCCTGGCCTCCGCGTTGTTTCTCGCGCGCGGCGGACGCAACGTCACGATTTTCGAGAAGCGCCGCGGACTCGGCGGCCGCGCCGCCACGCATCTGCGTCAGGGCTATCGCTTCAACCTCGGCGCGCATGCGCTCTATCGCGCCGGCGGCGCCGCATCGGTCTATCGCGAGCTCGGAATTCCGCTGCGCGGCGGTGCGCCGAAAGCAGGCGGCATCGCGCTGCGCGACGGCGAGATGTTTCGCCTGCCGCTGCGACTCTTCTCGCTCATCGCGAGCGGTCTCTTGTCGGTGAGCGCAAAGCTCGAGCTGGCAGGACTGATGATTCGTCTGCGGCGCATCGATCCGCGTCCGTTCGAAACCATCTCCGCGCGCGAGTGGCTCGACACACACATCTCGAACGCCGATCTGCGACAGCTCGTCGAAGCGCTGATTCGTCTCGCGACGTATGCCGACAATCCCGATGCAATGAGCGCCGCGACGGCGATTCATCAGCTCAAGATCGGCGGACGCGGCGTGCTCTATCTCGATGAAGGCTGGCAGAAACTGATCGATGCGCTGCACAGCGCCGCGGTCTCCGCCGGCGTGAACTTCGTCAGCAGCTCGCGCGTCGTCGGCGTCGGCATTCGCGACGGTGCGGTGCAGTCGGTCGAGCTGGGCGGACTCGAAGTCGATGCGGATCGCATGGACACGATGTCCGTCGCGCTGCCGGAAACGAAACCGGAAGACGTCGCAGGTGCGCCGCTCAAGGCGGGCGCGGTAATCCTCGCTGTCGATCCGATCACCGCGAGCGAGCTCGTCGAAGATGCGCAGATCACGAAAACCTGGATGGCGATGAAGCCGGTCACCGCCGCGTGCCTCGATCTCGCGCTGTCGCGACTTCCGAATCCGAAGAACACGTTCGCCCTCGGCATCGATCAGCCGTACTACTACTCGGTGCACTCGAAGTGGGCGCAGCTCACGCCGCGCGGCGGTGCGCTGATTCACATGGTGAAGTACAAGAAGGAAGGCCGCGGCTCGGACGACTACGACGACATTCGCGGCGCGCGTCCGAATGCGGACGAGGTCGAGCTCGAGGACGTGCTCGATCGCCTGCAGCCGGGATGGCGCGACGTGCTCGTGCATCGCCGCTTCCTTCCCGCGATGACCGTCACGAACGCGCTCGTCACGCCGTCGATGCGGAGGCCGGAACCGGTCACGCCGATCCGCGGCCTCTACATCGCCGGAGACTGGGTGGGCAACGAAGGAGGATTCCTTTCGGATGCCGCGCTCACGAGTGCGAGAGCGGCCGCGAAGGCGATCCTCACAGCTTCCTGAGCCGGATCCCCCCACCCGAGGTGCGCAGCAGGAGCTTCGGTCCGCCGCCGTTGACCGAGCCGCGCAGCGAGTCATCATCCTGTGTTCCCATGATCGTGACCGGAACGTCCGCGGTCACGCCGCCGCCGCTCGCGCGTGCATCGACCTCCACCGCGACGTTCGGCGCCAGCGAGACCGTCAGGCTGCCGCCGGAAGTCGAGAGGCGCGAGTCGCCGGCCGGCTGACGCGCGAAGCTCGCGCTGATCGAGCCGCCCGAGGTCG
>Ga0075425_100002826_pt1 | contig 17460 bp, 16 predicted proteins | sample SoiMethybrSBSTD4_FD_75300 | JGI IMG/M metagenome (GOLD analysis project Ga0075425, IMG submission 75300) | Bulk soil microbial communities from a Populus tree surrounding site in Tennessee, USA - Soil MetaG P. TD hybrid SBSTD4 | ecosystem: Environmental > Terrestrial > Soil > Tree plantation... | reverse complement strand
TGTCGCAAGGCCTCGTCGGCGGCATCGACATCGGCCGCTCGGCCGGAGTTGGCGAGCGCAATCGCAGCCGTGACGACCACGCGAGGTTCGGCATCGGCGAGGTGTCGTCGCATCAAGACCGCGGCGTCTTCATGCGCGAGCTCGGCGAGGGCGCGCAGCGCCGCGGCGCGGACGTCGACGTCCTCATCCTGCACCATGCGCTCCACGGTGTTCATCCATCCGCCGGCCACCCGCGATCGCGTGAGCGCGATCGCCTTGAGCGTGCGCGCGCGCACGCGCGGCGACTCGTGCTGGAGCAGCAGCGGCGTGATCAGATTGCGCTTGTCGAGTGATTCGAGCATCTCGATCGCGTAGAGCACCGCGGATTCGTCGGGGTTCGACAGCTCCTCGACCAGCGTTTCGATCGTCGCCGCATCGGCGACGTTGGTTCGCACGGTGTCCGGCGCAATCGCCCGGGCACCGATGCTGGCGCGGAAGGAATCGAGGTATTCGCGGCGCGCGACCAGCGCGACGACGATCCAGATGCTGGTCATGATCAGCGTCGCGTAGCTCAGATGCCGCCAATCCAGCCCCAGCCCCCACGGCTGCACGAGCACGAGCAGAAGCAGCGCCATCATCGCCTTCGCGAATCGGTCGATCGTCACGTCGATGAACGGCTTCGCGCGGTACCTCAAGCCGGCGGGCAGGGGCAGGAACAGCACCTCTCGTGTGGTCTTATCGAGCGAAAACCGCAACGTGGAATCGAGGACGCGCGCGCCGATGACTGCGGCGACGTTGCCGGTCAGGAGTATGAAGGTGGCGCTGGTCCCGAAGCCAACCGGCAGCAGGAGCAGAGCGAACAGGATGCCCAGCGAGCGATGGATGCGGCTGGTCAAGGCAAGTTGCACCAGAAACCCCGCGACCGACGCGTAAAAGGTGATGCCCGCAAGGAAGGCCGCAATCGCATCGCCGTCGCGACCGGACGCATCGGCCCACATGTTCACTTGCACGTCGAGCAAGGAGCCGCCGGCGGCGGCAAAGCCCACGATGAGGGCGAGCACGCGCAGGTGACGGGATTCGGCCAGTAGGCGAATGGCCTCCCGAGCGCCGACGCCTCGCTCCTCTTCGAGGTCGACGTGACCACCCTGAGACTGCCGCCGAACGATCATCGCGACGATACCGGCACACGCGACGAGCGCGCCCGCGCTAACGAGCAGGAGGTTGTCGCGGCCCACCTCTTCGACCGTGATATTGGTGATCGCGGCACCGAACGCTCCGCCCAGACTGGCGCCGCCTCCGATGAACCCGAACAGCCGCTTCGCCTGGCGCGCGTCGTACACGTCGTTGGCGAAGGTCCAGAACTGGCTGATCAAGAAGATCCCGAGGAACATGCTCAGGAAGTTCAGCGCGACCGTTACCCACCAGGCGCCCGTATGCAGCAAAGCCCAGAAAACAAGGAGCACGACGACGATGCCCGTCTGCATGATGGGGATGACGTGCCGGCGGGGTAATCGGCGCAGCGCACTCGCATAGAAGTGCATCAAGACGCCGATCAGCAGCCCGGAGACGAGCAGAACGTAAGGGTAGTTCTCGGACCCCAGCTGGTCGATGAACTGCGACCGCGTGACGGGCCTCAGGATGTTGTGCGACATCATCGCCAGGAACGAGTAGGCGAACATCAGCAGCGCGATGGTCGACTCGCCGTCGCGGACGACGACGACCCTTCTGAGCAGCCGTTCCTTCAGGGTTTCCATGGGAGGTGTGGCGCGACCGTATCGCGGTTGGCCGTCGTTGTGCAACAGATGCTATAAAAATGGTCCTTTGGGCGCGCCACGGCATACCAGCTTGATCGGTCGAACGGTGTCGCACTACCGCATTCTCGAGCGGCTCGGGGGCGGCGGCATGGGCGAGGTCTACAAGTGTGAAGATCTGCGCCTGAAGCGCATCGTCGCGCTGAAGTTCCTGCCGGAGAGGCTGACGCGCGATCAGCTCGCCAAAGAACGCTTCATGCTCGAGGCGCAGACCGCCTCGTCGCTCGACCATCGCAACATCTGCACCATCCACGAGATCGACGAAACCGAGGACGGACAGCTCTTCATCGTCATGGCCTGCTATGACGGCGAAACGCTGAAAAGCCGCATCGAGCATCGTCGCGTCACGGTCGATGAGGCGATCGACATTGCCATGCAGGTCGCCGAGGGGCTGGGGCAGGCTCATCACCGCGGCATCGTGCACCGCGACGTCAAGCCCGCGAACATCATGGTGACGAGCGACGGCACGGCGAAGATCGTCGACTTCGGCCTCGCCAAGCTCGATCGGCAGTCGACGTTGACGATGCAGGGGACGCTGCTGGGCACGGTCGCGTACATGTCACCCGAGCAGGCGCGCGGCTATGCGATCGATCAGACGACCGACATCTGGTCGCTGGGCGTCGTGCTCTACGAGATGCTGGCGGGGCAGCGGCCGTTCCGGAGCGATTTCGACCAGGGCGTCGTCTACGGGATCGTGCACGAGGAGCCGCAGCCGGTCTCGGCGGTGCGGCCCGATCTTCCGCCTGGTCTCGAGACCATCGTCGCCAAGGCGCTGGCCAAGCGCAGCGCCGATCGCTATCAATCGATGGCCGAGTTGATCGTGGATCTCCGCATGTTGCGCTCAGGAACCGCGACCGGGCAGACGCTCACGACGACAATATCGCGTGGCGGCGTGCCGCGGTCGATCGCCGTCATGCCGTTCCTGGACCTCAGTGCGGAGAAGGACCAGGAGTACTTCTGCGACGGCATGGCCGAAGAGCTGATCTCCGCGCTCAGTAAGATTGTCGGTCTCAACGTCGCCGCGCGCACATCAGCCTTCGCGTTCAAGGGCAAGGGCCAGGATGTTCAGACCATCGGTCAGCAACTGCGGGTGACGCACGTGCTCGAGGGCAGCGTGCGCAAGGCTGGCGACCGGCTGCGGATCACCGCGCAGCTGATTGCCGTGCGTGACGGCTATCAGCTGTGGAGCGAGCGGTACGACCGCCAGATGACCGACGTGTTCGCCATCCAGGACGACATCGCCCGATCGATCACGCAAACGCTGAAGGTCAAGCTCGGCGATCAGACAACCGGGCAGCTGTTCAATCGACGCGCGGATAATCTCGAGGCCTACCACCTCTATTTGAAGGGGCAGTTCTTCTGGAACCAGCGTCACAAGGGCGGGCTCCGGAGAGCGCTCGAGTGCTACCACCAGGCGATCGCCATTGAGCCGACCTACGCACTGGCGTACGCCGGCATCGCAAGTTCCTATGTAACGCTTGGAGCCTTCACGTACCTCTCGCCCGACGAGGCCTTTCCGCGCGCGAAGGCGGCCGCTGAACGCGCTCTCGAGATCGACGAGGGGTTGGCCGACGCGCACACCGCGCTGGGAACTCTGGCGCTGCTCTACGATCGCAACTGGCAGAAGGCCAGGCAGGCGCACGCCCGAGCGCTCGAGCTCGATCCGGAATATTCCACCGGTCACTCATGGTATTCGTGGTGCCTGATCGCCGTCGGCCGGGTCGATGACGCGATCGCCGAGCAGAAAAAGGCGCTGTCGATCGATCCGCTCTCGCTGATGATCAACACGCTTGTCGGTGCGGTGCTCTATCATGCGCGCCGCTACGAGGAGGCGCGCGATCAGCTGGTGCGAACGATCGAGATGGATCCCAACTTCGGGACCGCGCGTTCGTACCTTGGCCTAATCTACGAGGCGCTCGGCGAGCACGAGCAGGCAATCGCACAGCTCGAACGTGCACGGGAGTTGATGGATCTGCCGATGGTGCTGGCCAATCTTGCCCATGCCTATGCCGTGAGCGGACGGCAGCGCGAGGCGCGTGCGCTCCTGGCGGAGTTGGAGGCCGCCACCACATCGCGGTTTCTGTCGCCGTTCTTTGCGGCCGCGGTGTATGCCGGGCTTGGACAAGCGGACCGCGCGTTCGAGTACCTCGATACCGCGGTGGCGATTCGCGATGCGTGGATTCCGTTTCTTCGACAGGATCCGCGCCTCGATGTCCTGCACGAGGATCCCCGGTTTTCTGATCTGGCGATGCAGATGGAGGCTGGCGTATGAGCACCGTTGAAGCAGTCGGGGGAGCGGCGAGCGAGCGAACCGGGTTTGGCGGGTGGGTGGCGCGGACACTCGGGGCAAGATCGCCGGTCGCGTTCTCCGTTCGCACGCCGGCGGGCGACGTGCTTCACTTCGGCAACGGTGCTCCGGTGTTCGAGCTGGTTGTCCGCAACCGCGATGGTCTCTCCGCGCTTCAATCGTTGAGCGAGCCCCGACTCGCGGAGGCCTACATCCGCGGCGATTACGAGATCGAAGGCGACTTCATTACCGCGCTGTCGCTGCGCGATGCCCTCTCCGATCGCAGCCTGTGGTTGAAGCTGTGGCGGCGGATCGAGCCGATCATCCGCGGCCGCGAACAGTGCAACCCGGCGTGGATTGCCAAGCACTACGACATGGAGAACATCCAGTTCTTCTGCACCGACACCGAGTACCGCACGTATACGCCAGGCATCTACGAGAACGACTACGACTCGCTCGAGGCCGGCGGCCGCCGAAAACTGGATTTTGCGTTTCGATCGCTCGGTCTGCTGCCTGGCGACACCGTGCTCGACATCGGATGCGGGTGGGGAGGGTTTCTTCGTTTCGCCGCGGAGCAGGGCGTGCGCGGCACGGGCATCACGCTCTCGAAGCATCAGCATGCGTTCGTAACAGAGATGATCCGGAAGAAGGGATACACGGCTGAAGTCCGTTTCCAGGATTTCTTCTCATTCGAGCCCGACGAACCGTTCAACGGCGTCGTGATGAGCGGCGTGATCGAAGACTTGTCGGACTATCACCTGGTGATGCAGCGATTGCCGCGGTATCTCAGGCCGGGCGGACGCGTGTATCTCGATTTCGCCACCACCCGAAAGCGCTTCGATACATCGAGCTTCATCACGAAGTACATCTGGCCCGGCACGTTCAGGCTTGTCTACATGCCGGAGTTCATGGAGGCCGTCGATCGATCGCCCTTCGAGGTGGTCGGCGTCTACAGGGATCGACACAACTACCATCTGTGGAGCAAGCACGGATACGACCGCTGGATGGCAAACAAGGCCACGGTGGTGGAGCAGGCAGGCATCGAACGGTGGCGGATGATGCGCCTGCTCATCGCCGGCTCGGCGGCGCTGATGCGCGATACGTCCCGTGGTGCGGGCGCCGCACGAGTCGTCCTCGAGTTGCCGCGCTCGCTAGGATGACGGGTCATTGCGTGCGGCTGATTCTCGCCTCGGCCAGCCCTCGCCGTGCCGAACTGCTCCGGACCGCGGGAATCGAGGTCGAGGTGCGCCCGGCCGATGTCGACGAATCGGTCCGTTCGGGCGAGGCCCCCGAGCCCTACGCGTCTCGAGTCGCCTTGGCCAAGGCACGCGCGATTAGTCAGCATCTGCCTGATCGGTTCGTGCTGGGTGCCGACACCGTCGTGGTGGTCGACGATCGCATCCTCGGCAAGCCGACCGACTCGGCCGAGGCACGACAGATGCTGCGGCTGCTCTCGGGCCGGCCGCACACCGTAATCACGGCTGTCGCCCTCATCCGTAGCACGGGGTTGCCTGGCGAGATCCTCGACGCTCGCGTCGAGCGCACCACGGTGGAGTTCGCGACACTCTCGAACGAGGATATCGACTGGTACGCGGCCACCAGCGAGCCGATGGACAAGGCCGGTGGATACGCGATTCAGGGCCTCGCGTCGCGCTTTGTGACCCGAATCGAGGGGTCCTATTCGAACGTCGTCGGACTGCCGGTGTCCCTCGTTTATGGGATGTGCAAGAACGCGGGATTGCTGCTATCCTGACTCGTACCGCCTCAACACGGGAAGTCCTTTCATATGAGCCACAAAGCAGCAAAGATTGGCGTCACCTCGATCGTGCTCGTTGCCGCATTCGGAATGCTTCTGTACTCGACGCTTGGCGAGAGCATGCAGTACTACAAGTACGTCGATGAGGTCATGGCTCAACCGGCCGCGTGGGAAGGCAAGAAGCTGCAGGTGCACGGCAACGTCGTGCCGAAGTCGATCGGGCGCAAACGCGATTCGCGCGAGTACGTCTTCGATTTGCAGCGCAACGGGAAAGTGGTGCGCGCCTACTACAACGGCATCGTTCCCGACACCTTCAAGGACAACGCCGAAGTCGTACTGACCGGTCACCTGACGTCGAACGGGTTCATGGCGACAGATATGACCGCCAAGTGTCCGTCGAAATACGAAGCAGCGCCGGTCGTCGGCGCCGCAAACCGGTAGGCACATGGCATCACTGGGTTACTACCTTCTGCTCACCGCGTTCGTGGTCTGCGCGTACGCGGCCGCGATTTCAGTGGCCGGCGCCCGCAGACGTTCGACGCGTCTGATCGAAAGCGGTCTCGGCGCGTTCTACCTGCTCACCGCGGTGATGGCCGTCGCCTCGTCGGTCATCGTCTACGCCTTCGTCACGGGCGACTACTCGATCAAATACGTTCAGCGCTATTCGGACTCGACGCTGCCGTTCTTCTACCGGATCACGTCGTATTGGGGCGGGCTGGACGGCTCGATCATGTTCTGGGTCTTCCTGCTATCGATCGTCGGGTCGACAGCCGTGTACGTGAATCGCGAGCGACATCGCGAGTTGATTCCGTATGTCGTGGCGGTCATCTCGGTGGTGCAGATGTTCTTTCTGTTCCTGATGATCGTCCACAACAACCCGTTCGAGACCTACCTCACGCAGAGCCCCACCGACGGCGCCGGGCTCAACCCGCTGCTGCAGAACTTCTACATGGTGATCCACCCGCCGACGATGTACTCGGGGTTCGTCGGGCTCACGGTGCCGTACGCGTTCGGCATGGCGGCGCTGATCACCGGCCATCTCGATGATTCGTGGCTGCGCGCGGTCCGCCGCTGGACGATGATCTCGTGGCTGCTGCTGTCGATCGGCCTCGGCCTCGGGATGATCTGGGCCTACGAGGAGCTCGGGTGGGGCGGCTACTGGATGTGGGATCCGGTTGAAAACGCCGGCCTGCTGCCCTGGTTCACCGCCACTGCGTTCCTGCACTCGGTGATGGTGCAGGAGCGGCGCGGCATGCTGCGGGTGTGGAACGTCACACTCGTCATCGTCACGTTCTTCCTCACGATCTTCGGCACGTTCATGACGCGGTCGGGTGTGGTGCAGTCGGTGCACGCGTTCGGCGAAGATCCCGAGCTCGCCTGGATGTTCACCGGCTTCATGATCGCGATCATTACCGTCAGCTTCGGGTTCGTGATCTATCGGCTGCCGCTGCTGCGCTCGCGCAATGAGCTCGACTCGTGGATGTCGCGCGAAGCGGCGTTCATGGTGAACAACTGGATCCTGCTGTTCTCGGCGTTCTTCGTCCTCTTCGCGACGATGTTTCCGACGCTGAGCCAGGCCATTCGCCACGAGCGCATCACGGTTGCGACGACGTTCTACAACACCTGGATGCTGCCGATCGGCCTCACCATGCTGTTGCTCACCGGGGTTGGTCCGCTGCTCGCCTGGCGCAAATCGACATTCGTGAACGTGCGCGAGCAGTTCCTGATTCCAGCCGTCGCGGGCATTGTCGTCGGTGGTGCGGTGCTGGCACTGGGAGTGCCGCTGTGGGCGTCGGGGTTGTGCTTCGCGTTCAGCGGCTTCGTCACCGGAACGATCTCGCAAGAGTTCTGGCGCGGGGCGAAGGTTCGTCAGTCCACCACCGGCACCGATCTCTTTACGGCGCTGATTGGCCTGGTCGGCCGCAACAAGCGACGCTACGGCGGATACATCGTCCACGTTGGCATCGTGCTGATCTTCCTCGGCTTCGCCGGCAACGGCATGAAGAAGGAAGAGAAGGTCAATCTGAAGCCGGGACAGCAGGTGAAGGTGGGCGAGTTCACCGCTCGCTATGACTCGCTGAAGGTTACCGACGACTCGCGCAAGCAGATGGTGACCGCGCAGGTGACGCTGTTCCAGAACGGCCAGCAGCTGTCGTTGATGTATCCGGCGAAATGGTTCTTCCGCAAGCACGAGAACGAACCGCCGACCACTGAAGTGGCGATTCGCCGCGGCATTGCGCAAGATGTCTATCTCGCGCTCTACACATTCGACGCCGGTACGCAGGACGCGGAACTGGGCGTCACGATCAACCCGCTGGTGAACTGGGTGTGGCTCGGGTTCGGTGTGATGGCGATTGGTATCGGGATCGCGCTCTTGCCGGAAGCCGCGTTCAGTTTCGCGATGGCGCAGGTACCAGCAGGCGCCGTCACCACGACAACGATCCTGCTGATCGCGTTCGTGCTGGCGCCGATGGTCTCGCTGGCGCAGACCACCATTGCGCCCATTCACCGTACACAGCTCGAACGCGATCTCGAGAACGAGATCATGTGCACGTGCGGTGGCTGCCGCCTGCCGGCCGGCACGTGCGGCATGATGAACTGCCACGGCAAATCGGCGCAGCTGTCGAAGCTGCACGGCTTGATCGAGCAGGGGCTCGATCGCGACATGATTCTTGCGGCGTTCGTGAAGGACTTCGGCGGCGAGGACATCCTCGCGCGGCCGCGCGACCGCGGATTCAATCGCTTGATCTGGTTGTTTCCCTATCTGGCAGCCGTGGGTGCGCTCGTCGGCGTCGTGTATACGGCCCGTCGATGGGTGCGTCCGGTAACGACGCCTCCGCCGAGCGCCGATACTGGCATCGATCCCACGCTCGACGCGCGCCTGGATGATGAGCTCAGAAACCTCGACTGAGCCGAACGTCGGCGTGGCCGCCGACGCCGACGCACTTCAACCCTGGCAGCTGTTCACGCTGGCGGGCCTGATTGGGGCGACACTGACGGTCTTCATGTCGCGCGGGCAGTCGCCCTCCGCGGTCATTCTGCTCAGCCTCACGATCTTCGCCGCCGCCGGCGTCGGCGTTGCGGCGCTTCGTACGTTCTTGCCGCTGGCCGGTCGATTCATGCCCGGTCGTGCGCAGTTGCTCGGCGGACGCACGCGGGCCGCGCTCGAACGCGAAAAGACGCTCGTGCTGCGCTCGATCAAGGAGCTCGAGTTCGATCGCGCGATGGGCAAGGTGTCAGAGAAGGACTTCAGCGAGATGAGCGCTCGTCTGCGCGCGCGCGCGGCGGGGCTGATGCGGCAGCTCGACGCGGGTGCCGGGTATCGCGAGCAGATCGAGAAAGAGATCGAGAAGCGGATCGGCAAGGTGGTCGAGACTTCGCGAAAAGGGGTATGCGCGGAGTGTAAGACGGCGAACGATCTCGACGCGCGGTTCTGCAAATCCTGCGGCGCCAAGATTGAGGCGCAATCATGACGGAGTTGGACATTCGGCATTGGGCGTTGAGCGTGGCCATCCTGTTCGGTCTGGCCAGCATCGCACGCGCGCAGGACATGCCCGATCCGTCGCTGATCAACGGGCGCGCGATTCCGGCTGCCGATCTGCCGAACGGAACGGTAACGGTGCGTGTGGTGCGCGAGTCGATCGGCAACAACATGCCGGGCCAGCAGGTACACGTGAAAGTCGGGCAGAACACGTTCACCGCGACCACGGACGCGCAAGGACGTGCCGAGTTCAAGAGTTTGCCGCGTGGAGGCGATGCGATCGCGGACTCGACTGTCGAGGGCGAGACGCTGCGCTCGCAGCCGTTCAACGTGCCGACGTCAGGCGGCCTGCGCGTCATCCTGGTGGCCGGCATCGCCAAGGCCACCGAGCGGAAGAAGCAGGAAGAAGCGGCGGCCGCTGCCTCGCCGCCGATCAAGGGCACGGTCGTGTTCGGCAACAACACGCGCACGCTCGTGCAGTTCAAAGACGACATGCTCGAGGTCTACTACATCCTCGAGATCATCAACAGCGCTCGCGCACGTGTGGACATCGGCGGGCCGCTCACATTCGAGCTGCCGAAAGCCGCACTCGGTGCGTCCACGCTCGAAGGATCGTCTCCAGCCGCGACCGTTTCGAACGGCCGGCTCGTCGTCACCGGTCCATTCGCTTCGGGCACCACCGCCGTGCAGGTGGGTTTCCGCCTTCGCTCCGGTGGCGATCAACTCACGCTCACGCAGGTATGGCCGGCCGCGTTGCAGCGGGTGATCGTCGGCGTCGAGCGCGTGGAAGGCGTCCGCGTATCCTCGCCACAGTTCGCGTCGACCAACGACGTTCCGACCGGTGATGGGACGGTCTTCATCCTCGGCAACGGGCCGGCGCTGCCCGCGGGCAGCACGACCGTCGTGACGCTCTCGGGTCTGCCGTATCACAGCGGCACAGCGCGCTACGTCGCCCTCGGTCTCGCGGTCGCGATCGTCGGTCTCGGTGTCTGGCTCTCGACCACCGGACGCACGACCCTCGCCGAGGCGCGGCAATCGCTCGTCGCTCGTCGCAACACACTCCTGGGCCAGCTCGCGCAGCTCGAATCGAAACGGCGCGCGGGCACCGTCGATCCTGCGTCCTACGCCACACGCCGCCAGCGCATCGTCAATGAGCTCGAACGGATCTACGGCGAGCTCGACGAAGCCGGCGCCGGCCCCGAGGGAGGCGGCGAGGGCGTTGCGGCGTGAGCGCTGACGGCCAGCACGCCAGCGTGACGTTCGATCGCGTCTCGGTCGACGACGTCTCTCGACATTTCGGTCGCCGTCGCGCGGTCTCGCGCGTCACCTTTACCGTGGCACGCGGACAGATCCTCGGTTTGCTCGGGCCGAATGGAGCGGGGAAGTCGACGCTGCTGGCGATGCTCGGGACGCTGCTGCGCCCGACCAGCGGATCGATACGGTTCGGCACGCGCGACGTGACGACCGGGGACGTGGCGCTGCGTGCTCTCATCGGTGTGCTCGGTCACGATCTCTTTCTCTATCCCGAGCTGACGGCGCGCGAAAACCTGTCGTTCTTTGCGGCGCTGTACGGCATCGCTGATGCGGACGGCGCCTCACGGCGAGCGCTCGAACAAGCGGGGCTGATCGATCGCGCCGACGATCTGGTCTCGAGCTTCTCGCGCGGCATGCGTCAGCGCGTGGCGCTGGAGCGGGCGTTGATTCACCAGCCGCGGCTGGTGCTGCTCGACGAGCCGTTTACCGGACTCGACGATGCATCGACGGCGGCGCTGGTGGCGCGGCTCAAGGGACTGCGCGAAGACGCTGCGATCGTCGTGCTCGCCACACACGATCTCGACCTCGCCGACGGATTGCTGGACGAGGCGGTGTTTCTGCGCGATGGACGCATGGTCCACTCGGTGGCGCGCCCCGACGCACTGCGATCGACGTATCGCAGGGTGATGACCCGTTCACCGATGCCGAGCGGCGCCGAGGGCGCATGATTCGCCTCGCCTGGCTGATCCTGCGTAAGGACCTGACCGTCGAAGTGCGTAGCGGCGAGATCGCCTATACGACGCTGTTCTTCGCGGTCACCTGCGTCCTCGTCTTCGCGTTCGCGCTCGTGCGCGAGGGAAAGCCACCCGACGACGGCGCCGCGGGCATTTTGTGGATTGCGATCGCGTTTGCCGGCAATCTGGCGCTTGGCCGCGCGTTCGAGCGCGAGCGTCAGGCCGAGACGCTGCGGGCGCTGCTGCTGGCGCCGGCGCCGAGGCCCGCCGTCTATCTCGGCAAACTGCTCGGCATCGTCGTACTGCTGGCGGCGACTGAGGCCGTGCTGGTGCCGCTCATTGCGCTGCTGTTCCAGGCGCGGCTGCTGGCCCATCCGTTTTGGATGGCCGCAATCCTCGCGTCGGGTACGCTGGGGTTCGCCGCGGTCGGGACGTTGTTTGCGGCGATGCTCGTGCGGGCGCGCAGCCGCGATGTCCTGCTCCCAGTGCTGTTGTATCCGATTACCGTTCCGGTCATCATTGCCGGAGTAAGGGGCACGGCGGCACTGCTGCAGCCGGAGTTCGAGGGCGACATCGTCCGCTTCTGGTTCGCGTTGTTGATTGCGTTCGATGCCGTGTTCGTGACCTTGTCCTTGTGGACGTTTGAATCGGTGATGACAGACTGATGTCTAAGGGCTTCATGCGCGCCGCCACGGTGTGCGCTCTGATGTTCGCGCTGTCGCCGCTCGTGATCGCGAGTGCCGATTACGAATCGACCATGGGACTGGTGCAGAAGATCTTTTACTACCACATGCCATCGGCGTGGATGTTCCTGGTATCGGGGCTCGTCTGCGGCGTGGCCAGCGTGCGCTTTCTCATCACCGGCGATGCTCGTCACGATCGCACGGCGTGGGCGGCGGCGGAGATGGCGGTGATCTTCGGGTTGGTGACGATCGTGACCGGTCCGCTGTGGGCGCGGAAAGCGTGGGGCACGTTCTGGATCTGGGATGCGCGCACGACGTCGAGCCTGGTTCAGTGGATGGTGGCCTGGGCGTATCTCATCCTGCGGAAATATGGCGGCCCCGGATCAGAGAAGCTGGCCGCGGGCCTGGCACTGTTCGGCACAGCGAACGTGGCGTTCATCTACGTCTCGGTGAACTACTGGCGGACGATTCATCCGCCAACCTCGGTCGTTCCCAAGCTGCCGTTCACGATGGGATTTCCGCTCTGGTACTGCGTGGCGGCGTTCACGTTGCTGTTCATCGTGCTGCTGAAGCTTCGGGTACGGCTCGAGGAGCAGCGCGCCACGCTCGATTCCCTGTATCTCTCGATGGACGAACAAGGCTGATGGCTGTCGTCACTCGCACAATCGCGGCTTTCTTCCTCACGGTTCTGTGCGCGACCGCGCTGCTCGGCGCAGCGCAGGCGCCCCCGGCTCCGGGCCAGCCCCCGCCGCGTCAGTCGGAGTACACCCCGATCGATCAGCTGCCGCCGCAGGACCAGCTTCCCGCTGCGCCGCTGCTGATTGCCGCGTACTCGTTCGTCCTGATGGTGTTTTTCCTCTACGTGCTGTCGCTGGCGCGTCGCCTGACGAACGTGCAGCGCGACGTCGATCGCCTCGGCGCGACGCTGAAGCAAAGCAAGTCCTGATGCCGACCGCCGCCCACTTCATCTACATTCCGGGCGTCCTGCTGGTGGGCGTCGTGATCGGCTGGATCCTCGGCTCGCGCGCCGCCGCCGATGCCTATGCGTCGCAGCTTCGCAAGATGAAGGGACCAACGTCCAACTCCCAATCGCCAACTCCCAAGCAACAGAGCTAGCAGAGGCTCGCCTCAACACAGAGCAACAGAGCAACAGAGGTCAAACAGAGGAACCTGCTGCGATCGATCGCGCCGCGGGTGGGGCGCGCGCTGTGCGCGCGATGAGACGAGAGGTACTCACGAAAACAAACACCACATGATCACCTGGTGCTTGTTTTCGTGAGTACCTCTCGCCTCATGCGCCGGCCGCAGGCCGGCGCCCCCACCCGCGTCGAGTGCGAGTGAGCAGATAGCTCTGTTCGTGCCTCTGTTGCTTTGTTCCTCTGTGTCGAGATCAGCCTCCGTGTCTCCGTTACTCAAGCGCGGTGAGCTTCGTTGAAGCAATGTCGTTGATCGGAGATCACGCCGGGCCTACAAACCAGGCCCGGCTTACACTGCGCGCTAACCGGCGTTGTTGGGTTACCGGCCGATGGCGAGGCGCTGGGCGAGGACTTCGGGGAGGCCGGCGTCGATGATCTTCTGCTGCGCGGTGGCAACGTCGTAGGTGATGCGCAGGACAGTCAGCGCCGCGGCGTCGGTGTCGAGCAGGCCGAACGCGGCGCGGGGATCGCCGTCGCGGGGTTGGCCCACAGCGCCGCAGTTGACGAGATATTTCGCGCCTTCCTCGAGCGACAGACGGAAGCGAGCGCCGCGCGGCGGGCCGATGGCCTTCAGATCGCCCTGATAGTAGAAGGCGGCCGGGACGTGCGTATGGCCGAACAGACAGAGCGGCCGTGTGGTCACGCTCATCGCGCGGCGCGCGTCGAGGTCGTCGAAGATGTAGACGTCTTCGTCGAACGGCGAGCCATGACAGATCTCGACGAGATCGTCGATCTCCAGCGGCCCGGCCTGAATCGCCGCCAGCCACTCGCGGTTGTCGGGTGTCAGCGCCGAGGCGGTCCAGGCGATGGCATGCCGGGCGAGATGATTGAAGCTTTCGACGGTGTCGATCCCGGCACCGACCTTGTCGTGATTGCCGCGGATGATGGTGGTGCCTGGCAGCGCGCGCACGCGATCGATTACCGCGTTGGGATCGGCGCCGTAGCCGACCAGATCACCGAGTACGAGCACGCGATCGACCTCGCCGGCCGCCGACAGCGTGGCCTCGAACGCTTCAAGGTTGGCGTGAATGTCGCTGACGATCAGGTAACGCATCAGAATTCGATCCAGGCCAACACGCGCTCGACGACCTCTGGCACCGGGCCACTGGCGTCGACGCGCACATGCGCATGTGCGTACGCGAGTTGGCGGCGCGCGTACAGCTGCTCCAGCTGCGCGCGATCGGCAGCCAGCGGACGACGACCGTCGGCAGGCACCCGCTCGATCACACGCGCGATCGGGATATCCAGCCACGCCACCGTGCCGTCGGCCAGCATCACCGCGCGGTTATCGGTCTCTGCAAACGTGCCGCCGCCGGTGGCGACGATGATATGCCGTTCGGGGAGCAATTCGGTCAGCATCTGCCGTTCCAGTTGACGGAAATACGGTTCTCCCTGCTGGGCGAAAATCCCCGCCACCGTGCGTCGCTCGCGCGCTTCAATCCGCTCGTCGAGATCCTCCACACGCCATCCCATCACACGTCCCAGCGCGCGCGCGATCGTCGTCTTGCCGGCACCCATGAACCCGACCAGATAGATCTTGTCGGTGTTCACTTCAGCCGCGAAGCGACTCGAGCACCGAGAAGAACGCGGGATACGAAACCGCCGCCGCTCCCGCGTCCTCGATCGTCGTCGGCCCGGTGGCCCCGAGCGCCGCCACCGCGAACGCCATCGCCAGCCGATGATCGTTGCGCGCGTGCACGTCGCCGCCGCGCAGCCGGTGCCGTCCGTCCACGTGGAAGCCGTCGGGCAGCTCGTCGATCGTCGCGCCCATCCTCCTGAACCCGTCGGCGAGCGCGGAGATGCGATCGCTCTCCTTGACGCGAAGCTCCGCGGCCCCAGTGACCAGCAGCTCGCCGCCATGTGTCGCCAGCGCGGCAAGCACGGGCAGTTCATCAATCACACCCGGTACTTCGTCAGGTGTGATGACCACCGAGCCGACGTCACGATGGCGTACGACGATCGTACCCATGGGCTCGCCGCGGACCGCGCCGTCATCGTCGAGCGCCACCTCGGCGCCGAAGCGTCGAAGGATGTCGATGATGCCCGTCCGCGTCGGATTCAGTCCTACGTGATCTATAACGATCTCCGACCCCGAAAGCGACGCGGCGGCACACATCCAAAACGCGGCCGAGGAAATGTCTCCCGGAACGTCCAGCGCCTGGCCGGTGAGCCGCTGCCCGCCGGCAACCGACACGGTGTGGGTCTCGCGGGTCACGTTCACGCCGAACGCCTCGAGCGCCCGCTCCGTATGGTCCCGTGTGGACAACGGTTCGTGGACTCTCGTGACCCCCGCAGCGTGCAGTCCGGCAAGCAGAACGGCGCTTTTGACCTGAGCGCTGGGGACATCCGGCGTGAAATCGAGTGGCTGAAGATCGCTGGCTCCAGTGATGGTCAGAGGAGGGCGGCCCTCGGTCGACTGGATGCGCGCGCCCATGCGCTCGAGCGGAGCGATCACGCGACGCATCGGGCGCCGGCGCAGCGAATCGTCGCCGGTGACGGTGGTGCTGAACGGCTGCGCCGCCAGTATGCCGGCCAGCATGCGCATGGTGCTGCCGGAATTGCCAGCATCGAGCACATCCGACGGGGCGAGCAGCCCGCGGAGGCCGCGGCCAGTCACGGTGAGCTGCAGGCCATCCGCGTCCTGTCCGGTGCGGGCGATGGCCACACCAAGGCCGCGAAGGCACGCAAGCGTCGACCCGCAGTCACCGCCGGTCGAATAGCCCCGGATGGTGGATGTCCCGTGGGCCAGTGATGCGAGCAGCGCGTAGCGGTGCGAGATCGATTTGTCGCCGGGCGGCTGGACCTGCCCCCGCACGCCGCCGGGCGCGGGATGTACGATAACGGTTTGCGGCGAGGGCATCATCGAACTATAACAGGTGGGCGTCCGCGCCCGCGGCGCGGCGGCGAGACGGTTGGGCGCGGTGTGGTCGGGGCGCGTGCGGGGTGTGGCACCGAGGTGTGGGAGGTACGAATGCGGCGCATCGCATGGATAGCCGTGGGGACTGCGTGTGTGATGCTTGGTGGCACCGGCCTGCGTGCGCAGCAGCCGTTCATCTTCTTCGCGAGCATCGCCGACAGTGCCGGTGTTCCAGTGCCCGCCCTGGCGACCGATGACGTGAAAGTGGTGGAGAACGGGGTCGAGGGCAAGGTCGTGAAGATCGAGCCCATCGACTGGCCGATCAAGGTGCAGCTGCTCGTCGACAACGGTGCAGGGTTGGGCGAAGCGCTCGTGCAGATTCGCAACGGTTTGAAGGGTCTGATCATGGCCATGCCCGACGGCATCGAGATGTCCTTGATTACGACCGCGCCGCAGCCGCGCAATATCGTCCGGCCCACCACCGATCGTCAGGCGGTCCTTCAAGGCGTCGACCGCATCACACCGGATAGCGGCGCCGCCCGGTTCGTCGAGGCGCTCAACGAGGCGGCCGCCCGCGTCGACAAGGACAAGGGCAACCATTTTCCGGTCGTGGTGATTCTGGGGTCGACGACAGCCGAAGGCAGTCAGGTGCTGGAGCGTGATGTGCAGAGGATGCTGCAGCGGTTCTCGGATCGCGCCGCGACTGTGCACGTGATCATGGTGAGCACGGGGTCGCGATCGGAAAGCACCCTCAGCGGCGCCAATCAGACCAACATCGGAATCGCCGTCTCGAAGCAGACCGGCGGCCGCTACGAAGCGATCGCCGCGTCGACGCGTGTGGCCACGCTGCTGCCCGAAATCGGCGAGCAGGTGGCCAAGAGCCACGCCCGTCAGAGCCATCAGTTCCGCATCACATTCCAGCGTCCGAACGGTGCATCCGGCGCCATCGGCGAGATCGGCATGTCGAGCCGACAGGGCACGACGTCGACGCTCACGATCAACGGGCGCATCCCATAACCTATAATCTCCATTGGGCATGAGCCACGGGCGCACCGTCTGTCTCGAGTTCCACAGCACCTATGAAATGCTGGATTTCGTCCAGGTCGCGAGCGACCATTTGGGCCGATTGTCTGGGCTTGATGACGAAGCGCTGCACTGGGTGGGTGTGGCCGTGCGCGAGTCGGTGATCAACGCGATCAAGCACGGCAACTCCGGCGACGAACGCAAACACGTCTACGTCGAGTTCACGCCGATCGACGCCGAGCGACCGTCGGGGATCCAGATTCGCGTGCGCGACGAGGGTCCCGGCTTCGATCCCGACGCCCTGCCCGATCCGCTCGCGCCGGAGAACATGCTGAAAGCCAGCGGGCGCGGCATCTTCCTGATTCGCAGCTTCATGGACGAACTCGTGTTGAGGCGCGC
>Ga0075425_100002822_pt1 | contig 17474 bp, 18 predicted proteins | sample SoiMethybrSBSTD4_FD_75300 | JGI IMG/M metagenome (GOLD analysis project Ga0075425, IMG submission 75300) | Bulk soil microbial communities from a Populus tree surrounding site in Tennessee, USA - Soil MetaG P. TD hybrid SBSTD4 | ecosystem: Environmental > Terrestrial > Soil > Tree plantation... | reverse complement strand
TGAGGAAACGCCCGAGGTGGGACAGCCAGCGCGCGGTGGTGGTCCATCCGGCGCTCCACAGGGCATGCGTGACGCGGTGGGTCCAGATCGCGTGGACGCCCGGATAGCACAGGACGACCTCGAGAACGGAGCGCGCGGCCGGATCGCGCTCCAGCACGGTTCGGATGTCCTCTCGCATCGCCTTGAACATGACCCTCCTACTCCGCAGCCCGCCGCGCCAGGGCGTCCCGCGCCGCCGCTTGCAGCGCGAGCGCCACCACCGCCGCCGCGTGCCGCCGCTCGGCGGGAAGCCCGCCCACGGCGTCCTCGATTCTCGCTTCCCCGATCTGGGCGAGCTCCTCGAGCCTCGTCCCGGCCGCCACCTCGGTCCCTGCACTGCACGCGGCCAAGGTCGGCCCGCAGCCGTAGGCCTGGAAGCGCGCCTCCGCGACGCGTCCCTCCCGCACGCGGAGGTAGAAGCGCGCGAGATCCATGCACTGCTCGTATTCACCTTCGCCCACGCCGTCGGGCTCCCGCATCATCCCCGCGTTCCGCGGGTTGCGGAAGTGATCGAGCAGCCTGGCGCTGTACTCCACTACGCCTTGACGGGGGACAGGGCCCGAAGTTTCTGGACCAGGGGCACCGCCGCCTCGATCACGTAGTCGATGTCCGCGGCCGTGGTGCTCCGGCCCAGCGAGCACCGCACCGAGCCCATGGCCCAGTCGAGCGGCAGCCCCATGGCCACCAGCACGTACGAGGGCTCCACGCTGCCCGAGGTGCACGCCGATCCCGCCGACGTGGCGATGCCCTTCAGATCCAGGCCCAGCACGATGGATTCAGACTCGATGTTCCGGAAGCACATGTTGCAGGTGCCGGGCAGGCGCAGGGTGGGATGCCCGTTGAGCCGTACCTCGTCGATGTGGGAGCGGAGGCCCTCCCAGAGCCGGTCGCGGAGGCCGGCCAGCCGCACCGCCTCGTCGGCCATCTCGCGGCCGCGGATCTCGACCGCCTTCCCGAAGCCCACCAGCCCGGCCACGTTCTCCGTACCCGCGCGGCGACGGCGCTCATGGTCGCCCCCGTGTTGGACCGCCGTCATCTTGGTCCCCTTGCGAATGTAGAGGCCCGCCACGCCCTTGGGCCCGTAGATCTTGTGGCCGGAGAAGGACAGGAGGTCGATGCCGAAGGCGTCCACGTCGATGGGCACCTTTCCGAAGGTCTGCACGGCGTCCACGTGGAGGGGGATGCCGTGGGCGCGAGTGATGCGCCCGATCTCGCTCATGGGCTGGAGCGTGCCCACCTCGGAGTTGGCGTGCATGAGGGACACCACGATGGTGTCGGGGCGGATGGCCTTCTCCACCTCCTCCGGGCGGACCATGCCGTACTCGTCCACGGGGAGATAGGTGACGGCGAAGCCCTGCGTCTCCAGCGTCTCGCAGGTGCGGAGCACGGCGTGGTGCTCGATCTGCGAGGTGATGATGTGGCCGCTGCGCCGGGCCGCCGCCACCCCCTTGATGCCGAGATTGTCCGACTCCGTGCCCCCCGAGGTGAAGACGATCTCGTCCTTGGACACCCGGAGGAAGCGCGCGATCTGCTCGCGCGCCAGGTCGAGGCCCTCGCGCGCCTCGCGGCCGAAGCCGTGCACGCTGGAGGCGTTGCCGAAGCGCTCGCTGAAGTAGGGGAGCATGGCCTCCAACACCTCGGGATGGACGGGGGTGGAAGCGTTGTGATCGAGATAGACGAGCCGGTTCATTGACGCTCTCCTGTCACGATGCTACGCTCGGCGCCGTCATGGAGACGGCGAAGCGCAAGCTCGGTCTCATGGTGTCCACCGCGCCCGACCACCCCAACCTCACGACGGCGCTGGGGCTCGCCACGGCGGCGCTCGACCGTGGCCACGAGGTGTATCTCTACCTCATCGACGACGGAGTGGCCGCCATCGACGACCGCCGCATCCTCGCCCTGGGCGAGCGCGGGGCGCGACTCTTCGTGTGCGCCTACGGCTGCCAGAAGCGTCGCCTGCCCCTCTCCGACGCGGCGACCAACTGCGGCCTCGTCGTGCTCACCGACGTGATCAACGGGACCGACCGCTTCCTCTCGCTCAACTGACGGCATGGCCGATCGGCAGCCCGTCCTCGTCATCATCTCGGAGGATCCCCGCGTCTCGCACCGGGCCAACGAGGCCATGCGCATCGCCCTCGGGGTGGTGGCGGGCGAGAATCCCGTCCACGTGGTGCTGAGCGGGCTCGCCGTCCATCTCCTGGACGAGGACACCGACGACCTCGTGGACGGCGACGACATCGCAAAGTTCCGCGCGGCCCTCAAGAAGCTCGGCGTTCCCTTCCACGTCGACGCGGCCGCCCTCCCCTCGACGCCGGGCTGGAACGCTGAAGGCCACCCCGTGGTGGTCGTCTCCGCCGCGGAGATTGCGGCGTTCGTGGCCCAGGCCAGCCGCTTCCTCGTGTTCTGATGGCACGCTTCCTCCACCTCCTGAAGCGCGACTCTGCCCCCATGGCGGGAGCGGTGGTGGAACAGAATCGCCGGGAAGCGGGCGCCGAGGTCACGGTCGTGCTCCTCGACGACGCCACCCCGGCCCCCGCGCAGGTGACCATCAAGCGGCTGGGCGCCGATCTCGACTACGCCGGCCTCCTGGAGCTGATCTTCGCGAGCGATCACGTCGTCTCCTGGTAGTCAGCGGTCACGGTATTCCTCCAGCCACGCCATCTGGATCTTCTCGAGAATGCCCTCGTTGGAGGCCTTGGCGTCGTCGCGAAACCCCGGCAGCGCCACCACCCACTGGTGGAGATCGGTGAAGCGCACGCTCAGCGGATCCACGCCGGGATGCAGCTCCATGAGGGCGAGCGCGATGTCCTCCGCGTCCCCCCACTTCATTTCGGGATCTCCACCACCACGTCGCCCCGCACGATGGCCTGGCAGCCGAGCCGCGAGTGAAGGGTCAGCCCCTCCGCGGTGTCCAGGCGGTCCTCCTCGTCCTGCTCTATGGGCGAGAGGTGCTCCTCCCCTTCCCGCACGATGACGTGACAGGTGGTGCAGGCGCAGCTCCCGCCGCAGTTGTGCTCGAGCTCGACGTTGTTGGCCAGCGCGATGTCGAGCACCGAGCCTGGTCGGCCGTGGTCGGCGAGAGGATACTTCGTGTCGTCGACCTCCACGGTGACGTTGAGGGGAAGGAAGGTCACCTTGTGCGTCGCCATCACCGCTCCCTCAGGATCTCGTCGGCGCGGCGGGAAGCCACCGCGCCCTTGAGGGCCGCGTCCATCATGGCCTCGGCCAGGCGCTCCGTTACCTGGTTGAGCTCGATGGTGCGCTCGCGAATCGCGTCGCGGTCCGTGCCCCTCTCCACCGCCCGCAGGGCCGCCACGGCGCGATCGATGGCCTGGCGCTCGTCGGGCCGGATCAGGTCCGCGGCCTGGGCGAGCGCCCGCTGCACGTGGTTCAGCACCGTCTCCGCCTCCGTCCTCGTCTCGATGAGGAGCCGGGCGTTGACGTCCGCCTCCGCGTGGGTGAAGGAATCCTCCACCATCTGGGTCACCTGCTCCTCGGTCAGGCCGTAGGTCGGCTTGACCTCGATGGAGGCCGCCTTGCCCGTGCGAAGCTCCTTCGACTGGACCTGGAGGATGCCATTGGCGTCGATGAGGAACGTCACCTCGATCCTGGGCATGCCCGCGGGCATGGGATCGATGCCGGAGAGGTCGAAGCGTGCGAGGGACCGGTTGTCCTTGGCGAGCTCCCGCTCCCCCTGGAGCACGTGCATGTCCACCGCAGTCTGGCCGTCCACCGACGTGGTGAAGTACTCCTTGGCCAGAGTGGGAATGGTCGTGTTGCGCGGGATGAGCACGCTCACGATGCCGCCCAGGGTCTCGATCCCCAGCGAGAGGGGGGTGACGTCGAGGAGGAGCATGTCAGTGATACCGCCGGCGAGGATCTGGGCCTGCACGGCCGCGCCCAGGGCGACCACCTCGTCGGGATTGAGCTGACTGTGCGGCGTCTTCCCGAAGAGCTCCTCCACCCGCCGCCGCACGAGAGGCACGCGGGTGGAGCCGCCCACGAGGACCACCTCGGCGATCTCCGCCGCCGCGAGCCCGGCATCCGCGAGCGCCATCCGGCAGGGTCCCAGGGTTGCGTCCACGAGCGGCGCGATGAGCGGCTCGAGATCGGCGCGGGTGATCTCACGGCGGTAGGTGAAGCCCTCGAAGGGAATGGTCAGGGCCGTCCGCTCCTCCGTGGAGAGGCGGCACTTGGCCGCCTCCGCCCCCAGCCGCAGCTCCTGGACCGCTTCCTGATCGGCGGTGAGATCCACGCCGTGCCTCGCCCGCACGTCGGCGAGCAGCCACTCGACGAGAGCGCGGTCGAAGTCATCGCCGCCCAGGTGCGTGTTGCCGTTGGTAGCCAGCACCTCGAAGACCCCGTCCTTCACGCGCAGGATCGAGATGTCGAAGGTGCCGCCGCCCAGGTCGTAGACGGCGATGACGCCCTGGGCGAGGCGCTGGAGCCCGTAGGCGAGCGAGGCGGCGGTGGGCTCGTTGACGATGCGCAGCACCTCGAGGCCGGCGATGCGCCCGGCGTCCTTGGTCGCCTGGCGCTGGGCGTCGTTGAAGTAGGCGGGCACCGTGATCACCGCCTGCTCGATGGCCTCGCCCAGATGCCGCTCCGCCTGCTGCTTGAGGGCCCGCAGCACGTGCGCGGACACCTCGGGCGGCGTGACCTCACGATCGTCGATGCGGATCCGCACCACCTCGGCACTGGGCACGATCTCGAAGGGAACGTGGCGGGCCTCGTCGCGCACGTCGTCCCATCCCCGCCCCATGAAGCGCTTGACCGAATAGATGGTGCGTCCGGGATGCCGGGCGAGCTGCCGGCGCGCCGTCTCCCCCACCACCACGCCGTTGGGGGTATAGGCCACGATGGAGGGCAGGAGCCTGCGCCCTTCCGCGTCCGGAATGACCCGGGGCACCCCCGCGCCGTCCACGTAGGCGACGAGGCTGTTGGTTGTCCCGAGATCAATGCCGACGATGCGCGACACGTCCGTCATCCTCTCCGATGGCCTGGGTGAGATCGTCGATGACCGTGCGCAGATAGGCGCGCACGGCGAGCCGCTGCTTGAAGCGCTCGAGGAGGGCTCGCCGCTCCCCGCCCGAGTCGATGGCGGCGTCCCATTCAGGTGCGGAGGCCACGAGGGCGTCCGCCTCCGCCTGGTAGCGCTCCTGGAGCCGCTGCCGCTCCTCGCGGAGCCGCGCCGCGATCTTCTCCGTCAGCTCGGAGGCCTTCGCCTCCTCCAGCGCCTCCTGGACCTCGAGCATCTCCGCGAGCAGATCCGTCGGGACCTTGGCCTTGGCCGTGGTCTCCTCCCGGAGCTCCCGCCCTTCCTCGAGGGCGATCAGGTACTCGACCCGCCCGAGGGGATCGCGCAGGGCGCGGTAGGCGCGATTGACGAGCGCCGAAGCCTCGAGGGCGCGCGCCTGAGCCTCCGCTCCCGCTCCCTGGTGGAAGTCGGGATGGTGGCGGCGCGAGAGCTCGTAGAAGCTCCGCTGCAGCGCCTCCGGATCGATCCGGAGCTTGCGCGGCAACCCGAACACCTCGAAGTAGTCGGTCATGATCCCTCGTGAAATGCGAACGGGCCCGCGCGGGCCCGTTCAGGATGTCAACGCGTTCCTCCGCGCGGCCTACGCCACCGTCCACGTCCTACGCCGAAAAAGAGGTTCCACAGCCACAGCTCGATTTGGCCTGGGGGTTGATGAAGGTGAACCCTCCCTGTAGCCCCTCCGTCACGTAATCGAGGGTGGTCCCGTTCAGATAGAGGTAGCTCTTGGCGTCGCACACCACGGTGACGCCGTCCAGCTCGAACTTCTTGTCGTGCTTGCCGAGCTCGGAGTCGAACTCCAGCGAGTACGACAGTCCGGAGCAGCCCCCTCCTTTCACGCCCATGCGCAGGAAGACGTTCTCGAGCTTCTGCTCCTCGAGGATCTTCTTGACCTGCGTCTTCGCCTTGTCCGTCAGTGCCAGTGCCATGTCGGCCTCGTCCTCCTCGTCCTTAGGATGCGCCGTCCTTGACCGGCGCCTCCTTCCACTTCTCCTTGTAGTCCTGGAGCGCCGCCTTGATGGCGTCCTCGGCCAGGACCGAGCAGTGGATCTTCACGGGAGGCAGCTTGAGCTCGTTGACGATGTCCGTGTTCTTGATCTTGGCCGCATCCTCCACCGTGCGCCCCTTGAGCCACTCCGTGGCCAGGCTGGAGGAGGCGATGGCGCTGCCGCAGCCGAAGGTCTTGAACTTGGCGTCCTCGATGACACCCGTCTCGAGGTTGACCTTGATCTGGAGCTTCATGACGTCGCCGCATTCCGGCGCCCCCACCAGCCCCGTCCCCACGCCCGGCGTGTCCTTGCCGAAGGACCCGACGTTGCGCGGGTTGTTGTAGTGATCCACCACCTTGTCGCTGTAGGCCATATCTCGCTATGCCTCCCGGCGCCTGGACGGCGTCTCTATTCGCCCTTCCACTGAATGGTCTTGAGGTCCACGCCTTCCTTGGCCAGCTCGTAGAGCGGCGACATCTCACGCAGGCGATGCACCACCTCCACCACCCGCTGTCCCACGAAATCGACCTCCTCCTCGGTGGAGAAGCGGTGGAGCCCGAAGCGGATCGACGAGTGGGCCAGCTCCGAGTCCACCCCGAGGGCCGCGATCACGTACGAGGGCTCGAGGGTGGAGGAGGTGCACGCGGATCCCGAGGAGAGCGCCGACTCCTTGTTGACCCCCATCAGCACGGACTCGCCCTCGACATAGGCGAAGGAGATGTTCAGGTTGTGGGGCAGCCGGCTCGAGGGATGCCCGTTCACGAAGGCCTCGTCGACCTTGGAGAGGATCAGGTTCTGGAGATGATCGCGAAGGGCGGCGAGGCGCTTGCCTTCCTCCCCCATCACTTCCCGACAGATCTCCGCGGCCTTGCCGAAGCCGACCACGAGGGGCACCGGCACCGTGCCCGAGCGCATGCCGCGCTCGTGGCCTCCGCCGTCCATCATGGCGGCCAGGCGCACCCGCGGGTTCTTCCGGCGGACGTACAGGCAGCCCACGCCCTTGGGGCCGTAGATGAGGTGGGCGGTGGCGGACAGGAGATCGATCCCCATGGCCTCGACGTTCACGGCGATCTTCCCCGCCGCCTGCGTGGCGTCGGTATGGAAGATGATTCCGCGCTCCTTGGCGAGCTTGCCGATGTCCCCGATGGCCTGGATGGTCCCGATCTCGTTGTTGGCGAACATGACGGAGATGAGGATGGTCTTGTCCGTGATGGCGGCCTTGAGGGCCTCCACGTCCACCAGGCCCTCGCGGCCCACGGGCAGATACGTCACCTCGAAGCCCTGCCGCTCGAGGCGCTTGCACACATCCAGGCTCGCCCGTTGCTCGATGACCGTGGTGAGGATGTGATTGCCCTTCTCGCGATACATCTCCGCCACGCCCTTGAGGGCGAGGTTGATGGACTCCGTGCCCCCGGAGGTGAAGACGATCTCCTTGGGGTCGCGGGCGCCGATGAGGTTCGCGATCTGCTCGCGCCCCTTGTCCACGCCGGCCTCCGCCTCCCAGCCGAAGGGATGATTGCGGCTGGCCGGGTGGCCGAACTTCTCGGTGAAATAGGGCAGCATCGCCTCGAGCACCCGCGGATCCATCGGGGTGGTCGACTGGCTGTCCATGAAGATGGGAAGCTTGAGCGCCATCGTCTCTCTCCTACCTACGTCGTGGAGGCCAGCGCGGCCACGGGCACGAAGCCGTCCGAGGTGAGCTCGGCGAGCGTCATCGTGTCGAGCATGCGACTGATGTTGGCCTGGATTTTTTGCACGGGCCGCCGCAGATTACAGCGCGAGTACTGCGGGCAGTCGTCACCGTCCGTCATGCAGCTCACGATCTTGATGGGCCCCTCGAGCGCCCGCAGCACCTGCCCCACCGTGATGGCGTCGGGGCGCCGGGTCAACTCGTAGCCGCCCTTGGGTCCGTTGTGACTGGTGATGAGTCGGTGCTTGGCGAGCCGCTGAAGGATCTTGGCGAGGAGCTCGGCCGGGATGTGGAATTCCTCGGCGATCCGCTTGGCGCTCACCGCTCCCTCGTCGCGATGACTGGCGATGTAATGCATCGCGATGAGCCCGTAGTCCGCGCGCTTCGTGAATCTCAGCATCGCCCAACGCTCCTCTGTGCTGCTCCCGCACGATATCCGACCAAAGTCATCTCCGACTCTTATAGTCGGAGTTTGCCACCCACGGGCGGGACTGTCAAGTCCTAACTAGCGATTCAGGTTGAGGATTCGAGCCGGGTCGGCCGGGGGGTCGGGGGTCAGCTCTCCCATGCCTCTCGGAGGCGCTCCACGGCCTCCTCCGGAGGCAGGTCGTTCACATGGATGCCCCCGATCTGGCTGAGGCGGTCGGGGTAGGGCGTGATCTCCAGATGCCAGTGGTAGTCCTCGGCAATGCTCGACCACTCCCCCGGCAGGAGCTTGACCGCCTGGTTGGGCGCCGTGTAGAGCGCCATCTCGAAGGGCGGATCGCCCGGCATCATGGCCAGGGTACGGAAGTGACCGCGCAGGAGGGCGGCAAGGTCCGCCGCGGCATCGGGGGTGAGGGCTTGCTCGTAGGCGCAGGCGTGCCGGCGGGGCAGGATCCAGGTCTCGTAGGGGGTACGCGAGGCATAGGGAGCCAGGGCCACGAAGTGCGGGGTCAGCCGGATCACCCGCGCCTCGTCGGCGATCTCCTGGCGGACAATGTCACAGAAGACGCAGCGCCGCTTGTACTCGAAGTATTCCCGGCACTGGATGAGCTGGCGTCGCACGTCGTCGAAGATGACGGGCACAGCCACCACCCGAGAGTACGGATGGGTGATGCGCGAGCCGGGCTTTCGGTAGCGCCGCGTGATCATGATGTCGCGAATGGCGGTGTCCTTCTTCAGGTCCCGCAGCCGGTCGCGATACATCCAGAGCACCTGCTCCCATCGCCCCTCGTCCATGCCCGCGGGCGTCACGTCGTGCTCGGGGCTCTCCACGATGAGCTCGGTCGCCCCGCGAGGCGCCACACGATCGTAGAGACCGACCCCCTCGCGTCCGACCTCCTGCTCCACGAGGAAGTACGGATCGATCTCCGGCACCACACGAACGCTCCAGCCGGGGCCGTCCGCGGAGGAGCCGTCCTTGCGATAGGCGACGATCTCGGGCGGAGTGTGGGACTCGTTCCCGGGACAGAAGGGACAATCGTCGGTGACGACCGGTGCCTCGCCCGCAGGTCTCACGAGAACCCAGCGTCCCCGCGTGGGGTCCTTCCTCAGCTCGCTCATTCTTGATTTCACCTTAGGGAACCGGCTCCGGCAAGTCAAGGTTCACCGCGGTTGTCCGTCGTGCTAGCCTCGAGACAAGGAGGGCGCCATGAGCGAGCGTCGGGTCACCGTCTACTCGAGTCCCACCTGAGGGCCCTGCAAGGCGGCGAAGGAGTTTCTTTCGTCTCAGGGAATCGCGTTCGAGGATGTCAACGTGCTGGCGGACGCTGGGGCGCGGGACAAGCTGGTCGCGCTCACCGGGCAGATGTCGATACCGGTGATCGTAGTGAACGGTGAGGTAGTTGAGGGCTTCAACAAGGCCAAGCTGAAGAGCCTGCTGGGGATCTGAGGGCGGCGGCCGGGACGCCGCGGGACGCGTCCCGGCCTCCCGACCTACTTCTCCTTCTCGAACTGGTTCTTGAGCTTGCGCAGGTGGAGCTTCGCCACATCCACCCAGTCCTTCTCCGTGGGCTGGGATCCCGCGAGCTGGATGTAGCGCTCCCACAGCGCGATCGATTCCTTCGGATCCACCTTCTCGTAGACGAGGGCGAGGTTGTAGAGCGCGCCCGTGTTCTTCGGATCGAGCTCGACGACCTTCTTGTACTCCCCGATGGCCTCGGGATAGAGGCCCTTGTCCTCGTAGACCTCGGCCAGACCCATCCGCGCTTCCGTGTTGACGGGATCGAGATCGACGGCCTTCTTGTAGGCCTGGACCGACTCGTAGTAGAGACTCTTCTCCGAGTAGTAGATCTTCCCCAGGCTCGCGTAGACCTTGCCGGAGAGCGGGTTGTGGACGAGGGCCTTCTGATAGGCGCTGATGGCGCCGTCCACGTCCCCCTTGGCCGCCTTGGCGTCGCCGAGCCCCACGTACGCCTCCGCGTAGAAGGGGCGGAGGTCGATGGCCTTGGTGTAGGCCTCCTCGGCCTGGTCGAACAGACGTCGCGGCGCCGTCATGAAGAGATCCCCGAGAGCCTTGTAGGCGTCCGGGAAGGTCGGGTCGAGCTGGCTCGACGCGCGGAACTGGGCCGACGCCTTCCAGCGATTGCCCATCGCCTGGTGCACCGAGCCCAGCGCGTACTGGGCGAGCACGAACTGCGAGTCGGCCTCGATGGCCCGGCTGAGATGTTCGACGGCGGCCTCGTTGGCTTCCTGGGTACCGCGGTTGGCGGCCATGATCCCGCGCACGTAGGCTTCCCATGCCTTGAGCGAGGTGGTGGGCGCCGCCCACTTCTGCATGCGCGCCGCTTCCGGCTCCGTCACCAGGATCTTCATCGCCTTCGTATACGCGATGGGAATGCCGCGCAGCTTCTCGAGCAGGGCGCCCTCGGGCACCGTTACCGCGTCGAGCTGCCCACGCTCCACCTTCTCGCCGCGCACCTCGACCCAGCGTCCCTGGATGGTCATGTCGCCGCCCACGCGCCGCACCTCGCCGAAGATGGCCACGTCGGCCCGCAGCGCCCGCGCCGCCGCCACCGCCGCCGGCTCGTCCCACGCTTCGGGCTGGGCCAGGGCCTTGAGTCGTCCGCGCTCGACCTGGATGAGTCCAGGCACCTGCCGGAACGCGTTGGTGATCGATTGCGCGGTGGCCTCACCCAGCCACGCTTCCTCGCGGGGAAGATCCACCGTGACGAAGGGCAGGATCAGCACGCTGCGGACCTTCACGGCGGGCGTCGCCGTCGCCGCGGGCACCGGCGCGGTCTGCGCCCAGCCGGGCGTGGCCATGCACAGGCTCAGGAGCAGGAAGGCGGCGGCGGGGATCGTCGCGCTAGCCCGACCGACTCGAGTCATGACCCGATCCTCCTTGTCCCGCCGGCGTCGACCGGAAGCGCGTCGTGATCCGGCCGAGGAATCCGGGACCGATCCGTCGCAGCCCGATCTCCGGCACCAGCATCACGGCGGCGGCTCCGAGGAGCCATGGCCACAGGTCCAGCGAGAGGCGCGACTTCCGGCGATTCTGAAGGAACACATCGCGGGGGCGAGCCACGGGGCCGCCGCCCGTCAGCTCCGAGATCTCCCTGAGGAATGTCTCATCGACGCCCAGGTCCCGGAACTCCTGAGAATAAGGTACCACCAGGCCGGCCAGCTGGGAGCCCACGATCTGATCGCCTTTCCGCTGGGCCATGCCGATGAGATATACGCCTTCTTGCGCAGCCGGGAAGCGCCCGCGGTATTGACCGGGGCCGACCTGCTCGAGCTCGACCATGTCCCGCTGCTTGTTGGGCGCGACCACCCCGACCTGCGAGTCGAGGAAGTTGATGAACTCGCCCTTGCTGTCGATGGCGTCCACCATGATCTCGCCCGTCTCGTCCACGCGAGAGACGGTGGCCACCGTGTCGCTGCGCGAGCCCGTGCGGAGCGTCCAGCGGGTCACCTGCGACCAGAACTTGTTGAAGTTCCCCCAGCGCAGCCAGAGCACGCCCCACTTGCCCTTGGCATCCGAGGTAAAGGCGGCCGAGCGCCCGAGGCCGTAGCGCCAGGTGGCGAGGAGCGGATCCTCCTGATGCGTCATCAGCACCATCTCGGCGTTGCCCTTGAGGGTGGTCGCCACGTAACCGCCCAGGGGAGGCGCCTCCCTCCAGTCGATCTCCTGGATCGCTTCGTGACCCGGCGAGGCCACGGAGGCCTTGAAGGGCTGCTCCACCAGGGACGCCTTGGAGGCGAGCTGCGTCTCCAGGGTGAAGATGCGCGGCACAGTGGCGCCTTCGTCCGTGTAGTAGAAGCGCCCGCGTCCCCACTTGGCGATGTCAATCATGAGCTGGACGTCGGCGTCCTTGCCGATGGCCACCGTGGACACCGTGATCTTGTCCTTCGACATGCGCCGGATCAGCCCCGCGAAGTCACCGCGCGTCATCTGTCCATCGGAGAGGAAGATGACGTGCTTGAGCAGCGCGGGGCGGTCGAAGAGAACCTGATAGGCCTCCTTGAGCGCCGGATAGCCGTCGGTGCCGCCGCCCGCCTTGATGGTGGCGATGGCGTGGTGGATCGCCTGCTTGTCCCGAGCGGGGCGCATGGGCGAGTCCCACACGAACTCCGTGTCCCAACTCATGACTCCGACCTCGTTGCGATCGTCGAGAAGATCGACCACGAGATGGGAGGCTTCCTTGGCGATGTCGAGCTTGGTCGCCTTGTCGTCGGTGGTCATGGCCATCGAGCCCGAACGGTCGATGGAGAGCACCACGGCGAGGCTGGGGATCTCGACCTTCTGCTTCACTTCCATGGTCACGGGCAGCGCTTCCTCGATCGGGGTGCGGTAGTAGCCGCCTAACCCGAAGCTCTCCTCCCCGCCGATCATGATGAGCCCGCCGCCCTGCTCGCGGACGTAGTCGCGGATCCCTTCCATCTGCTTCTTCGTCATCTTGAGCGACGAGATGTTGGAGAGGATCACCCCGTCGTATTTCTGCAGGCCCCCCGCGTCCTTGGGAATGCGATCGGGCTCGACGAGATCCACGTCGATGTGCTGGGTGCGCAGGGCCGCCGTCAAGGCCTGGGCCTGGCTCCGCTCCTTCTCCACGAGGAGGACCTGGGGCCGGCCGCGCACCACCACCGTGCCCACCGCGCGGTTGTTCTCCTCGATGATGTCCCCTTCCACGTCGAGGGCGGCCTGGTAGACGTGGATCCCGCTCTGCTCGAGCGACTGCTTGTACGAGAAGACGTTCTTGCCCGCGTTGAGCTTCACGACCTGGGAGCCGAGGAACTCGCCGTTCCTGAACATGGAGAGCCGTCCCTGCGTCTCCGACTGACTCCACGCCACCACCTTGGCCTGGAAGGGCTCGCCGAACTTCACCTCGCGAGGCAGGAGCAGCGACTCCGCTACCACTTCCTGCTTGAAGGTGAGCGGGGCGGGCACGTACCAGATGTCGGCTCCCGCGTCCTTGGCCGCCTGGGCCACCGCGAGGGCGTTGCCGATGTTCTGGCGCCCGTCGGAGAGGAGCACGAAGCGATTGGCGTGTCCGGGCGGAGCGGTGGCCAGCGCGAGCTGGAGGGCCTGCGCGAGGTTCGTGCCGCGGCCACCCACCTGGACCTGCGGCCGCTCGATCTTGCCGCCAGGCTTGAGCGGCTGGTCTACCACCGCTTCCTCTCCGAACACGATCACGCCCGACTGATCGCCCGTGCGCGCGCTGTTGCCCGACTGCGCGGCGAACCGGAAGGCGCTCTCCCGCGCGGCCAGGCTCACGCTGTCAGAAACGTCGAGCAGATAGATCACGTTCAGCCGGTCAACCCAGCGAGGCAGGGTGGGCCGGATCAGCGAGATGAGCACCAGGGCAACGAGGACACACCGGAGGCCCAGCGCCCAGCGATCGCCGAGGTTCGCGGGCGGGCCAAAACGACCCGCCGTCTGCCGGCGCCAGTAGAGGAGGCCCTCGAGGAGGAGGAGGAAGGCGGCGAAGGCGGCCAGGTACTGCCAGAGCTCACGCTGCACGGGCACGGGTGCCGACTCGGGCCGCGCCCCTTCCACGAAGGTCGGCAGCGGCTTGGGCTGAAGCTCGGACTCGTCGGGATTGAAGAGATTGACCGCAACCTTGGTCTCGCCGCGCGACGTCCCCACCGTGTAGACGCCGACTTCGTCGGTCTCGGTGAAGCTGATGACACCTCTCGTCACGGGTGCGCTCACTCGCCGCCCCGACGGGGTCGTGACGGTGGCGGTGGAGACGCCGTGCTCCACGGGGAGAAGGATGGGCTGTCCCGTCTGGAGCGAGAGGCTGCTCTGATCGAGACCGGCAGGATGGAGCCACCGCAGGGCCTTCGACATCATCACCGGAAAGGCCACGCGCAGGGGCAGGTCGGAGCGGAAGAGATCGAAGCCGAAGAACACCGCCTTGCGGTTCGGCTCCTCCAGCAGATAGACGATGGGACCGCCCACCGCCTCCACCAGCGTCTTGCCCGCGGCGAGTGGGCGCACGCGCAGCGCATCCTCGATGGTGACCTTGGCGAAGTCCACCTGCCGCATGATCGGGTGGTTGCGGTCCCAGTCCATGATCACGGGAGACTCGAGCCGCCCCAGCACCTCGAGGGGGACGTCGGGGGGCGAGGTGTTGACGAGCACGAAGCGCCCGTTGCCGATGCGCGCGGGGCTCGTGCTGTCCAGCACCACGACGTCGAAGCCCTCCATCCCGCCCTGGTAGGCGTCGGGCTTGCGCACTTCGAGCTTCACCTGCGGATCGGTGGAGAGCTCCTTCTCCAGGAAGAGATTCCCCGGGCTGACGAGGAGAACCTGGATCATCCGCACCGGCGGAATGACCGCGTAGGCGGTGTCGTCGGCCGCGAGATCGTCGGAGACGTTGAGGCGGGCCCGCAGCACACCCGCGCCCGAATGGGAGAAGGGCAGCACGATGGCGCGGCGCACCCGGGGCTCGAGCGTGAGCGACTTCTCGGCGACCGTCTCGCCGTCGAGGGTGAGGGCGAAAGAGAAGCTCTCCGGGACCTCGGAGAAGTTGACGAAGGAGACGAAGGCCTGGGAGTCGAAGGCGCCGATGTAGTTGCGACGGACGGCGAGGTTGGTGATGGCGACGTTGCGCCCCCGCTGTCCGACGCCCACCCAGCGCACCCGGACATCGTCGGCCTGGCCGCGGAGCGCGGCGGGATGCGCGCCGTCGGTGAAGACGTAGATCTCCGCCCGCGAATCCTGTCCCACGAGGGCCCGCGCGGTGCGGACGGCCTCGCCGAGGCGATTGGGAAGATCCGTCGCGCTCGCCCCGCGGATGGCGGTCAGCGTCTGATCGCGCTCGTGGCTGAAGGGCGCCAGCACGCGCGGCTGCACGGCGGCCTCGATCACCATGACCTCGGCGCCCGTCCCCAGGCGGCCCACGAGATCGAGAGCCTGGCGCTGGGCGCGCCCGAAGCGCGACGGCGAGACGTCCGTGGCCTTCATGGAGGCCGAGGTGTCGAGGACGATGACGATGCGCTTGGCTCCGTGCCCCATCACGGTGACCGCGGGCCGGGCCAGGGCCAGGGCGAGGGCGAGGAGGGCGAGGAGCTGCAGGATCAGGAGCGGATCGCGCTGGAGGCGTTGGAAGAACGTAGAGGCCTCGCGGTCCCGCCGCGACGGATCCCACAGGAGCAGGCTCGGCACCGTCGCCTCGCGGCGGCGCACCTTGAGGAAGTACAGGAGGACGAGGGGAACGGAGAGCGCGCCGACGAGGAGCGCCAGGGGCGAGAGGAAGCTCATGCGACGACCAGCTCCACGACGGAGGGCGAGAGGACACTCATGCGAGGAGCAATCCCTTGAGCTGGCGCAGCACCATCTCCTCGACGGGCGTGTCGGTGACCACCCGGTGGTAGACGATCTCGTTCCCGCGGCAGAAGGTTTCGGCGCGCCCGAGGAAGTCCTGCAATCGCTGGCGATAGCCTCGAAGCGCCTCGGCGTCCATGGTCAGGTCGCGCACTTCGCCCGTCTCGGCGTCGGTGAGGCGCAGATCGCCCGCGAGCGTCGGGTTGACCTCCTCGGGGGCGAGCACGTGGATCACGTGCACGTCGAAGCGCTGCTCGAGGAGCGCCTTGAGCCCACGCTCGTACCCCGCGGGATCGAGCAGGTCGGAGATGAGCACGGCCACTCCGGCCTCCCGCGAGCGCAGGGCGTAGGCGGCCAGCCCCTCGCTGAGCGAGGTCGGCCCATCCGCGCGGAGCCGCGCCGCGAACTCGAGGAGAGAGAGGAAGTGCCCGCGCCCGCGCGCCGGGCTCCATCCTTCCGCCATGCGATCGCGCACCACGGCCACCCCGACCCGCTCGAGGCTAACCAGGCCGACGAAGCCGAGGGCGGCGGCAAGACGAGCGGCGTAGCGCAGCTTGGACGGCTCGCCGAATCGCATGGATGCGGAGCCGTCGAGGAGAAGATGGAGGTAGAGGTCTTCCTCATCCACGAAGAGCTTGAGATACAGACGGTCGAGCCGGCCGTAGATGTTCCAGTCGACGTAGCGGAGGTCGTCGCCCGCGCCGTATGGGCGATAGTCGGCGAACTCCACGCTCATGCCCTTGTGCGGGCTCTTGCGCTCGCCGCGGGTCCGGCCACGGAAGGCGCGCCGCGAGACGAGAGCCAGGCGCTCGAGCTGGGTCAGGAACTCCGAGGACAAAAGGTCCTGGGCCCTGGTCGCGGTCGTGGTGGCCATTATTTCTCGTCGAGCGCCTTGAAGTAGTCCTTCACCTGCCCGTGGTAGTCGCGAGGCACCTGCTCGCGGGCCACGTCTTCCTCCATCTGCTTGCGGTACTGGCCGAGCACGCCCATGTACTGGAGCCGTGAGGGAACGTTGCCCCCGCGCCCCACGAGATTGGTGTCCATCCCGTCCTTGCGGCCGGGCCGCGCCTCGCCCTCGACCCCCACGTCGAAGGGATTCGTGCGCAGGCGCTGGGAGGGATCGCCCTTGGGGCTGCCGCTCTTGCCCTTGCCCGGAAGCGAGCCCTCGCCCTCCGGCCAGTCGCCCTCGTCGCCGGGATTGCCGCCCTGCCCGCGATCGCCCTTCCGGCCGCTCCGCCGCTCGTCTTCTCGTCCACCGCGGAGGCCCTTGCCGTCTCGTCCCTTCTCCTCCATGGCACGCAGCTTGTTCAGCGCGCGCTCCATGGCCTCCATGGCCCGATCGCTCTGTCCCTGTTCGAGCGCCTCCATCCCCTCGCTGAGGTCACCCGAGTAGCCCGGGTCGCCCTTGCGGCCGAGGCGCTCCATCTCCTTCAAGAGCTCCCGCAGCTTGTCGGGAGAGAACTGCTCGCCCCTGAGCCCACCGCGCAGGGCCTTGGCCTTCTGGAAGACCATGCGCTGCTGGCTCTGGGTGAAGTCGCGCTGGAGGTCAGGGAGCCGGTCGAGCTGCTCCAGCATGCGAATGCGCTCGTCGCCCTTCTTGAGGAAGGCGTTGAAGTCGGGCGTCTGTCCGGCGATGGAGGTGTCCTTGAAGATGGCGGAGAGATCACCCGGCTGAGTGGCGCCCCCCATGCCGGCGCGTGGCCCCGCTGTGCGCTCCTGCATCTCGGCCCGGCGCATGTCTTCGCGCTTGGCCGCCTTCGGCTGGTCCTGGCTCTCGAGATTGCCCGTGCGGTCTTGCGGCTTCTCCTCCTCTTCCTGCCGAACCCCGGAGAGGCTGGGCAGCGACCCTTGGGGCAGCGGAATGGCGGGCGCGAGGGCGAGCGCGAGGCCGACGGCGAGGGGGACGGGCACGAAGCGGGCCTCGCGCGGGACCTGCCGCGCCACCACGCGGCGGCCCTCGAGCGACTG
>Ga0075425_100002821_pt1 | contig 17475 bp, 11 predicted proteins | sample SoiMethybrSBSTD4_FD_75300 | JGI IMG/M metagenome (GOLD analysis project Ga0075425, IMG submission 75300) | Bulk soil microbial communities from a Populus tree surrounding site in Tennessee, USA - Soil MetaG P. TD hybrid SBSTD4 | ecosystem: Environmental > Terrestrial > Soil > Tree plantation... | reverse complement strand
CGAAGCGCGTGACGATCCACCACGTGTAAGTGCCGGCCGTCGAGAGCGACTTCGTTTCGCTCGTGTTCGTCGTCGTGCCGGCGAGGAACGGATTGGCGTTGTTGATCGAGAACCAGAGCTCATACGCCGTCGCGCCGGCGACGCCCGTCCAGGAGAAGGTCACCGCGCCGGCGGGAAACTGCGCGTTCGCCGCGGGAGAGTTGATCGTTGGCGTGCCGCTCGGACAATTCGCCGCCGCGGTCGTGAACGATGCGCACGTCGACTCGACGGTCGGACACGCGTTTTTGATCGCGCGCACTTTCCACTCGTAGCGCGTGTTCGCCGCGAGCTGCTGCGGATTGAACGTATTGGTGGTCGCGGTGCCGATGGGATTGCCGCCGCATCCGCCGGAAGCGCTCGGCGCGAGGAAGACGTCGTACGTCGTGGCGCCGACGTCGGTCCAGCGAAGATTGACGAAGGTCGGAACACCGGTCGCGCTATTCGTCGGCGTGATGATCTGGGGCGCCGACGGACACGTTTGCGCGAATGCGCTCGGGCCGCCCGCGATGAGGGACATCGCGACGCACAGCCACAACAGCTTTCTCATGGTCTCTCCTGCAGGGGATTCAACGTTCTCACTTATGACGCTGAAGGTACGTCGGACGTTGACATGGAGCGGTGATGCAGCGCACCCGCTGCTGCGTCATCCTGAGCGAAGCGAAGGAACTCTTCGACGCCACAGTTCGCGTAGAAGAGTTCCTTCGCTTCGCTCAGGATGACGGGATCACGCGTACTTGTTCGCGCCCGTGTTGAACACCACGACCACGTCGTCACGCGTGATCGCGCCGCGATCGCGCAGCTCGTGGAGCGCGAGCCATGCCGCACCGGTCTCCGGTCCCGCGTCGATGCCTTCGCTTTTGCGCAGATCGGCGGCCGCGTCTTCGATGCGTGCGTCGTCGACCGCAATCGCACCGCCGTGCGAGTCGCGAATCGCGCGCAGCATCAGGCGATCGCCGACCGCGCGCGGCACGCGCAGTCCCCACGCCTCGGTGCGCGGCGACTCCCACTCCGGCGCGCTTTCGAGACCCTGATCGAACGCGCGCACGATCGGCGCGCATCCGCTCGATTGCACGCTCCACATGCGCGGACGTTGCGCGTCGATCCATCCGAGCTGCTGCATTTCGTCGAAGGCCTTCCACATGCCGATGAGACCCGTGCCGCCGCCAGTCGGATAAAGAATCACGTCCGGCAGACGGCCGAGGTCCCTTTCAAAATCACTGAGGAGCTCGTAGCCCATGATCTTCTTGCCCTCGACGCGATACGGCTCCTTCAGCGTCGAGAGATCGAAACCGCCTTCTTCGGCGATCGACTTCTGCACGCGCTTCGCGGCGTCGGTGATCACCCCTTCGACGAGCTCCACCTGCGCGCCGTAGCCGCGGCATTCATCGATGATCGACTTCGGCGTATCGCGCGGCATGGCGACGTACACCGGAAGTCCGGCGCGTGCGCCGTATGCCGACAGCGCCGCGCCGGCATTGCCCGCGGTCGGCGCCGCGAGACGCGTGGCGCCGAGGCGCTTCGCCATCGAGACGGCGGCAGCCATGCCGCGGGACTTGAAGGAGCGCGTCGGATTCTTCGACTCGTCCTTCACGTAAACGTTCGGTTGTTTCGTCGCGAGAAGAGGCGTGATGCCTTCGCCGAGCGTGACCATCGCGTCTTCGCGATCGACCGGGAGGACGTCCGCGTAACGCCACATGTCGGGACGGCGCGTGCGGATCGCGTCGCGCGTCACGGCATTCGGAGAAAGGCTGTAGCGCACCAGGAGAGGTGCGCTACAGCTTCGACAGAGATTCAACAGCTCCAGCGCGTACGTCGTGCCGCACGCGGAGCATTCGATGTGCGAGAAAAGACTCACTGCGCGGGCTTCTTCGAAGCGTCGACGCTCTTCTGCCAGTCGTCCATTGCCTTCTGTGCTTCGCCGGGCTTGTCCTCGTACTTCGACCATTCCTTCGCCCACGCGTTGATCGCGCCTTCGTACTTCGAGAGCAGCTGGCGGTTGTAGGCGACGGCCGGATCGGTGTCCTGCTTCGCCGCCATTTCCTGGCGCGACTTGTCGTAGCTGGCGAGCATCTCGCCGTACATCTTCTTCGAGGTCTCGTCCTTCGCTTCGTCGTAAGCCTTCTTCGTCTGCTGATAGGCCTGATCGAAGCTGGAGTTGACGGCCTGGGTCATCTTCTCGGTCATCGCCGACGTGCTCGCGGCGAGGATCTGACTCTTGACCCACGTGTACTCCTGCGTGTTGTAGCCGAGCTCCTTCGCCGCGCGGAGATCCGCGGTGACGAAGTTCGCGGCGGTCTTGAGGGCCTTGAAGCCGTCGACCATGCCGGCGATGGAGTTCTTTTCCTTGTCGGCCTTCGCGGCCTGCTCCTTGAGCTGCTGCTTCGTGACCTGCGCGATCTTCACCTCACGCTCGCGCACCTTCAGATACATCTGCACCTGGGCGTCGGTGAGGCGGCCGTCGGCGGGCGGCGTGTATTTGTCGTTGGCGATCTCCTCCATCAGGTCGGTGACGCCTTTTTCCTCGAGACTTTTCTCGACGCTGGCCTTTTCCGCGGCTTCCTTCGCCTTGCAACCGAACAGCAGCACCGTGAGCGAGAGACAGAGAACGACTGCGAACGTGCGACGCATGTGGTTTGGCTCCTTATGTGGTTTGCGGGCGAGGATTTTACAGGTGCGGAGTGCCGGATGCCGCGTGCCGAGGATCACACTTCAGTCGAGTTGTCGCCGCACGCGATCGCTGAGCTCGTCGAGCTCGCGCAGAACGGACTCGAGCGCGGCGCGTCTGGCTTCGAGTTTTTGCTGCAGCGCCTGCACCTGTGACTCGAGCTCGGCGACGCGGCCGTCCGCATGCGCGACCGGTTCGGGCTCGTCCATCACCGCGACCGCCATCGGCTCTTCGATCGGCATCAGCTCTTCCGCGCCGAGTTCTTCGATGTCGTCGATTGGAATCGCGACGTTTCCGGAGATCGTCGCCGGCCGCTCGCGGCCTTCGGCGAGGAGTTGCTCGAGCGAGACCTCTTCCGCTTTGTCGTAATCGGCATCAGACGACGCGGACTCGGGGAAGGGAACGGAGTCGGCGAACGGATTGAACGACGAGATGTCCGGCGCCTCGATCGGCTCCGGCTCGGGCTCCGGGTTCGGCATGATCGCGGCCGGTTTCATCCTCGGCGCAGCCTTCTTCACCGGCTCGCTCTTGCCTTTGAGCTTCGCGAACAGATGTTTGGCGGTGATCTTCGAGACGAGCTTGAACGTCTCCATCACCCCCTCACCCTTGATCGCCGAAGCCTCGGTGAACGGATAGCCCTCGAAGCCGAGCGCCTCCTGGAGCTTCTCGACCGGCAGCACGCCGGGGATGTCGCGCTTGTTGTACTGAATGACGATCGGCGTGTCGTTCACGTCGATCTGGTTCTCCTCCATGTTCTCGAGGAGATTCGCGAAGCTTTCGCGGGTGGCGTCGACCATGGCCGGCTGCGAGTCGGCGACGAAGACCACCGAGTCGGCGCCCTTGAGCACGAGCTTGCGGGTCTCGTTGTAGAAGACCTGGCCGGGGACGGTGTAGAGCTGGATCTTGAGGTTGAACGGTCCGACCTTGCCGATGTCGACCGGAAGGAGATCGAAGAAAAGGGTGCGGTCCGTCTTGGTCGCGAGCGACAGCATCTTCCCCTTCGACTTCGGGTCGAGCTTGTCGAAGATGACCATCAGATTCGTCGTTTTCCCGCACAGACCGGGACCGTAGTAGACGATCTTGGCCGTCATCTCGCGGGTCGCGTGATTGAAAAGGACCATTCTTGCGGAGCCTCGCCGGAACGAAGTGAAGTCCGAAGTATCGCACAGCACTCATACAATGCGATCCGTGCAGGACGAGCCCGTCAACATCCCGATCACCGACACGCTCGACCTCCACCAGTTCCGTCCGGGCGAGGTGAAAGACGTGGCGAGGGAGTACCTGATGGAAGCGCATGCGAAGGGCTTCCGTCAGGTGCGTCTGATCCACGGCCGCGGCATCGGCGTGCAACGGGAGCGCATTCGCTCGCTGCTGCAGTCGCTCGATTTCGTGGCCGACTTTCACGACGCCGATCCGACCGGCGGGGGATGGGGATCGACGGTCGTCCTGCTGGCCCCGAATCCGCTACGAATGGAGTGATATGTCCACCCTTTTCGAGGAATTGAGTCGCGTCACGACCTACGAGTACACGCGCGAGGAAGTGCGTGAGTTCGAGGCGCTGCACGAGGAGATCCGCGCGCTGAAGAAGGACCGCAACGCGATCATCGTCGCGCACAACTATTACCGTCCGGAGATTCTCAAGGTCGCCGATTTCGTCGGCGACTCGCTCGAGCTCGCGCTGATGGCCTCGGAGGTGAAGGACGCGGACGTGATCGAGTTCTGCGGCGTGAACTTCATGGCCGAGACGGCGAAGATCGTCAATCCGGCGAAGACCGTGCTGCTGCCGAACGTGATGGCCGGCTGCCAGCTCGCGGACAGCGCGCCGGCGGAAGATCTCGCGGCGCGCATCGAGGAGTTGAAAAAGGACTTTCCCGATCTCGCGGTGGTGAGCTACGTGAACACGACCGCGGCGGTGAAGGCGCTCTCCGACATCATCGTGACGTCCGCGAATGCGGCGAAAGTCGTGCGCACGCTGCCGAGCGAAAACATTCTCTTCGTCCCCGACAAGAACCTCGCGCGCCATGTCGCGGAGCAGGTCCCCGAGAAGAACATCATCCCGTGGGAAGGCTACTGCTACGTGCACGAGCAGATCACGCCGCAGGAGATCGATCGCATCCGCAAAGCCGATCCCGATCTCGAGATCCTCGTGCACCCGGAGTGTCGCGGCGACGTCGCCGCCCTCGCCGACGCGGTGCTCTCGACGTCCGGCATGGTGCGCTACGCGAAGGAGCGCTCCACGCAACGCTTCCTGATCGTGACCGAGTGCGGCCTGTCCGACCGCCTGGCGATGGAAGTCCCCGACAAACAGTTCCTCAAAGGCTGCAAGCTCTGCGCGTTCATGAAAGTGACGTCGCTCGAGGACGTGCGCGACTCGCTGAAGCTGATGCGCTACGAAATGATCGTCCCCGAGGAGATCCGCGTGCCGGCGGAGCGGGCGCTCAGAAGGATGTTCGAGGCGACGGGGGCGGGGACGGCGAAGTGAGGTTTGATGATGGGCTTCGCGATCCGGAGGCAATGGCCTTAAGAGAGCAAGTCTCGGGCACGTCACTCTAAGAGACCGTGAACAACTGTTCCGAACTGTCATCCCGAGCGGAGTCGAGGGATCTGGCGTGGTGGGTCGCGCGTCCTTCACCACCCGCCCGGATCCCTCGACTCCGCTCGGGATGACAGCGACGCGTAACGTCATCCTGAGTCGCGAAGACGACGAAGGGCCTCAAATCCCAGAGATTTTGCCATCTTGAGTTCCTTCGCTTCGCTCAGGATGACGGGAGCCAGCCGCCAAACTCGGGCGTTCCTAAACGCTGATCAACCGCTCGATCAGCGACTGCCGAAACGCATCGAGCCGCGCGCCTTCTTTTTCATCAAGTCCGACGGTTCTCGCGAGGTGAGGGACGTCCACGCTACGCAACACCCACGCGAGCGTGAGTGGCGAGAAGCCTCCGTCCTTCGAGGGTGCGTCGGCGAGCGCGGTCTCGAGATCGGCACCGGAGGCGAGAAGCGCTTCGACGTCGATCAGGTCGCGAATCTCGGCGCGGCCCAGCAACGTGCAGAGTTTGTTCGCGAGAATCTCGCGCGGCGAGTCGACGAGGATCGTTGCGTTGCCGACTCGATGAGACTGTGGCGGGTCGGCCGCATAAGACGCGTCGGCAACGAGATCGACGACGACCGATGAGTGTTCATCGGCGACGCGCAACTCGACGAACGCCGGTGCGCTTCGCAATGTCGAAACCGACAGACCATGCGCGGTGAGATGCTCGATCACGCGATCCGGCAAGTCGTTGAGCTTTTCGTGATGACGCCAGAACAGATCGAGATCGCGCGTGCCGCGATGACGAAGGTGTACACCCGCGAGCGCGCCACCACCGGTGAGGACGAATGGCGGCTCGAATCCATCGAGCGCATCCAGCACGCGATGCTGCAGGTCGGTGAGCTTATCGGCTGACGACACCGCGCCGCTCCCAGTGCGCCAGCAGCCATTCCCAGAACGGACGCGCGTTGCCGAGATAGCGTTCGACCGCGGGCCAGAGGTCGGCGATCTCCTGCGGCGTGACGTACTGCAGCGCGTCGTCGGGTTTCGCCTGGCGCATCACTTTGCCGACGAAATAGGCGCGCGTCGCAGCATCGCCACTCTCGACGGCGCGCTCGAATTCCTCCAGGGTCATGTCCATGTCCCAGAGAAAGTACGGCCGGCCCTGCGGGTCGAGGAGCCGTTCGCGTGGTGTCGGGGCAAGCATGGCGTCTACCGTCCGCTGCACAACAACTGATACACCCCCACCACGTCATCCCGCACGTCGTCGAGGTCCGCTTTGATCGCGCCGGCCACTTCCTGGAACGCGGGATCGCTTTGCAGCGGCTGCAGCCAGGGGTGCTTGATCAGCGCGTACCACGAATGGTGGCCGAGCTCGGCGGAGCGGCGGAGGTATGCGATCGCTTTGTCGCGATCGCCGAGCTTCGCGTAGCACTGCGCGACGCGGATCGCGGCCCAGTGGTTGCGCTGCGCGTCGGCTTCGAATGACGCGAGGTACTTCTCCGCGGTCGGGCGATCGCCGCGAGCGGCGGCGACCATCGCCTCGAGGCTCTTGCCGAGGTAGCTGCGGGGGACGAGCTTCAGGGCGGCGTCGGCTTCCTTCTGCGCCTCGTCGATGCGGCCCTGCATGATGAACGCGACGCCGCGCAGGTCGTGCCCCGCGATCTCGCTGTCCGGCGATGCCAGCGCGTACTGCGCGTTTTGCAGCGCCCCCTCGGGATCGATGGCGTTGATGTTGTAGTAGCCGCGCGTGCGCGCCTCGTTCGACAGCGGATCGATGCGCACCATCAGATCGATGATGCACTGGGCCTTCTGCGTGTCGCCCGTCGAGATCAGGTACGACGCGATCGAGTGCAGCGCGACGGTGTCCTTCGAGTCCAGCCGCAGCGCCGCGAGCGCGGCGCGCACGGCCTCGCGGAAACGATTCGGCATGCGCACGAACACGCGCGCCAGCGCGACCTGCCCCTGCGCGAGATTCGGATCGATGCGCACCGCCTGGCGCGCGTACCACTCGGATCGCTGCGTCGCATCCGCATCGACGATCAGGCCGCGCGCCTGGCCGAGGGACATCGCGATCGCGAGGTCGGCGTACGCCGCGGCGAAATTCGGATCGAGCTCGATGGCCCGGCGCAGCGCCGTGAGCTGCGCGTTGAATTCCTGCGGACGGAAACTTCCCGTCAGCGCGCGTGCCTTCAGGTACTCCTCGTAGGCCTTCGGATTCGTCGATCGCGCCACCGCGCGCGTCGTCGTCACTTGCGGCGTGCCGAGCTTTTCGTTCAGACCGGCGACGGTGCGCGCGGAGACTTCGTCGATCAGCTTCAGAAGATTGTCGCGGCGCCCGTTCACCGAATCGGTCCAGACGTTGTAGCCCGTGCGCGTGTCGGTGAGCTGCAGATTGACGCGCACGATCTCGCCCGCGGCGAGGAAGTGTCCCTCCAGCACGCCGTCGACCTGCAGCTTCTTGCCGGCATCCTTCGCGTCGACCTTGTCGCCCTGGAACTCGAGCACCGAGGACGTAGGCCGCACCTGCAGCGCGGGGATCGCCTGCAACTTCGTCGTCAGCGCATCGGCGAGGCCGACGGAGAGGAACTCGTCGGACTTGTTGTTCGTGACGTTGTGCAGCGGGAGCACGGCCATCGAGCGGATCGGCATGAGCTGCGACGCCGTCATCTCGCTCTTCGGACTGTTCATCCCGCGCTGCACGAGGAAGACCGTCGCGCCGACGACGATCGCCGCGGCGACCATGATCGATCCCTGAATCCAGCGCGTGCGGCGGCGCAGCGTGCGGCCGAGGGAGCGGCGCGTCGTGGTCGTGTGCGCCGGCATGCGCATCGTCGGCGTGTCGATCGTTTCGAGATCGTCGAGCAGCTCGCGCGCGCTCTCGTAGCGATCGTCCGGATTCTTCTGCAGAAGACGGCTGATGATCTTCGTGCCGGCCGGAGGGAACGACGGGTCGAGCGGCACGAACGGTTCCGGCTCGCTGTCGCGAATCTTGTCGAGCACGAGAAGAGGGGACTCGCCGTTGAAGGGCAGATGGCCCGAGGCCATGTGGTAGAGCACGACGCCGACGGAAAAGAGATCGCTGCGCGCGTCGGATCCGTGGCCGCGCGCCTGCTCGGGCGAGATGAAGTGCAGCGTGCCGAAGAACGCGCCGCTCGTCGTTTCGAAAACGGGCGTGGGCATCGCCTCGCGGGGGATTGCTTTCGCGAGGCCGAAGTCGAGGATCTTCACGAGGCCGGTCGGCTCGAGGACGATGTTCGCGCTCTTGATGTCGCGGTGAACGATCCCCCCTTCGTGCGCCGCGGCGACGCCGGCCGCGATCTGCCGCGCGATGCTCAGAAACTCGGCGGAGTCGAGGGGCCGCCGGCGGATCCGCTGGGAGAGGGTCTCGCCCTCGCAGTACTCCATGACGATGAACGGACGGCCGTCGGACGTTTCGTCGACCTCGTAAATCGTGGCGACGTTCTGATGGCGAATCGCCGCGGCTGATCGCGCCTCGCGCATGAAACGGGCGCGACGCTCCTCATGGCCGAGCTCGCTCGCGTTCAGGACCTTGAGCGCGACCTGACGTCCAAGTCGAAGATCCTTCGCGAGATAGACGGTTCCCATCCCCCCTTTGCCGAGGACGCGGAGGATCTCGAAACGGTCAAAGGAGGGAAAGTCAGTCACTTCCGCGGCATTCTAAAGGAGACGTAGGAAGATGAATGCAGAAGGCAGAAGGCAGAAGGCAGAATTGAGAACTTCCTGGTTCTGCCTTCTGCCTTCTGCCTTCTGCATTCGCATCTGAAGGGAAGGTTTTTGACCCTCTTTCCAGTTGCGATGGGTTATATTCTCACCCCTTACCGCAACCTTTAGGAGACACGACGACGAACGAGCCCGTCGCAGTCGACATCCAGCTTCCTCCCCGATACCAGATTCGGTCGGTGCTGAAGAAGACGCCGGAAACGTGTGTCTATCGCGTCTTCGACGTCCCGGACAAGCGCGATGAAGCGCTGAAGATCCTCTGTCACGAGATCGCCGATCCGCGCCAGCTGCTCCGCTTCAAGACCGAGTTCGCGACCCTCGCCTCGATCGATCACGCCGCGATCATCAAGGTCTTCGACTTCGGCATCCTCGGCGATCGCTACCCGTACTTCACGATGGAGTTCTTCGCCGGAAAGAAGATCTCCGAATTCTTCGACGGCCAGAACTGGGAGTGCCTTTACGACGTGATCATCCAGATCGCGTCCGGTCTCCATCACATCCATCACCTCGGCATCGTCCATCTCGATCTGAAGCCTTCCAACATCCTCGTCGAGGACTGCGGCAAGGCGAAGATCATGGACTTCGGACTGGCGATCGAAAGCCGTCAGGTGCTCGATCGTCAGATCCGCGGCACGCTGCAGTACATGGCGCCGGAAGTCCTGCGCCAGGATCGCGTCGACTCGCGCGCCGATCTCTACGCTCTCGGCATGACGCTGTACGAGACCGTCACCGGCGCGCTGCCGGGCTACGGACGTCCGACGATCGAAGTGATCCGGATGCATCTCGACGAAGAGATCCGTCCGCCGTCATCGATCAATCCGCGCGTGCCCGACGCGCTCGAGCAGATCATCATGCGCCTGCTCGAAAAAGATCCGCGGCATCGTTTCCCGAGCGCCGCGGCATTGCTCGAAGCGGTCGCGCTCGCGGCGGGCCGCAAGCAAGCCGCCGCGCAGTTGCTCGTCGGACCGGGTGAGCTCTACGCCGCGCCGCTGATCGGCCGCAAGCAGGAAGTGGCGCAGCTGATGACGCTCATCGGCGAGGCGCGCGAGGGACGCGGCAACGGCGCGATCATCGCCGGGTCGGAAGGGATGGGGAAGAGTCGCATCGTGCGCGACGTGACGCTGCGCGCGCAGCTCGACGGCGCGCGCGTCTTCACCGGACGTTGTCCCGTCAATCGCAAGACGATCTACGCGCCGTTCTTCGAGATCTTTCATCAGCTCGTGACGGCCGTGAATCCGGAGGCGGATGTCGGCGAGGAGATTCGCCGTCTGCTGCGTCCTGTCGTCACGACGGGCGGACCGGAAACGAGCTCGCCGCAGCACGGACAGAAGTACCGCCTCTACAACCGCATCGTGCAATCGATGCAGGACATGTACGGCTTCCTCTCCGTCGGCAGCGAGACGGCGGGCACGCCGCTGATCCTCGTCATCGAGGATCTGCAGTGGGCCGATCCCTCGACCGCGGAGCTCTTTTCGTTCCTGGTCGGCGAAGCGAAGCGCAATCAGCTGCTCGTGATCGGCACGCTCACGCTCGAAACGGGCGGCGAGGCGGCGATCGAAGCGGAGCAGCCGAGTCTCGCGTTCTGGGAGCAGCGCGCGAAGGACGGGAACTTCCCGATCGTGCGCGTCGAGACGCTCTCCGAGCCGCTCGTGCGCGAGCATCTGCAATCGCTGCTCGGCGACGCGAACGTGCCGGACGAGCTGGTGCGGTGGACGTTGTGGGAATCGGCGGGATCGCCGCTCAACATCCGGCGCATCCTCGACTACCTCGTCACGCATCGCTATCTGACCTGGACGCCGGCCGGATGGGTCGCGGACATGGATCGCATTCGCGGCCTGCGCATTCCCGGCGGCTCCGCGACGTCGATCCTCATGGAAAAAGTCGACGCCATCGCGCCCGCACATCGCGCGATGCTCGAAGCGGCGGGCGTGCTCGGCGAGACCGCGGATCTCGAGCTGCTGACGCGAGTTTCGGAGTCGGCGCCCGAGGAAACGTTTGCCATTCTTCGCGACCTCGTTCGCATGAACCTTCTCGACGAAGCGGCGGACGGCGCGACGATCACCTTTCCGCAGATTCATCTTCGCGACTCGGTCTACAACTCGATGTCGGAGCGCCGCCGCACCGATCTGCATCACCGCATCGCGGAGATGCTCGAGCATGCGGTTCACGCCGGCGAGACGCAATACCTCGGACAGATGGCCTACCACTTCGCGCGTGCGAACGATCTCGATCGCGGCGTGAAGTACTCGATCGACGCGGGCGATCTCGCGATGCGCACCGTCGCGCATCAGGAAGCCTCGGAGTTCTATCGCGTCGCCCTCGAGCTGATGGATCTCGGCGCGATGGACGAGTCGCGCAAGGCCGACGTGCGCGAGAAGCTCGCCGACGCGTACTACCGCCTCGACGACTACCGCAGCGCGATTCATGCGTATCAATTCCTGCTGAAGAGCATCCAGAGCCGCAGCCGCGTCGACGACGAAGCGGCCAGTCTCGACGTCGCGCGGGTGATGAAGAAGATCGGCAAGGTCCTCGCGCGGCGCGGCGATCCCGACTCCGCGATGACCTACTTCCAGAACGCGCTCGTGATCTACGAGCATCACGGCGCGAAGCGCGACATCGCGGAGATGCTCAATCGCATCGCCTGGATGCATCGCCTGCAGGACGATCTCGACGCGGCGCGCGACGCCGCCGAGCGCGCGCGGCAGATGCTCGAGGGGATGGAGCCGACCGTCGTTTACGGCTACGTCAAGAACATCCTCGGCCTGATCGAGTTCGCGCGCGGCAACTGGCAGCGCTCGCGGGAAATCCTCGAGGAAGCGATCCGCATCGCCGAGGAGCTCGACTCGGAACAGCTGCGCAAAGTGGCGTCGACGAATCTCGGCAACACGCTCTTCAAGCTTGGCGACTGGGAAAGCGCGCTGCAGTACTTCCGCGGGAACCTCGAGCGCTCCGAAGGCGAGGGCGATCTGTGGGAACTGCTGACGTCGTACAACAACGTCGGCGTCATCGAGTACGGGCGCGGCAATTTCCACGTCGCCGCGGAGTACTTCGAGAAGTCGGTGCGCATCGACGAGAAGATCGGCGCCGTCGAGCACGAGGCGCTCGCGCGCGAGAACCTCGGCGACGCGCTGGAGATGGTCGGACGATTCAAGGACGCCGCGCAGCAGTATCAGCGTTGCGTCTCGATCGAGGGATTCGACGAAACGCGCGCGTCTCGTCTCTCGGTTTACGTCCCGCTCGCGCGATTGACGAAGAAGCGCGGCGACATCGCCCGCGCACTCGAATACGGTCAGAAGGCCTTCGCCGCCGGCGAGCGCGCGCGCGACGAGGACCTGATCGCCGAGGCGGCGTATGTGCTGGCGTCGATCGAGGACGAGCGCGACAACATCGAGGAGTCGGACAAATACCTCACGCGCGCGCTGGCGATTTTCGAGAACAGCCACACGCTGCACGGACTCGCGCGCGCACACACCGCGGCGGGATGTCTGATGCTGCGCAAGCACGACGTCGAAGCCGCGGTGCAGCATGCGGAGCTCGGCGCGATGTACGCGAAGCAGCTCGGCGATCGCTACACGCTGGCGAAGTCGGACTGGACGTGGGCGCGGATTCACGCGTTCAAGGGCGAGCGCGACAGCGCGGCGGCGCGATTCGAATCCGCGCGCGTGGCGCTCGAGGAGCTCGACGCGCCGTACGATCTCGCGCGGCTGCTGTTCGACATCGGCATCCTGCGCGACGAGCCGGAAGAAGCGACGCAGATGATCCGCAACGCGATCAAGATCTTCGAGCGTCTCGACGCGTCGCTCGATCTCGAGCGCGCGCGCGGCGCGTTGTTCCGCATCCGTCCCGCGGGGAAGGCGCCCGATAACGTCGTCGGTCTGTACGAGATCGTCAAGATCATCAACTCCACGCTCGATCTCGGCGAGGTGCTCTCGCGCGTGCTCGACGTCTGCGTGCGGCGTCTGCGCGCCGAGCGGGGCATGCTGATCCTGCTCGACCCGATCACCGGCGCCATGCGCACGAGTATCGCGCGCAACATCAAGGAGGGCGACGAGGACTCGCGGCGCTCGCCGCAGTCGATCGTGCGCGAGGTGATTCAGACGGGCCAGTCGATCATGTCCGCCGACGCGCGCGCCGATCATCGCTTCCACGAATCGGAATCGGTCATCGCGGAGAACATTCTCTCGATCCTCTGCGTGCCGCTGATCATCAAGGAGCGCATCGCCGGCGCGATCTACGTCGATCACCGCCAGGCGCGGCATCTCTTCTCGCAGAAGGACCTCAACTTCCTCGAGGCTTTCGCCGATCAGGCCGCGATCGCGATCGAGAACGCGCGGCTCTACGAAGAGCTCGAGGAGGCGCGCACGCGGCTCTCGCTCGAAAACGAAACGCTGCGGCGCGAGGTCCTCGTCGAGAAGCACCTCGACTCGATCGTCGGCAACTCGGAGCCGGTGGCGAAGATTCAGGTCGCGATCCGCAAGGCCTCGGCGGGTCACTCGACCGTGCTCGTGCGCGGCGAGTCGGGAACGGGCAAGGGCCTCGTTGCGCGGATCATCCACAACATCGGACCGCGCCGGAACGGACCGTTCATCAAATTCAACAGCGCCGCGCTCACCGAAACGCTCGCGGAATCGGAGCTCTTCGGACACGAGAAGGGAGCATTCACCGGTGCGGACCGCCGCAAGCTCGGACGCTTCGAGCTCGCGAACAACGGCTCGATCTTCCTCGACGAGATCGGGAAATTGTCACTGGCGATGCAGGCGAAGCTGCTGCGCGTCGTGGAGGAGAAGGAGTTCGAGCGCGTCGGCGGCACACAGACGATCAAGACCGACGTGAAGATCATCGCCGCGACGAATCTCGATCTCGAGAAGGCCATCGACGAGGGAACGTTCCGCGAGGATCTTTTCTATCGTTTGAACATCGTGCCGATCATGCTGCCGCCGCTGCGCGAGCGGAAGGATGACGTGCCGCTGCTCGTCGAGCATTTCATCCGCAAGATCTGCAAGGACCTCGGCGTCGAGGTGAAGCGCCTCGAGCACGGCGTGCTCGATCTCTTCCTGCGCTACGACTGGCCGGGCAACGTGCGCGAACTCGAAGCGACGCTGCACCGCGCAATCGTCATGGCCAATGGCGACACGATGACGCGCAGCGATTTCTACAGCCTCGACACCAGCCCGGCCATCGCCCGCGCGGTGACCGTCGATGCGAGCGCGCCATCGCCGCTGGTCGGCATCTCCGAGATCACGAGCGAGGTCTACGACGAAGTGATGTCGAACGTCGACAAGCAGCTCATCCTGCGCGCGCTCGAAACGTCCGGCGGACGCATTCGCGAAGCCGCGCGACGACTGGGACTCGCGAGAAACACGCTCAAGGCGAAGATCCAGAAGTACGGGATCGCGGTAAGGGAGTAGGGCTTTGGACTGCGGCGACCGCAGTCGCCGCTTTGCCTCGCGCGAGCCGCAGCTCGCGCTCTGGTCGCCTCGCAAGCGCGAGCTGCGGCTCGCGCAAAGCAAAGCGCTGACTGCGGTCAGCGCACTCCAAATCAGTGCGACAGCGCCTTCCGCAGCTTCTGCTTCGCGCGGATGTAGAGCGGACCGATCGAGCCGAGAGGGAGATGCAGGCGGGCGCTCACTTCGTCGTACGAAAGGCCTTCCAATCCGATCAGCTCGCACAGCGCGCGGCCGCGGTCATCGAGATGATCGAGTGCCGTGCGCAGCGCGATCACCGCGGTCGCATCGGAGGACGTTCGCGGATCGACGATGACCGCGATGCCTTCGTCGTCCATCGTCTCGCGGCGCCGCACGCTGCGCGCGATGTTCTGCCGCGAGAGATTCGCGACCGTTCCCGCGAGCCACGGCGTCGCGGATCGAATGAGTCCGCGTTTCTGCAGAAAGAGCAGCCACGCTTCCTGGATCACGTCTTCCGCGCGATCGGCTGAGAGGCGGAAGCGGCGCGTCGGGATGCTGTACAGCCTGCGGCGCACCTTCAGGTAGAGCTCCTCGAGATCGAGGTTCTCATCGTCGCCCGCCTCGCGCTCCATCTCCACGAGCAGCGCGTTGATCGCCTCGGTGATGACTTCACACAGCGCCGGTTTCTGCAGCACGAGCGAAACGCCGCGGCGAAGAAGATCCTCCTCGACGTCGGGCGTCACGTAGCCGCTCAGCACGACCACGCGCGAGCCGCGGCTCGAATTCAGAACGTGATCGACGAGCGCGAGACCCTCTTCCTCCGTTTCGAGACAGAGATCGGTGACGACGATCGGATAAAACGTCTCCTCCATCATCGCCACGGCGCTCGTCCGGCTGTCCGCGCCGGCCGGCTCCCAGCACTCGTACTGCAGCCACGCCGTCAGACCCTCGACGATCAAACATTCATCATCCACGACCAGGACTCGCTTATTCATTGGCTGCCTCTCCCTGGCAGGCCCTTAGTTCAATCCATCTGCCGGAGCTCGAATCTGAACAAGTCGCGAAGAATCAACGCAATACCGTTTCGGATGGAATGAAGACCGTCGTTCGGAATCCGGACGGAATCCGGTTTTCGGACTGGCCGCGCGTGGGAATCGGTGACGTCGCGCTATTGCACTGAGTTATCTATACTTTGCCGCCGCGAATGCCCCACTACCTCCTCTCGTGGACCGACCCCGTCGATCGACTCTTCGACGTCACCATCCGATTCATCGCGCCATGCGACCGCCCGCGGCTGCTGCTGCCCGCGTGGCGCCCTGGTCGATATCTGATCCAGGACTACGCCGCGAACGTGCGCGACTGGTCGCCGACGATGGAGAAGGACGGCAAGACGTCATGGCGCGTCGACGCGAACGCGGGCGACGAAGTCGAGATCCGCTATCGCTACTACGCCGGCGTGCTCGATGCGGGATCGAGCTTCCTCGATGAAGGCGAGGCCTATTTCAACGGATCGAATCTCTTCATGCTCGTCGACGGCCTGCGCGAAGAACAGCATCGCCTGACGATCGCCGCGCCCGCGGACTGGCGCATCGAAACGCAACTGCCGCGTGCCGAGATGGCGGATGACGGATGGCAGACGGCGGAAGACAACGACGAATCCGCCATCCGCCATCTGCCCTCCGCCATCAGCTTCCTGGCCCGCGACTACGACCACCTCATCGACTCGCCGTGCATCGCCGCGGCGGTGATGACGCGGCACACGTTCACCGAGGAGGGCGCGCGGATTCATCTGATCCTCCGCGATGACGAAGGCATCGACAGCGAGCCGTATGTCGAGCCTGCGCGCCGGATCGTGCGATCGATGTCGCGTCTCTTCGGCGGCCTTCCGTTTCGCGAGTATCGATTCCTCTATCACGTCGGCGATCGCTGGCACGGCGTGGAGCACGAGGACTCCTGTTCGATCATCGTCAAGCGCACCGCCCTCGGCGATCCCGACGAGGATCGTTTTCTCTCGATCACCTCGCACGAGCTCTTTCACGCCTGGAACGTGAAGCGGATCCTTCCGGCGCGCTTCGCGCCGTACGACTACTGGACCGAAACGCCGACGCGGCTGCTCTGGGCGATGGAGGGGATGACGTCGTACTACGGCGATCTCACCCTGCGCCGCGCCGGCATTCGCGACGAAGCGGCGTACGTCGAACATCTGCGAAAAGAGATCGAGACGCTCGAGAACCTTCCCGGACGCCATGCGTTTTCTCTCGCGCAGGTCAGCTTCGACGGCTGGCTCAGCGATCCCGCGCACCGCCACGATCACGCGAACACCTGGTTCTCGTTCTACAACAAGGGCGAGCTCGTGAGCGCGCTGCTCGATCTCGCGATTCGCCGCGCGACGCACAACGAGAAGTCGCTCGACGACGTCGTGCGATTGCTGTGGAGCGACTACCGCGTGCTCGAAGAGGACGGCATGGAGCGCGCGGTCGCGCACGTGGCGGACGTCGGTGATTTCTTCGCGCGCTTCGTGTACGGCACCGATCCGCTGCCGTACGAACTGTTCGCGGACGCGGGCCTCGCCTTCGCCACGAAGCCGGGCGATCCCGATCGCGCGGCCCTCGGCGCGAAGCTGCGAACGGCGGATGGCTCGCTGCTCGTCGACTCCGTCGTGCGCGGCGGCGCGGGAATGTCGGCGGGCCTGTTGCCCGGCGACGAATTGATCGCGATCGACGGCTCGCGCGTAACGTCATCGAGTGCCGTCGAGAATGCGATGCGGCGCGTGCGCGTCGGCGACGCGGCGGAGCTCATCATCACCCGCGCGGGACGCGTGCGAAAACTGACGATGACCGGCGCGCCCGATCCGCAGGTGACGGTTTCGCTGCGCATCGCGGGCCCAAGCGATCTGCGCGATACGTGGCTGAGGGAAAACGTATGAGCGTCGAGCTCACCGAAGACCGCGTGCCGCTCGAGGGAATCGAAGCGTCGATCGAGGAACTCGTCGAGATGTACGGCGGCGAGATCACCGCGACGCGCGACGGCGCGCGCGACCTCACCCTGCCGCTGCGCCGCGGCGTCGCGACGAGCGGCTCGATCGCCTGCACGAT
>Ga0075425_100002820_pt1 | contig 17476 bp, 16 predicted proteins | sample SoiMethybrSBSTD4_FD_75300 | JGI IMG/M metagenome (GOLD analysis project Ga0075425, IMG submission 75300) | Bulk soil microbial communities from a Populus tree surrounding site in Tennessee, USA - Soil MetaG P. TD hybrid SBSTD4 | ecosystem: Environmental > Terrestrial > Soil > Tree plantation... | reverse complement strand
TGCTCCTCTACGTTCAAGGCCGAACGCTCATTGCCGGCGTGCTCGTGACGATCGGCGCCCTGATCAAGCCGCTCGCAGCGTTGGTGCTGCCGGTACTCTGGAGAGCGTGGGATTGGCGTCTTCCGGCGTGCGTCGCCGCCACCATTGCGCTGGCCTACGCCCCCTTCCTCTCCGTCGGATGGGGCGTCTTCGGCTTCGTGGCGGGCTACGTTGAGGAAGAGGGGTTGGCTTCGGGCAACGGTTTGAAGCTCCTGTGGCTAGCGCAGCAACTGACGGGCCCGCTCCACTATGGCGCGGCGGCCTATCTCGCCATCGCCTTCATCGCCTTGGGTGCACTGGCGCTCACGATCGCGTTGCGGTCCAACCGCACGCCGCAGGCCTCGATGCGCAGCGCCAGCTGGATGCTCACCGCGTTTCTCGTTCTCATCTCGCCCAACTATCCCTGGTATTTCCTGGTCCTGGTGCCGTTCCTCGCCCTTGCCCCGTCTGCCACAGCCTGGGTGCTCACCAGCGCCAGCGTGCTCTTCTACAACGTCGTTCCCGGCGACGTCCTGCCGCCTTACGAAGCTCGCATCGCGTTCTTCACAGTGGCTGTCCTCGCGGCCCTGGCGCACGACCTTTGGGGCGAGTGGCGCAAGGGTGTCCCGGAAGCCATCGGAGAGACGACATGACAGCCCCATCGCGCGCCCGCGTCGCGGTCGACCCCCATCGCTATCACGAAAGCGTCGAGCACGGTGCTGGACCGATCGCAAGCAAGGATCCCGTGTGCCTTTATTTGGAGACCACGAACCGGTGCAACTTGCTCTGCACCACCTGTCCGCGCACCTACGCGGATCTCGAGCCCCCGGCCGACATGAGCTGGGAGCTCTTCACCGGGATAGTCAACCAGATACCCAACATTGCCCGCGTCGTCCTCCACGGCGTCGGCGAGCCCATGCTCGTGAAGGAGCTGCCGCGCATGGTTCGCTATCTCAAGGCGCGCGGCGCTTATGTTCTTTTCAACACCAACGGCACCGTGCTCACGGCGAGGAAGGGGCGTGAACTCTGCGCTACGGGCCTCGATGAGCTACGTGTCTCCCTCGATGCGGCCGAGCCCCGCACCTTTCTTCGCATTCGCGGCAAGGACTACTTCAATCGCATCGTGCGCAACGTGCGCGCCTTCACCCAGATGCAGCAGCGCGAAGGGCTGACACGCCCACGCGTCTCGCTGTGGCTCACTGGCCTCAAGGAGACGATCACCCAGCTTTCCCAATTCGTGCGCATCGCCCACGAAATCGGCGTCGGCGAGGTCTATCTGCAGCGGCTCGTCTATTTCGATGAGAACACCATCGGTCTTGCGCGCCCCGACCAGGCGCTGTTTGAACGCCTGAATGGCGAGGAGCAGGGGCATCTTGATGCCGCAACGAAGCTTGCCCGCTCGCTCGGCATCAGCTTCAACGCCTCGGGGGCAACGGAACCCGACCAAAGCCTTGGCCGCACCACCGACGAGAGCCCGTGGTCCATGTGCCGACGTCCCTGGACGGTGATGTACTTCACGGCCAACGGTCGCGCCTTGCCCTGCTGTATCGCCCCCTTCTCCCAGCATGGCTACGAAAACTATACGCTCGGTGACGCCACGCAGGCGAGTTTGCAAGCCATCTGGAATGGCCCGGCTTACCAGGCGTTCCGGGCGGCGTTGCACTCCGATGCTCCCCCCAGATGCTGCGCCAACTGTGGGTTGCGCTGGAGCCTCTAAGTGCACAGCGTCGGCGTGATTATCCCTTGCCTCAACGAGGAAGAGGCGATCGGTCCGTGCGTCGCGGCCGTGCTCGCAACCGGCGTTGGCGAGGTCATCGTCGTCGACGGGCAGTCGAGCGACCACACGGGCGAGCGGGCGGCTGCAGCCGGCGCCAAGGTCGTCGTCGAGCCGGCGCGCGGCTACGGCCGAGCCATGCTTTCGGGCCTGGCTCACCTCGCGCCGACCAGCACGATCGTTCTTTTCATCGACGGCGACGGTAGCGATCGTCCCGAGATGGTTCCCGCACTGGTCGAGCCAATCGCCAGCGGCCGAGCCGATTTTGTGCTCGGCTCGCGGTTGCGCGGAGAGCGTGAACCGGAGAGCCTCAGCGCTTCGCAAATCATCGCCGGCCATCTTGCCGGGCTCCTCATTCGCCTTCTCTATGGCGTGCGCTTCACCGATATGTCTCCGTTCCGGGCCATCCGCCGCGATGCGCTCGATCGCCTCGGCATGGCAGAGACGACCTTCGGTTGGAACCTGGAGATGCAGATGCGGGTCGCCGCCGCCGGCCTGCGTACCCTCGAGATCCCCGTTGGCCAACGCCGCCGGGCGGGCGGGATGTCGAAAGTATCGGGCGATTGGCGAAGCGCGCTGCGAGCAGCGGCCGTGTTGATGATGTCGTTCCTGCGTCTGGCGTGGCAGCTGTGGCGCAACCGCGCCGCCCGGTGAACTCATTAGGCACGAGACACCGCGCATCTTCAGGCGATCCCCTCTCGCAGCGATCGCCTTGGGCGATCCCGGCGCGGTCACTTTTGGGGAACGAGGAGGATGGACGTTACGGCGCATGTCCGCAGCCAGGGCTGATCGTCCTGGGGCGGCGCCATTTGCTTCTCGCGAACAGGGCCGGCAATGCACGTTGCGCTCCTCCTGCAGCACCGCGCAAACAACGTCCCACCGCCAACCAACCTCCCGCCGCTCGACGATCGCTGGACCCCGTGCCGAGACCGGGCGCACGCGCATCCGTTGCCGGTCACCCTCGGGGGTGACGACGGTGAGCTTCGAGAAAGCGCCAATGACCCGCACCGTCCTGCGCTCGCCCAAGCCGTCTGGCGGCGCGCTGCGCGAGCGCCAGAGTGTCAGGAAATGTCGGCCCGAGAGCCGTGCGCGTCCCGCGCGATCCCCTGCGATCCCGTTGCGTGAGCTCATTCCCGCGCGATGACGATCGTGGTGCAGGCGCTCTCGAGCTTGGGCATCTCGCGGGCGGCGGCCTGACGGATGGCAAGGTGCCGTCGCTCGCCGCGGACGATCGGACAATAGGGGTCCGGCTTGCCGAGCGCGCCTCGGAGGCGCCGCCGCCCGGCACACCCACCGCCGCATTGGGCGAGGTGGGGACAGCCGCCACAGGCCTCTGGAACGGAGCGTGCATCCACGAACGACTTCGTTGCCACAACGTCGGCGCCGCCCTCGAGCAAGATATCCAGTGGCTCACCGCCACCCGGCCAGTAGACGCACGGTTGCACCCTCGCGCGCGGCGTTACCCGCACCGTCGCAACACCACAGCCGCCGCTGCGCGGTGGCAGCCCGGCAAGCGCGCGCACCAAAGGCTCGCCAATGGCGATCACGTCCGTGGCCGCCAACAGCCGTTCGAACCCGGACCAGTATTGCTCGTAGGTGAGGGCGAAGGCGTCGGTCCGCACGGATTGATAGACGTTGACCCTCAGGGGTGCGTCATAAACCTTGGCAAGGGCGGCAATGTCGGCGAGCCGGTCGAAATTTGATTGCATCATCACCGCAATGAACGTAACGGGTACGCCAAGGCGCCGACAGCGTTGCGCCTGCTCGTGCAGCAGCCGCCAATTGCCAGCGCCTCGCTGATTGTCCTGCTCGGCCTCAGTCGGGAAGTCGAGCGAGAATTCGATGTCCTTGAAGGCGGCGAGGTCGGCATCCCCGATGGAGGCCACCGAATAGCCGTTGGTGGTCATCGTTAGCTTGACCGGCCGCGTGCGCAAATAAGCAAGAATTGCCAGGAATTCCGGGTGCAGCCCATTCTCGCCGGTCCCGAGGTTGACCGACCGCACGGGAAGGCTCTCCATGACGGCGCGCACCTCCTCGAGCGTCAATCGATCGATGCGAGATATGTCGCGATAGCAAAAGGCACACGCTAGGTTGCACTCATTCGTTAGGCCCAGGCCAAGCGCAAAGGCGCGAGCGGGGGTGTCAGGCGTGTCACCGGTGGCAGACATCGACATCGAGGACTTGCTCGCTCAGGAACCGCGGATCACAGTGGCCTTGGGCCCGCGACCGGGTGTGCCGTCTTGCCCACATCATTCGCAGCGACGAGGCAAAATGTTACCCGTGGGCCGCCAGCCGGATCAGGAGCCGCAGCGATGGGACGATCACGTCCCCGTGTACGAGGCGGTGTTTGAGCCTTTCACGCTCCAATGGGCCCGCGCCGCCATCGCCGCGCTTGGCCTCATCCCCGGTCAATCCGTGCTCGATGTGGGTGCGGGTTGCGGTGGGGCGGCCCTTGAGCTGGCGGGCCAGGGCTTGCGCGTGACCGCCATCGACGCTTCATCACGTATGATTAAACGCTTGCGGACGAGGGCCGCCGAGCGCCTCCTCTCGATCGATGCCCGCGCCATGGATGGGGAGGCCCTCACCTTCGCTGACGCAACCTTCGACGCGGCATTGTCGGTGCTGGGCATCATCTTGTTCCCCGACGCCGTCCGGGGCTTGGCTCAGATGCGCCGCGTGGTCCGCCGGGGCGGGCGGGTCTGTGTCGTGACCTGGACCGAGCCGCAGAACTACGAACTCGCCACAGAGCTGCGCAGAGCCATCGAGGCGGTCTTCCCGGAGCAACCGGCAGCACCGCTGCCCGCCCAGCTGCGCTACCGAGAAGAAGGCGACTTCCGGGCGCTGTTCGCCGATGCAGGCCTGGCCCAGCCGGTGATCACGAGGGCGACGGCTCGCTTGCAGGCCCCTTCGGCGCGCTGGCTTTGCGAACGCATCGGATTTGCACCCGGCATGGCCGCGATGCTATCGGCGCTCGGCGAGCGAGCGCCCGCCGTTCGCGCCCGCCTCGTGCAAAATCTCCAGAGGCGGTTGGGCAGCGGCCCAATCGGCCTCTCCGCAGTTGCCTTCATCGGCACGGCACCGGTCCCGTAACCTCCTTCAGGTCCTATACGAAATACCGCCCAGCGGCAGAGTATGAGGAGTTCAAATGTTCAAGCGATCGCTTCTTGCTTTGACCTTCTTGAGCGTGCTGGCCTCGGGCGTCGCTGAAGCCCAGCAGGCCACGCTCGTCTTCACCGCCATCCCCGACGAGGACGAGACCCGCCTTGTTGAGCGCTTCAACAAGTACGCCAGGTATTTCGAGGCCAAGCTCGGCGTGCCCGTCAAATACCTTCCCGTCAAGAGCTATCCCGCGGCCGTCACCGCCTTCACCAACAACCAGGTGCAATTCGCCTGGTTCGGTGGCCTGACAGGAGTGCAGGCACGGCTTGCAGTTCCGGGCTCCCAGGCACTTGCGCAGGGGGCGGAGGATGTCCAATTCAAGAGCTATTTCATCGCTCACGCATCGACCGGTCTCCAGCTCTCGAAAGAATTTCCAAGAGGCATCGAGGGCAAGACCTTCACCTTTGGGGCACGCGCATCGACCTCTGGCCGCCTCTTCCCCGAGCATTTCATCCGGCAGGCGTTGGGCAAGGAGCCTGAGAAAGCCTTCTCGCGCGTCGGCTACTCCGGTGATCACAGCCGGACGATCCAGCTCGTACAGTCGGGTGCCTACCAGGTGGGCGTGCTCAATCACCTGGTCTGGGAACAGGAGGTAAAGAGCGGCAAGGTGGACACCAAAGCCGTCTCGGTCATCTGGGAGACGCCGACCTATCCCGATTACCACTGGGTTGCACGCGGCGACGTCGATCAGACGTTCGGCGCAGGCTTTACCGCTCGGCTGCAGACCTCGATCCTGGCCATCGACGACGCACAGCTCCTCGCCATCTTCGATCGCAGCAAATTCATTCCGGCAAAGAACGATGACTACAAGGTGATCGAGGATGTGGGCAGGCTGACAGGCCTCATCAACTAGCGCCAGATCGGACATTGCGGACATTGCCGCATGGGCCCTGATATCGTCTTCGAGTTGAAGAGCGCCCGCGCCGGCTACAATGGCCGGCCCGTCCTCTTCGATGTCGACCTCGTGGTGCGGGAGAGCGAGCGCGTTGCCGTCATGGGCCGCAGCGGTGCGGGCAAATCGACGCTTCTCAGTCTGCTTTACGCTCAGCGTCCCGACCGGGTGGCCCTCGTTCCCCAAGCCTCCGCCCTCGTCAAACCGCTCTCGGTGTTCCACAACGTCTACATGGGTCGGCTCGACCGCTATTCGACGGCCTATAACCTGCGCAACCTCGTGTGGCCCGCCACTGCCATGGTGGCCGAGGTACGCAAGGTTCTCGCCAGCGTTGGCCTGGAAGGCGAAATCTTTAGCGCGGCCGGCGCGCTGTCAGGTGGACAGCAGCAGCGCACCTCGGTTGCGCGCGCGCTCTACAATGGCCGGCCGGTCCTCATCGGGGACGAGCCCGTCTCGGCGTTGGACCGCGTGCAGGGCTCAAATATTCTCAATCTGCTCAAGGGTCGCTACGAAACGATCGTGTTCGCCCTCCACGACGTGCATCACGCGCTCGAGCATGCCGATCGCATTGTCGTGCTGGAGTACGGGCGCAAGATCATCGATGCGCCGTCCAGTGCGCTGACCGCCAACGACCTCCTGCGCCACTTCGGGGGCGAGCCGTGAACCGTCTCGCGTTCGGCAACACGAGCTTGCTGTTCCTGATCAGCGCGCTCTTGTGCTTGGCCCTCGCCGACATCGCCGTCACCACTCTGAACCCCTGGGGCGAGTTTGTCCGCCTCGTCCGCGGCATCCTGCGGCCTGACTTTCTTTCGGTCGAGGCATGGAGCCTCGTGTGGACCGTTGCCTTCGCTGTCATCGGCGTGAGCATCGGCGCAACCGCCGGCCTCCTCATCGCCATAGCCTTTCCCCACTTTGCCGCCGTGCGCGGGTCTGCCCTCGTCCTGCGCTCCATCCACGAGCTGTTCTGGGCGCTCCTCCTGATCCAGGTGTTCGGCCTCGGGCCCATGACCGGCGTGCTCGCCATCGCCCTCCCCTATGCCGGGATCTTTGCCAAGGTGTTCGCCGAGATCATCGAGGAGGCGGATCTATCGGCGGAGAAGGCGCTCCCAACCGGCACCTCGGCCGCATCCGCCTTTGCCTTCGCGCGCTTGCCTGTGGTCGCCGAGCGCTTCAAAACCTATACGCTTTATCGGCTTGAATGCGGCCTGCGCTCCACGCTGGTGCTGGGCTTCGTCGGCTTGCCCACCGTGGGCTTCCACCTGGAGGGCTATTTCAAGCAGGGCAAGTACGCGCAAGCCGCCGCACTGCTCGCGACGTTCTACGTCCTGATCGGCACCCGCCGCCTGTGGGCACGGCCGACGACAGCACCCTTCCTGCTCATCGCCAGCCTCATGCTGCTGCCCGAGGCTACCGGCGGCGGCTCCGTGTTCGCAAACCTCATCCGCTTCGTTACACACGACATCGTCCCTGCCCCGCTCCGGAGCGGCGATCTCGGCAGCCTCGCGACCTGGGCCACGTTCGCCGGCTGGCTGCAATCAATCGTCTGGAACAAGGTTCTGCCCGGTACTTGGAACACCGTCGTGCTCGCCCAGATCGCGCTCGTCGGCATGGGGCTCCTCGCGCTCGCCCTCTTTCCGCTGGTGTCGCGCCAATTCATGGGGACCCTCGGCCAGCCCGCTGGCCGCTTTCTGCTCGTCATCGTGCGCTCGACACCCGAGTACATGCTCGCATACGTGCTGCTTCAGCTCCTCGGCCCCTCCATGCTGCCGGCGATCATCGCGCTCGCGCTCCACAACGGAGCCATCGTTGGCTATCTCATGGGACGCCACGCCGACGCCCTCGACTATCGTCCCGACGCGCCCAAGGGGCTCAACCTCTATGCCTACGATACGACCCCGCGTCTTTACGGCCAGTTCGTCGCCTACAATCTCTATCGCTGGGAGATTATTGTGCGCGAGAGCGCGATCTTCGGCATTCTCGGTGTCACGACGCTCGGATATTATGTGGATGCCGCCATCTCGGAGCTGCGCTTCGACGTTGCCGTGGTGCTGATCCTGGCGACCGTCGGCCTGTGCGCGCTCATCGATATGCTGTCGCGCCGGCTCCGCCGGGCGCTGCGGATCTCGACGCTGGCGACGCGTCTCGCCGACGCGCCGGCAACACAAGAGGCGTAGCGAGACGAATGCAGACCACGCAAACTCCCATCCTGAAAGATATTGTGCTGGTCGGCGCGGGACACTCGCACGTCGGCGTTCTGCGCATGTTCGGCATGGACCCAATGCCCGGCGTGCGCCTCACGCTCATCACGCGGCAGGTCCACACGCCGTATTCGGGCATGCTGCCCGGCATGATCGCGGGGCTCTATGACTACGATCAGGCGCACATCGACGCCGCGCCCCTCACCCGCTTCGCTCAGGCCCGACTTTATCACGGCGAGGTGGTCGGCCTCGATCTCGCGAGCAAGCACGTGTTCTGCCGCGATCGGCCGCCCGTTCCCTTCGACATCCTGTCGATCAACATCGGCTCCATTCCAAGCGCGCGCCAGATCCCCGGCGTCGCTGAGCACGCCATTCCGGTCAAGCCCATCGACGGCTTCTTCGAGCGTTTCGAGGCCGCGCGCGCTCGCATCCTCAAGCGAGAGGGTCGGGCAAGGGTCGGCGTGGTCGGCGGCGGCGCTGGCGGCGTCGAGCTCACCTTGTCGCTGCAGCGCCGCCTGACGCGCGATGTGGCCGGCGCCGGGTTCGATCCCGCTGGCCTCGCCTTCACTCTCATCACCTCCAGCGCTGAGCTGCTCGCGACGTTCCCGGCACGCATGCGCCGGCGGTTCACCGAGCTCATGCGTGAACGGCGCATAGACGTGGTGGCCAGCAGCAAAGCCATCGAAGTGCGGCGAGACGCCGTGCTGGTCGCCGGCCAAGGCGCCATCGCTCTCGACGAGGTGTTCTGGACGACGCGCGCCGCACCTGCGGATTGGCTCACCCACACCGGGCTAGCGCTCGATGACGAGGGCTTCATCAGGGTCAGCGAGACGCTGCAGTCGGTCTCCCACGCCGACGTGTTTGCCGCCGGCGACGTCGCCTCGATCGACGGTCACGCCCCGCCCAAGTCCGGCGTCTACGCCGTGCGCTCCGGGCCGCCGCTCGCCGGCAATTTGCGGCGGATGCTCCTGGGGTGGCCATTGCAGCGCTACAAGCCGCAGCGCGAGGCGCTCTACCTGATCTCCACCGGCGAGCGTTACGCGCTCGGTGCCCGCAACGGCTTCACCTTCGAGGGTGCCTGGGTCTGGAAGCTTAAGGATTTCATCGATCGGCGCTTCATGGCGAAGTTCAACGAGCTGCCGGAAATGCCGGTCCCGGCCGCAGGCCCGCCGCCGCCCATCGCCGATGCGGCGGCCCTCAAGGAGATCTCCGCCATGGCCATGCGCTGTGGTGGGTGCGGCGCCAAAGTTGGCGCCAACATCCTCACCCGCGCGCTGGGAGCCGTGGAGCCCGCCCCGCGTGACGATGTGGTCGTTGGGCTCGATGCGCCCGACGATGCCGCCGTGGTCGACACCGGCGGAAAGCAGCTTTCGGTCCATACCGTCGACTACTTCCGTGCCATCGTCGACGACCCCTACACCTTCGGAAAAATCACGGCGAACCACGCGCTGGGCGACATCTATGCCATGGGCGCCGAGCCGCAGTCAGCGCTCGCCATCGCCACCGTTCCCTATGGCATCGAGGCCAAGGTGGAGGCAGACCTCGCGCAGATGATGGCCGGCGCCAACGCCATCCTGCGTGAAGCCGGCTGTGCGCTGGTCGGCGGCCATACCAGCGAAGGCGCCGAGCTCTCCCTCGGCTTTGCCATCAACGGGCTGGTCGACCGCGACAGCGCACTGCGCAAGGGCGGCCTTCGCCCCGGTGACGCGTTGGTCCTGACCAAGCCCATCGGCACGGGCTCGCTCTTGGCCGCGCACATGCGCGGCAAAGCCAAGGCGCGCTGGGTGATGGCCGCGATCGAGCACATGACCCAATCGAACAAGGCCGCGGCACAAATTCTCCGCGCGCACGGCGCCACCGCGGCCACCGACATCACGGGCTTCGGCCTGCTCGGCCATCTCGTCGAGATGGTGAGAGCGGGCAACGTCGATGCCACCCTCGCCCTCACACGCGTGCCGCTGCTCGATGGCCTGGCCCAGACCATTGCGGCGGGCATCTTCTCCTCGCTGCAGCCACAAAACGTCAGGCTGCGGCGCGCGATCCGCAATTTGGACGAGGCTGCGGCCCACCCGCTCTACCCCGTCCTGTTCGACCCGCAGACCGCCGGCGGCCTCGTTGCATCCGTGCCATCGGAACGGGCGCAGAGCTGCGTCGCGGCGCTGCGGGAGGCAGGATACGCATCGGCGACCATCGTCGGCTCCGTCCAAGCGCGATCCCAGGTGCTTGGGCCCATAACCGTGGTGCTCGAGGAGGCCGGGCCGCCCCTGGAGAGCGCGTCAATTTCGTCACGCCAAGATCAGCGGGAGGAGATGGCTCGTGCGCACCAACCCGTTCTATGACACCTGGTTGTTTCTCATCGGCAGAACCAGCGACCACGAGAACAGCGGTGTCGGCGGGTTGCTGACGCTGCTGTTCCTCGCGCTCATCGTCGCCAGCATCTGGATTGCGCTCAGGAACTGGCGCGAGGACCCCACCCAGCGCACAACGGCGCACCTCGCGACGTGGTTCATGCGGGTGATGATCGGCGCCATGTGGTTCCAGGGCTCGCTATGGAAGCTGCCGCTGCCGGTTTCGGGCGGCTTTGCGGGCTGGACCAAAGCGCTGGGAGAGGGTGCCGCATTCGGGTTTCACCGATGGATTGCAATCAACGTTTTCGTGCCCCTGCTGCCGGTCATCAACCCCGTGGTGTATTTTACGGAGCTGTCGATGGCGATCGCCTTCATCCTGGGCTTTCTCGTGCGACCGATGGCTGTGATCGGGATGCTGTTCGTCACGCATCTTTGGTTGGGGCTCTACTTGAATCAGGCCGAGTGGCCCTGGCTCTACATCTTCCTCATCTTCGTGCAGGGCTTCTTCTTTCTGAACAACGCAGGCAGGAGCCTCGGCCTCGACGCCCTCATTGCTCGCGCGCCGTTCGGCCCATTTGCTGGCGAAGGCGCGATCGGCCGCCTCTATCGCAAGATTGCCTAAGAGCTGCGGCGCCTCTGCGCATCTCGATTGGGCGCTGAGATTGGTAAAGGCAGCGCCGGGCTTGCCCTCGTTAATGCTCACGTTTTGGGCAATAGCGGCCTTGAGCGGAGGGCATGGCCCGCAGTGGCGTCAATCGGCCGCCAAGGGCAGGCAAGCTCAGGCTTCGAAAGCGCTGCTCATCACGGAACGAAGAACCCGCGTTCCGCGTTGTTGGACGGTTGGCTATTCTGGGATTGTCGATGCGGGAGGTTGCATGGAGATCGATCGCGCCTCTACACAGAGGCTCGTGGCCAAGCTCGGCGTCACGGTGGGCTTCCTCTTCCTGCTCGCCATCATCGCCCTCGCATTCACGTGATCAGGTCATCGAGGCAAGCGAGGACTTGCCCGGCTTCTATGGCTTACCCGATGCGATCGCTCCCAATCGAGACGCGGCGCCGGGATTTCTCCCGCATTGCGTTTGATCCGCAGACACCACAAGGCACAACGCGTTGAGCGCGCGGTGATCGCTGCAGCGCCCGCGCGCTCGCGTCATGGCTGTGGGTTGGCGATGGCTGCAGGCGTGAGCCGAACCTAGGCGACCTTGCGTCTCTCGACTGCGCTGAGCTCCTCGCGCATCACATTTACGGCATTGTGGATTTGCGCGGGACTATGCTCGGAGGTGATAAAGAACCGAAACCTCGAGGCCTTCAAAGGCACGGCGGGATAGATGATGGGCAACACATTGAGACCTCGCTCCAGCAAGCGCTGACTGAGCTTGCCCGCGTGTACGAGGTCACCGACGATCACCGACACGATGGAATGGCCCTCGCTGGTCGCCGTATCCAGCCCCGCAGCATTGGCGAGCTCCAGGAACAGTTTGCCGTTGCGCTGCAGCCGCGCGATGCGCTCTGGTTCCCTCTCGACGAGGCGTAGCGCGGCTGTGGCCGCCGCGGCAAGCGGTGGCGAAAGCCCGACGGAGTACACAAGTCCAGGAGCCTGGTATTTGAGGATGTCGATGAGCTCCTGCTTGCCGGCGATGTAGCCACCGCAGGTCGCCAGCGTCTTGCTCAGTGTGCCCATCCATATGTCGACGCGAGATGGGTCAATGCCAAAGTGCTCGGCGCTGCCACGCCCGCGTGCTCCAAGGACCCCCAATGCGTGCGCTTCGTCGACCATCAGCCATGCATCGTACCGCTCTTTCAGCGCGATCAGCGTCGGCAAATCTGCGACGTCGCCATCCATCGAGTAGAGCCCCTCAACGACAATGAGCGCGCGCTTGTGAAGATGGCGATTGGCAGCGAGGGTACGTTCCAGCGCTGCGGGATCATTGTGGCGGAAAGCGTGCACGGTCGCACGCGAGAGCTTCGCGCCGACGATGACGCTGTTATGGGCTAGTTCGTCGTGGATGATGAGGTCTTCGCCACTCATCAGTGTACCAATGGTCGAAACGTTGGTGGCATGGCCGCTGACGAACGCCACCGCGCTCTCGACGCCGTAGAAATCCGCAAGCGCCGTTTCCAGCTCGCGATGCAAAGGCCGCTCGCCCGCGACAATGCGGCTAGCTGACACCGATGTGCCGAAGCGCTCGATTGCCTTCCCGGCGGCGGCCGCTACGGCGGGGTGGTGGTTCAACCCCAGGTAGTCGTAGGAGGCAAAATTGACGTAGCGCCGCCCTTGCATCCACGTCTCCGACGCCGTGCGCGCCTCGTGGGACCTGTAGAAGGGGTCCGGGATTTTGAACAGTTTGCCGAAGTCGCGGTACTTCACGATGGCTGCATATGCCGGCAAATCGGCGAATTCAGTGGAACTTTGTCCGTGCCGATAGGTTTGACCCGTTTGCAACGGCTCCCGCGTACAGGCATCTGCCAGCGATTGCGCCAGTTCTGCGACCTTGGCCTGCGCCCGCATGCCGACATGCGTGAACACGCGACGCAGAGCGTCTCGAAACTGCGAAATGGTCGTGTTCACATCACGACGGCCAGCAGACGAGTCTTGGCCCATGACCACCCTTTACACTGAGGACTATGCTGAACCCCGTCGCACCTAAACCTGGACCGGCCAGGATGAGTTCCGTGCCATGTGCCAAGGCCGGCACGCGATGGCAAGCAAGAAGGAAGATCTAGTGAGCCCATTGCGACAATCCGTCGTTATTACCGGAGCCAGTAAAGGTCTCGGTGAAGCGCTAGCACGGCTGTATGCAAACCCCGGTCGAACGCTTGGGCTACTCGGCAGGGATCGGTACCGCCTGGAGGCCGTAGCTACTCGTTGTCGCAGTCAGGGTGCTGACGTGGTCATTGCCGCGCTCGATGTCAAGGACGGGCCTGGCCTGGCGCGCTGGTTTGAGGCGTTCGATGCCAAGCATCCAGTGGACCTATTGATCGTGAATGCCGGCATGTTCACGGGACACGGAAAATTTACACCGGAGACGGTTGAAGAGATGACCGAGCTGGTGGGGACAAATCTCGAAGGCGCGGCGCTCACCATTGCCGCGGTGGTCCCCATGATGCGCGCGCGGCAAAGCGGGCGAATTGCGATCGTGGGTTCGCTCGCCGCGCTGCATCCGCTGGCCGATGCCCCCGCCTACAGTGCCAGCAAGGCCGGCGTGATAGCCTACGGAGAAGCGCTTCGCGAATGGTTGGCTCCCGATCACGTCGCCGTATCGCTCATCTATCCAGGACACATCAAAACGGCGCAAGTCGAGCATCACGTGGGTGCGCTACCTCTCATGGTATCGGCGGAAAACGCCGCGCGCATCATCAAGCGCGGGCTTGATCGAGGCCGCACGTCGATTGCCTTCCCAAAGACGCTTCTGTGGTTGATCCGCGCCGGCCGCTGTGTCCCCTGGCGGGTGCGGGCGATGCTGGGTCGCGGAAATCGCTTTTACATTGCCAAACCCGAAACAGCATCGCGGGCACCTTCCGCTCCGGTTGGAGCCGGTGCTGGCAAGTAATTGTCCTCCTCAACTGCGCTTGCGTGCGAAAGGGGCCCAATGGCGCCCTACCTCGCGCGAGACGCCCTTGCTCAGAAGCGGATTGGCTCAGCCAAAGGCTCACGCCCAGCCCAGCTCTTTCATGGCCCAGCCGGCGTTCCAAATCTTTGTCATGTGCTTGATCTTGTCACCGTCGAATTCCATGACGTAGACGTAGTCAGAACCCATGAGGCGCCGGCCCGTCGCCGCAGTGGGGCCGCCTTCGCCCGTGTGGGTGCCGGTGAAAACGCCGTAGGCGCACACGTTCTTGCGCTCCCCATCGACCGCGAACGAGCGCACTTCGTATTTGCCATCGGGAAGAAGGGTCAACAGCCCCTTCATCCAATCCGTATACTGCTCAAGCGTCGCAAAACCCATGAGCGGCTCGGCCTGCGAAGAAAATGTAGCGTTGGGTCGGCAAAATGCTTTGCAGCCACTCCAACCCTTGCCTCTTTCGCACGCAACAAAGAATTCCTGTGCTATCTCTCTCATCGATGCCATCGGGGTCACTCCAGCCAACCGCGTATCCCTGGAAACCTAGTCCCGACAATCCCCACCTTCAACGGCGCCACGGGAGCAAAGACGCGGGCCGAGGCCAAGCGGGAGCGGCGTTACGATATCGTTGGCCTGGCTTGAGCTCCGGGCCTCAAGGGTCCCTCGGGCGTGTCGCCTCACCCCGCGATTACCCTCCATGGGGGGGACAACTCAAGCTGACGCCTCTCGCCTGTCAAGGCCACGGTGCGCCCTAGGCGGCGCACCTTCATCCCACACGATGGCCCGGTTGTGCGGCAGCTCAACGCGGCCATTGTGTTCGCTGCTAGCGGCCCTCTGCCTTTTCCAGATAGCTCTGGAAGACGCCCACATGGTTCAAGGCGTCATCGCAGCTATCCGGCCAAAGGTCGCGAGATCTAAAGCGAACGTCATAGGTCGGCTCCATTGGGGCTTGCATGCTGTGCCCGGACGCATCCGGGAAGGGGTACAGCGGTGAGACGCCGACCACGACGCCAGTCTTGCCGCGAATATACGCGGGGCACCGCACGTGACCCGGGACGAACTCGTTCTTCACGCGGACTGTTTCGCCGATTGCGAAGGATTGCGGGGGTGCGGGCAGTCGTCCCGGCCCAATCGGCCCGGCAAGGGGAAATGCACCGGTGACCAGTGCCTCAAGCTCCTCACGCGTCACGACGTCCTTCTCCACCAGAAGGGTCGCAACCGCGGTCAGATGGCGCTCGTAATATGGGGCCGCGAGGTAGTGGCGAGGCGCCATGCGCTCAATCGCGTGGCGGAACTCGTCCATGTTATAGGTGTGCTTCCGGATGGCGAAGGCCGACAGCGCACGAATTAACGGCTCCCAGGTCTCCTCGTGCGGCGGCGAGGGATATTGCACGCGGCCGAAGCCTTGCTTGCCGCCCAGGTCGTGTATCCCGTCCACGTGCTAGCCCTCCACCTTCTCGAGACGCGAGGCGCCGATCATCGCATCTTGAGTAACGATCTTCGCGAGCTTCTCTTCAGGCCATCCAATGGTCGCGGGCGGCTGGAGGGGTAGCACCATGTAGCGGTGATCCGCCGTGGTGTCCCAAACTCGGATTTCGGTCGTCTGCGGGAGGTCGAGACCCATTTCACGCAAGACTGTTCTGGATTCCCTGACCACTCGGGCGCGGTAATCGATATCCTTGTACCAGTCCGGCGCGGCGCCGATGATGGTGTAGGCGGTGCACGAGCACAGGGTGCACACGATCACATTGTGGATGTCTTTCGTGTTCTCGAGCACGACCAGCTGCCTGTGGTGCTCGGGGAACTCGAAGCCCATCTCCTTTGCCGCCGCCTTACCGTCAGCGAGCATTCGCGCGCGGAATTCGGGGTCGACCCAGGCACGTGCCACCATGCGCGCGCCATTGTCGGTGACCCATTCTTCCTCGGCGTGGTCGGTGAAATCTTCCACGAAGGTTTCTGGCATCTCGCCCTTGCGCCGCAGCACAATCTCGATGGCGTCCGCGCGCTGCTCGGGCGTTGCAATGGGGCGATTCGATTCATCAGACATGGACCCATGATCCTCCGATATCTGCTTGTGCGGTCAGCACGGTGCGGTCCCGTCCCACGACCTTTGCACTCGGCGTGTCCCTTGGCAACCGCCGACGTCAGTGGCAGCAATATTCATATCCAGTCGGAGGTGGTAGGTCTGCTGGCGACCCACGACCGAGGCCGCCACGGCGTCTTCAAATGGACTGGCGATGGGTTCCATCCCCGTAACCGCGCATCCCGAAATTGCCAGCGGAGTTGGGTCACGACCGCGAGGTTTTCGGTGGACCTCAGGAGCGATGGCAAGCGACGTCGGCAGGACAGAGTATCAGATGATCTGTTAGTGGTGCTCTGACAAAGGCTGCATCACCATCGGTGCACGTGGACAAGGTCCCCTTGGGATCAAGAAATGCTATGCCGGTGGTCTCGCAGGCACGGCGGGAGCATGGCAAATAGCCGACATCGGCACAGGGCATCGGCAAGCATGCGCCCTTCTTGGCGGCCGGAATGAGCTGGCCGCTGTGCTTGACGTCGGCTGCTTCATGGGCGGTACATAGCTATTACGTCGACATGCTCCACCAGCGCCACCAGCGCCAATCCCATTTTCCGCGGCTCATGTCTTTTTCGCCTTTGTCGTCGACCGTCCACAACCGGACCACCCCGTATAAAGCTCCTGAAAGAGCGATCACTACGGTGGCGATGCCGATAACAAGAACGACATAGCTAGCAACAAATTGCATCATCTGTGCTCCCGCACCCTCGCTTGGGCACCGAAGTATTGAGTCGTCGGTGTAACGGTCGTATTTCGACCGCGTAACTGTGAGGTAACAATTGTGAATTTGGCGTCGGACCGCCGAGAGAGCGCTTAAGACGCAAGTCCGGATGGCAGCATCGCGCAGGCAATGTCGGGCGAGCGCGTTGGCGGCAGCAGTAGCAGCGCCAGTACCGTCCCTACCGGAGGGCGCACTCCACGCAACACTTATGGAACGTTGAAATCGAAGGCCACAATCAGCATTTCTCGCTGGCAATGAGTGACGTGGCCGGTTTTGCGTCCTGACGAGGTCGAACGCCCCCTGCCCGACATTTGAAGCAGTTCCGATCGGCGAAATTGTCCGCTAGCGCATCCCGCTCGTGCCGAACGCGACGGTTGCTCTACATCACGACAGACGATCAGGGTGAAGACAAACCGACGCCACTGATGTTCAGGCATGCAAGCGTTGGGACCAGGTTCGCTTAATACGAGCCTGTCCTCATCGCGATGGGTATTGCCGCAAGGGGTGGCGCCGGAATCTGATCAGGTGTCATCGACCCGAATATCGATCCGGAAGCCCAGTCGCAATGTCAGCTTCGCGTCAGACTAGGCCCGCGAAACGTAGCCCGCAGATCTTATTGGCACGACAGTTGAGCCCCAGCTTCCCAACCAATGTTGTTGCGTCGGTGCGGTCGTTAGCGGCTTGCCAATTGCGGGACCTGGTCCCGCGTCCCATGCGAGACGGGGG
>Ga0075425_100002819_pt1 | contig 17478 bp, 18 predicted proteins | sample SoiMethybrSBSTD4_FD_75300 | JGI IMG/M metagenome (GOLD analysis project Ga0075425, IMG submission 75300) | Bulk soil microbial communities from a Populus tree surrounding site in Tennessee, USA - Soil MetaG P. TD hybrid SBSTD4 | ecosystem: Environmental > Terrestrial > Soil > Tree plantation... | reverse complement strand
ATTCGAACCCCCACGGTATTGCTACCGCCAGCCCCTCAAGCTGGTGCGTCTGCCAGTTCCGCCACTTCCGCGACGTGCGAGGGAGGACGTTCGATTCTACTTGGGCGGCTGCTGCGGTGGCGTCGGCGGCTTCGCCGGCGACTGCTGCGGCTGCGCGGGGGCGGCCGGCGCGGGTGCCGGTGCCGCAGACCGCGGCGCCGCCGACCCGCTGACGACCGATCCTGGACCGCGTTGCCCGATGATCGCCAGCGCCATCGCGCCAATCATGAACAGCGCCGCGAGCACCGCGGTCGCCTTCGACAGCACGGTCGCACCGGCGCGCGCGCCGAACGCCGACTGGCTGCTTCCGCCGCCGAACGCGGCCGCCATGTCGCCCTTGCCCTGCTGCAGCAGGATCACGAGCAGCAGGACCATGCAGACCACCACATACAACGCCGTCAGCAGGTAATACAGTACAAACATAACGCTCGGCTTTCGTGGGACAGGAAACGCCGATTATACAGCAGCGCGGCGGCTCCTGAGGACGATTTCGCTGAAGCTCTTCACGTCGAGGCTTGCGCCGCCGACGAGCGCGCCGTCGACATCCTCCTCGGCGATGAGCTCGCGGATATTGTCCGGTTTGACGCTGCCGCCGTAGATCACGTGACCGCGATCGGCCGCGTCGCCGCCGAACCACTGGCGCAATCGTTTGCGAATGTGTGCATGCGCCTCGGCGGCCTGCGCCGTGGTCGCTGTCCGGCCGGTGCCGATCGCCCACACCGGCTCGTAGGCGACGACCAGCTCCGCGATCTGCGCGGCGCTGATCTGATCGAGGCCGTCCTTGATCTGCCGGTCGAGGATCGCGAGCGTCTCGTTGCGCTCGCGCTCGTCGAGTGTCTCGCCGACGCAGACGATCGGCGTCAACCCGGCGCCGAGCGCCGCGATCGTCTTGCGGTTGACGATGGCGTCGGTCTCGCCGAACAGGCGCCGGCGCTCCGAGTGCCCGATGATCACGTACTCCGCGCCTGCTTCCTTGATCATCGCGGCTGAGACTTCACCGGTGAACGCGCCCTCGCGCTCCCAGTAGAGATCCTGCGCGGCGACACCGATGTTCGCGTTGCGCGCCGCTTCCGCGACGGCATGCACTGCCGTGAACGGCGGCCCGACGACAATCTCGACGTCGGTGACGTCCTTGACCGCGCTGCGCAGTTCCTTCACGAACACGACCGCTTCCTGCACGGTCTTGAACATCTTCCAGTTGCCGGCGATGAATGGAATGCGCATAAGGCTCGTGGGTCGGGCAGGTCCAGCGGATCTGGCAGGTCTGGCGGGTCGGAACGCCACAACGATCCGACGTGCCCGGCCCGCCCGACCTGCCTGACCTGCCGCGCTTCATGTCTTTTCTGCGAGCGCGGCCACCCCGGGCAGCGTGCGGCCGCCGAGGAACTCGAGCGAGGCGCCGCCGCCGGTTGAAATGTGCGTGATCTTGTCCGCGACGCCGGCCTTCTTCACCGCCGCAATCGAATCGCCGCCGCCGATGATCGTGGTGCCTTTCACCGCGGCGACCGCGCGGGCGATCGCGTTGGTCCCCGCCGCGAAGACTTCCTGTTCGAACACGCCCATCGGTCCGTTCCAGACGACGGTGCGCGCGTCGGCGATCGCCGCCTCGTAGGCGTGGATCGTCGACGGTCCGATGTCCACGCCCATCCGGTCGCCGATCGCCGCCGACGCCACCGGCAGCACTTCGTTCGCCGTGCCGTCCTGGATCTTGTCGGTGACGACGTGGTCGATCGGCAGCTCGAAGCGCACGTTGCGCGACTTGGCGGCCGCTTCGATCTCCCGCGCTTCACCGAGCTTGTCGTCCTCGACGAGCGAGCGGCCAATCGGGAGCCCGCGTGCCTTCAAGAACGTATACGCCATCGCGCCGCCGATCAGCAGCCGATCGACGCGGCCGAGCATGTTCTGAATGACTTCGATCTTGTCCGACACCTTCGCGCCGCCGAGGATCACCGTGAAGGGCCGCTCCGGCGATTCCAGCGCATGACCGAGGTACTTGAGCTCCTGTTCCATCAGGAGGCCGGCGGCGGCGCGCGGAATGTATTGCGTGATCCCGACAACCGACGCATGCGCGCGGTGCGCCGCACCAAACGCATCGTCGACATACCGGTCGGCGAGATAGGCGAGTTGATTGGCGAACTCGGGGTCGTTCTTTTCTTCTTCCGCGTGGAAGCGCAGGTTCTCGAGCAGCACGATCTTCGTGCCGCCGCTGTGCGCCTGCTGGACGGCATCGCGCGCCTCGGCACCAACGCAGTTGGTGGCGAAGAGGACCGGACAGCCGAGGAGATCGGCGAGCCGATCGGCGACCGGCCGAAGGCTCATCTCGCTGTTGGGTTTGCCCTTTGGCCGCCCGAGATGGCTCGCCAGGACGACGGTCGCGCCCTGGTCGAGCGCGTAGCGAATCGTCGGCAGCGACGACTTGACTCGCGTGTCGTCGCCGATCACGCCGCCTTTCAGCGGCACGTTGAAATCGACGCGGACGAAAACGCGCTGGCCTTCCAGGTCGAGGTCCCGGATGGAGAGCTTCACAGGCCCTTCTGCACCAGCTTGCGCAGCAGATCGACACAGCGATTCGAGTAGCCCCACTCGTTGTCGTACCACGAGAGGACCTTCAGGAAATCACCCTCCATCACCTTCGTGTACGGCATGTCGACGATCGACGAGAACGGATTGCCTCGGAAGTCGATCGACACGAGCTCGTCGTCGGAACAGGAGAGGATGCCCTTCAGCGGGCCGTCGGCGGCTGTGCGCAGCGCCGCGTTCACTTCGTCGGCGGTCACGGTGCGGTTCATGACCGCGGCGAGATCGACGATCGAGACGTTCGGCGTCGGCACGCGCATCGAGATGCCGTCGAGTTTGCCCTTCAGGTCCGGCAGCACTTCGCCCACCGCAACGGCGGCGCCGGTGGTGGTGGGAATCATCGACAGCGCCGCCGCGCGGGCGCGGCGCAGATCCTTGTGCGGCAGATCGAGCAACTGCTGATCGTTGGTGTACGAGTGGATGGTCGTCATCCACCCTTTCTTGATGCCGAAGCTCTGATGCAGCACCTTGGCGAGCGGCGCCAGGCAGTTGGTGGTGCACGACGCGTTGGAGATGATCTGGTGCTTCGCCGGATCGTAGGTGTCGTCGTTGACGCCGAGGACGAGCGTGACGTCGGGTTTCTTGGCTGGCGCGGTGATCACCACCCGCTTCGCGCCGGCGGCGAGATGCTTGGCGGCCGCATCACGATCGGTGAACAGCCCCGTCGACTCGAACACCACCTCGACGCCGAGGTCCTTCCACGGCAGCTGCGCCGGATCCTTCACCGACAGCACCTTGAACTCGTCGCCGTCCACCGAAATCGCATCCTGCTTTGCCTGCACGGAGCCGTGCAGGTTACCGAGGACCGAGTCGTACTTGAGAAGGTGTGCAAGCGTCTTGGCGCTGGTGAGATCGTTGACGGCGACAAAGTCGATGTTCTTGTCGCCGAGCGCCGCGCGCATGATGTTGCGGCCGATGCGGCCAAACCCGTTGATTCCTACCCTGACTGGCATCGAAAACCCTCCGGGGCAAACGTTTCATTCTACAATAAGCGCATCCCGATGTATCTGCTCTACAGCGCGATCACGCTCTTCGTGTTTGTCGTCGTGTCGCCGTACTTCCTCTATCAGGCGGTGCGTTACAAGAAGTACATCGGCAGCCTGCGTCAGCGTCTCGGGTTCCTGCCGATCGCGTTCAACGTCGACGCCGAAGACTCGATCTGGATTCACGCTGTGTCGGTTGGCGAGGCGCTCACCGCGCGCGCGCTGGCCGCCGATTTGAAATCGCGCTATCCGCGCCTGCGGCTGTTCCTGTCGACGACGACGATCGGCGGACAGCAGGTGGCGCGGCGGAGTCTCTCGAACATCGACGCGGTCTTCTATTTTCCGTTCGACTGGACTTTCATCGTGCGGCGGACGCTGCGGCTGGTGCGGCCGCGCCTGTTCATCATGATGGAAACCGAGATCTGGCCGAACCTGCTGCGCGAGTGCCGCAAGCAGGGCGTCAAGACGGTGATGATCAACGGCCGCATCTCGTCGCGCTCCTACCCGCGCTACAAGCTGATTCGCCGCTTCTTCCGCCGCGTCCTCGCCGACGTCGACCGCTTCTGCATGCAGAGCGAGGAGTCGGCGCGGCGGATCGTCGAACTCGGCGCCGATCCGGCGCGCGTCATCGTCACCGGCAGCCTCAAGTTCGATTCGCTCGAGCTGCCGACCGCCGGCGGCCACGGCAGGCCGCGCGATCGCGTGCTGCGATTCTTCCGCCTGGCGCCGAGCCGCACGGTGATCGTCGCCGGCAGCACGATGCGCGGCGAAGAGGCGGCCGTGCTCCGCGCCGTCTCGCGCATCAAAGCGACCATCCCGAGTGCGCTCGTCGTGCTCGCACCGCGCCAGCCGGAGCGCTTCGGAGAAGTCGAACGCATCGCCCGCGACGCCGGCTTCGTTACCACGCGCCGATCGGAGCTGCCGATCGACGCCGAGCCGCGCGCCGACGTCGTCGTGCTCGACACGATCGGCGAGCTCGCGCAGCTGTACCAGGTGGCGACTGCGGTGTTTGTCGGCGGCAGCCTCGCCGACCACGGCGGCCACAACATCCTCGAGCCGGCGATCTTCGGCAAGCCGATCGTGTTCGGTCCGCACATGCACAACTTCCGCGAGATCGCCGACGCGTTCGTCACCAACGACGCGGCGATCCAGGTGCGCTCTGAGCCGGAGCTCGACGATGCGCTGCTGACGCTCGTGACCGACCCGGTCCGGCGGGCGCGGCTCGGCGCCGCGGCACGCGCGCTGGTGGAAGCGAACCGCGGCGCGAAGACCAAGACGCTCGACGTGATCGCCGACCTGGTGCCGCCGGGCGACCGCCACGGTCGCGCGACGGTCCGACCCTTCCGCCTGGTGCATTGATCGGGACATTGAGCACGCTGTACGGCGCGGCGGCAGCGTGGCGGAGATCCTGGTACGCGCGCGAGCCGTCGCGGCAACGCCGTCTCGATCGCCCGGTCGTCAGCGTCGGCAACCTGCGCGTCGGCGGCAGCGGCAAGACGCCGATTGTCGAGTACATCGCGCGCCTGCTGGTGGCCGCCGGCGAGCGCCCGGCGATCCTGACCCGCGGCTACGCGCGGCGCGTCGCCCAGGACGGCGTGACCGTCGTTTCCGACGGGACCCGCGTGCTGGCCGGCCTCGATTCCTCGGGCGACGAGCCGCTGATGCTCGCCACCAGCCTGTCGGGCGTTCCAGTTCTCGTCGGCGCCGATCGCTACCTGTCCGGCCGTCTCGCCGAGCGGCGCCTCGGCGCAACCGTCCATCTCCTCGACGATGGCTTTCAGCATCTGCAGCTGGCGCGCGACGTCGATCTGCTGCTCGTTTCCGAAGACGACCTGGGCGATCGGCCGCTGCCGGCCGGCCGCCTGCGCGAGCGGCTCACTGCCGCCTCGTCTGCCGACGCGGCGCTCGTCACGGCCGGCTACGATTCGGCCGCCGACCGCGTCGCGCGCGGCTGCGGCATCGCCCGCGCGTTTCGCGTCACCCGGGCGATCGGCGCGCCGCGCCGGCTCACTGGCGCCCGCGACACGGTTGTCGTTCCGCCGGCGTCGCGGGTGTTCGTCGTCGCGGCGATTGCGCGGCCGGATCGATTCGTCGCCGACATCGCCGCCGCCGGCTGGGAGATTTCGGGCGTGCTGTCGTTTCGCGATCATCATCGGTTCGACGCGCGCGATCTGCATCGGATCGAAGCGGAAGCGCGCGCGAAGGGGTCGGCGGTGGTGCTCACCACCGAGAAGGACGCGGTGCGGCTCGCCGCCTGTCCGCTCGGCGACCTGCCGATCGTGTCGGTGCCGCTGGTTGTCGGCGTCGAGCCCGCGGACGGCTTTCGCGACTGGCTGCTGGAGCGGATCCGCGCGTGAGACATCGGGCCGAGTACGTTGCGGTTCGCGGCTTGATCGCGGTTGTCCGGTTCGTGCCGGACTGGCTGGTGCGCGCGTGGGGGACGGCGCTCGGCCTCGCCTTCTACACGCTCGACGGCGGCCACCGCCGCATCGCGCACCGAAACCTCGCCACCGCGTTTCCAGCGCGCTCTGCCCGCGAGCGGCGGATCATTGCCCGACAGGCGTTCGGGCATTTCGGCCGGCTGCTGTTCGAGCTGCTGCGCTTCGCGACGCTTACGCCCGCGCAAATGCTCGCCAGCGTGGAAGTGGAAGGCGAAGAGCGGTCGCGCCTCGCCTACGCGCAAGGCAAAGGCGTGCTGTTCGTCACCGGCCACTTCGGCTACTGGGAGCTGCAGGCGATGGTGCACGCGCTTCAGGCGGAACCGGTGTCGATCCTGGCGCGCGCGCTCGACAACCCGTATCTCAACCAGCTGCTCGAAGACATCCGTCAGCGCACCGGGAATACCGTGATCTACCGCCGCGAGACGATCCGGCGCGTGATGCGCACGCTGCAGGCGGGCCGCGGCGTCGCCGTGTTGATCGATCAACACATCATGAGCCGCGACGCGATCTACGTGGATTTCTTCGAGCGGCCGGCGGCGACGACGTCAGCAGTCGCGGCGCTGGCGCTGCGCACCGGGGCACCGGTGGTGCCAGTGTTCGCGTTGCCGCTTGGCGGCGGGCGCTACCGGATGATTTACGAACATCCCGTCGAACCGCCGCGCGCCAATTCCGCGGACGCGATTCGCGAGTTCACGCAGCGCTGCACCGACGTCCTGGAGATGTACGTCAGACGCCGGCCCGACCTGTGGCTGTGGATGCATCGCCGCTGGCGCGACGAAGGCGGGGCACCCGAGCGCGTCGGCGGCTTATTTCCGCCGGGCGATCGCGACGTGGTCACCGGCGATCGCGATTCGTAACTCTGTAGCGCCTGCGCTACGCTGACGCCTCACGTCTCGTCGGTTCGACGGTGGCGAGGTGCCGGCGCACTTCATCCTCTATCCACGCGTAGGTGCGGGTCAGCCCGTCTTCGAGCGAGACGCGCGGCTCCCACCCGAGCACCTCACGCAGCCGCGTGTTGTCCGAGTTGCGGCCGCGCACGCCTTGCGGTCCGTCGACGTGGCGGCGGACCAGGGTCACACCGGCGATGCGACAGACGATCTCGGCAAGCTGGTTGATCGAGACGAGCCGGTCCTGTCCGAGGTTGAGCGGGTCGTGATAGTCCGACGCCATCAGCCGAACGAGGCCGTCGACGCAGTCGTCGATGTAGCAGAACGATCGCGTCTGTTCGCCGTCGCCCCAGATCTCGATCTCGGTCGCGCCGGTCATCTTCGCGATCGCGACCTTGCGGCACATCGCGGCGGGCGCCTTCTCGCGTCCGCCCATCCACGTGCCGAGCGGGCCGAAGATATTGTGGAACCGTACGATGCGCGTCTCGAGCCCGTAGTCCTCGCGATAGTGGGTGCAAAGCCGCTCGGCGATCAGCTTCTCCCATCCGTAGGCATCCTGCGGCTGCGCCGGATACGCATCGTCTTCCTCGAGCGGCGTCACGGCGGCGTCGGTCTGCTTGAACTCGGGATACACGCACGCGGACGAGGTGAACAGGTAGCGCGCGACGTTCGCGCGGCGGGCGGCGTCGAGCGTGTTGAGATTGATCAACGCGTTGTCGTGGAGGATCCGCGCGTGGTTGGCCGAGATGTATCCCATCCCGCCCATGTCGGCGGCGAGCGCGTAGACGCGATCGACACCGGCGACCGCCTCGCGAGCGGCGGTTGGTTCGCGCAAATCGAGCTCGCGAAACTCGTCGGCGTCGCTCGACGCGTAGCGCGGCCGGACGACATCGACGCCGCGCACCCAGTCGCCGCGCCGTTGGAGATGCGAGACGAGGTGGTGCCCGATGAATCCGCCGGCGCCCGTCACCAGGATTCGCGTCATGGTCGTCGCCCCGCGATGGGCATCCGCCAGCCGGTCCCGAACGCGCGATCGGTGACCTTCAGTCCGGGCGCCGCTTGCTTGCGTTTGAATTCGGCAATCTGCACCAGCCGCAGCACGCGCGATACCGTTTCGGCGTCGAACCCGGCGGCCGTGATCTCGTCGGCGCCCTGGTGCTGTTCGATGTGGCGTTGCAGGATTGCGTCGAGCACCTCGTAGGGCGGCAACGAATCCTGGTCGGTCTGATTGGGCCGCAGTTCCGCCGATGGCGCCTTGGTAAGGCTCGACTCCGGAATCAGCGCGCGGCCCTGGGTCTGGTTGCGCCACCGTGCGACCGCGTAGACCAGTGTTTTCGGCACGTCGGCGATCACCGCGAGGCCGCCGGACATATCGCCGTACAGCGTGCAGTAGCCGACCGACAGCTCCGATTTGTTGCCGGTGGTGAGCAGCAGCGCGCCGCGCGTGTTCGACAGCGCCATCAGCAGGTTGCCGCGGATGCGCGCCTGGATGTTCTCGGCGACCACGTCGCGCGGCGGCGCGGCGAGCGCGTCGCGCAGCGTGTCGTCGAAGGTGTGCATCAGCGACGCGATCGGCAAAGTCATCGTTTCGATGCCGAGATTCTCCGCCAGCTCGCGGGCGTCGTCGAGGCTGCCCTGGCTCGAGTAGGGCGACGGCATCAGCACGCCGAGGACGCAATCGGGGCCGAGCGCCTCCGCCGCAATCGCCGCGGTGAGCGCCGAATCAATGCCGCCGGACAGGCCGAGGACGACGCTCCTGAACCCGCACTTGCGCGCGTAGTCGCGCGTGCCGAGCACCAGCGCGCGCCACACCTCGGACTCGATCCCGAGATCGGCGGGCGGCGCAATCGGTTTCGCGCCGTCGATGTCGCAGATGACGACGTCGGCGGCGAACGAGCAGCCGCGCGCGACCGGCGTGCCCTCGCCGTTGTACATCCCGCTGCGGCCGTCGAAGACGAGATCGTCGTTGCCGCCGAACTGGTTCACGTAGGCGACCGGCACGCGGTATTTCTTCGCCATGCTGCTCAGCATCTCTTCGCGGCGCCGCTGCTTCCCGGCGGTGAAGGGCGATGCTGAGAGGTTGATCACGACCTCGGCGCCGGCGTGCACGAGCTCCTCGATCGGATCGTGGTGGTAGCGGCGGCGCTTCCAGTAGTCGCGATCGTTCCAGATGTCCTCGCAGATGCTGATGCCGACGCGGCGGCCGGCGATGTCGAGCAGCTGCGGACCGTGAAACGGCTCGAAATAACGATCCTCGTCGAAGACGTCGTAGGTCGGCAGCAGCGCCTTGCGGAAATGCTGGAGCACGCCGCCGTTGCAGAGCAACGCGGCACTGTTGAACAGCGGCCGGCCTTCGTCGGAGTGGTTCGGTTCGGGGACGCCGACCAGCACAGGCGGCAACGCCGCGGCGTCGCGCGCGAGCGCCTCGAGCGCTTCGCGGCTCTTGCGGATGAAGCCGCCACTGAGAAGCAGATCGCGCGGCAGGTAGCCAACGAGCGCGAGCTCGGGTGTAACGGCGAGATCGGCGCCGGCCGCGGCGGCCTGGCGGAGCGCGTCCATGATGATCGTCCGGTTGCCCTGCAGATCGCCGACCGTGGGGTTGACCTGCAGCAAGGCGATCTTCATGTCGTGGTACGCTCGTCCGTCACGCGTCCTCGGCCGACCGTAGCACACGATGCAGCGTCTGGTCATCCTCGCGCCAAACTGGCTCGGCGACGCCGTCATGGCGCTGCCGGCGATCGCGGACGTCCGCCGCGGCCTCGATGGCGCGCACATCACCGTCGCCGCGCGCGCAGCTGTCGCGCCGCTCTTTCAACTCGTCTCTGAGGTGAACGACACGATCGTCCTCGGCCGCGGCGCATCGCTGGCGCGCGTCGGCAGCTGGGCGGCGATCGGCAGCGAGCTGCGCGGCCGCGGATTCGAGGCGGCGCTGTTGTTCCCGAATTCGATTCACGCGGCGCTCGTCGCGCGCCGCGCCGGCATTCCCGAGCGGTGGGGTTACGGCGGCGGCGTTCGCGGGCAGTGGCTCACACGCGCCGTGCCGCGCATCCGCGGCGGTCATCAAGCCGATGACTATCGTCACCTCGTCGCGGCGCTCGGGTTCGGCAACGGGGCCCGTGAGCCACGCATCCGCGTCGGCGAGGCCGCGCAAAGGGCGGCGACCGAGCTGCTGCGCGACGCCGGCTGGAACGGCAGCATGCCGCTTGTCGCGCTCGCACCGGGCGCCGCATACGGTGGCGCGAAACGCTGGGCGCCCGAGCGGTTCGGCGAACTGGCCGCAGCGCTGGCGGCCGACGGCGTGGCCGGTGTGCTCGTCGGCAGCGCCGCCGACCGCGCGGCGGCGATCGACGTGGCCGACACGTTTCGCGCGCGCGCCGGCAGCGCAGCGCCTTTGCACGATCTCACCGGGCGCACCGATCTGCCGGCGCTCGCCGGCGTGCTGCAGCGCTGCCGCGCGCTCGTCACCAATGATTCGGGCGCCATGCACCTTGCGGCCGCCGCCGGCGTGCCCGTCACCGCCGTCTTCGGGCCGACCAACGAAAAGGCGACCCGTCCGATCGGCGCTGCACATGCCGTCATCGCCCACCCGGTGTGGTGCCGGCCGTGCATGCTCCGCGAATGCCCGATCGATCACCGCTGCATGCGCGGCGTTGAGGTCGGCACGGTCGTCGATCACGCCCGGCGACTGATCCGATGAGCGGAACGCGGCCGGCGGTTTTTCTCGATCGCGACGGGACGCTCATCGAGGACGTCGGCTATCTCGACGACGTGTCGCGCATCTCAGTCTTTCCCTGGACGATCGACACGCTCCGCGCGCTGAATCGCGCCGGGCTGCCGGTGGTCGTCGTCACGAACCAGTCCGGCATCGCGCGCAAGTACTTCTCCGAAGCGTTCGTTCGAGAGACGCACCGGGCGCTCGACGCCCGCCTCGCCGAGGGCGGCGTCCGCGTCGACGCGTATTACTATTGTCCGCACCATCCGGACGGCACGCTGCCCGACTATGCGCGCGAGTGCGACTGTCGCAAGCCGCGGCCCGGCCTGATCGATCGCGCAGCGCGCGATCTCAACCTCGATCCGACGCGCTCGTTCGTCGTCGGCGACAAGTGGGGCGACATCGGTCTGGCCCAGGCGGTCGCCGCGCGCGGCGTACTGGTCCGCACCGGGACCGGCGCGGTCGCCGAGCGGCAGCCGCGGCCCGGGATCAAAGCCGACGTTGTCGTGGATAATCTCGCCGCCGCCGCGAGTTGGATATTGATGCGATGTTAATCGCCCGATCGGTTCATCCCTTGCCCGGCGAAGCCGAGCGCAGAGAGCGCCTGCTCGGCCTCGTCGATGGCTTCTCGAGCCGCCGCGTCGTCGTCGTCGGCGATCTGATCGCCGACGAGTTCATCTACGGCGAGGTCGCGCGCGTGTCGCGCGAGGCGCCGGTGTTGATTCTGAAATACGACACCACCCAGATGGTGGCCGGAGGCGCCGGGAACGCGGCGAACAATGTCGCCGCGCTCGGCGGCCGCGCCGCGCTCGTCGGCCTCGTCGGCGCCGACGGCGAGGGGCGCCGCCTGCTCGCCAGCTTTCACCGCGGCGTCAGCCGCGCGCACATCGTCTGCGCGCGCGAGTATCGAACGCCGGTGAAGACGCGAATCCTCGCCGGCGGCGTGCACGCCGCGCGGCAGCAGGTGGTCCGGATCGATCGCGAAGCCGGCTGGCCGCTCGATCCGGCGATCAGCGAGGCGCTGGCGAGGAAGATTGCGCCGGCGCTCGAGGATTGCGACGCCGTGCTGTTGTCCGACTACGGATCGGGTCTCGTGACGCCGGCGCTCGCCGACGCCGTTCGACGGACGGTCGCGCGCCGCACGCGCCGCCGGGCCGTCCCGGTGCTCCTCGACTCGCGCTATCGCCTGGTCGACTATCGCGGTCTCGCGGCCTGCACGCCGAATGAATCGGAAGTGGAGCAGCTGCTCGGCATGCCGATCGGCGACGATGGCGAGGCGCTCGAGCGGGCGGGGCGCTTGCTGCTGAAGCGCACCGGGATGCAAGCGGTGCTGATTACCCGCGGCAGCCGGGGCATGGCGCTCTTCCAGCCGAAGCAGGCGACGATTCACGTTCCGATTTTCGGATCGGACGAAGTCGCCGACGTGACTGGTGCTGGCGATACGGTGATTGCGACGTTCGGCCTTGCGCTCGCCGCGGGCGGATCGTTCTACGAAGCGGCGCGGCTGGCGAACTATGCCGGCGGCGTGGTCGTGATGAAGCGCGGCACGGCGACGGTGTCGGCGGAGGAACTCGCCGCGGCGGTGACGAGCGATCACGACACAACGGTGGAGAACTGGTCGCAAGAGGGACCGGCGCAGGGCAGACGGTCGAACTCGTAGGGCCGGCCTTTCAGGGCGGCCCGTCCCGTGCGGGCTGAAAGCCCGCACCTACCGCTGTCGGGGCTGGGGGCTCGTGGCTAGCCGCAGCGCGAAGGCTTTAGCCGAGCGTAGGTATGGTGCTGACCGAATCGCAACTTGTGGACGCCATTGGGCACGATCGGGCTGAAGGAAAGTCGATCGCCTTTGCGAACGGCTGCTTCGATCTCCTGCACGTCGGACACCTTCGCTACCTGCAGGGCGCGGCGGGTGAAGCCGATCGCCTGATCGTCGCCGTGAACGACGATGCGTCGGTGGCGGCGCTGAAAGGCGCGGGCCGGCCGATCCTGGCGGCCGACGATCGCGCGGAGCTGGTCGCGGCGCTGCGCGGCGTCGACTACGTTGTCGTCTTCAGCGACGCCACCGTCGAGCGGCTGTTGCTGCTGCTCAAACCCGACGTGCACTGCAAAGGCACCGACTACACCGTCGACACCGTCCCCGAGCGTGCCGTCGTCGCGAGCTACGGCGGACGGACCGCGATCGTCGGCGATCCAAAGCAGCACGCGACACGGGAGCTGCTGAAGAGGATCGCCGGATCGTGACGCCGGCGCGGGTCCTGATCGTCCGGCTCGGCGCGCTCGGCGACGTCGTGCATGCGATTCCAGTGGCGGCAGCCCTGCGGCGTGCCTACCCGCACGCGCGGATCGACTGGCTCGTCAGCGCCAAGCACCGCGAGATTCTCGACCTGGTGCCGGTCATCGATCGCCGGCTGGTGGTAAACGATCGCGGCGATGCGTCCGGCGGCACGTCGCTCGTTGCCGCCGTGCGCGAACTACGGCTCGCGCACTACGACATCGCGATCGATCTGCAAGGGCTGATCAAATCGGCGCTGCTGGCGCGCCTCTCCGGCGCACCGCGCGTGCTCGGGTTTTCGGCGAGCTACGCACGCGAAGCGCTGGCGCGCCTGTTCTACACCGACGTCTCCGATCCCGGGCGCGGCGGCCTCTACGACCCGCGTGAAACGCGGCACGTCGTCGATCTCAACCTGGGCGTGCTGGCGCTTGTCGGGATCGGCGCCGCGCGCGCCGAGTTTCCGCTGGAGACGCCGCCGTCGGCGGCCGCGCGGACGATCGTCGAGCAGACCGGCGGCCGCTACGCGCTCGTCAATCCGGGCGCCGCGTGGCCGAACAAACGGTGGCCGCCCGATCGTCTTGCCACGGTCGCCGTCGAACTCCGCGAACGACACGGCGTGACATCGGTCGTGTTGTGGGGTCCCGGCGAGGAATCGCTGGCGGCCGAGGTGGTGGCCCAGGCGCGCGGCGCCGCCGTGCTCTCGCCGAAGACGACGGTGGGGGATCTCGTCGCGATGGCCCGCGGCGCGGCGCTGATGGTGTCCGGCGATACCGGCCCGACGCACATCGCGGCCGCAGTCGGGACGCCGATCGTGGGCCTCTACGGCCCGACGCGTCCGGTTCGCAACGGTCCGATGTCTCCGCTCGACATCACGGTCTCGCGCGACGCGATCTGCCAGTGTCATCACCTGCGCCGCTGCCGGGCGGCCCGCATGTGCCTGCTCGATATCGCCGCCGAAGAAGTGATCGCCGCAGTCGAACGTCGACTGGCGGCGGAGCCGAGCCGTGTTTGAGACGCTGGTCGCGGCGCTGGCGCGCCTGCGCGTCGCGCTCGGCTGGGTGTTTGGCGTGCTCGTGATCGTCCTCGCGAACCCGACGGCGCGAACGATCAGCGTCGGGATGTCGATCGCCCTCGCCGGTGAACTGGTCCGGATCTGGGCCGCGGGACATCTGAACAAGGCGCGCGAGGTCACTTCGTCTGGACCGTACCGCTACGTGGGCCATCCGCTGTATCTCGGCTCGAGCATCATGGGACTGGGCCTCGCGATCGCGTGCCGCAGCGTCCTCGTCGCCGCGCTCATCGCGCTCTATCTGGCGACGACGATTACCGCGGCGATCAAGAGCGAGGAAGCGTTCCTGCGCCGCCACTTCGGCGCGCAGTACGATCTGTATCGCAGCGGCGTCGAAGAGCGGCGGCGCAACCCCGGCGCGATGCGGCGGCGGTTCAGCGTGCGGCAGGCGATCGCGAATCGCGAGCATCGCGCGCTGATCGGGTTGGCGATCGCCATCTTGTTGCTCGGGTTGAAGGCGACGTATAATGGGTCGTTTTGGCGGGCAGCCGGAACGCACGTAGTCAGGCCGGGCGGTTAGCTCAGTGGTAGAGCACCGGCTTTACACGCCGGCTGTCACAGGTTCGAATCCTGTACCGCCCAAACCCGGAATTTGGACGTAAGAATTTGGAATGCGTGACAGAATTCCAAATTCCGCATTCCCAAATTCCTAATTCTTTAGGGGTCGTAGTTCAGTTGGCTAGAACGCTGCCCTGTCACGGCAGAGGCCGCGGGTTCGAGTCCCGTCGACCCCGCCAACTCGCGGGTTCTACCGAAACGTCTTGCCGATTTCGGTAGAACCCGTCGGCAACATATCTCCACACTCCAGCACCCACCCCTGATCGAACGCCTGTATCACGGCGCTTCTCCGACTCCGACTGTCTGGAGAGGTCGACGATCGCCGGTGTGCCGAACGGAACAGGCGTCCATGGCCTCGCGATCGTACGGTGACGCATGCGTATGAAGCCGTTCGCCGCCCGGTTCGAGTTTTCGTGGCTCGCTGCGGTACTGATGATCGTGATGTTCGCGGCGATGTGGGCCGAGAGCCCGGGCACGGCGTGCGCGCTATCACTGGAGCCGCGGACGGTGCTCGTGCTCAGCCGACAGGTCGATCGGGAACATCTGGCGACCGACCTCGCAGCAGCCGGTCGCATCGCCGAGCGCCACTCGCGCACGGCCCCCGATCGCGACCAGCAGGGCGTCCGATTCGCCGAATGCGAAGCGTCGCTCGTTCAACAGATCGCCTCGCGGCACAGCCTCGAGCGCAGTCAACTCGGAGCGATTCCGGCAGTTCAATAGCGGGCCGGACGCAAAGCGGGGTTCGCAGCGCGAGGTGAGTGGCGCGCCGCCCCTTAATCGTGCAGGAGGCGGTGAGCAGCGCGTTGTTGACCTTGAGGCCGTGCGCGCAGGGTCACCCCAGACCGGCGAACACCATCTCGCGCACGTGGCGGACAAGCTTTGGCGCCGCGGTAGCACCGAACGTACGGTTGTGCACGAACCCAACGGGCGTGTCTGCCGGACCCGCCCACCCGGCGATCGCCTTCGTCAGGCGCCGATGCGTGACGTTGACGTGCAGCTTCTCGTCAGCGGCGATTTCGAAGAACACCACGTGGCAGTCGCTCGCGAGCGGGTGTCGGTCGTAGAAGCGCCACAGCGCCGCTTCGATGGAGTCGACGTGCCCGAGCCACAAGTTGCTCAGGAGCTTGCGTGTCGACGTGAGGCGGGAGGTGCGAGCCGGGTCGGCCATTTCGTTACTCCGTCTGGGTCTTTCAGTGCGCGGGGCCTGATGTCTTGATCGGACGCCCCTGCGGCATCTCCGAGATGACGGCTTCGGTCGTCAGCAGGAGGGACGCGATCGACGCGGCGTTCTGGATCGCCGAGCGGACCACCTTGGTCGGATCGATCACCCCGGCTTCGACGAGATCCTCGTAGCGATCGGTCTGTGCGTTGAACCCGTGGCTGCCCTCCAGGTCCTTGACCCGCTGCACGACGATCGCCCCCTCGCGGCCGGCGTTGGTCGCGATCCAGCGCAGCGGTTCCTCGATCGCGCGGGCGATGATGTTCACGCCGACCCGCTCGTCGCCCACGGCCTTCACGCTCGCGAGCGTCCGTGCCGCCCGCAGCAGCGCCACGCCGCCGCCGGGCACAATCCCTTCGTCGACCGCCGCTTTCGTCGCGTGCATCGCGTCCTCGACGCGCGCCTTCTTCTCTTTCAGTTCGGTCTCGGTCGCTGCACCGACCTTGATGATCGCGACGCCGCCGACCAGTTTGGCGAGCCGCTCCTGGAGCTTCTCGCGATCGTACTCCGACGTGGTGTCCTCGACCTGCGCCCGCAGCTGTTTGACGCGGCTTGCGATCGCCGCCGCGCTGCCGCCGCCTTCCACGATCGTGGTGGTGTCCTTGGCGATCGTGACCTTCTTGGCGTGGCCGAGATCGTCGATCGCAATGTGGTCGAGCCTGAGGCCGAGATCCTCGGTGATCGCCTTGCCGTTGGTCAGTACCGCGAGGTCCTCGAGGATCGCCTTGCGGCGATCACCGTAGCCGGGCGCCTTGACCGCGGCGGCCTGAATCGTGCCGCGCAGCTTGTTGACGACCAGCGTCGCCAGCGCCTCGCCCTCGACGTCCTCGGCGACGATCAGCAGCGGCCGGCCGGCGTGGGCGACGAGCTCCAGGACCGGCAGCAGGTCCTTGACCGAGCTGATCTTCTTTTCGTGGATGAGAATGAGCGGGTTCTCGAACACGACCTCCATCCGCTCCGCATCGGTCACGAAGTACGGCGACAGGTAACCGCGGTCGAACTGCATCCCTTCGACGACGTCGAGCGAGGTCTCCATGCCTCGGGCTTCTTCGACGGTGATGACGCCGTCTTTGCCGACTTTGTCCATCGCGTCGGCGATGATCTGGCCGATCGCCTCGTCATGGTTCGCCGAGATCGTGCCGACCTGCGCGATCATCCGGCCGCCGACCGGCTTCGACATCGCCTGCAGGGCAGTGGTGATCGCCGCGACCGCCGTGTCGATACCGCGCTTGAGGGCCATCGGGTTCGCCCCGGCGGTGACGTTCTTGGCGCCTTCGCGGTAGATTGCCTGGGCCAGCACGGTGGCGGTCGTCGTGCCGTCGCCGGCGATGTCAGAGGTTTTGCTCGCGACTTCCTTGACCATCTGCGCGCCCATGTTCTCGAGCGGATCCGGGAGCTCGATCTCCTTCGCGACGGTCACGCCATCCTTGGTGATGGTCGGCGACCCGTACTGCTTGTCGAGGATGACGTGGCGTCCCCTGGGTCCGAGGGTGACCTTGACTGCGTCGGCCAGGCCGTTGACCCCGTGGAGAATCGCCTGCCGCGAGGCGTCGCCGTAGGTAATGAGTTTGGACACGGATCAGTCTTTCTCTTTGCTGCCATCGTCGATGACGGCCAGCACTTCGTCTTCTCGCATGATGAGCAGATCCTCACCATCGACTTTTACTTCCTGACTCGTATATTTGCCGAAGAGGATCAGATCGCCGCTCTTGACGTCGAGCGGC
>Ga0075425_100002817_pt1 | contig 17479 bp, 25 predicted proteins | sample SoiMethybrSBSTD4_FD_75300 | JGI IMG/M metagenome (GOLD analysis project Ga0075425, IMG submission 75300) | Bulk soil microbial communities from a Populus tree surrounding site in Tennessee, USA - Soil MetaG P. TD hybrid SBSTD4 | ecosystem: Environmental > Terrestrial > Soil > Tree plantation... | reverse complement strand
GGCCCGCGCCGATACTGTTACCATCACTGAGTCTCAAGCGCCGCTAGCTCAACTGGCAGAGCAGCGGACTCTTAATCCGCGGGTTCGGGGTTCGAGTCCCTGGCGGCGCACCCGTTCTGAGCTGGGGAAACGTCCCTCGTGGATACCCGGCCGGAGGCCCCTGGAAGGGCCTGCGGGAGACATCCGGGTGACATCCGTACATGATCATGACCTGCCGCCTGCCTGCCGGACCAGCGCCGCCACCTGCTCGGCGGCCTGCCGGTGCGCCTCGTCCAGGACGTGGGTGTACCGGGCGTGCACGCTGCGGTCGGCGTGGCCGACCTCGCGCATGCGGATGTCTTCGCGGACGTCGGCATCTGCCATCAGCGACGTCCCGGTGTGGCGGCCAGCCTCGTGCAGCTTGATCACCGGCACGCCCGCCTGCGCGGCGAGCACCTTGATCCGGCGGCTGACGTAGCTGGGCCGCCATGGCGACCCGTCGTAGCGGCAGAAGACCAGGCCGTGGTCCTGCCAGTCGGCTCCCGCCCGCATCCTGGCGGCTAGCTGGGCCTTGCGGTGCTCGCGCAGCAGCCTGGCGGTCTCATCGTCCAGGTACACCCGCCTGATGCCAGCGCGGGTCTTCGGCGTGCCCTCAATCACGTGGCCACCGATCTCGATGATCGTGTGATCGGCCACCAGCAGCCCGGCGTCCAGGTCGGCGCTGGCCCACCGCAGCCCGCACACCTCGCCGCGCCGCAGCCCGCCCAGCACCATGATCCGCAGCATCAGCCCGAGGGGGTCGGCGGCGGACACTTCCAGGAACTTCGCGGCCTGCGCGGGTGTCCAGCGCTGCTGCTCGGGTGGTGCCTCCGGGGCCAGCTCGACACCCTGGCAGGGGTTGAAGACCAGCTGCCGCTGCTTCACCGCGGCGTTCAGCGCGGCCCGCAGCGTGGCGAAGATCCGGCGCTGGGTGGCCGGGCCGACGGTCCGCGGCTGGGTGCGGACGTCACCCTCGATCCCGGTGAGCGCCCGGCCGCCGGACCGCTGGCGGGCCAGCTCGGCGTTGCCGCGGTCGATCGCCGCGAACATGCCCGAGATGTGCGCAGCGGTCAGCCGTTCCAGCCGCAGGTGCCCGAGGTGAGGGATCAGCCAGGTCTCGATGTGCTGGCGGTAGCTGCGCTCGACCGACGGCCGGATGTTCCGGCGGCTCGCCAGCCAGGCTTCCAGCCACTCGCCGACCGTGTGCCCCGGCAGGCCGGGGTCGAGCCCGAGCCCGAGCCGCCGCTGGACGTCGGCCACCGCGGGCAGGCCGTTCCTGCCTGCTGCCTTGATCATGTCGCCGATCTGGACCCGGATGGTGGCGTCAGAGCCCGCGAGCGCGAGCAGGCTGCCCAGTGCCTCGCCTGCGGCCCGTGCGTCGGCCTTCGAGCTGTACCCGGACCACTTCAGCCGCCAGATGCCGCCGCTGGTGGGGATGCGGGCGTTGACGATCGCGCTGCCATGGCGCGAGTTCCAGCTGCCGTCGGCCCGCCACAGCTGGGTGCAGGCCTGGCCTTCCGGGCACGGGCACCGGACGCTGACCGAGTAGGCAAGCCGGGCGCTCACCGGGGGTCCTTGTCCTGGCCCCGGTCGATGGCTTCGAGCGCCCGCTCGATCAGCCACACGACCTGGCCACTGAAGTTGCGCCGCTCACGCTCGGCCAGCTGGCTGACCCGCTCGTGAATGTCATCTGGCATCTTGACCGTGGTCCGTATGTCATCCATGTGCATCAGTTTACACCAGGACGAGCCAAGTTGCGCACGCCCTGCTGCTCGGATACTCTGATGCTGCGCATGCCTCCCCAGGCGTGCCCAGGCGTGGTCGAGAGGCACGTATCACGCCTCCCCGGGGCCAGTAAGGCTTATCGGGCGGTGTAGGGAACGGGGCACTGCGAGCGCGGGAGCGCTGGGGACGCAGAAAGGCCCTGCGCCATGCCTCACCGCGTGCATGACCGCACCACCCTCGGAGACCTGGACGGCTTCGACTTCGCCACCGTGACCGAGACCGCAGACGTGCTGCGGGTCGATGTCCGCACCGTCCGGCGCAGAATCGCCGACGGCACGTTCCCATCAGTCCAGATCGGCTCCGAGTACCGGGTGCCCTGCGCCTGGCTGCGCCAGCAGGCCCGGCCGGTGGTGGCCGGAAGCGCGGCCTGATGAGCGGCCAGGCAGTCCACTTCTACGGTGACCACCTCGGCCCGCTGTGTGGCACCTACGTCACCTGCTCCGCGCTGTATGCAGTCGATGACGCCGGGCGCAGCGTCCCGGCGTGGGTGACCTGCCGCAGGTGCCTGTGCATTATGGAGCGCGAGCGGGCCGGGAGCGCGGCGGTGGCTTCATGAGCGTCAGGACAACGACCACTACGCTGCACGAGTCCGAGTGCGACCGGTGCCACCTCACCGCTGTGAGCACTAGCGACAGCGGGGCGGCGGGCAGGGGCACGACACGAGCCTGCCGGACGGCTGGCGAAGATTCTCGCTCAGCTGGACCGAGGTGGCCGGCGGAGCGGTGCCCATGTGCCCCACCGGCTTCGACTTCTGCCCGGCCTGCCAGCAGCTGGTGTCTCTGGCCGACTGCATGGCCATCCATGAGCAGCGGGCACAGCAGCTGGGGCAGCCGCCGTGGTGATGGACCGGCCCTCCCCCTAGAAAGCGGAACGGCGGCGCTGACCACGCCGCCGGTCCCAATCAGACCCAACCGAAAGGCCAGCTTCATGGTATGCCATGACGCACCCGGTGCCCAGGCAGCCCGCGGGCCGCAAAGTCTAAACCTGCACTTGAGGGTCACAGTTGAGACCTGTGTGACGCAAGGGCAGGATGAGTGCAAGCACGCAAGAGCGCGGCTGCAAGGTACTGACACTGACGGTCCCTTGTGGCCGCGCTCTTTGTGCTTAAACGACGGTCGGCGAGCGCTTGACCTGCGCCCGCCGACCGACAGCTAGACCCACGCCATGAGTCCGGTGAGACCCACCGTCCAAGGAGGTCGTCAGATGACGACTCTACATGAGCAGATAGCCGACATCGAGAAGCAGCTGGCCAGCGAAGAGGCCAGCACGACCGGCCTCAGCAACGGCCAGGCCCGGTCATGACCGCGCAGCAGCCGCCGCCGCAGGGCCAGCCGGGCCCGGCGCAGCCGCAGCAGGGCGGTCAGGGCGGCCAGAGAATGCCCCCGGGACAGCCGGGCAACGGCCAGCAGCCGGAGGGTGGCGGCAGCGGCCCGGCCCGCGGCAAGGCGGGCTCGTGGGAGTACCTGGTGTGCTGGAAGCACGGGCAGATCGACCTGAAGGCGACGAGGGCTAACTTCCCGTGCAACGACCAGGACACCGCGATCCTGCTGGCCGCGGAGCAGCCACGCTGGCTGCACTACGCCGATGGCAGCGGCACCTGGCACCGCTGGAACGACAGAGGCAAGGACGGTCCCGGCACGCACCACCAGCCGCTCACTCCGGGCTGATGCGCCTAGAGGCCGTCGCCTACTACGCAGCCCGGGCTGAGTTTGCTCTCCAGCAATGCCGCCAGCGGCTGGCGCTGGAGGTAGCCAGCTCAAACCCGGGCAAGAGCGATGACGAGATCAAGCAGGCGATCGAGGCGCGCTGGGCCGACGAGTGGAAGCCGATGACGGGCTACGCGGCCAAGGTGAAGAACGACGGCGGGCAGAAGGCGCTGCTGGGCCAGCTGGCGGCCATCCGCGCGGTGCCCGACGACCACATGGCGGACCGCTTCCCGTACCTCCTGAACAACCAGGCCAACATCGCCGACCTGCGCACCGGGGCGTGGTGGCCTCACGACCCGGCGGCGCTGATGACCTACTGCGTGCCAGCGGCCTACCGTCCCGGCCCGCAGCCAGCCAGCCCGCCCCTTTTCACGAAGCTGCTGAACAGCGTGTGCGGCGGGAAGGAAGAGGTGGCCCGGTACGTGATCAAGGCGCTCGGGTACTCGCTGATTGGGGCCAACCCGGACATCCTGGTCTTCTTCATCAACGGCCCGACCAAGAGCGGCAAGACGGCGCTGCTGTCGGTGATCTGCGAGCTGCTGGAGGCGATCTCGCACGAGTCGCAGACCTCCCTGATCACGGTGAGCCGCAACGGGCGGCACGCCCGCGCCGAGTTCTCGCTCCGCGGCAAGCGCTTCGTCACGATCACCGAGACCTCCGAGTTCATCCACATAGACGAGGCGCAGCTGAAGCGGCTCACCGGGGAGCGCCGGATCTCGATGGATGAGCTGTATGGCAAGACCGAGGCCCGGTCCCGGGTCAGCTGGACCATCTGGGTGGCGACCAACAAGATGCCGTCGATCCTCGACTTCGATGCCGCCATCCAGGAGCGGGTGATCGTGATCCCCGGCGGGCCGACCATCCCCGAGCACGAGCGCGATAAGGAGCTGGTGGACAAGATCCTTGCCACCGAGCGGGACCAGGTGCTCACCATGCTGATCGAGGGCTGCGTGGCCTGGCACCGCAAGGGGGGCACGGCGCGGCCCGCGGCGGTGGAGGCTGAGACGGCCCGCTACCGCAGCCAGCAGAACACGGTCGCCAACTTCGTGACCGAGTGCTGCCTGACGGTCCCGGCGGGGGCCAGCGGCTGGGTCGAGATGACCGACTCGCTGGCGTGGTACAGGGTGTGGGTGGCCCAGCGCAAGAGTGGCCCGCCGCTGGGTGTGACGACGTTCTACGAGCACATGGAAGCCCTGGGCGGGGTGGCCCGGGAAGACAACGGGGGCAGTGTGCGCCGCTTCCATGGCATCGTCTGGAACCGCGAGGCCCTGGACCGGCTGGAGCGGGAAGCCAGTTATGGCGGGCCACAGAACCCGTGGACTGGGAGCCAGCCGCCCCAGGCGTGATCTGGCTGGATGATCCAGGCAGGCAGGATGATCCTTGGCTGGATGGCCGTGCAGGAAAATCTACAGAACCTATCTCTATGTTGCTTCTGTAGATTCTCTGCCCTTGTTTTACGCGTGAGAGAAGGGGAGGGGAGGGCGTATGTATAGGAGAGTCTCGGGCACAAACCTACAGAATCTACCTGGCTGGATCTGGATTCCTGGGCCTGGCTGACAGGATGAGCCTGACGGGTGGCTGAGGCCAGGTGAACGTCAGCGGGGTGCGGCTGGATGACGAGCCTGGCCCGGGCACGCGCCGCCCCTGGTCGGCCTGTGCCAACATTTGGCGGCTGGCCAGGCCGTCCGACCAGCTAGCGAGCTGGCCGTCTCACCAGTCACACTGGCAACGTGAACGTGGTGGTGGTTGAGACGGTGCGCGGGCGCGACTCGAAGCGCTACCCGGCGGGCCTGCCGAGGCCGCGGGAAGAGCTGAACCGGATGCGCTGGATGGTCCACGGGCTGGTGTGCCGTGATGGCAACTCGATCAGGGCCGCCCAGGCGATCATGCTGGCCGAGCACGGCGTGCGGCGCAGCCTGGGAGCCCTGCACCGCGATCTTGCGAGGTACGAATGCCCCAGCTGCGCGGGCCCGGCCCCGCAGCCCGCAGAGGCCGCTGGCGATGAGTGAGGCCGGGCGGCTGGCCGCCCTGGCCCACGCGCTCTGTCACCGGGAGCGCCTTTCACCCCAGGCCGCCTGGCGCGTGCTGGGTGAGTCCTACGCGATCGACTGCAGCCTCTCCGAGGTCGAGGATGCGCTGGAGGCCTCCGAGTGTGACCACTGCCCCACCGAGGTCGCTGGGCCTGCGCTCCAGCCGGCCTCAGCCGCCGCCGTCCACCAGCAGGCCAGCGGCTGGCTCACCAGCTCGCTGGAAGACGACGCCTATGGCTGACGAGCTGTCCGCTGGCGAGCTGGGCGAGGTGCTGACCGCGCTCGATGCGATCGGCGACGAGCTGGGCGCGATCTCGACCTGGCTTGCCAAGCTCGACCACGACGAGGCCAGCATCATGCTGCAAGACGGCTGGCGCAGCGTGGCCAGTGCCGGGTGGATCTTGGAGCGACCGCTGCGCGAGGCGCAGCGCGCAGTGAGACAGGGCCCGCAACCGGCCGCCTGAGGCCCTTAAACGCCCTGCTCAGAGCCGGGGATGTGAAACGCGCTCCCATGGGTGCATAGCCGCTGAGCTGCGCAAACGCCGCTTACCGCGAGCCGTGCTACTTCACCTGCTACTGATCGCGCCCTGACCTGGCCTCGCCAGTTCACCCGCGCCCCACTCGCCTCATCAGTCACAATGTCGGCATGCGGGGCGAAACCGGGCAGCTGGCCGCTGGCAAGCGCGCCAGAGCGCTCCTGCTGGCCGACCCCGCGGCACCGAGCCGGGATGTGGCTGCGCTCGTGGGCTGTGGACGCCAGACGGTCCACCGGGTTCGGCGGGAGCTGGAGGCCGCCGGGCTGATCCCGGAGCGCGCCACCAGGCCGTCCCCACCCTGGCGGGCACCAGGCAGACCACCCGCTCCGCATGGCCGATGTCGACCTCACGGCGGGCCTTGGCGAGCCAGCGCGGCGTCGACGTCTTGCCATACGGCGGGTTGCACCAGACCCGGCCGTGCCAGTCCTGGGCGAGGCCGTCACCGTCGACGGTGATGTAAGCCGGGGCCTTCGCGTTCTCTGCGGTGGCGGCCGGGTCCAGATCGAACGGGCCAAACTCGGCCGCAAGCTGGTCGACCAGCCATTGCGGGGTCGACCATTCGGTGATCCCGTTCCGGTACGCACCCGGACTGCCTGTTGACGCGGCCATGTCGTGGTAGGTCATGATCGCCCTAGCTTGCCCGCGCCAGGGCACGTCGCACGTTTTCCGGGGTGCCATCCGCCGCCCCGCTTCGGTCGGTGGCCCTCTGTGGTCAGTGCCGCGGCGATCGCCCGCACGGACACCCTCGCCGCACAGCTCGCGGATACGCGCCAGGGCCGCCTGTTCCGCTGCCTCCGGGACGAGTTCCCTGGCCTCCGTGCGCCATCCCAGCGGCGGGGAGCCATAGGCATACCCCCCGCGCTCTGCCTTGCGCCTGCGCCCGTTACGGAGCCGCAGCCGGATCAGTCGGCGGGACGGGTCGTCAGGATCATCCTCGATGACCTCCTGCTCGCCTGCGAAGGTCGAGTACACCCGGCCGCCGAGACCAGCGATCTCAGCCAACAGAGTCTCCTGCAAGATCAGGTCACGGGCCAGCCGGTCAAGCCGGTAGACCACGATCCCGGCCGCCCGGCCGTCGCGGACCTCGGCCACGGCATCGGGCAGCGCGTCCCGGGTGTCCAGGCCGTTGCTGCCGCTGATCCCTTCGTCTGAATGCCAGGATGCGATCTTGTGCCCGTGCTGGCGTGCCCATGCCCGGATCGCCTGCCGTTGCACGTCCAGCCCTAGCCCGTGTTCCGCTTGCGTGTCGGTGGAGACCCGCAGGTAGGCCGCTACTCGCATGCAGATAGTTTAGCGCATCAATGCAGCATTGCAGCGTTGCAACATTGCGATAATGAAGCAATGAGGCATAAGGTACGGTCATGAGGCTGGCCACTGTCAACACCAAAGGCGGCGTAGGCAAGACCACGACCGCCGTGTACCTCGCCACTGGCCTGCACCAGCAGGGCCGCACGCTCCTGGTGGACGCGGACCCGCAACAGTCGGCGCTGCTCTGGTCACAGCAAGACTCGATCTTCCCGTTCACCGTGGTATCGCTGCCGGTGCGGGACCTGCATCGCCGCCTGGCCGACCTCGGCCGGGGCTATGAGCATGTGATCGTGGACACTCCGCCGGGTGACCTCGGCATCATCCGCGCCGGGGTGATGGCCGCCGATGTGGTGATCGTGCCCGCCGCACCGACCGGGCTAGACCTTAACCGGCTGCTGCCTACGTTTGAACTGCTGGCCGAACTGGAGCCGGTCCACCCGGTAGAGGTCGGCGTCCTGCTGACCAAGGTCCGCCGGGGAACGCGGTCCGCCCGGAGCGTGCGCAAGATCCTGGCTGAGGTCGGCTGTCCCGTGCTCGATACCGAGATCCCGCTCGCGGAGATGTATGCGGGCAGCTTCGGCACCGCACCGACCGACCTCGGCCCCTATGCCGACCTGATCCAGGAGTTGAAGTCATGAGCCCTACCCGCCGCCCGAGCACCGTCGATGGCCTGCGCCGCGGTGTGGGCACTCCGCCGTCCGCCCCGGTTGCTGAGCCCGTGCCAGCGGCCCGCACGTCCACGGCCCGCATTAAGCCTGTCCGGGTGACTCTCAACTTCCCCCCGGATCTGTTCCGCCAGCTGGACCAGTGGACCCGTGACGCCGCCGACGCGATCGACGTGCCACGGGTGGGCGTGCAGGATGCCGTCCGGGCGATGGTCCGGGTAATCACCAGCGGGGAAGCCCGCAACGCTGAAAGCAGCGTGTTCGCTGAGTTGCGAAAGGAGCGAGGCTGACCTGCGCTGTCACACCTACTGGCATCGGTGTGTCATTACGCAGAGTGAGATGCCCCGGCCAGCGCTAGAACTCGTCCGCTCCGGCTACTTGCCCGATCGCGAAGATGTGCCGTGTGGCAGCGCAGATCGTGTCCAGCGCGTGAATGGGCGTGTCCTCGGTGGAGTAGCTGACTCGCACGAGCGGCCCGCGTCACTCCGCTAACGGGACATGACGCGGGCCGCGCCTTGATCCAGCCTTAGCGCGGTGGCAAGCTGGCGCGAAGGTGCCCCGGCCCGGTGAGCGGGATGCATCAGACCCAGGGCCGGGGCACGTCTGATAAGCGCTAGCCGGTGCGGTCCCGATACATGCCCGCCGCGCTGCCGGTCGGTGTGGTACAGGCCGAGGCATCAGCACGGGCACTGGCGCTAGCTCGAAGCCGCAGCGATGTCGTACAAGCGCCTGCGCAGCTCCGCAGGCCGCCTGCGCGCCCGGTACGAATCCTGCTGACGCGCCTTTCTGTGCATGAACCTGTGCATGACGTGTGCAAAAAGGCAGCAAGCCTGTGGGCACGCGGAGAAATGCTGGGGACGACGGTAGCGTCGGATGCCCTTGTCAAGTCTCCCACCTGGGAAAATGGCATAACGTTCTGTGCATAATTGGAAGACGGAAGTTATCCACATGACACGCCGTAATGGCCGATAAAGAGATGGAACATCTACCGGAGATTTATCTGGCCGTAATTTTGGCTCAGGACCGTGAAGCCTGGGACTCAGGCACCAGTGGCAGCCTCCTCCACAAGGAGGGACAAGCGCGACGGCCGGGCACACCCACGGGTAAGCCAGGTGCCCGCCAACGCGGACGGGAGGGCTTGTAGATGAAGACCGGCTGGCCATACGGCCCTGGCACATCCGATACCGGCGACCGGCCAGAAGAACAGCTGGCTGGCCACGCTGCGGCGCAATCGCACCCTCCGTTCGAAGCTCCCGCCGCACCAGTTAAGGCCCTCCCCACCCGCGCCAAGGGCTTCCCCCGTGAACAGGCCAGTACTGATCAACGGCGTCCGGCCCCATCCTGGGGAGAACCGGCCGCATCCAAATCATGCTGGATGTGTGGCATCCGCCTGTCCGCTGACCAGATGGTGGCCGATGGCGGCAGCGCCTGCCTCGACCTGCGCTGGTACTGCCGGGACACATGGGCATGCACCGAACGCTGGACCTCGCGTCCGGCAAGGGTGACCGCCCTCCGCCAGGCCATGGCGGAAAAGCGGAAGGCGCGAAGGAAGCAGGCAACGGACACCAACGTCGCCCAGCCAGCACCGGTATAGGTGGCCTTTAGAGGGCATCCACAAGATCACGTGCGGATAACGAACTGGCCGCGGTGTGGACTCTAGCTTTTCCGGATCTCCACTTGGCAACCCGCCGGGCTGCCACACTCTTGATCTCGCCGGGGCTGGCGTGATAGGAGCGTGCTCTCGTGCCAGCCTCGGTAACCACGACCTCGCATGCCCGCTAGGCCGCCGGGCTGCGGGTCGGTGTGGTACAGGCCGCGGCACGAGGCTTAGCCCACCGCGGCCTCTGTGCACGCGGGCGCTCAGCTGCGCCCGTGCAGCACCACCATCAGCGGCGGCACGACCACCCGTGCCCCGTTATCCGCGGTGATCTCTAGCGGCTCGGTGCGCTCTGCCAGCCCCAGCAGCTGGTCGGCCTCCTCCCGGTGGTAGACGTGCGTTGCCCCGCATGGGCAGCCGTCGATGCCCTTCAGCTCTGCCATTGCCTGCTCCCTGCTCCTCGCCCGGCCAAGGATAGGTCCAGAAGGCCTGTAGACCTAGAACGGCCTCAGAGCCTCTGGGAGCCATGGCTGCCGCAGCCCGCGGTCCTGAGAGCTATTTTGCCGGCTCGTGATCTTGGACCCACATAGTTACCCGCCCCCGTCTGCGTTCGCTGGGAGTCGCAGAGCCCGCAGCGCGCCGCTGGCATCTGGGGCAGGCACGCCCAGCGATCGCTGCTGCTACCACGGTGAGGAGCACATAACGGGCTCGCCGACACTTCCGTGTCAGTGCCTCACGACAAGGATCATGACCACCGCTGCCAGAGCCGAGACCGCCGAGCCAAGCCCGGCAAGCGTGTTCACTCCTTCCCGGGGAGTTGCCCACAGTCCACGGTTCAGTTCCCGCCACGCCTTAGGAACGAAAGTCATCTTCAGCTTCTGCCACTTGTGCTCCCGCAGGTGGCAGCCGATCAAGAGCCCTGAGGAGTTGTTACGGCAGAGCACCCCTTCCCGCGTGATTGCGCCACACCACAGCGGAGCCTGAAACAGGAAGTAGCCGAGCGCCCCAACAGACACGAGCAAGAGCAGGCCGACGATGGCCGTCGTGACCTTGCCGAGTGCCAGGCTGAGCCACCCGGCAAGGGCGAATGCCAGGGCAAGAAATCCCCAGTAGCGCCTTAACAAGTCCCCCATGGTAAGGAAGTTAACTCCGCAAGGGCTGACCGTACAGAGGCAGAACCGGTCCGCACGGCTATGTGCTCGCGCCCCGCTAAGGTTCCGCGATGAACGTCCCCAGCCTTTGACGGTCGTTACCTTGGTCTCGGGCACAAGGATCCCGAAAGCACCGGCAGCCTGCCAGGCGATGGAATCTCAGCTCACGACCCGTTAGTTCGCGACTGCAGCCGCTCCCGTCGGTCTGCCAGACTGTCCAGATGGCGCGCACCTACTGGATCGACCTGTTCACCGTCGAGACCTGGAAAGAGTTTCAGGACCACGGCAGTGATGTGTCTGGGTTCAGCGAGAAGCGCTGGGCGACCGTCCAGCGGATGAAGCCCGGCGACTACTTGCTCTGCTACCTGACTCGCGTGTCGAGATGGGTCGGCTTGCTGGAGGTCATGGGGGACCCGTTCTACGACGAGGAGCCGATCTGGCGTTCTGCCGTCTACCCGAGCCGGGTCCCGGTGCGGGCGGTGCTGCAGCTCGCTCCAGAGCACGGCGTTCCGGTTCTCAACATGCGTGAGGAGCTGACGATCTTCCGCGGCCTGGACAACCCGAACCGGTGGCAGGGTCCCTTCCGGGGGTCGCCTAACCAGTGGAAGACCGCCGACGGTGAGGCGATCGTCCGAGCGCTGCAAGACGCGCAGGCCAACCCAGTAGTGCGCCCGCTCGGCAGGCTAGGGAAACGCGGAGACCAGCCTGCCGCCCGGCATGAGTCCGCTGAGGGCGTCGTCGTCGTTCCAGACGACGAACCCGAAGTCGCTGAGGAAGCGGAAAGCTCGGGGAGTACCCATACTGAGATTCAGTACTTGCTGCTAAAGCTTGGCGCTGACATGGGCTACCGTGTCCATGTCGCCAGGAACGACCAGAGCCGGGTATGGAATGGCCAAAAGCTAGGCGACATGCCGCGCCGCAGACAGCAGCTCCCGCAGCAGTTCGACCCTGTCACCAACCAAACCATCGAATTGATCGACGTACTGTGGCTGGACGGCAACGCTATTGTGGCAGCGTTTGAAGTCGAGAGCACGACCTCGATTTACTCCGGACTGCTCCGGATGAGTGACCTCCTGGCTCGGCAACCAAACATCCAGGTGCCACTGTTTCTGGTAGCAGCTGAGGAGAGACGGGAGAAGGTTATACAGCAAGTGAACCGCCCGACCTTCGAGCGCATGAAACCGCCGCTCGCAGAGGTGTGCAGGTACATCTCATTCGAGGGGTTGCGCGAGGCGCTGCTAGCGGTACAAAACTACATCACGTACCTAAAGTTTGACTGGCTTCAGACCGTGAGCGAGTCATGTGCGCCTGAAGACCTTTAACAGCCAGCTCAGCCGGTCTCCTCGGCTGCGCACCACTGCCCAATCGTCCATCCCGGACCAGGGAGTAACTGTTGAAAGCGTACCAGGGAATTACGACAGTGTGCATTTTCGGCGTCCAGGGCACGATGGTGATCCAACGTGTGCGCGGTAGCAAAGAGGTGAAGGCCAGTGCCCGCACCCGGGGCAAGTTGAAAGTCAGGCACAACAAGGATAAAAACGAATTGGTGATTTACCCGCAGGGGTACAAGTTTCCGCTGGCTGTGAACATGCAGTCGGGCGGCGACGCGACTGCGGCCGGTAGCGAGTTTGGGCAGGCAGAGAGCCATGTCAGGGCACAATTCCTGTCTTCCCCGGCGACCGCCCGCCAGGCTCTGACCGCCGCCAAAGAATTCCTTGAACTAGGCCGACAGGGCCTAGTGTCCGTGCAGTGCCCTCCCGGCACGCACATCATCCTGGCCGACTGCTACGGGATCCGTCGGCACGGTCTTAAGCGCGGCTGGCGCAACTGGCGCGTTGTCAACCGTTACGAAGAGTTCCAGGTGTAGATGATCTACCGCTTTTGGGGTCCCGGCCTCTGGGTCGAGTTATTGGTCCACCCAGGCGACCTTCGAGGTGTAGCCGCCCTGGCGGCCCAGCTCGGCGTTCGGGTCGGTCGCGGCGGTGTAGACGATCAGCCGCCGGACCGGCAGGCCCTCGGCCCGCAGATCGGTTGCCAGGACCGCAGCGGTGGCCGGTTGGTGTGCGGCTGGCGAGGCGCTGGCTGCTGGGCTCAGGGGCGCACTGGATGGCTCGCTGGACGGGCTGCTGCTGCACCCGGCCGCTGCGAGCGCGGCGAGCACAGCCACCGCGCCGATGGTGGTCTTCCTCATGTCTCTCCCCCTGGGTCGGTGGGCTCCACGCCCCACTCCTCACCCGTCTCCGGGTCCAGGTCGCTGGTGTCCATCGGCCGGTCCGGCCAGGGCTGGTCGGCACCGCCCGGGCTGATCATGCCAGGCGGCCATGCCCAGCAGGCCGGGAGTCCGTCTCTGCCTGGCTGTCCGGTGCTCATGACACACCGCCCGCTGGGGTGACATCCGGGTGACACCCGTACAGGATCCTGTGTGTCCGCACGTGTATCTCTGTGTATGCCGGTGCAGGGGCCTGACCTGGGCAAACGAGGCCTGGGAGGCTCTGGCCTGCAGGGTTGCCGGGGCCGGTGAACGGACTCTTAATCCGCGGGTTCGGGGTTCGAGTCCCTGGCGGCGCACCCGTTCTGACCTGGGCAAATGCCCTCTCAGAAGCCGCCGGTCGGCAGCCATTGTGACGGTGCTGGGAACACGCGGGGAACATCTGTACGGTTGTTCCTTGATGCTTGTTCGCATCTGGCAACAGCAGCGCATCTGGTCGGGAAAATGGTGGAGGCCACCGCCCTGGACGGTGGCCTCCACATGGGTCCTCGAAGGTCTCCCCTCGCCCGCTGTTCGCCGATTTGGCGCACAAACCCCGCGGGTGCTCCAGCTTCTTTGGCTGTCGTTATGACCCACGGATGCACCGTCGCCGTCTGGAACGATCCAGACGATGACGGTCTTCTCACCGCATGGTTACGGTGCTGGAGTTCGGGCGGTGCTGCAATGTCAGGGGCATTGGGCACCCTCCCCGGCGATTGTCTGAACAACGCACGCCGTTCTGCGATTTTACCGGGCGAGCAGGACCTCCCGAGCCTGAGTTCCGGTCCCTGAGCAGAATGCGTGATCATGACCCGTTCCCCGCCTTCGCTACCAGGGCCGCCACCTGCTCGGCCGCAGCCCGGTGCGCCGCGTCGAGGATGTGGGTGTAGCGGTCGGCAACCTGGGCGTCGGCGTGCCCGGCCTCGCGCATCCGCACATCGCGGTCCACCCCCGCATCGCGCATCAGCGAGATCGCCGAGTGCCGGGCCTCGAGCAGCTTGATCACCGGGACGCCTGCGGCCTGCGCCAGCGTGGCGAATCGGCGGGAGACGTAGCTGGGCCGCCACGGTGTGCCGTCAAATGGGGCGAAGATCAGGTCGTTGTCCTGCCAGTCACTGCCAGCCCGCATCCGGGCGGCCAGCTGCGCCTTGCGGTGCGCCTTCAGCAGCCCGGCGGTGTCCTTGTCCAGGTAGATCCTGCGCTCGCCTGCCTTCGTCTTCGGCTTGCCCTCGACCAAGTGCCCGTCCAGCTCCAGGATCGTGCGATCGACCACCAGCACCCCGGCGTCCAGGTCGGCGCTGGCCCACCGCAACCCGCACAGCTCACCGCGGCGGGCACCGCGCAGGACCGCGATCCGGAACATGAGCCCGAGCTGGTCACCGTCGGTGGCGGCCAGGAACCTGGCTGCCTCACCGGCTGTCCAGCGGCTCGCTCGGTGCGCGCCTCCGGGTCCAGCTCGACCCCCGCCGACCCGGATCGGGGCGATGCAGAGCCCAAGACAAGGGAAGCCAGCAACCAATGGGACGCGGGCGTCGAGTTGTACGGCAAGCTCCGCTTCGAGGCGGCGCAGCTTGACCTGACCGCCGGAGCCGCTCTCCGTGACGTCGCGGCCAGGCTGGTCCGGGAACATGAGAGCATGTGGCACTGGCTCCGGCCCGCAAGCCCCATGAACGACTGGTCCCTGCTCGCCGAGCAGAATAACAAGATCGTCTGGTCGCACGCGGAGCTTATAAGAACGGCTCGCGCTGACCTTGGCGTAGACCGGCGGTCCGCGCAGTATCGCTTGCGGTCGCGCTGGCGGCGTTTCCGGGGCCTGGAAAACCCGCGCCTTAGTCCGATTTCTGAGCCGGGTGCGACTGTGGCCAGGTACGGGCTGCCTCGCGTTCCATTAGGTCCCGGTCGGCATTGTCAGGGGAATCTCACCCGGGTCACAGGATGCAGCTCGATGCCGTTGGGGGCCTGCCCGGTCACGTTGTGGACCTCATCGAAGAAGCCGAGGCCGCGGAGCGTGATCCACCGGTTTACGTAATGCCAAGAGGTGGTGACGTGGTAGTGGCTGGTGAACGTGGTCCTGGCCGAAGCGATCCGGTGCTTCCACCGCGACCGGGAGGACACGCAGCGGCCGAGCGGTATCTCCGCGATCACCTTTTTGCCCGCGTTGTTGCGCAGCACCAGGTGGATGTCGCCGTCATCCTCCTCCCGGAACTGGGTCAGGTGCGTGGTCAGCTGCCAGATGTGCCGCTCAGCGCCCCGGAACCGGTGGTTCTGGTAGTAGGTGGGAAACGACGACGGCGCAGTGAGGCTGCGCAGGTGGCGGACCGTGGTGTATCGGACCGTCCGCGAGACCCGGAAACGGCTGGCGTCTGAGCCGGTCTTCACCGGCCAGCGCCAGGTCCCGCACGTGATGGCGTAGGCGGGCTGCGCCGGGGCGACCGCAAGCGTAAGCCCGGCCACGGTCAGCACCGCTGCCAGCGCCGCGGTCATCCTGATCCTCTTCATGTTCATCCCCTCCTCATGGTCAGCACGCGGCCCGGGGCTGTACGGGTTACCGGGACGCATCCCGATCACACGGCTGGCACAGATGCCCCGGCCGGTGAGCGGGATGCATCGACCCGGACTGGGGCACGTCTAATAAGCGCTGGCTGATGGAGTCCTGCTACACCGGGCTGACGGTCGGTTTGGTACAGGCCGCGGCACGAGCCGACCGAGTTAGGGGTATGCCGGGCGCATTTGTGTCAAGTTGCCGCACGGGACAGCAGGATGCGCCGGGTTGGCAGAACCCGGGCGCTGCTGCTAAGCGACGATGCCTGAAGCCGGTTCGAGCAATTGCCGCCACAGAGCCTCACCTGCTTGGCTTGCCCGGGAGTACGAGGGAAGATCAGCACATGAGTGGGCTTGTAATCCTCATCCTGGTACTCGGAGCCCTATGGGTGGGATCGCTGTACCTTCACCCGCTGACAAGATGCAGCCGGTGCAAAGGTCAGGGGCGGCACCGTGGCTCACTCGTCCCTGGCTCGTTCCGTTCGTGCCGCACGTGTGGTGGAGCCGGGCGGCGAGAGCGCCTCGGTGTGGGAGGCCTGCGTGCTATGGGCTTCGACATCGATGCAACGGGAAGGCGGCGTCGCAAGTGACCTGGGGCGGCAATAAATCGCCCGGCGGGGGGCGCATGAGCGCTTCCAGCGTTGGAGACCGGCAGCAGCAGTACGCCCCACAAGCAGTGCTTGTGCGTGGTGCTTCCGGGCTGGCCCGAGATCTGGCTTCGGTGGTGATCGCCCGGGGTGTCAGCATGGCAGACAGCTTCGTGTCAACTATCCTGCTGAGGTGCCACGTGATGTCTCGCCCGTGGCTGATGGGGCCGAAGTGTCGTTATGAGGTAGCTGAGCACTTGTCGACGGCTAGATCACGCAGTTCTAGCGTCCACAGAGAGGAGGTGGGGTGGACTTTATCAGGGCGCTCTTTAGTAGAAGGGGCGTTATCATCGCGATCTACCTTCTGATCGGTGTCTTCGTCAACACCGCGCCTCCCCATTTGCCGGCGGCGGCATTCACCGTAGGAGCACTCCATAGCTGGGTTCAGTACTTCATCTCGATCTTCTTCTGGCCCCTCAGTCTTTGGCATCCCAGCTTCACAGTGGGTCAATGGACGCCCTGAGATCACAAGGAGGCCCGCGCGGCACATGGGGGTGTTCTGCAACGCTGCTCTGGGTCGCCGGTCGGTGTGGTACCGGCCGCGGTGCGAGCTGGCGTTACGATCGCTTGCCTGCCTCACAGACGTTGCGGAGCAGGCGCAGCGCCCGCCAGCCGTAGCCAGCGGGACGCTCTTACAGCTGGGTCAGCCGGTCTTGACCTGTTGGCTCCCGCCGAGCATCAGCAGCGCGCTGGGGTCGCCCTCGTCCCTGTACTTCTTGCCGCTGGCGTTCCGGAGGGGGACATGGATGACCTTGGTCACGTCGCCTTCCCAGCCGCCGATGCGGATCGTCTCGCCGACACGCGGCAGGGCGTCCATGTAGTACGTGGTCTCCTGGTAGCCGCCGCCGTGCTCGATCCTCACCTTCATGCGTTCACCTCCCCTCGTCCATGATCATCTTCCTTGTCTGTGCTGAGGCTACCCGCGGTCGCAGAAACCGGTTCCGCCCGCCTGCGCCGCCGCAGCGGTAAGTAGTAGCTCACAGAGCCAGTCCCGGTGCTCACGCCGATCCCGCCCGGCCGGAGCCCGACGGGGCCCACGCGGCATGTCAGCCGTAATCGACCAGCTTGTCGGGCCATACGTCCGGCTTTCCCTTCAGCACGGAGTCACAGTCGGCTTGCAAGGCGTCCACATACGCCACAGGCGGGTTGGGCGGATTCAACCGGTGTGCGCAAGGAGCTCGGCGAGCTTTTCCGATGGTTTCATGAATCCGAGTGTCTTGCGGGGCCGGCCGTTGAGGCTGGCCGCG
>Ga0075425_100002815_pt1 | contig 17480 bp, 19 predicted proteins | sample SoiMethybrSBSTD4_FD_75300 | JGI IMG/M metagenome (GOLD analysis project Ga0075425, IMG submission 75300) | Bulk soil microbial communities from a Populus tree surrounding site in Tennessee, USA - Soil MetaG P. TD hybrid SBSTD4 | ecosystem: Environmental > Terrestrial > Soil > Tree plantation... | reverse complement strand
GCTTCAGCGTCTGCTCGTAGGTCTGATAGCCGGGCGCGGAGTACGCGAACTTGTACCGGATCGTTCCGTTGAGCAGGAAGATCGCGTAGCTGCCGTCGGATTTCGCCTTGTACTCCTGCTTGTAGTTGTGCCCGCTGTCGGCGGACGTCACGAGGATCGTGGCGTTCGGAATCGGCTTCTTCGTGGAGCCGTCAAACACCGTTCCGTTGATGCGCGCTTCGCCCGTGGCGAACGCATTCGCCGCCGTGAAAGCGAACACAAGAAATGAGAGCGCGAGTGATCTGCGCATGAATGTCTCTCCTTTGGTCAGGTCTGAGATGTCAAACGAAGAGCGTTTGATCGTCATTCCGAATTTAGCGTAACGAGCGGAGCAGTGATTGTGTCGTGGCGTCACAGTTCATCGTGATGTCCGGCGGCCCGCTGACGCATTCGATCCCGACCCACCGCTTGCCGTCGGTCACGGTAACGTACCACTGCCCGCCGCTGTAGATGTGCGACTCGCCTTCGGGTAGCTCGGCATCACGGCGCGCGTAGCCGCGGAACCAGCCATGGCCGCGATATCCCGACCACTTGCCGATGCGAAACCGCTCCGCCTTCTCCTCGATGCCACGGCTCGGCACGACGAGCGCGCCATCCATGTCGTGCTCGAACCCGGTCGCGCCGAGAGCGTCGTCAAGCGACGTGTCGACGACGATCAATGACATCGGCGGATCTTCGGGGTCCCACGGCGAGTGCTCGGCGATCTCGCTGAACTTCGGTGGCCGGATGGCGACGCGGCACGCAACATGTTCGCTCGCGTCGTCGTCATTCCGCTCGACACGCGCCGTCCAATGCGGCGGCAGGTGAAACGTGAGGCCGCACAGCGCGGCCGTGAGAAAAATCATGTCCGATCGAAATTCAAGTACGTCTGATCCTTCAACCCGCGCTCGTAATCCTGCAGCAAGCGCATCCCCTCGGTCGGCTTCATGCGATCGGCCTTGATGGCGGCGTCGATCTGCGACTTCATCCGCTTCTCCAGATCGCGCCAGTCGTACTGCGTCATGGCCAGCACTTCGCCGATCGACTGTCCGGGAATCTCCTCTTCGATGTAGAAGCCGCTCTCTTCGTCGGGATCGAGGAAGACGTGCACTTCATTCACGCGGCCGAAGAGATTGTGGATGTCGCCCATGATGTCCTGGTAGGCGCCGGTGAGGAAGATGCCGAGGTAGTACGGATCGTTGCCGCGAAGATCGTGGAGCGGGAGTGTCTCGCGGACGTCGTTGAGATCGATGTACTTCGAGACTTTGCCGTCGGAGTCGCAGGTGATGTCGACGAGCGTCGACTCGAGCTGCGGGCGCTCGTTCAATCGATGAATGGGGACGATCGGGAAGAGTTGTCCGAGGGCCCAGTGATCGAGGAGCGATTGGAAGACGGAGAAGTTGCAGATGTGCTGATCGGCGAGCTCGATCTTCAGCGTGCGCAGATCCTCCGGAACTTCGCCGGGATCCATGGAGATGATGAGCGCCTGCATTCGCTCCGCGATCTCCCAGAAGAGTGATTCGACGCGCGCTTTCACGTCGAGATTGAGCAGGCCGTACTCGAACATCGTCTGCGCTTGCTCTTTGATCTGCTGCAGGTCGTGCCACGCTTCGTTGACGTTGTCTTCGGATAGTCGTTTGTCGATGTCGAGGATCTCGCGCACGAGTTTGTGATCCGTCTCGCGGATCGCGCGCGGCTCGAGCGGCGTCTTCTCGATCGCGCCGAAGGCCTGGATGACGAGCACCGAGTGATGCGCGACGATGGCTCGTCCCGACTCCGACACGATGTTCGGATGCGGCACTTTCTCGTCGTCGCAGACGTCCATGATGTTGTAGACGATGTCGCTCGCGTACTCCTCGAGCGAGTAGTTCATCGACGAATGGAACTCGGAGCGCGAGCCGTCGTAGTCGATGGCCAGGCCGCCGCCGACGTCGAGGTACTCGAGAGGATGCCCCATCTTGTGGAGCTTCGCGTAGTACATCGCCGCTTCGCGCACGGCGCGCTTGATCGTGAAGATGTCGGGGATCTGCGAGCCGATGTGGAAGTGGAGCAGCTTGAACGCCGACTCCATCTTCGCCTCGCGCAGGATCTCGATGGCTTCGAGAATCTCGGCGGTCGACAATCCGAATTTCGCGTGCTCGCCGCCGGACGTCGCCCACTTCCCTTTTCCTTTCGACAGCAGGCGAACGCGGATGCCGATCCACGGCTCGACGTTCATCTCCGTCGCGATCTTGGCGATGGCGCGAATCTCCGAGAGCTTCTCGGCGATGAGGATGATCTTCTTGTCGAGCTTGCGGCCGAGCATGGCCATGCGGATGAACGTCGGATCCTTGTATCCGTTGCAGACGATCAGCGCCTCCGGGTCGCCGTGCATGGCCAGTCCCGCGAAGATCTCCGGCTTCGATCCGACTTCCAGTCCGTAGTTGAACGGCTTGCCGGCGTCGAGGATCTCTTCGACCACTTCGCGAAGTTGATTCACCTTGATCGGAAACACGCCTCGATATGAACCGCGATAATGATGGTCGTTGATGGCGTTGTTGAACGCGCTGTTGAGCGTCTCGACGCGATGGCGCAACAGATCCTGAAAGCGGATGAGAATCGGCGCGTCGAGGTTCATTCCCTTCGCTTCGCGCACGACGTCGATGATGGGAATGCCGATGCCGCGTTCCTGCAGCGGCGCGACCGTCATGTCGCCGTTCGCGTTGACGTCGAAGTAGCCGGTGCCCCAGCGATCGATCATGTACAGACCGACGGCGTCTTCCACGCTCCAGTCGGTGTCGCGCGGCACTTCGACAATCGGGTTCGTCGTCACGTGCGAAGAATAGCTCCTACAATTCGCGCGGTGAAAAGAATTGCAATCCTGATGCTGCTCGCGGTCCCCGCGGCCGCTGCGGGCTGGACGCCGCGCGATTTTCTGCGCGCGAAAACGATCACCGACGTGAGGCCGTCGCCCGACGGATCGCGTGTCACGTTCACGATCACCGAACAGATTGCAACCGACGACAAGAGCGAGCTGCTGCGACAGGTGTGGCTCGCGAAAAGCGATGGCAGCGAAGTGATGCCGCTGACGTTCGGCGACAAGTCATCGTTCAACGCGAATTGGCTTCCCGACGGCAGCGGCGTCGTATTGATGTCGCTGCGCAGCGGACGCGCGCAGCTCTATCTTCTCCGCCTGCGCGGCGGCGAAGCGGAGCTCTTGACGACCGGCAAGCTCGACATCGCCACGTATTCGATCGCACCCGACGGCGCGTCGATCGCCCTCACCGCGAGCGAGACGAATCCCGACGAAGAGAAACGTGCGAAAGCGAAAGAGGACTACTACTTCGTCGACGAAGACGTGAGGCCGCGCCGCATTTACGTGATGCCGCTCGGCACGAAGGGAACGCCGCGCAAGCTCACGAATGGCGACGACGTGGCCGGCTCGCTGGCGTGGTCACCCGACTCGAAGTGGATCGCCTACTCGACGACGAAAACAGCGGCGACGGCGGATTGGGTGACGCTGGACACGAAGCTGGTGAACGTCGCGTCGGGCGAAACGCGCTCGCTCGCCGGAACGAGTCTCGCCGAGACCGGTCCGATCTTTTCGCCCGACGGCAAATGGATCACGTACATCTCCTCCGAGCCGCGCTGGCCGCAGGCGTATCGCATCGATCTGGTGCGTCCCGACGGCACCGAACATCACCAACTCCCCGAGACCTACGACGCCGCTCCCGATACTTTGGGTTTCTCCGCGGACGGCAAGCAACTCTTCTTCGCGGAAAGCCGCGACTTCGGCAATCGCCTGTATTCGATCGACGTCGACAGCGGCCGCATCGCCGAGTTGACCCACGGCGAGGAAGTGTTCGGCGACGTCGCGATGAACGACGCCGCGACACACATCGCCGTCGCCATGCAGTCATCGGAAAAGCCGGTCGAGCTGTACGTCACGCGCATCGACCGCTTCGCGCCGCAGCAGATCACGCACATCAACGATGAGCTGCTGAAGATGCCGATCCCGAAATCGGAGCTGATTCATTGGAAGAGCACCGACGGCACGGACATCGAAGGAGAGCTCACCTATCCGCTCGACTATCAGCCGGCAAAGCGCGTGCCGCTGTTTCTCAACGTGCACGGCGGACCATCGCAGGCGCATCACGCCGCATTCGTCGGCGCGTACACGGCGTTCCCCACCGCACTTTACGCTGCAAAGGGCTTTGCGGTGTTGAAGCCGAACCCGCGCGGCTCGACCGGCTACGGGCGCAAGTTCCGCTTCGCCAACGTTCGCGACTGGGGCGGCGGCGACTTCAACGATCTGATGACCGGTGTCGACGACTTGATCAAGCGCGGCATCGTCGATCCCGATCGCCTCGCCGTCGCCGGCTGGAGCTACGGCGGTTACATGACCGACTGGATCGTCGGTCACACGAATCGATTCAAAGTCGCGGTCTCCGGAGGGGGGCTTTCCGATCTCCTCAGCTTCGCCGGCACATCCGACATCCCGACACTCATTCCCGACTACCTCGCCGCGCCGTTCTGGCAAAACGCCGAGCTGTGGCGCGCGCGCACGCCGATCAACTACGTCGCCAACATGAAGACGCCGATGCTGCTGATTCACGGCGAGGTCGACGAGCGCGTTCCGATCGCGCAGAGCTACGAGCTCTATCGCGCGCTGAAGGATCGCGGCGTGCCCGTGCGCATGCTCGTCATGCCGCGCTCACATCACAATCCGACCGAGCCGAAGATGCGACTGGAGGTCATCACCGCCGCGAGCGAGTGGATCGAGAAGTGGATCGGAGGGGCGGACGCCCTCGTCCGCCCTAAGTGACGTCGAAGTATTCCGCATCGATCGCGGCAATCTCGTCAGCCGCGAGCGTCACGTTCACGCTCCGCGCGCTGTCGCGCGCGTGATCGACGGTGCGCGCGCCGGGAATCGGAACGACCGTCTTTCCCTTCGTGCGAACCCACGCGAGCACGACTGCGTGCGGCGAGCAGTCGTGCTTCGTCGCGAGCTCCTGCAGCACTTCGAACTTCGGAATCTTCTTCGTCAACCGGCCGCCGCCGACCGGGCTGTACGCGAGAAAGGTGATGTCGTTCTCGCCGCAGTACTGCGCGACGTCGAGCGACTCGCGGAAGTAGGGATTGAGGCGGTTCTGCACCGACTGCACGTCGACGATCTTCTTCGCGCGCTCGATCTCGTCGATGGAGACGTTCGAGAGTCCGACGTATTTGCACTTTCCCGCGCGCTGCAACTCCGCGAACGTCTCGACGCTTTTCTCGAGTCCGACTCTCTTGTCGACGGCGTGGAGTTGATAGAGCCAGATCTGATCGACGTTCAGCGAACGGAGGCTTTGCTCGCACGCTTCGCGAATGTGACTCGGTGACGCGTCGCTCGTCCATGCGCCGCGCGGCCGTCGGAGACCCGCTTTGGTGCCGACCTTCACCTTGCTCGCGAACGGAGCGATGAGCCGTTCGTTGTGGCCGATGTCGTTGTCATCGAGGCAGTAGACGTCGGCGGTGTCGATGAAGTCGATGCCTGCGTCGACGACCGTTTCGAGGACGTTGTGTGCTTGCTCCTCCGAGGGTCTGCCTTGAATGGATAGCGGCATTCCCCCGAAGCCGATTTTGCCGATCGCTAATGTCATTCGAATCCCGCCGGTGTTTTCTTGTGATGCTCCGTTGCGCTCTGCAACTGAATCGCCACGTTCATCAGCATCGTTTCGTTCGCGGGCGCGGCGTTCATCTGGATCGACGTCGGAAGTCCGTTCTCACCGAAGCCGTTCGGCAGCGCGACGGCGGGCGCGCCGAGGAGGTTCATCGAGCCGATCATCGACGGGCCGCTGCGAACGTCTTTGTAGACCTCGTCGAAATTCGGACCGACCGGATACGCGACGGTCGAACGCCCCGGCGCGATGATCAGATCGTGATCGTTGAACAGCTCGAGCAGCGCCTTGCGAATCTTCGGACGAATGCGCTGCGCGCGGATGTAGTCGACGGCGAGCGTCGACGCTGCTTCGAATCCGCCGATCTTGTCCGCCTTCGCGCGGAGCTGCTTCTCTCTTCCGTCACGAATCACGTCCTCGAACGCACTCGCTCCCTCGGCATCCACGATCACCCCGATCACGGGACCGTACGGAAGCTCGGGATACTTTTCGATCTCGCTGACGGTGTGGCCGAGGGACTTCAATGCGTCGACGGACTTGAGGAAGTTGTCGCGCACGGCGGGCTGCACGCGATCGTACGTTCCCTTCACTGTCGCGATGCGCGCTTTGCGTTTGTTCGCGGCGTGCATCGACGACGCGATCCACTTCACGCTGATCGTCGTCGGATCGTGCTCGTCGAGTCCGATGATCTCGCCGAAAACCGTGTTGCAGTCGGCGGCGGTGCGGCACATCGGGCCGAGCTTGTCGAGCGTCCAGCAGAGCGCCATCGCGCCGTGGCGGCTCACCGCGCCGTACGTCGGACGCAATCCGCTGACGCCGCAGAATGACGACGGCGTGAGAATCGATCCCGACGTCTCGCTTCCGATTGCGAACGCCACGAGGCCCGCGCCGACTGCAGCGCCGGGACCGCTCGATGATCCGCCCGACCAGAACTCGGTGTTCCACGGCGTGCGTCCCGGTCCGGTGAACGACGCGTCGGCGTTGTTGTAGCCGAAGCCGCCCGCGAGCTCGACCATCGCGAGCTTCGCCGCGAGCACCGCGCCCGCTTTCGTCAGCCGTTCAATGACCGTCGCGTCGTAGTCGAAGACTTGATTGCGATACGGCTCGGCGCCGTACGTCGTCGGAATGCCTTTCGTCGCGAGCAGGTCTTTCACGCCGTACGGGATGCCGAGAAGCGGCCGGCCGCGGTGATTGCCGGACGCGAAGTCGGCGTCCGCGCGCTTCGCTTCTTCCATGGCGCGCTCGCGCGTGATCGTCACGACGGCGTTGAGCTTCGGTCCGAGCTTCTCGAGTCGATCGAGATAGAACTTCGTCAACTCGACCGACGTCGTCTGCTTGCCGCGCAGCATCGCGCCCAATTCATCGATGGTTGCGTACGCGTTCATCGTCACCACCGCTTCGTCGACGCACCGAACGTGAAGTCCGGCTCATCGCCGTTGTGCAGTTTGAATTCGCGCAGGCGTTTGTACGCGTCGGCATTGGAGGCGAGATCCTTCTCGATGTCGAAGAACTCATCGGCAGTGAGATGCTGCCCCGATTCCGCGAGCACGACGCCGGCGAGCGCGTGCCCGAGCGGCGACGGCGGTGGCGGCGGCGCAGCAGGCGGTTGCTGCGCGAGAACGGGAGCGGCAGCGGCGGCGAGCGCGATCGATTTCGCGAAAGTGCGTCGAGTTGTGCGGCTCATGGCCGCATATCGTATCGTCGCGGCTACTTCCGCTCGAAGACGAAGACATTCGGCTTGTCGCTACCGGCGATGTGCACCGTCATCGTCAGGTTCTTCTTGTCGGGCGAGAGGCGAATCTCCTTCGTCGCCACCACCTTCCCGTCGTACTTGTCGGTCATCATCAGATTGCTCTCGTCGACCTTCCGGATCGAGGACGAAGCACCTTTGGTCGCGCCCGCTCCCTCATTGGGATAGTCCTTGCCGTCGAACTTCACATTTTTCGTCGTTCGCTGCGACGGCACAACGAAGGAGAGCCCGTCGCCCTGAAACTCCTTCACCTCCATTGAATAGGGCGAGTTCATCGTCTCCTTGATGCTTTGCCAGTCTCCCTCGAAGCCCGATCCTCCACCGGCGCGCTGGTAGACGTAATCCATACTGAGCCCCGGCGAACCATCCGGCGCGAATGCGCGGAAATAGTCCGTGAGCGTGCTGCCATCGTTCGAGAGCTTCCAAGTCGCTTTGAGCAGGAGCCGGCCGTCTTTCTTGCGCTCGACGATCCACGAGCCCGGCTCTACCGGCTTCACCGACAAGACAGTCCCGCCGTAGCCCCCCGGTTGCTCGCTTCCATCGACGACGATCGTTTCGGTTTCGCCGCCAAAATCGAACGCGTACTTGTTCGCGCCCTTATTCTGAATCTTCATCTCATCGGGAAGTCTGCTCTTCGATGCATCGAGCTTCCACTCGCCGATAAAAGGGCTTTCCGCCGCCGATGCCATGCTTGTCGCCAAACAAACCATAGGCAGCATTACGAGAATTCGCTTGAACATGCGTCTCATTCTGCTCGCCGTCCCCCAACGACCCCTGTCACAAATCGCACAGGCTTCAGTGTCCGAAAATGATTTTCTCGGTTGTAAACAGCCGTGCCGCCATGCGGAGAAAAATCGCGGCGATGATTGCCGACTCCACTCCTGCGGTGATGAGGAGCAGCGGCGCGGGCGTACGACCGGCCATTACGTCCGACGCAAACGCGTATTGCGACAATAAGGGCACCGCGACGAGCCAGGTCTTGCCGCTCAATGAATAGAAGCTCGATATGATCCCCGTGAACGCCACCGGCAGCACGAGAAACACCGAATAGCTTTGCGCTTCCTTGAACGAGCGCGCAAAGCACGACAGGAACGCCAGGATCGCCGGGACGAGCACCGCGAGCGGAGCAAATGCGGCGATCAGCATGAGGATCTCCGGCTTGCCGAGGTGAAAGCGAATGCCGGCGTCTTCCAATGGAAGTTTCCGAAGGACCAGAGAGTACAGCGTCAGCGACGCCACCATCGCCACGAATGCCGCGCCGCATGCAGCGAGCCATTTACCGGTGATGATCTGCCAGCGCGGCACCGGATTGAGCAACAGCGGCTCGAGCGATCGCCGTTCGCGCTCGCCTGCGGTCGAGTCGGTCGCGATCTGCATCCCGGCAGTCATCACCGACATCGCCACGAGCATCAGAATCACATTGAGAATCACCGCGGCACGCTGTTGCGAGTTGGAGACGTCGACGTCTTCCACTTTGACCGGCGCAATCACTTCGGGACTGACGCCGCGCACGATGAGCCGCAAGCTCGCCGTCTCCGCACTGAAGCGATTGAGCATCGACTTCACGCGCTCGAGCTTCGGCTGCACCGCGCGTCGCGTCGAATCCGAATAGATCTTCACGTTCGCCGATTTCGATTGATCGAAGTCCTTCGCGAAATCGCGATCCACCACCAGCACGACGTCCGCCTTTTTCCCCTTCACCGCCTCCTCGGCATTCGCAGGACCGGGCACGATCGTGACGCCGCTCTGTTGCGACATCCAGTCGATCAGCACCGGCGCGTACTCGCGTCCGGTGACGGCGAGCGTGATCTCGTCCGCCGATTTTCGTTGCCCGGCGATTTGATTGAGCATGAAGGCGATCACGACGACGCCGAAAAGCGTCGTGGCGATGAGCGTGTAGATGGAACGGCGGTCGCGCAGGCCGTCGGACAATTCCTTCCGGGCGATGATCTTCAATGGTTCGAGATTCATGCGGCTTCTCCATTCGTGCCGACGAGACTGACGAAGGCATCTTCGAGCGTTGTTTTTCCGGTGATCGACAACAGTTCATCCGGCGTCGACGTTGCGACGACGCGCCCCGCTGCAATGACCACGATGCGGTCGCAAAGCGCGGAGACCTCTTGCATGATGTGGCTCGAGAAGAGCACGCATCGCCCTTCCGCTTTCAGCCTGCGGATCAAGTCGCGCACCGTGCGAGTGCTCATGACGTCGAGACCGTTCGTCGGCTCGTCGAGGATGATGTTCTGCGGGTTGTGAACGAGCGCCCGCGCCAGCGCGACTTTCATCTCCTCACCATGCGAGAAGCCGGCAACGCGGCGATCCGCCAGCGGGGCGATGTCGAGAATCTCGATCCAGTGATCGATGCGCCGTTCGAGCTCGGCGCTCTTGAGGCCGTGGAGATTGCCGAAGTAGCGGATGTGCTCGCGCGTGGTGAGCCGGCCGTAAAGACCCGATTGATCAGGTAATACACCGAGCCGCGACTGTGCGGACTGCGGACTGGCGACGACGTCGCAATCGTCGATGTGAATCGCGCCGCTGTCGGGCCGCATCAGTCCGTAGAGCATGCGCAGCGACGTCGTCTTCCCCGCGCCGTTTGGGCCGAGCAGGCCGGTTACGGAGCCGTCGGACGCCGCGAAGGACGCGCCATTGACGGCTACAGTGTTTCCGAAACGCTTATAGAGATTTTCTGCACGAATCATTGCGTCACCGCATCCGGACCGGACGGTCCTACAAAAAATGGAGGTCGCTTCAATTGCCTGACACAAGAAGGATCGACTCGTGATGGATCGGCCGTTTCGAGAAAGCTCGCCAACAGCCGGCCGACGCAGCCGGTGAACGCTGTGCCGTGACCGGTTGCGGGCACAATGACGTGCTTCGAATTCTTCCATTGTGCGGCGACCGACTCGCCCCATCGCGGCGGGGTGACCGGATCGAGCTCGCCGGAGAGGATCAAGGCCGGGAGATTGGACGGGGAGTTTTCGTAATAAGACGCGTCGACCTTCGCGTGCGGCCAGAACTTGCAGGGCTCGAGGCGGAAGTCGGTGACGGAGCGGCCGAGAAACGTGCCGGCGGTGTCGCGGTCGATCTGTTGAGCGTCGATGCGCGGCGCGTCTTCGCTGCAAACGACCGAAAAGTGCATTCCTTGCGCGACGCTCTCGGCAAAAGGACCGAGTGCGGCGGTCAGCGTGAGCAGTCCCGTGTAATTCCCCTTTTCCGACTGCTCGATCAACAGAGGAACCGTGGCCGCCGTCATCGGCGAATAGAGCGAGGCGAAAATTGCGCGCGACACGATCCGATCGTCGATCTCGCGCTCTTTGGGCAATCCGGTACGCGGATCGGCGTACGCGATGCGATCGGGGTGCGACTTCAGACGGTCCAGCAGCGCAGTGAAGCGCGGACGGAGATTCGGAAAACGCCGGCTGCAGGCGGCGCTCTTCGCACAATCGTCGAAGAGGAGATCGAGTGCGCGCTGGCTGTCGCGCGCAAACGACAGCGGAATGCGCATGTCCGTCGGCGCCACTCCATCGAGAATCACCGCGCGCGTATGTTCCGGATGCAGGCGCGCATAGACCATTGCCGCGCGCGTCCCATAAGAACCGCCATACAGGTCGATTTTCGCGTAGCCGAGGAATTGGCGGACGTCGTCGAGATCGTCCATGGCGATGTTCGTCGTGTATTTCGTCACGTCCGCTTTGTCGCCATAAGAGGCAAGGCATTGGCGCATGCGCTCGACGAAGGAGGCCTCCGACGTCACGGCGTCGTCGTTCATCTTGCATTCGAGCGGATTGGACCTGCCGGTGCCGCGCTGATCGACGAGCACGATGTCGCGATCGCGTTGAACGGCCCGAAACCCGCTGGCGAGCGGCTTCACGAGCTCCGTCGCCGCCTGCCCCGGTCCGCCGGCCAGAATGAAGAGTGGATCGGGCGCGCTTTTCGCCTTCAATGCCGGCAGAAGAACCACGTTCAGCGCGATCTGCCTGCCTTTGCGCGCGTCGCGGTCTTCCCAAACCGTTACCGTGCCGCAGTATGCGTCGGACGGTCCGCGCCCCGCATTACACGGCTTCAATCGCTCCAATGCAGACGGCTCCCGCCGCGCGGTGCAGGAGAGCGCCAGCACCGCCAGGATCAACAGCTTTTTCATAATTTGTCCTAGTGTGGTCTTGGCAGGATCGCAAGAATTGCGATCAAGCCCGCGAGATACAGGAAGCCTCCCTGCGCAACCGGACTCGCGAGGTTCAGTGAGAGCCCGTTGGCGCTTCGCAGGATCAAGCCCGGCGCCGAAGGCTCATAACAAAGCAGCGGCCGCGCGACGTCGCTCAGGCGCTGGAAATCCGGAAGCTGCACCCGATGAACCATCACGCGTTTTCTCTGGATCTCGCCCCAGATCGTCAGGACGATGGTGATGATGAGCCAGCAGAACAGCCAGATGCTCACGGCGCGGGTGAGCATCGCCGGCCGCAAGCTCACGCGGATCGGCACGAAGATGATCGCCAATGCAAAGGACAGCCGCGTGAGATCGCAGAACTGCAGCCGGAATTTGCGCAGGCGCTCCAATGCATTCATGTAATCGACGGCGTCGGAATGCGGAACGGGAGTACGCCCGATGACCAGCAGCCATTTCACGAAGAGCAGACCGGCTTGCAGGTACACGAGAAGCACAGGCGCCGCAAAGACGCGCCACAATCCCGGGTGATGCGGCTGGGTGGTGACGTAACGAATCAGCCAACCGATGATGCCCGCATTGAGAAGCACCACGACCGTCTCGAATGCCCAATTCGTGTAGTCGCGCAGGCGCCGCGTCTGCAGGGACAATGCGACTGCCATCGGCTCCTGAGGCATCGCGTACCTTCGGGCCTGCCGTTCGGCGATGTCGACGGAATAGAGATGGTTGACGTGGATCAGCGCGCACAATCCGATAATGAGGATATTCAGGAGCCAGATCCGTCCCGACCAGAAGATCGCGATCGCGAACGGAATGTCGATCGCGAACGGAATCAGCATCCGCATCCAATAGCGACGCAGGACCATTCTCCCCGGACCTTCATAGAACCCTTCCGGCACACGGACGGTCAAGAACCACTCCTTGCCGCGCGACAACGGATGGCGCCCTCGCCGGAGACAGCCCTGAATGCGGATCAACCAGAAGAGCACGTATGTAGCGACGATGTATTGTTCGGGCGTCATCATTCGCTCTCTTTCGCGGCGAGCTTGAGCTCGCGCATCACAATGGTTTCGATTTTCGCCGGCGAGAGTCCGGCGAGGATCAATTCGGTCAATGCGGTGCGCAGGGGACGAAGAAGCTCATCCTGGCTCCGCTCGTTCGTCTTGCGCGAGGTGACGACGGATCCCGATCCGTGCTTTACGGCGATCAGCCCGTCCTTCTGAAGCTCGCGATAGGCCGTGGCGATCGTGTTGAGGTTCACGCCGAGGTCCGCGGCGAGCTGGCGCACCGGCGGAAGCGATGCCCCTTCGGGCAGACGCCCGTGCGCGATCAGCTCTTTGATCCCGTCGGCGACCTGCTGATAGATCGGCCGCGGATCATCGGGAAGGATCGTCAAGAAGATCGGCATCGTGTCGAGTGTATGTATACTCTATACACTTGACAGGAGTCAACCGTGATTCTGATCTTCTTCACCGACGCCCTCGATCTCTCGAAGTCTTACTCGACGCGATCTTCGCGACGGCGGATGCGCGTTGGTCGGACAGCCGCACCTTTCGAGACTGCCGCGGCGCGCTTGATCGGAATTCGCTCCTCCGCCAACGATTCAATGGGACGGCGCTTCGCGCGGCGATCGCGGGCCGCGTCGCGCGTGCGCGTGGAAAACGAGCTAATTCCTACCTGATTTCTTTCTTCACGACCTTCCCGGGCGGAGTGTCGTGCGTGAACATCTCCAGCGCCGCGCGGACGACGCTCTTATGAAACGCGCGATCGCCGGCGCGGCCGATGATGCGGCCGATTGCCGTGCCGTCGAACGTCATCGCACGCGGCGGGCGCACCGACTCGGTCGCCGCAGGTGACGCGCTGATGATCAGCGTCGGCACTCCGCGCGCTTCGATCTCGCGCGCGAGATTCACGATCGAGCGATGGCACGTCTCAGGGCACCCGGCGGTGAGCAGCACGAGCTTCGTGCGCGAGCGCTCGATCTTGTCGGCGATGTCGGGGAACGTCTGCTCGTACAGTTCTTTCAATTTCGTCGTGAAGCCGTAGCTGTAATGAACGTCGTTCACCGTGGCGATGACGCCGTCGCGAGCGAGCTCGCGCAACGTCTCCAGCGGGAACACGATGTTCGGATCCGCATCCGCCTCGGAGTGATCGTAGTGATGATGCTTGAGCTTGAGCGAGTGGATGTCGGTGTCGCCGGGGATCAGGCGGTACGTCGTGTCGCCCGGATCTTCTTCGGGGAACGGCGGCTGATCGGGAAGATGCACTCCGGTCGCGGAGACGATCGTGACGACGGCGGTCGACAACTCTTTATCGAACGGCGTGAAGGGGACGCAGCGGCGAGCAATGTTCAACATGATCACGGCGGCGGGCCCGTGGACGACCCGCCATCTTTCAACTACTGCAAATCGCGCAGGACTTCGAGCACTTGCGCATTCTCGGGCGCCTCACCGATGTTGTGCACATCGATGTAGCGAACGATGCCCTGCTTGTCGATGACGACGATGGCGCGCTCGCAACGACCGGCTTCTTCGTTGTAGACGCCGTATTTCTTCGAGACTTCACCTTTGGGATGGAAATCGGCGAGGAGCGGATACCGCTCGATGCCGCCGAGGGACTTGGCGAATGCGACGTGACTGGGAACGCTGTCTACGCTGATGCCCACGACCTGGGCGTCATACCGTTCGAAGTCGGCCATCTCGGCCTCGTACGACGGCATTTGCACGGTTCAGACAGGGGTCCAGTCGAGCGGATAGAAAACGAGAACGACGTTCTTTTTTCCGCGCACGTCGCTGAGCGCGAACTTCTCGCCGCCGCGATGACCGGGCAGCGTGAAGTCCGGCGCAGGATCGCCGACTTTCAATGTCTCCGTCTTGTCCGCGACAGACGTTCTTCCGAATGAAACCATTGGAAGGACCTCCCTTGCGTGTAGTGAAAAACTGCTGCGGCGGAGTCCACGTCCGCCGAAGTCCGGGAAGCTAATCACGGGAACGAGACGCGATCAATGCTGTTTGTGCGTGGCGGTGGTGACGGTCGTCTCGGTCGTCGTGGTCGTTGAAGTCGTGTCCGTCTTCGACGGCGACGACTGGGTCTTCTTGGCGATCTCGACGCTGGCGTCGTGTGTCGCCTGACGCGCTTTCTCCGCCGCCTTCTGCGCCGCGGCTTTCGCTTCCGGCGTCGGCGCAACGACTTTGTAGGTGTCCTGCCCCGTCTTCTCGACTTTGCACGCGACGAGAAGCGCGAGCGCTGCTGCAACGATGAGGGTACGTTTCACGGCTTCGACCTCCGGTAGCGCGACGAAGCAAAGGCCGAGCCGGGCTGCGCTGGATGACAAAGCCGGTGCACAATGTTCTACACGGCTTCAATGCAAGCTCCCGACAGACTCATTCAGGGGATGGCGTGTGGCGGCGACTTCCGCATCATCGCCGCGCAGACGACCGACACCGTCGAGACGGCCCGCGAGATTCTCGATCTCGCCCCGGTCGCCGCCGACGCCCTCGGCCGCGCGCTCACCGGATCGCTGCTGCTGGCGCGCCTTCTCGACAAGAACGTGAAGAACCAGTACGTGACGCTGCGCTTCGAAGGCGACGGCCCGCTCGGCGTCGTCATCGCCGAAGGCACCGTCCTCGGCGGCGCGCGCGGCTACGTCTCGAATCCCGCGCCGCCCGACGGAGCGCTCGACGTCGGACGCGGCATCGGCCGCGGCATGCTCACCGTCGTGCGCGGCACGCCGCCGGCGGGAAAGCCGTACACGTCGCAAGTCCTTCTGAATGGAAGCGGCGTCGCACAGGAGCTGACGCATTACCTCATGCGCTCGGAGCAGATCGCGTCGGCGGTGCTGCTCGGCGTTCTCAATCGCCGCGACGGCGTCGCGGCCGCCGGCGGCATCATCATCCAGGCCTTTCCGCACGCGAGCAGCGCGGCCATCGAAGCGATCGAAGAGCGCATCAAGGAAGCGCCGCCGCTGTCGACACTGATCGAAAAGATGCCGATCGAAGACGTCGTCGCGCAGGTGCTGCACGGCCTCGACTACAAACAGATCGACGCGAGCTTCGACGTGCCGCTCAGCTACAAATGCTCGTGCACGCGCGAGCGCGCGCTGGCGCCGCTGACGCTCTTCGCGCCCGACGAGCTGCGCGAGATGATCGACGAAGGCGGTTCCGTGGTGACGTGTCAGTTCTGTGGCCGCAAGTACTCATTCACGCGCGACGATTTGATTACACTGACCGCGAAACACGAAGCCTAGTCGTCTCAGTTTATCCCGAGCGGAGCGAGGGATCATCGGAGCAGCCGCGAGATGTTGGCGATCATCGCTGCGCCTCCAATGATCCCTCGCTGCGCTCGGGATAAACTGCAAGAGAAACCGCGAAGCATGAAATCGGTCATCATCGGCACCGGCATCGGCGTCCCGAAGAACGTCGTGAAGAACGACGCGCTCGCGAAGATCATGGAGACGTCGGATGAGTGGATCCGCACGCGCAGCGGCGTCGTCGAGCGTCGCTATGCCGATCCGGGCGAAGGATCCGCGGAGCTGGGGATGATCGCGGCACGTCAGGCGATGGAAGCGGCGGGCGTGACGACGTCGGACATCGACGCGGTCATCTTCGCGACGATGACGCCGAACTACTACTTCCCCGGCAACGGTCCTCTCGTCCAAGCGGGAATGGGCTTTCCGGAGATTCCGACGTACGACATCCGCCAGCAGTGCTCCGGATTTCTCTACGCGCTCGATCTCGCCGACACGTTCATCCAGTCGCGCAAGTACAAACGGCTACTCGTCATCGGCGCGGATGTGCATACGCCGCTCATGCCGTGGCATCGCGGATGGGACATCACGATCGGCCGCGAAGATCGCGAAGTGACGCCGGAGGAATTCGCGTTCAACACGCGCTACCGCGATCGCACCGTGCTGTTCGGCGACGGCGCGGGGGCGGTCGTCGTCGAGGCGAGCGAGAACGGCGAGCGTGGATTCGTCGCGGCGAAGCTTTTCACGAACGGATCGAACATCGGCGCGCTCTACATGCGCGGCGGATCGCATCGACGGCCGTGGGTGACGCCGGAGCAGGTCGAGAGCGGCGATCTCATTCCCGACATGGAAGGCCGCGAGGTATTCAAGGCGGCAGTGTCGAAGATGCCGGAAGCCGTGCGCGCCGTCTGCGCAGCGGCGAACGTCGATCTGAAAGACATCGACATGCTGCTGATTCATCAAGCGAATCTGCGCATCATCGAAGGCGTCACGAAACAGCTCGCGTTCGCCGCCGAAAAAGTGCCGCACAACATCGAGCGCTACGGCAACACGACCGCCGGCACGCTGCCGATTCTCTTCCACGAATGCATGCAGGACGGCCGCATCAAACCGGGAATGCTCGTCTGCTTTACTGCGCTCGGCTCGGGACTGCACTGGGGCGCGGCGCTGTATCGCACTTAGCGGCGAGCGCCGCGAGCGTCTTCTCCATGCCGCTCGTGTAGCCGAATACGAATCGCGACAAGAATCGGAACAAGAGGTTCGACACTTCGCCGTCTTCCGTGATCGTCACGCGCGTGCCACCGTTCTCCGGCGCGAAGCGATACGTCCAACTGCCGGAGTAGCCGAGATCTTTGTCGACGATGCGGGTGGCGAGCGTCTCGGCGGGTTTCTCGTCGATGATCTCGTAGGTGACAACGCCGTACTTCGCGTGCTCTCGGAAGTGCGTCGCGTCGAGAAGCTCGACTTTTTTCACCTCGCGCCACTGCGGCGCGTTGGCGACGTCGCGCACGATCGCGTAGACGTCGTGCGGCGCTCCGCGTACGACACGAGAGACCGAGGCGGTGTGATGCTTCGGAATCAGCATCGCCACGATGAAGAACGCCGCGACGAGCGCGACGATGACGAGCAGCACGATCTTCATGACTCCTCCTCGAGATCGCGCGC
>Ga0075425_100002814_pt1 | contig 17480 bp, 12 predicted proteins | sample SoiMethybrSBSTD4_FD_75300 | JGI IMG/M metagenome (GOLD analysis project Ga0075425, IMG submission 75300) | Bulk soil microbial communities from a Populus tree surrounding site in Tennessee, USA - Soil MetaG P. TD hybrid SBSTD4 | ecosystem: Environmental > Terrestrial > Soil > Tree plantation... | reverse complement strand
TGGGCGATCGCGAACAAGGAAGGGCGGCACTACGAGGAGATCGTGATCGAGCTGCCCGACCACTCGATGTACAAGGTGTACTTCGACATCACCGAGTCGTGGGAAGCTTGGCGCCCGCCCACGCCCCCGCCGCAGCGGTAGCGGCAATTTAGCAAGCTGAAGAAGGAGTATATCCACGCACCCGCGTGTGCAAAATATCGCACATACCAAGCGGGTGGCATTTTGCCCTTTTCAGTCACGCCGTGACTGAGAGGGCGCCCTCCAAGAACCGCCGGCAGAAGCCGGCCAACAGGAGGGCTAAATGCGTCGTGTACTGGATTCTCTCAGCCGTGGTGTCTGCGTTGCCGCCGTTGTCGTAACCCTGGTTGTTCCAGCAGCTTACGCTGCGCCTCGCGATCGTGATGGGGGAGGGTTAATGGCGAGGGTCGTGAGAGTTATTAAGCACGTAATAAGTGTGGTTTCGGGGGATGGGCTCATCGAGCCGAAACCTTCAGATCCGCCGCCGGCTCCCTAACGCGCTACGGCGAATTCGCGTGCAGGATCGGTCAGCAGGGCCTGGAAGTACTGATGGACGTGGCGCACGGCGGCAATCGCGTCGTCGTGCGCTTCGATCGCGTTCTGCGCGTACGTAATCGCCTCAAGCGCCTGTCGGCTGACTCGCGTGTTTTCGAGCTGCCTCGCGACTTGTGCAGCGACCGAACGAGCGCGGTCGTCGTAGCCGCGAGCGAGATTCGCCTCCATCATCAGCGCGCCGCACATGCCGATTTCCTCCGGCATCTGGGCGTGCTCGAAAACATTGAAGGCGGTCGTCAGATGCGGCATTGCGTGCTGCGGTTTTCCCTTGCGAAGAAACAGTAGACCGGTATTCATCTCGGCGCGTGCAGCTTCGATCTTGCGGCCTGCGTCATTAAGGTGGCGCGCTGCTTCAGAGAAATGAATATTCGCGGCGGTATAGTCGCCGAGCTCGAGAAGTGAAAGCGCAAGATTATTGTGCACGGCCGCGAGTGTATTGGTGTCACTTTGCGCGACTTCAAGCAGTGACTCGAGAACGTCGTGCGCTTTTCGATATTCACCGCGCCGATGAAGAAGCAATCCCTCACACAGGCCGCAATGCAAGACGCGTTTGTCATCGTGGTGCTCAATGAAAACTTGTCTGCAGTACTTCAACTCCGCCAGTGACGCGTCCCACTCCTTCAAATGCTGCAACACGATCGCTTTGACCAATCGCACAATGGCCCGGTCGTGCCCCACTGCCGCAAACGGTTGGAGAAGCGTTTCCGCTCTCTCGATCGCTTCCAACGCTTCTTGATCGCGTCCCACATACGACAACGCTTGTGCGCGGTCCTTCCACGCGTGGGCGCGCATTTGTGCAGTGACGATCGGCGGATAATCGTCGGCCGGGAGTGTCTCCGCAATCGTCGTTGCCAGTGCGGACATGGCCAGTGCGTCGGTCGGTTCTTTTTCGAGCGACGAGGAAATGTCTCGCGACAGCCGCTCCAACGCCCCACTATTCCTTATCTCCTCGCGCTCCGCTAACGCGGCCCACTCTTCGCGGGGCGTCTCCTTGAGCATCCTTGCGACGACGTCGCCGGCGCTTCTTTCGCGGAGGAGCTTGCGTGCAGTCGCGGCGAACTCGGCGACGCGCGCGGCGTCGGGGATCTTCTTCGAGCGATCGAAGGAGATCACGTTCATCTTCTTCTTCTCGCCGGTCATGACTCGTTCTTTCCCTTCGCGCCGTACATCGCTTCGGCGCGGCGCAGGCATTTCGACACCAGTTTCTGCGCGTATTTCGGTTTCACGCCGAAATGGTCGGCGATCTCGTGCATCGTCCACCCTTCAAAATACCGCAGGCGGAGGATTTCCTGACAGCGGGGCGAGAGGCACTCCAGCGCCTCACGCGCCGCGATCTGAGCGGGAAGGCTGTCGACGATCCGCATTGACGACGGATCGACGCGGTCGAAATCGAAGTCCTCCTCCACATTCACATTGCGTCCGTTGAGACGCCAGTAGTGGCGGCTGGCGTGGCAGATGGCGCCGATCAGCCACCCGCGCAGATCGTTGATCGTGTCCGACTTGCGCAGGTAGGTGAGGAACACTTCGTGGGCGAGGGTTTCCGCTTCCGTATCGGGCACACGGAACTTGTGCACGGCGATTTGCGCGAGCAGCGGAAAGTGCTGCTCATAGATAGCGGTAAAACGCTCTTCCGCGCTTATCAATGCAGACGGCTCAGTAGTCGCGACACTCATGCGAACGTTGAGGAATTACCGATCTCAGTCTAGGTGGATGCCCACACGTTAGCACGAATTTCGAGGTAGGGATTTCGTATTTTCGGAACACTCCTTATTGAGGACACCGTTTTGACCCCGATAGGTGTCGATTCGCGCAACTTTTTTGTGTTGGCCGTCTATGCGCCGGGAAGTCGCCGCCGGATCAGACGCCTATTCGAGTCGCGCCGCCCATGGCGCGAAATCAAGCGCGACGACGTCCTGTCCATCGGGCGGGAGCGTCTCCGCGTCGTTGACGTCGAGGTCAGCATCGCGCGCCGCGGATCGACCGTCACGCATCGCGCCAACGTGCTCACCGAAGTCGTGCGCGATCGCAAGATCGTCCCGATGCCCCTCGGCGAGCCGTCGATCGTCGCCGACTTTCTCCGCTGCCACGTCCTCGTCCGCGTTTTCGACGGCGATCCGGAAGCATGGCTCGACGCGCTGCGCAAACGATCGAACGACGACGTGAGCGGCGGCGACGTCCGCTTCATCCGCCGGATCCGCGCGCGGCTTCGCTACGACCCGATGCTGCTCACTGCGATCCGCCGCATGGTCGACACCACTCCGCTGGCGATGAATAAAGCCTCGACGTGACACGTTGATCGCGTAGAATCGCCGACGCGCGCCCATAGCTCAGCTGGATAGAGCGTCAGCCTCCGGAGCTGTAGGTCGCAGGTTCGAATCCTGCTGGGCGCACCAACTCAACCCATTCATCCGCCGCTACTTGGGTGTCTCCCACCCCCTCTACCAGTGGTAGCACGCTCGCCTGAGTCGCAAGGTGAGTCGCAAGCTGCGCCTTTTTCGTGAGCGAAACCGCTCGCGAAAAGCGCGCTCCCGCGTACGAGATCAGCGCCTCCGCGAGCGATGTTCCACGGAAGAAACGAGTGTGGAGAACGGCAAGAAGCGCACGCGCGGCGGCGGCGTGAAAGGTGGCGAAGCGAGCGAGCGGCCGACGCATGGCGGGTGCGATCAGCTCGCGAGAGGCAGGCTGTACGCGTCGTCGAAGAGATCAACTTCGGGCACGCTCCAACCCTCGATGATCTCCTGCAGGATCTCGTCGTCGATGTTGAAGTAGTGCTTGTTGACGGTGGTGAGCGAGGTATCGCCCATCATCCGCACGACGCCCATGAGGTGCTTCACATCGCGCGCGCGGGCCGCGATGTGCGACGCGCCGGAGTGCCGGAAGTTGAAGAACTCCGACTGCTTGCCGGTCAGCTTGTACGCGAGCATCCGTTCCGCGATCGTGAGCAGCCGTCTCCACTGCTTCCGAATGTCGGTGTAGGCCTTGCCGGTGGCGGGGTTCGGATGGATCAGACCGCGCGCGTTCTTCGGCCGGATCGAGAGCAGATAGTTGACCAAGTCGACCACGAGGCCGCCGCGCGCCTTGATTCCCTTATTCACATTCTTGTGCTGGTCGAGGTTGAACCAGCTCTTTCCGGCCGCATCGCGGAACGTGAGCTCTTCCCATGTGAGCGCAAAGTTGTTCTTCGGCCGCATGAGCGTGAGATACGCTATGAGGCAGAAGCCGCGCAGCGGCACCGCGGACGGACAGCGCAGGCTGCGATGCTTCTTGTCCTTCGCGACGAGCGCATTCCACGCCGCCTGCTCGCGCTCGTACTCGGCCATGGCCGGCCCCATGATCACCGCCACTTCGTGTTGCGACCACGGCTGCGGCTCGTCATCGTGCGGGACGCGCGGAACGCGGACACCCTCGAGCTGATGCGACGGGATGATGCGCTCGGCCCTCGCGTGGTTGAGGATCGCCAGTAGCGTGGACGCGTGGTGCCGCCGCGTCTCCGCTGACATGAGCGCGACTTCGGCCAGCAGCTCGCGATAGATCGTGATGTCGACGGCCATCACGTCGCGATGCGAGCCGATGAACCATTCGATGTTATCGATGAGCGCTCCAGAGCCGCGGTAGTTCTTGTTGTTGGCTGTGAGGTAGCGACGGTAAGCAGCAACGACGTGGCCGAAGCTGACGGCGGTCTGACGTGCGCGGCGCTCCGCGTCGGCCTTGGCGACTGCTTCGGCCAGGCGCTTCTCCTCGTCTGCCTTGAGCAGCAGCGCGGCAGCGGCGGACAGCTTGCGATTGGTCGGATACGGCGAGTCGCGACGGATGCGGATGTCGAGCGGCGCCGACCAAACCTCCTCAATCGACTTGCCGCTCTTCTCCGCGGTGCGCGGCCGGTGCGTTGGGCAAAGCGCGCACACGCAGAACGGCGGATGCGTGACCCACGGGTAGAGATCGAGGCGACCGCGGCGCCCGGTCACGTAGTCGGGCTCGGACTTATACATCGGAGCATCCCTCGCGTTGGTGGCGCGGCGACATCTGGAAGGCCGTGGGCGTGATGAGTCGGCCGGTCCGTGGGATGAAAGCGATCTGACGTGATCCGCGCCCGTTCATCGATCACCTGTCAAGAGGAAATTATAGGTTCATCTTTGATATAATGCAATCATTCTATTTCGGGTAGACATGCGGAAACGAGCGGCGATCAAACGGCCCCGGCGCGGAGATGGGCGGATACTCCGACGCATGGCAACGAATCGCCCGAGGGGGCAAGGGAACACGTTCGGTGAGCAGTTCGGCGCGCGTCTCCGCGCTGCCCGCGATCGCCGCGGGATGACGCAAGCGCAGCTCGCCGAGGCGATCGGCGCGTATCCCTCCCAGATTTCCAACTACGAAAATGGTGAGAAAGTACCCGAGGGTGAAACGATGGTCGCGCTGTCGAACGCTCTCGATGTGAGTCTCGACGAGCTCGCACGCGGCACGCCGAGGGAAGAGCCGGACGAAGTGCGCGACGTGCGGCTACGCGCCAGCGTGCGCGAGCTGGAGGCCGCCGCCGATCGGAAGCTCATCGACGCGGCCGTGACGACCATCGACGGCTTGGTCGCGCTCGCGCGGCATCAGGAATTCGAGGAGCGCGTGTCGAAGCGTCGGAAGAGATAGCTCCAGAGGCCCGAGCCGTCGCGCTCCGTCGGCCGTCGTTGCAATCCTTCACACGTGTCGTGCGTCGCAGTCGTCAAGTCGGACGGGTGGCGGAGGACTTGACGACTGCGGCGCACGGCACGACCTTCTCGAACGACGGCCGACGGCGTGCCTAACCAGCACGATCCTTCGTGCCAGTTGAGAAGCGAGCGGAAGGAATCGTCAACTGTCAGTGATCGATGACTCGCTATCTGCGGATGAAAGCAACTCGCTCATTTCGACGCGCCGTGGTTTTGGCATCTTGCGAAATTGCGATCGCAAACGCAGGTGATAGCGAAGCTGTCGGATGAGGGTGAGCAAGTAGTTTCGATGATAGTGCCGATGCTCGCGATAAGCGGAGTCACAGACTTCGAATCGCTCGATGTGCTCAATGGTTAGGTCTTCCGGCTTGAGCGGGCCGCTCGTGTAGATCGCACTTGGTTCCGATTCGGTCAGAACGATTCCTGCTGGATCGCTGTCCTTCTTCTCGGGCGTAAGCATCAGCAACACCGGCGTGCCGTAGAGCAGAGCTCCCGCGGACTCGATCCGAATCGGGCGCCGCCCCATGTTCGTCACCCGCAGCTTCAGAATGATTTTGTCGGGAATGTAGATCTCGTCCGCATCCAGCTCGCTCTCGTCCTCGGGGTAGTACGTCTCCTGATTGGCGACGAACTTGAGCTTTGAGCGGTCACGCCGATAGTTGAGAATCGAGACGACTAAGGCGGAGGTGCCGAGCAGAGCGCCGAGCGCTCCTCCGATGAGCGCTACCCACTCGGTCGCCTTCTCGGGCCAGAATGCGGGCACGGGCATGACGGGAGGATAGCGGCGTTGAGCCGACCATGCCAGAGGCGGCGACGCTGCTTCCCCGTGAACGTACATGCCGGGCATTCCGATGCCTCAGCAGTTGTTACGCGATCGGCCCGATGAAACCGAGGCATCACGAGCTTCCCGAGCTGTACTTGAAAGGCTTTTGCGAGCCCGGGACGTCATTCGTCTGGGTGTTCGAGAAAGGGAAGGACTTCTCTCCCGGATTGAGGCGAGGGAAGAACAATCCGTACAGGGGCGGCCTTCATGTGACAGCGCTGCGGAAGGACGCGTACGGTGTCCGCGGCGACGACGGCCGCATTCACTACAAGTACGAGACAAAACTCCAGCAGAAGGAGACGCTCGCAGACGCGGTGCTCCTTAAGATTCGGAATCAGACACCGATCACTGCCCCGGAGAAGGAAACGCTCGCGCGGTACATCGGACTCATGATGCGGCGGCTCTCCAAGCGTGACGAGCAGGCTCGCCCGAGGATGGCCGAGATACTCGCGAATTCGGAGATGCATCGGGTGGCGCGAGAACTTGCGTACGCGGGGAACTTTGGCAAAGCACGCGAGATCGTCGAAGTGATGGACCGCCTTCAATCGCGCGACGGGACGACGGGCCTGCTTCGAGAGAGCATGCTCATGGAGTTCGACAAGGTTCACGGCGCGATCATGAGCATGCCGTGGCGCTTCCTTGTCGCGGCGCCCGGCCGTTACTTCGTGACGACGGATACGCCAGTGGTGTTCGACACCTACCAGGGGCTCCGGAACTCGCCGCTCCTCTTCCCGATTAGCAGCTCCATCATGCTCGACGCATCTCGTTTCAACAGTCAGGACCTCGTGTACGAAGAGGGATCGCGCGACGAGACCCGGAAGTTCAACGCGATGGTCATCAGCCAGGCGACGAAGACGACCTACGCGCCCCAACCTGACCGGTGGGTGCAGGACGGCGCGACGAACGGGTTCCAGTTCGTGGTCGGCGTTGATGCTGAGGACAACATCTCGCCGGCCGGGACCAGTTCCATCTAGGTGGCCAGACCCAGCGGCTGGAAGCTCCCAATTATTCGCGTCAACGCTTTCGCTTCCGCTGCTGCCAGCGCTTCGCGGAACGCTTCGCCATGTCGACTTCGTTTTTTGCCCACTCGCGGATCCGACGTAGCGCATGATTAAGGAACGGACGCCGGCGCTGCGCCTCTTTCTCGTGCTCCTCCGCGATATCACCACTATATGAACGTATGACGAAAGCACGCGAGAACGCGGTGAACACTTCCTCGTCGTCTTCGAAGGTGCGAAGCACGTATTCCGTGAGCGGGTGAACGATGGGAATTCCGTCTTCAGTCGTCGGCCACGGAAGATGGCGCGCCAGCGCGCGCGCACCTTCGACACCTGCATGGTCGAGCCACTGCTTAACGGCATCGATGGGGAGCGTGCGATACAAAGCGCTGAGCCGCAGGAAGTGCCAGCCCATGCCGTCGTGGGCAAGCAGCGCACGGCCGACGGCATTTGTGACGGCGACAGGAAGCTCCTTGCCCAGATCTGCGAGGTTTTTTTCGGCGTGAAACTGGATCTGATTGTGCGTGCTTCCAAGGCCTTTTGCCGCTAGGGCGATCGCTGTCGCGGGATCGCGCTTCGCGAGTTCTTCGATGACGAGACCCCAATGGCGACGATCGCGCACGTCATCGTCCAGAGTGACAGCGTCGACGAATCGCGTGAACGCTTCGATCTCGACTGCGTCGGTCTCCGCGTTCGAATGAAGCCTCCACCAGATCATGTCCAAACCCGTGTCCGCAGCCGACGGGAAGACAGGGATTTTGGATCGAAGGAGGTCTATGACGCCTGCAAACTCGGCAGCGGTGAGCGCTCGTTCGCCTGCAGCGGAAAGGTCTCGCGCCCGGCTTGGGTCAATCTTGTCTTCGGTGAGCAGCCGAGTGAGACGTTCTAGCGCGCGCGTGGAGCGCCAGCCTCCAAGCGCGATTTCAGCACAGACATCAGGCGCGGTCGACTCGAGATGATCGAGCAGTTCATTCACCGTGTCGCTGTGCTGTGGGTGATTTGCTAGCAGCGTACCGACATAGCCTCGGTAAAAGCTGAAGCCTTGAGCGGGTTTCGCGGCAGTTACGATCTCGAGAAGCCTGGCCGCCTGACCGTCGATTGTTCCGAGCGCAGCGCCGAGGAGTACGGCGCGGTACGCGTTGCCTCGGTCGACGATGCGTTGAACTCTCGCGAAGTCGATGTCATTGCGGAGCAGATCAGGCGCGATCTCGCGCGCATCATCCTGCAGTTGCTCATCCTGATCGCGCGTGAAGTAAGCCCAAATACGCCGCTCCGGAGCATCTGGCAGAAGGTAGTCGACCCACTGGCGAACGTCGTTCAAATAGGGCGGCGCTTCAGTCCTGTCATCGTAGACGTGTACGAACTCCCGCACCGTGCTCAATGCGTCCTGAAGTTCGCCCTCGGTCATGATCGATGGGTCGAGAATCGCGCGAAGCTCCGGCAGTAGGCCCTCATTCAGAAAAAACCACACTTTGTCGAGCACCAGCTCCACGGCGCGTGAGCGCAACTCGCCATCGGTGCCCTTTGCAAAGCGTTGTAGCAGCGCGAATGCGGACCAGCGATTCTTGATGAACTCACTACGGTCGGGGATCTTTTCGACAGGTCGAAGTCTTCCGCCTACGTACTGCTCCGGCGCCACCCTCCAGTAGTGGTTTGAGAAGACAACCGAGAAGCCTCTGAAGGTGAGGTCCAGTTGCTCCGGCGTCTCGGCTTGAATGATCCTCGTTTCGAGACGTTCTAGCCTTTGATCGAACGGCGTGGTCGTCGATGACAACGCAGGCGCGAACAGACCCGTCCAGTAAAACGTCGCGTTGTTAGTAACCGTTTGCGTCTCTCGGATGGCGAGTCGGAAGAGGACGCGCTCGATGGCGTCGAAGGCGCTTCCAAATGCTGCGAACTTGTCGCAAAAGTGAACGACGTCCGACCGCGCGGATATGAGCTGAATTTCGTCGAGAGTTGCGTCCTCGAACAGCCGTACGAGGACTGGCAGATAACGGGTCGGATCGATCTCGATGAGTAGCAGAAAGTGACGGACTACTTCGGGGTCGGTGAGGTCGCCGATCGTGAGCCCGTAAATCCAGTCCTCGTGCCTCAGCGCGACGTCGACCCGGACATCCGAGTCATGACACTTAGCCGCTCGTGCGAGCGACGCGCGGCTCATGCTTCGCTCTGCTTCAATTTTGTCCGCCCATCGTAACCAGGCATCGCGAAAAAGCACGCTCGCGACGGCAGGCGGTTGCACCTGAATGAGCTGGTCAGCGTCGCCTGTGAAGAGATCGCGTTCGGAAAGCGAGCCGAGCACTGCACGCAGATGTGCTTCGGTTTCCCCTGTTAGCGCGGCGATCGTTGAGAGTTGAGCCGGTGAGTCAGGACCGATATCCAGACGCTCGACGAGCGTGGCTGCAGCCAGCGCACCACGCTCGTCCGACGTGAGGATGGCGTCAAGAATTGCACTCAGCGGGTTGATCACGCGCGTCAAATCGCCGTCGTGACCAAGCGCCGCGCGGCGGTCAAGAAGATCGATGATGACCGAGAGGTATGGCGAGCCGAGATCGACGAACGTGCCGCGCGTCGTTTCGTCGATTTCTGTGAAATTTCGTTCGATGATCTGTTTAACGGTCTCGTGAGTCGGCCGATCGATCCAGAAGTCGCAGCGGTCTCGTGTCGAGCTTGGCGAGGCGATCGCGATGATGCGCACACGGTGCCTACTTCCTGACAGGCGCACGCGGATTTTTTCGCGGAGAACGGCACTGCATTCGCCTGCGACGAGGACCGCCTGTGTTGAGGTCTCGTTCGCCAAGGTCGTGGTCAACGCATCAACCTGCGCTTCGGAATCGGCGTAGAGAACGATTGACTCAAGTCCGGCTTCTGCGATCGCTTCAAAAGCTAAGCGTGTGCGTCCAGAACCCAGCGCGCCGCCGAAGGTGGTGATTGCGCTGGCCGGCGTATCGGCAAAATTCGCATGCTCTTTGGTCGCGATTTTGATCAGCTCGAACCGCTCATCAGAAACGAAGGTCGCTGTCGAAGCGCGGGCAACGTCCCTCCACGTCTCGAAGTGCATAACGTTGCCGAGATGCTGCTTGAAGATGGCAACGACAAGCGCTGGATATCCTGTGCACCATGTGGCGAGATCACCTGCATCGAGCACGCGAGGCGGTAGTGTTTGCCGCTCGATCTTGCGTGCAGCGGTGAGCAGCGCCTTTTCGAGGTTCGATCGCTTGAGCGGTGTGAGGCCGGCGCGTACCACGAGTCGATACGTGTAGCCCTGCTTCAAGAGTTCGCGAACGTATGGTTTGTTGATTTCGGCGACGGCCTTTTTGGGCGGGAGCGGTCCCGACTTGATTTGCCAGCATGTCCGCGTGGGAAACCAGTCGAACGGCGAGGTACGTGAAATGTCGAGTCGAGCGTCAACACCTCCATCGCGTTCGTCGACGCTCATCGAGACTACGGCCGAAGCAGGTTTTCCAGCCATCGTCGCTTCGGCGCGCAAGAGACGATTTACCAAGTCGACGAAGGGCTCGCCTCCTCGGCCGCCGAGATCGAGAACGTCGCGTTGAGAGACCGTGAGGACATTCACGTAGTTGAGTGTACGGAAGCCGATTGACGGTGTGCCACTTCCTGCTGCCACAGCGATCCCGGGCCAGTAGCCACCGATGGCACAGTCTAGGAGCGGTGCTGGCTCGTGAATGGCGGGGCCGGGACGCACATCGGGGGCGCCGGCGCGGCGGTTGCCCGAGCGACACGTGTGTGCACGCTACCGACACCCGCTGCAAGCGCCGTGACGGCGCATGGGTGGTGGAAACGAACGAGAAGCGATGACCGAAACCACGTGCGCGGGAGGGCGTGGAGTGGCGGCGCCGTTTTTGCGGCCCAGCCGCGCCGGATTCGTGGATCGGTCTGCAAAAACGGTGATGCCACGAGGGTGGCGCGCTCCACTCTACGTAGAGTGGCAAAAGCGGGAAGCGCGCAGGCTGCGACGAGCACACCTACGAAGCGTGGAGTCGCGTGATGGGTGGGCTGTGGATGAAACAAAAAAGACTTGTGGCGCTGCGATGGCGCTGCCGTCAACACATGTTTGGTGCAGGCGTGGTAGCGGCCAATCAGTTGATCCGAACGCGAAACGATCGTATTCGGTCTCGTAGCGGAGATTGGTCGCATGCGCGTGATCGTCGTCGCGCTCGGGATCGAGATGAACCATGTGCATCGCACGGCCACGCCGCTGGGGGCCGAAACGGCGAGCAAACTCCCCTTTGAATCGGTGAAACGTCTCCCACTCGTCGTCCGACCGGTCCCTGTTGTCGAAACCTCGCTCCCACGGTCGCAGCCCATACTCGTCCCATGCGCTGGAAGTGCCGTCGTAATGCCCGGCCATGATTCTCCCCGTGAACTGAACTGATCGAGGATCGGGCATGAACAGCAGACCGTCGCCAAGCGATCGCCACGCGGTGCCAACGAGGCGTGCCTCCGGAAACAACCATTCCTCCTGCGCCGCAGCGACGTAGCGCCACGCCCGCTTCTTCACAACGTAGTTGATCTGGAGCACTTCTGTTTCGGTCAGATGGCGCAGCGTCTGGATTTGTTGGAAGTTGAAAATCGCGCCACGCATCAAGTTCGGATTTGGCCGTACACCCCGAGCGGACTGATACGGATTCCGCAACCATGACAGATTAGTGAGGATCAGAACCTTGTTCAGCGTGAGCGGGAAAATCGTGTGAGTTCCGTGGCAGCGGATGTCGGGATCGTTCACACCGCGCGCTCGCGCCGATATCGGAGGGAAATCACGGTTGTAAACGGTGACGGGATGATCGGAGATGATGAACTTGGTCGGTGAGCTCGTGGCGTCGGCAATTTGCCAGATGGACTCACACCAAATTGCACCGTAAAGATTCTCGAGATGCTGCATGAACCCGAGAAGCTCGTTCTTGGTACGGCTTGGCGTGTTGCTGAACAGCCACGTGAGGCCCTTCGGCGTGCGAAGCTTCTGCGTGCTCATGTATCGGAGCAGCGCGCGAAGAGCGTCACTATCGATTGACGGGTGAGCGAATGTTCCGAAGTAGTCAGTTGCGTGACGAGCGTCGTTGTCGATTTCGCCAAAGAAGTACTTCTCGATATCAACGGAGTCGGTTGCACCAAAGCGAGTCGTGTACAGGTCTTTCTGCGCGAAGCATGATCGGCAGCCTTGTCGCTTCACAGCTCGACGCGGATGACACACGCCTGCCGAATCGACGAAGAAACCCGCTCCAAGATCCAGGTAAAAGAGTTCCTTGTCCTTCAGTTCCTTGGGAATGAAACGCCGTTGGTACCACTGAGGAACGTAGTGGTTGTTTCGATACTCAGTCGTCACAACGGGTTGAAACGAAGCGACTCGACGCTCGATTTCGCGCCCAGTTCGTGGTGTCGTGCGGAGGAGGCCAGCGCGAACGAAGCGGCGGGAGCCGCGCCGCCGGCGCAGGGGGGCCGCGGAGCGAAGCGGCTGCGGAGTGCGGGCGTGCGGTGGACCGCAGCGGCTTCGCGCAGCGGCGGGAGGTGGATGCGCCGGGCCGCGGAGCACGAGCGCGGCTGCGCGGGTGGTGGTGTGGTGGCGAGCAGCGGCGCTCGTGCGGAGCGGCAGCGCGCGAGCGAAGCGAGTGCGCACGGCGCGGCGAGGGTGGCGAACGAACAAGCGTCGCTGCATGTGGATGTCACGATAAGGCGCGCTGCGCGCGTCAGCGCGCGGTGCGCCGGCATGCCGCTGGTGGCTCTCGCGACGCAGTGTGCACGGCTCTCGCGCTGAACTTCGCCAAGGGATTAGGAAACGCCTGCGATGTTGGTGCGGCGGCGGCGTGAGCCGCCGCACCAACGAGTCAGGCCGCGGGCGTGGGTGGGAGCCGCGGCGCAGCGCGACGCGAAGCGGCACGCTGCGAGCTGCGCGCGGCGGCCGCGAGGGAGGGCGTGCGGGTGTGAGCGCCGCCTGCGCAGCGTCCGCGGCGAGGGGGAAACGTGCAGCCGCGCAGCGCATACCATCGACGCAGCACGCGAATCCGAACGGGTGGGCGGTGGAAACCTGGCGTCGCGATGAACGATGTCCGCCCAAGACTCGGCTTGGCTGCGCCGGCCGCTACGAGTGATTCGCAGCGATTTCTACCAAGCCACGACACGCGAGCGCGCGGAAGCGCGCGGGCCACGAAGGCGCGTGCCGGCGTCGGCCACAGCCGCGTCTTGGGCGGCCCCACGTGCGCAGCTCCTGCAATCGAAAAGGGTTGGGCGGGTGGAGGTGCCGCGCTCGCGATGCGCGTGCCACTCGCCGGGTGGGAAGCCGCGGCGTGCCGGTTGCCCGCGCGCACGATCGCATTCCTTTTCGCGCGCGATGCAACCGGCATGACGCGGCTGAGGGCGGGAGGGTATTCGTCGCGGAAACACACGGAGTGGGAAGAGATCGGGCAGGCCGCGAAGCAGATCGCCCCTGGTGTCGTAGGAGGGAGCTCGCGCGTTACGCGTGTCGTTTGTAGTCACGATCTGAAGCGCTCTTCGATGGGATGCTGCTTGCGAAGGAGCTAGGAAGCGCGGATCGTTGGCTGCGAAGGGATACGCCGTGCGAGCGCCCGAATTTGGCGCCGGAGATGCTAAATTTGCTCCTCCGTCGCATTCGCGCAGTTTTCGATCGATCTGACGATCCAGGACCGCGTACGTCTGCCGCAGAGCGGCACGCGCGAATGCGCGTCGAGATGCGTGGTCGTGGTTCTGTACGCGCGGTACCCCTGGACCGCGCGCGATTGCCGGGTGCGAGACTAGATCAGCGATGTCGCACGTTGTGCTGACGGTAGAAGAGTGCTTTCTTGCGAGCGTGGAGTTGCTGCCGGCGATCGTCGGACAGATTACGAGCGCGGATGGAGTGAATTTGCCCGCGGATCGCATTCGCGCGTTTTGCGGGCGAAATCGTCGATCGGCGAAGTGAGGCCGGCAGCGCGAGAGTGAATCAGACTCCAGCGCTCGCGGGAAGAGTGCTCGCGCTATGCGGCGCCGGAATCCATCCCTGCTCTTTGAGCCTGACCCAGGTGCGAGATGCTCGCGCTTGAGCTGATGCTTTCGCGGGCTCCAAGCCGAACGGCCTAGATCAGTCTCTCTTCAGGCGTAGAGGCATCGTCGGAGAGATTCTGACATCCGACTCAGCAATCGTAACTCTGCAACGGATCGCACGAAGAGTGAGCCATGCGCTTGAGTCTGTTGGGTCCCCGATCCACACTTCAGAAGTGTCGCGTTCTCGATGCTTGAAGTGAGTATGGTGACAGCGCATCCGGCGCAGGAAGGGCCATCTCGCGACAAATTCAGAGCGACCGCGAGCTATTCGCCGCGAGAGGCGCGCCGAGACGCGAAGCAACCCTGTCTGTCGACGGAACCGGGTTAGTGTCGAGCTGCGCGGCGTCGAGCGCCGTCAGTGGCAGTCACGAACACACGAACCGTGCCCCGCTCGCCGCCATATGTGGCGGATACGTCGGCCTCGCCAGAGCCGACGGCCTGAAGCATGCCGTCGGGATCCACGGAAACCACATTCGTGTTTGACGAGGCGTAGACCACACCGCTCCCGGAAGTTAGCGTTCGTGTACTTCCGTCATTGAAGAACCCGCGTGTAGCCAATGCCAGCGACCGTCCCCTCTGAAGATATATCTGAGCGGGTTCGACGAGGATCTGCTGGATGTCGGCCGTAGGTTTGACAACCAGGGACAAAGGCGCAGATGACGCGTATGCGTCACCCACAAATGCGAGGGCGATGATTCCAACGTCGCCGACTTCGCCCTGCGGGATGAGGATCATCGCCTCGAACGGACGATTGTTGGAAAACACGATGTCATTCGGCCCCACTATTGCGACCCTGTCGGCGCCCGGCGCGTCAACGGAAACCAATATACGCGCCCCGGCAGTTACACCAGCGCCGTTCGGAGGTGCAGTAATTGAAACAGGTAGTCCGGTGAGCACGCGGGGCAATGCAGGCACGACTGACGTCACCCGTACGCCGGATGTCGCCTTCGGGCTCTGAAACCGCGAAAACAGCGGCGATGTCACCGACGCGTCGAGTAGATCGGTCACCTCCTTTGCGAAGGTGTCATTGGCGATTACATTTACGTGCGCTGCAGAACAGTCGGCTACAACGTCTGTAGCCAATCCACCCAGTCCGCCGGCTTGGCTCGCCGCAGACACCACTTGATCGTGCTCGCTCCCTAATAGGTCATTCAGCTGGTTCGTTTCACATTCGCTAATCGTGCGATAGGGCCGAAAATCCCACTCACACATGGTATTCACAAGCTTGGTCACTTCAGTGACGCAAGCCGAGGCGTGAGACGCAACACCTACAAACGTATGGCTAGGAGCCGACTGTCCTATCATTGCCCGGGTCCTCTCAGGACTAGTTACTCGCAGGTCGTCTATGCAGCCATCGCCGATCGAATGATGACGAACCGCGAATGCGGCCTGCCACGGCGTCCCTTTCAGAGCGTACAAGTAATCGGCGAGTGGGCTCCCGAAATGCGGCGTATTCAAAGTGATTATTTTGTGAATGTTGTCATCTGAAATTGAGAGTGCGCGTGCTATTAGGCCACCCATGCTATGACCCACCGCGTCTACGCGCTCTACGGCCGCATTATCCTGCGTTCGCATTTGCAACAGCGCGCGTGATATATCGTTGTTGACGCTTGCCATTGCGGTGGTAAGACTGCTTGTACCATCCCAACGTGCACGTGTGATTTCGAATCGTGGATCTCCAACAAGCCGATAGTAATCGTCCCAAACTGCGCTCTTACTCCAAATACCATGGATGAGAACTAGCGGCGGGCGTACGATGTCGAACGCTACCGGCGTTGAGTCCACAGCCGACTGATCATCGCCTACAAAATGTGCACTAATCGATCGATTGGGCTGACCCGAGGCAAAGTCGTCTGGGGCTCGGTAAATCGCTGTCGCGGTATAACTGCCACCGGACGCCGCCGATGGGAGTGTGATCTGTGCACGCAGAGCGTCGCTACCTGTGGTAAAGCCACCGTCGAGCCTCGCGTCAAAGCTCGATCCTGCGAACTTGCTCAGCGTAAAAGTAACAAACCCCGCGCGAGACGTGGTGGCGACAATAGCCAGTTCGGCGCGGCCATCAGCTGCGACGGCCGTTCGGCGCTGCGTCCATAGCGGACTAGCCGTGTGGTCGTATATTGCGATGAAAGCGCCTGCCCCAGATGCAGTGGCCGTCACGCGCACGGGATTACTCACCACCGACGTGCCATGAGAGTCGACGAGCGTACATGTGACTTGAAAGGATCCAGCGTTAGGCCACTGAAAGGTGGCGCTAGGTCCGGACGCACCGGAAGACCATTTGTAAGTGTATGGTCCCAGCCCGCCCGATGGCGTTGCTTGGAATGCAGACTCAAAAGGTACGGTGCCGGTTGTGTGCGTACCGCTAATAAACACTTGAAGCGGCGGGTCAACACGAACCGTCACATCGGCTGTCGACGCGCCAAACGGATTGCTGGCTGTCAGGGTGTATGTAGTCGTTGCGAACGGGGTGACCGTAGTTGACGATTGGGCTGGCACCGCGCCAAGAGAACCGAGTGTGACACTGGTCGCACCAATGACACTCCATGAGATTACCGACGCTTTGCCCGAGGCCACTTGGCTTGGATCAGCCCTCAGGTAACTCACCGTCGGAGACAATACCGGAGCTAACGCGACGTCTTTCGTTGTCGTACCGGGACATGGCGATAACGAGAATGGAGTGGAGTACGATTTATATCCGACCGCGTCCACGATCATAGTAGCCGACGCACAGGCTAAATCCGTCAGCGTGTATGCGCCCGACAAGTTGCTGAGCGCGTTAATACCGTTGAAAGCAATGGAGGCTCCCGGGATCACCTTGTTCGTAGATGAATCCCGTACGGTGCCGATCAGGGTTCCCGACAGCGGAGCGAGGCACGCGCTTCCATTCCACGTCGTTCCTGAAGAGCAAATTGCGGAGGCCACGCTCGTTGCCAAAAGTTTGGTGTTGTTGTACAGATAGAACGTCCGACCCGCGTGAGGCACGAAGGGCGAAGTGGAGCCGGAGTTGCCACTTGCGACCACCGTGTTCGCGCTCGGGTAGTCGGACGTAACGGCCGAGGTTCCGGCTGGATTGGTAGTCGTCCACGTAAGGCTGACGTTACAACCGTTTCCTCCGGCCGCGATGCTGCAGGACGGACTCGCAGGTGTCAGTGTCCCCGACATAGCCGTGGAAGCCTGGCATGTGCTCCCGTTCCAAGTCGTCCCTGACACACAGCTCGACGACACCGTCTTATTCGCGAGTTCCTGCTGGTTGTTGTAGAGATAGAACACACGGCTGCTGTACGGGATCGTCACCGATAACGGTCCACCATTGTTGCCCGTCGCCACGGT
>Ga0075425_100002809_pt1 | contig 17498 bp, 20 predicted proteins | sample SoiMethybrSBSTD4_FD_75300 | JGI IMG/M metagenome (GOLD analysis project Ga0075425, IMG submission 75300) | Bulk soil microbial communities from a Populus tree surrounding site in Tennessee, USA - Soil MetaG P. TD hybrid SBSTD4 | ecosystem: Environmental > Terrestrial > Soil > Tree plantation... | reverse complement strand
CCCGCTTATGCTTCACCAGCTACGGGTGATTCTCGAAGGAAAGGGTTGATTTGAACAGTAAATTCAATCGAGCGGCAAGTGTAACGATTGCCAACTGTCTCACCTGAGGGGTGCACCCCAATAGGTAACACTTTTGGGCCAAACGGATTTTCGAGCGGTTCAAGCACTCGCGTCTCCAGATCGAAGTATCCAAGATCATAATCCATAAAGCTGACCAGCCAGATGTCGTCGTGGACTTCTTTGATGCCGACAGCTTGTCCGGCAAAGACCTGGCTGAAATTGATTTTCTTGTTACCCAGACAGATGCGGCCGCAACGAGTGACCACGATGGTTTTGTCGTGGAGGGGATAGTCGATGTCGGGCAATCCGGTGTAGGGACGCGAGGAAGGCTGGTAGACCTCGGCCGGGCATTTCATGTCCAGAGCTTCATGCGGACGCTGGCCATTAAAAACTTCCATGAAGTCATCGAAGCGGGCCTGCTGTTGGAGGAAATTCGGGGCCGTGGGTTTGGTGGCTTCTTTTTTCAGAGTGAGATGCATGCGTTCACGTCTTCCTCACTTTTCTCCGAAAGCCCGATATCTTGGGACATCATCGTTTCGGGGCAGACACTTTGCGCCGAGGAATGGCGTTCGGAAGTTTTTCCACGCAAGCATCGCGCACCGCCCATCCCTGTGATGTAGTACGGAGGAGTAAACGTGTACGTTCAGCGTCTTCTTCCGGATCTGCGCCAGACTCTCCAATTTCGTCAGCTATCGCATCATCCGAAAGTCCAAGTACGGAATCCGCCAACTGGTTCATTGCTGTTTCTAAATGATCATCATCCCTTTTGTTGTATGGCATTTCATCTTCCTCGGTTTCCGGCGTTATCTTCTGCTAGCAGTTTGGCTCTGATTCGTCTCACTGCGGTCGTGTATCTCTTCTCGTCCAACCTATATCTGGACATAATTTCACTCTTGCTCAAGCCGTCAGCCAAGCCTCGAAAAACATGTGAGGCGTCAGGACTGTCTTGCAGTAATGTAAGCATCCGATCTTCCTCGCTCTTTCTGATGAGACGGTCGTCAGCCGTCGCACTTCCTGAAGGCACATCATCAAATGGCGATTGTTCTCTTCCCTCAGGGTTATGGACTGAGAGTTCTGAAATCAGGTAAGTGTTCTTCTCTTTGAACTGGCGTTTCCAGACGTTTGCGATGCTCTGCATAGCGCCTGCGAGGTGCTGCACAAAGGTGACTTTTCTGTTCCAATGTCTTCCATTTTGCGTGTCCTCTGCTCCCATCAACGTCCGATATAAAGCCTCCCCAAGTAGGTCTTCCCAGTCCCTGCCGGAAGCGGCACGCCCGAGACCTCGAACCCGGAACTTGGCGAATCTCTGGAGTCGTAACAGGTCTGAGGAAGTTAAGGCTCTAATCGCCCGATCAATCTCGATCTTCTCCAGCAGGCTACGCAACTGGGAAACATTCGAATCGATGATCAGGGGAATGTGCATTGCCTCCGGGGGCCTTGGCACTTCTCCCGGACTCCGATAGGCAAATGCTGCGATGATGACCCCCTGCGAAGCGTCAAGATCGTGTATTGCCATCGCAAGTTCGACTCCTTTTGTCTGAGGTGCAAGGCAATCAATCCCAACTCCGCTGCGATGTGATATGAAATAGTCGATCAGAACAACATTGAAGGGGGCACAGTCACGGTACAACCGAAGTCCTTCTTCACTGTTCGACGCGGTCCGAACGGCGTATCCTTCATCGTTCAAGCACCTTTTTAAGAAAATCGACAACGATTCGTCGCTTTCCACGAGCAAGGCAGATTTGGTCGCGGTGTTAATGCTTATCGTCGGCGGTAAAGATGGTTCAGTGCGTTCATAGGGTTGAGATGACTGTGTGGAATCGATGAAGGAAAGCGAATACCGCATTTTTTGTGCTCCGTTTAAGACTTCTGGGAGACTATTGCACCGGACGTGGCTCAACTTGACAGTTCCGCGTTACATTGGGGTTACCGAGGTAACAAGGGGGATTGCCAGGGACTTCACAATAGGTCGAGGCAATCGCCGTCGCCTTCTTCGTTGGGGGAGGTGCAAATGCCTGCCTGGTATGTTCTTACAATGATGCCTCGCAACTCGCCTCGTGCAATTGCGCCTCTGCGCTCACGATGAGCCTTGTGACGCTTGAGGTCTATTTCCGCTTCGTAAATGTCCTTTCCAACCCCATAGCTGAACTCCGCTCCCGCGATGCTCAAAGTGCGTCCATCAGCCCTTCGCACGAGGGTCGTTCGAACACGCAGAATGGCTTTGGCGCATTCCAGCTTGATCTGTAGGACGTCGATCTGGTTGTCGCGACACAAGAACTCATCTCCTTTGTCGTGATACGCTTCAAGACCTGCCTTACACAAGGCATCGGCCATTGCTCTGAGGAGACCGTTCCCCGTCTCATACCCGTAATTGTTCAAGGCTTTGAGACCGTCTACGTCACACATGGCAACCGCATGCGCCACTTCTGCTTCATCAAACGCCCTGCGATTAGGCAGTCCTGTCACTTCAGAAGTGAGCAGTTCCCGCTGCATTTCTTCACGCGACATCAGGGCTACCCGTTGTCGCCTTTGGAGGGCGACTCGGCGCTCAGTGATCGAAGGAGTGACCAATCGTTTCACCATCAGAGACACCTGCCTTGGCGCATCACATTGCCATGTATCGTCCTCAAATTCTGGTACTCAGGAATCGGAGCACGAATGCGATCAGAGTTTCTCCCTCGTCTCGGAGGTCGTACTGTTCTAAGCAAGGTTCTGGATGAACCGATGAGGCAGCTTCGGTTTCTTGCTTTAACGCCGTCCATTCGGGTGACCGAAAACGCACAACCTTCATGCCATTCCGGACAACTCTCAAGGCTTCCGCATATGTCTCAAAGGGCATCCACGTTGTCCAAGTCCAGCCACCCTCTGTTCTTATTCGGATCATGATCGCGAATCCGGCATCTCTGCCCAGTGTTTCTACTAGCTGTCCCGCAGCTTCTAGGGTGGGATTACCTGTGGAGGAGCTGGTCACCGCGCTTTGAAATTCACTCTCTTCCGCCGCTGTCAATGAGCGCATCGTGCCATCTTGGACGGCAACTACGTAGCCGCCAGCACTGCGAATGCAAACGACTGCTTCGATAACGGTTCGGTGCAAGTGCCAACAAGTAGTGAAGCAGCCACACTCAGTCCAAGCTGCCGAATAGTAGATAGAACTCGCCACCAGTGCGCTCGCTCGCCATTGGCAACGACCTTTGGGCTTGAAACTCAGTTCACGAGTTTCAGTCGTCAACTATCTAATGCACAGGTTTTTGAGATTCCGAACAGAGGAACAACAATTCGGCATTGCTGTAGGTGGGCGGGAGAATGGCTCCCTAAAATCACAAGGAGACCGCTCGGAACGCATTCACCTACGAATGGACTGTTAATCCGACAAGACCTCCACACGTTGTTTGATCGCGGCTACATGACCGTCACGCCTGATCATCACGTCGCGGTGAGTTCACGGATTAAAGATGAGTTCGACAACGGTCGGGAGTATTACGAGCTGCACGGAAAAGCGATTCGAGTGCCACAGATGCCTGATCGACAGCCCTCTGCCGAGTTTCTCGAATGGCACAACGAAACAATCTACAGGCCATGAAACTTGGGTAAATTTATCCGACGTTTCAGTGAGCAGGTCGTCTGAATATCAGCTTCTTCAAATTGCGGAATTCCTAAGGCAGAGCCTCCATCGGGTCGACGGATGACCATCCGACTCTGTTCCACCTGAACGAGACCGGGAGAGCAGGAGACAATCGCCCGAATCCGTAACCTGAGAGCTGAAGGACTGGCGTATGAGGCCATTGCGGAGCGTCTGCACGCAGAGAGCATTCCTGCTAGGGGCTGGACGCTGGCATCCGACCAGCTTGAGTCGCGTGCTGAAGGCAAACTCCTGAAAGCGGACTCGTGAGAGCGTCTGACAGTAGTCAATCGGGGGATGCTCTGGAGTTTAGGCTTCATCCAAACGCGAAAATGCCCTGAAACAGAGGCTCCATCGGACAGACGGGTGAGAAAATCCGAAACTTTTCGGGTAATGGTGTTTGCAAATCGAATCGGGAGACAGCTTGACTCTCTTCTACGGTATGAATCAGAAGAACCTGAGCCAACGGCCAACCTCCCACGCGCCCATTGCCGCAAACACCGCAGCTACTATGTGAAGTAGCCAGTACCAGCGCGGTAGAGGTTCAGGCAGCACCTTGGCCTTGAAATCTGCCACTGCATGCTGGGCAGTGCGGAATGCTTTACAAAGGCACAAATCATCCGTGGAGTCCTTGCCCCCAATGAGTTGTTGATGGATTCTGAGGTTGAAGCCGAAGACGAGGTTCATGTATACCCGCTCTTCTGCCGTGAAGACATTTGGAACCTTGGCGAGTTTCTTGGTGACGTTGTCGTAGAGTTCCGGGTGGCTGTTCGCAAAAATCCGCAGCTCATTATTCAGATCGAAAACCCTGCGAATAGAGTAGTTCAGCCGAACAAGAGGACGCACAACTTCGGACAGATGGCGAAGTTGTGCCGACGCTGTAAAACTCTGCAACGACGGCGTGTCGAAAGTGAATATCTGACGACTCGGATAAAACCAATCAGGATGTTCTTTGGTGAGTTTCTCCTTGTCGTTTGATTGCAGGTAGCCCTGATCGTTTCACTCCCACTAGCCCAAAGGCTGACGAGGTCTAGCTCCGCCTCGATGCCAGCTAGAAGGTTCATAATGTCGGCGTGGGTTTGCCTCCGCGAAACTCTTGCAGCGGCGACGAAAGTGAACCATGCTCCTACAGCAGCCCAAATTGTCAAAACTGCTGACCAAAATGTTGTCGAAGTCAGAATGTCAGGAAGGTGCTTCATTTCTCTCTTATCACCACTGAAGCCGTTTCGCACAGGCTGTTTGCGCTGTCACGGATACACTCGGTCGTACTTCATCTCATACTCGTTGTCTGAGATTGGTTCGGAGTAGGTTAGCCAAATTTGGTCAACGCTGCGGGGAACCTCAATCCGAGAAATCATCTCTTCTACCTGCTCCGTCGAGAAATCCTCACCGTAAAACTGCACCAGAACCGTTTTGATGCAGGATTGGTATCCTACGAACTTCCGTGCTGCCTTTTCCAATTGGGTTGCCAGTTCGACCGCTCCTCCCTCTAGGCTGCGTTGTTGTTGACCGAAATCGAAATTCTGGCGATAGGTAACAACAATCGTGACTCCCCGCCTCGACTCGCACTCTTCATTTGGGCCAAAATCCCACCGGATCGGCTGCGTTCCAGATATGCGGCCCATCATGCCGCTATTTCTTGCTGAGAGAATCTCTTCGGCAACCTGCTTGGCGATGTAGGACATTTGGCTGGAATCCTTCGTGCTGATCTCGGTGGCGACTAGTTCGAGTGCGTAAGCCGCATCTTGGAAGAGAGGATTTAACATCTCGGAAAGTGCGGACATGAGAGCATGGTCTTTGTTAATTCCGAGAGGAATCGCAACGCTCGTGTTTTGTGCTTCGCTGAATGTTCCAGGCGCGGATTCGAGGTCCATGAGGGATCTAGAAGCATCTTGTTAGCAGAGTTGCTAGTCTACGCCAGCAGTGGAGCGGTTTACCGCGTTGATGTCTGCACCGAGATCGCGCCCATCTGAAGATCTATACACATAAGGACTAGCAGCAAAACAGGACTGTGACGGGTTGTCGGAGCCTTTACATAACCGGTAATCTCCACGACTTCCTTTGTGGTAGTCGACAAATCCAACAGACGAGGCGTCAGGAGACGAAAAGTTACCCGACAAGGTTGATTCTGTGGTCTCCATCAGAACGTTTCCCGTGAAGGATAAATTCTGGACACAATTCTCAAGCACAGACACCCCATTGTGGCCTTTGCATCCGAGTACGCCATTCTTCCCGTTGGATATCAGGTTGTCCTTGAAGGCCAAATTCACAATCGGAGCGTCCGGGCTGGTGTCCAGGAATAGAAATCCAAAACTGGAGTTCCCGGCCAATCCGGTATTGTGCTGAATGAGGATGTCTCGGGGAGGACTGAAACGAGTGCTGCCTGCGAGACGAAACAGAATCCCCCTTCCGGTGCCCGAATCAGCATAAACTTCATTGATGTCGTCAAATAGGTTGTCATGAATACTGTACCGTTTCGCTGGTTGGGCAATTCCGCCGGTGTCGGAACGAGCATCGAAGACGTAGATGCCGGCACCTGCATGGCGAATGATGTTGTAACGAAAGGTGATGTCATTGACTTCGCAAATGGGACAGGCGTTATTCTGGTTCTTGGGTCCCAGCCAGACGGCCCCACCATCGCCCCCTTGCAGTTTTCCCCAAGCATTCTCGAGGATATTGCCTTCAAACAGGACGCGGGAAGAGTTCTTGGACTCGAATGACACCTTGGTATTGAACTTGAAACCGAGGTAAGTAGGATCGGTCATATTCCAACTTAAGGGCTTGAACAGATAATTCTTCCGGATCTCGATGTCGTACGGAACCGTGGTTGAGGCCGCTCCCCCGAACCCGATACTCGACGCCCAACCCTCGACGAAGTTGTTCACGATCTTGAAAGGGCCGGTGCCGGTCCAACCATTGATTCCCTGACTATCGGCCCCGACTTGATGAATGTCGGTGATAGTGGAATCGATGACCGCCTCATAGCTTCCGTTCAGCAGGACGCCGCGCTGTGTATTGCCGGTGGCATTGCCGTGCACCCAGCAGCGGTCAACGATGATATGGTGCGGGATGTCAGTCGGGCCATTGGCCTGGAACGAGAGCAGACTATAGGCACTGGTTCCGACCGGATGAGTGAACTCGATGCCAATGAAGCGATAGTGATGCACCGCTCCGTGCGAGACGACTGGCGACCCTCGCCAGGCAATCTTGGCCATGACATTCTTGGGCGAGGGACAGGGATAGGCTGGACGTCCCGGCAGACTGCGCACCCCAGCATAGCAAGGTGTTAAGCGCGTGCCCTCCTTGGGCAGTTCCGAATCGGCAGCGCTGGTGCGAATGATTATCCAATGGTTGTCATTACAGGGCTTAACGGGAAGATTTAGGTTGCCCGTAATTGTCGCGCCCGCCTCGACTTGGATAACCTCTCCGCAGGTGGCATTCTTCACTGCCGCCTGAAGCGCCTTGAATGTGTTCACCGGCGGTTGTTTGGCACCAAGGGGTGAAGGCGTGTTCTTTAGATCGGTGTTGACGTAAACGCGTGGCAGTTCCGCGGGTCCGTCAAAGCGTGAACTGTCATCGGGGAACGCTACACTCGTCGAAGAAAAAAGGATGAGAACGGCGACGACGATGGGGGTGAGTCCACACTTATGCGCCATGTGTTCCTCAGTGTCTCCCTGTGGAGCCATCATCGAAAAGAGCAGGGCGGGAGCGACCCAAGGGATGGCTGTGACGTAGGTGAGCTTGAGTATGCAATGCGAGCCACAAGCATTACAAGCCACTGCGGCGCGACAAACACGGTGTGCGAGCCGTGCCAGAATTAAGGGGCCCTGCTCGGTTGAGTTTTAGAAGCTCAAGCATAGTACGCCAACCGGTAGGGCGCCATAGAGGGTCTACTGCATTTCTCGAGGGAGGAGACTGGACGACGTCGGTCTTGGAGCAATGCCGATCCGAGGCCAGAGTTCAGCAACTACTTGGTCAACTAGGCAGTGGCACCCTTCTCCGTCACCGTAACGAATACTCCGAAGACGTATTCATTGAGGAGGTCAACAAAGTAGTCCCCTTCACTTTGATTCTAGCAGCGGGCGCTTTGTGGTCGCGAGAGAAGTCCGCAACTCTCAGTGTGTTTCGGGGAACGAGCGTACCATTTGGGTATGAGCAGAATAGATTCAAATCCCGCTGATCGCATAGAAGCCACAAACGCTCTCGTTCGAGGAGTTCCCGAGGAAGAAGACGACGAAGAAGAAGAGGAACAAGGGGAGGACGAGGAAGAAGGCGAAATCGACGAGGACGAAGGAGAAGGTTATTCGGAGTGATCATCAAGTCTTTGGAGGTCGTTGTCTCACACGTCAACCTCTGCTCTACGACACTGTTGACTTCGAGAAAGAACACGTCACCGCAAGCCTGAGTTACGAAGCAGCTACTGAATCGAACTAGCCCGCCTGCGAGAAAACGGTGTTCGCGTTGGAACCAATCAATCGGATTGTGCCGACAACAGCGACGAGGATCACAGCCAGAATCACAGCGTATTCAGCAATGCTTTGACCGTCATCACTCGTCCAGAGTCGAGCGAGGATGGAACTCATGACCATACTCCTTTGGGTCGGGGCATCAGGAGGGAACTGCTGGCTACCCCGGCGAGACGCTTGATTGTCCTTCCCACTCCATGGCTTGTCAAGCAGGCCGGGGTGAGGTAGTTGCCCTGCTTTGGAATCGTCTACGGCTGTCACAAGTGTTTTGAGTTGAGATTTGGGCAAAGACGCGCCCCTCGTTCGGGAGTAATCTTCCAGTGTCATGTTTTCAGGACAGTAGGTCGGTCACGGACTGAGGGGGAACGATGACTGACGGTGAGACACTTCCAAAGACCCGAGTGTCTGGTGAATCCAGAAGAAGCACCCGCGTTCCGCTAAAACTCGTGATCGAGGCTCAGGGCGTTACGGAGCATGGGATTTGTGAAGGCGAGACAATCGTCGTCAACCTTCATGGGGCATTGATCTCAACTTCGGTGGCACTGTGCGTTGGGATGAAGATAGAGATTCATGTCATTCTGACGGACAAACGCGCTACTGCCGAGGTTGTCTACGTCGATCCTGAGCAACCCCGGCAGTGCGGAATTGCGCTTGCGAAACCAGAGAACATTTGGGGCGTTTCGCTGCCACCGGATGACTGGTACGAAGATTCAGATCGTGAACCCTGAAATCTGAGCGTCGGTCGCCAATCTGTCCGCGAAGTTGGTTTCGGACTCCGACGCTTTGATCGAGGGAATCCCGCCCTTGGGTACAGGTCAGAGCCGATAGTTGGCGTCATTCTTGGTGATCGAGAGGTTTTCCATCGGGGCCGACCTGCACTTCCGACGTTTTTCCGTCAGTGACGACCTGTGCTTCGAATCCCACAAGTTTGTCCTTCTTTGTTAAGGATTCAACTTTGACGAGTTTGCCCTTCCCAGCCTTGGCTTGCAATCCATCTCTTACCGCAGCGGAGAGCGAATTTAGAGCGATCTGTTCTTCGACCTCCAAGACGACGCCATCGAGGTCCATCAAGATGTCCTTGCTGTGGTCGTTGACCACCAACTCAGCTTCGTAGAAGGTTTGCCCGTTCTCTTTTTCCTCTGAAAAGCCGCGAATCGTTGCACCCTGACTCTGCGCTGCAACGGCTTTCTCAACTGCTGGCGGCAAGTCTGAACGCCCGATCTTCTTTTCCTGTGTCAAAGCGGGAAGGGTGAGAAACAAGCTGGCAACCAGTGCAAGTCCAACCTCTCGTGAAATGCTCATCGGTGTTTCCTCTGTGAGAACGATACACCGTTCAATGTGAAGTGAACCTGAAGGCTGTTCTTTGCGAACTTCGTGTAGCGAAAGAGTATGGGGCGTTTTGTTTTTGCGACGATTACCCGTTGCGCCCGCTCCAGCAAAAGCGGTCAGTTCTGACCATACGGCAATAGAAATACCGTGTAAGGTGATGACGTATGCAGATGGACAGAGATTAGGCCGCGAACCTGCGGCCTTTCTTCTTATCGTCAACCGCGTGTTCTCGTGACAAAGGCGGACGCAATGGCACATGAAGAGTTCACTCGAATGGTTAATCTAGCTGGGCAGGGAGAGAGTGACCCGTCGAAAAAGTCTAGGGATCAAGATCAGGGCAAGGGTGCCGTGGAGCAGGATCAGGACAATCAAGGGGGCAATACCAGCATGAACGGTCAATTGGGACACCGCGACGAGAATGCTGAGTTGAAAAATGCTGATTCTGATTTGTCCGGGTGAGCCTACTCTTCTTTCAATGGCGTGGGAAACCTAAAGGACTATGAAGCCTTCTTGACGAGATGCAGCCGGGAGCGGTGCCTCTCCTTCATCTCTTCTACTGATTGAACCTTGCGCCCAAGGGCAGCGAGTTGGGCAAGTTCCTGCTGAATTGCTTGTAGCCGTTCATGCCTCTGGCCGTGAGCGACGTGAGCCTCCGCGTCATTCCTGCCTTGAAGGCGATATTGGCGATTCAAATCTTGAATCTCAGCAATCTCCACCCGGAGTCGCCCGATCTTCTCCCGTAAAACTTCGATGTGATCCATACGACTAGGATAGCTCATTCAGACAGTCTGAGTGTGGGGTCGCCAACCAGTCTGCGAAGTTGGGGTTCATCCGGCGTCAGATCGTGGGAAATCAGAGCAAAGTGGTGCAGTTTGAAATCCAAGGGCTATGAATCAAGCCCAGCCTGTGGGAGACTGTTGGCATGGCAGAGAATCGGACTAAAGCCGATAAAGAACAGCGGCAGGCCGACCAGTTGGACAAGAAATCGGACCGTCGTCCCGAACAGGTAGTACGCAAAGAAAAAGTACCCAAGGACTCCAGCCGAGCCGCTTAATCCGACGTCGAGTCCAGCCCAAGAAACTTGGGACAAACTTGGGACAAGAATCCACAGAAATAAGGGTCTTTTTGCGTAGCTGCGGCGAGTAAGGACAGCAGAATCAACGGGATTTAGCACTGACCTGTCAGGCTCATAACCCAAAGGTTGGTGGTTCAAATCCACCCCCCGCAACCAACTAATCTAGGGTCCGCGGTATTCTTCGGAACGCATTCTCTTCATTAATCTCGCGAGTCGCAGCGTATGGCGATGTAGCCGTGGCCGTTGGAGTTGGCATCCGAGTAGGTGCCGGCGACCGTCCCGCGGCTGTTGACGACCGCAGTATCGGTCCAGACGGAATCGGGGGGATCGATTGTGACTTCGGTCCCGTTTTTCGGCCGGAGAAATCCGTGCAGGGCCAACCCGTCGAAGTAAATCCGCTGATGTCGCCGCGCTGGTTGATGGCGCGCAGGCCCGTCATGTTGTTTTGGAAGTCGAAAGTGGTGGACCCGTCGGCTTCCGTCCACGTGAACCCGTGGACAAACTCGTCCGCGCCGCTGTAGTCGCCAACCACCACGGATGCGCACGATGCCGATGCCGAGGCGCAGCCACCAGACCGCCAGCTTGCTGAGGTGGAATAAGGCGTGTGCAGAAGCGAAAGGCACGCCGTTGTCGCTGCGGATGTTGGCAGGCAGACCACGCTCTTGAAAAAGCCGCTCAAATACAGGGAAAGCGTAATCCTCTCGGGTGGAAGAAAGCGCCTCACAGATAAGCAGAAAACGGCTGGCGTGGTCGGTGACGGTGAGCGGATAACAGTACTGACGATTGCCAAGCAAGAACTCACCTTTGTAATCGGTGCACCACAACTGGTTGGGTTGCTGTCCCAGAGATAAAGGGGGGTTCCTTGCACTCGCCGACGCACACGACCGCGGCGCTCGACCAGGCCGTGACGATCGAGCACCGCGTGGATGGTGCTTTTGGCGGGGATGGGGATGCCGGAGAATCTACGAATCAGGCGCTCGCGGATTTTGCGCGCACCCCAACTGGAGTGCTCCCGCTTCACGTTCAGAATGTAGTTCTCTACCTGAAAAGGAAGCTGATTGGCGTAGCGGTAGGAACGACGACTGCGGTCGGTCAGCCCCTGAACGCCACAGTCAGGCGGGCTGCGCAAGCGTCCGCCAAAAACCTGCTCGGAGCGATGTCAGCAAGTTTCTTGTTTGAGTGAATTTTGATCCGCCAGAAACATCTGTTTTTGGCGTGTTTTCGTTCGGGAGACCGGCCTTCTCAGGACTCCGAATTACACACACAACCCAGTCCGGGAGGGTTGTTGGTGCCATGGCGATTTCTCGCCAACTAAGAGAAAGTTTCCAACTTGCCAGCCAGTTCTCCAAAAAGCCGTTCGTCAGCGACGAGGGGAAAAGCCTGCACTATAATGGCGCCCGCGAATGGCGCGCGCGGATGGCACTCGCCTCTGGCACGAAACTCGGACCCTATGAGATCCTCTCCTCCCTCGGGGCGGGCGGGATGGGCGAGGTGTATCGTGCCCGGGATACGCGACTTGGGCGCGATGTTGCCATCAAGATTCTACCTACCCACCTTTCGTCCGACCCTGATGTGAAAGCGCGGTTTGAACGCGAGGCGCGCGCAATCTCTGCATTGCAACACCCTCATATTTGCACGCTCCACGATGTCGGGCACCAGGGTGGCATCGACTATCTGGTGATGGAGCATTTGGAAGGCGAGACGCTGCAGTGCCGGTTGCTACGAGGGGCCTTGCCAGTGAAACAAGCAGTGCAATATGGGATCGAAATCGCGGAGGCGCTTGATCGCGCGCACCAGGCAGGGCTCGCCCATCGGGACCTGAAGCCGGGCAACATCATGCTCACGAAATCGGGATCGAAGCTGCTGGATTTTGGCCTGGCCAAGCCGGTGGCGGCAATGATGACGGCGAGCGGCTCAGGATCACTGACGCCTTCGACGCCGACGATGACCATTGCTTCGATGACATCGCAACCCGGTCCGTTGACACAGCAAGGAACCGTGGTGGGGACGCTCCAGTACGTAGCACCGGAGGTTCTGCAGGGCAATGACGCGGACGCGCGCAGCGACCTGTTTGCGCTAGGAGCGGTGTTGTACGAAATGCTGATCGGCAAGCATGCCTTTGCAGGTAAGAGCCAGTTGGGCACTATCACGGCGATATTAGAGAAGGAGCCGGAGCGGATGGCAGCGGTGCCGGCGCCTCTGGAGCACGTGGTCCACACCTGTCTGGCTAAGGACCCGGGTGATCGGTGGCAGAGCGCGCACGAGGTGGCACGGGAACTGCGCTGGGTGGAGCAGAGCGAGGTGCAGCGGATCCTCGGCGGAACCGCCACGAGGAACGGGAGATTGGGTTCGTGGGGTGTGTGGATCGCGGTTGCACTGGCGGCAACGGCGTTGACGCTTACCGGGACGTATTACGCGACGCGGTCGGTTCCCGGCCCGCGCTGGACGGTTTCGGTGGTCCCGCCCGCCGGCCTCATTCCCGCAACGATAGGACGAAATGGCCCACCACAAATCTCTCCCGACGGCAGCCGGATCGCTTTCATTGGCTGCCCCACGGCTCAGTCGGCGGAATCCCTTGTGGGCAGTACTGCTTGCTCAGTGTGGCTGCAGTCTCTGCACTCACGCGAGGCGCACGAACTTCCGGGGACCAATGGCAGCAATGCTCCATTTTGGTCACCGGATGGACGATGGATCGGGTTCTTCGCCGATGGGAAGTTAAAGGTGGTGTCGGCCAATGCTGGCCCGGTGCGGGTTGTCTGCGACGCCCAAGATGGCCGCGGCGGAAGCTGGGGAAGCTCCGGCATAATCATCTTTTCAGCCAGCCGGGGCGGTCCGGTGTTCCGCGTGCCCACCGAAGGCGGTTCGCCAGTCCCCGTCACCAGCACCACTGCTGAGTCGAACATTGCCTTAGTGGGTAGCCATCGCTGGCCCCACTTCCTGCCTGACGGTCAGCATTTCACTTACAACAATGAACCGAACGGTGCATGTAACGATCGCACCGAGATGCACTTTGCATCGGTGGACAGTAAGGAGGATCACGCACTCCTGCGCATCTGCAGCAACGCGACCTATGCCAATGGACACCTGATCTATTGGCGCGACGGCAACCTGATGGCACAGCCATTCGATCCGAGTCGCGGAACGCTGAGCGGGACCCCGATCCCCATTGCTGACCATGTCGCATTCGACGCCTTGTTCGGTTTCGGCGCTTTCTCCGCTTCCGACCATGGTGAACTGCTCTACCGGACAGGGGAGTGGGCGATGAAGGCCGGGCTGGTATGGTACGACCGTACAGGCAAGCAGTTGGGCACCCTGGGGGAAAATGATCGCTACTCAGACGTCTCGATCTCTCCCGATGGTTCGCGTGTCGCTGCCGACACTATCAGCGCCAGCAGCGCCAACCTCTTGATCCTTGACGCGCGGGGAACCAGGACCCTCCTGTCAGCTGCCGGCTCGTTTTTGTCTCCGGCATGGTCCTCTGATGGATGCAAGATTTATTTCGCGTCCAATGTTGGTGGCCCGTTCGACATTCATGTGAAGGAAGTTGACGGCTCCGGCGGTGCGCAGCCTCTTGCCGTTGAGAAGGGCCAGAATGTTGCGATGTTCCCCACAACCTCTCGGGACGGAAAATATTTGGCCTATACTTCAGAGGACCCGGCCACAAAGAAATTCCACATCCACACCGTTGCGCTGACGGGTGATCGCACCCCACAACTCTTTCAGTCCTCGTCTGGAAACGCGATCATGCCTTCCTTCTCACCGAACGGGAAATGGCTCGCCTATGAGTCAGATCAGAGCGGCCGGGCAGAGGTTTACATCTCTCCTTTTCCTTCCGGCGGCGCGCAATACCAAATCTCTACGAACGGCGGCGAACGGCCGGTCTGGAGGCGTGACGGCAAAGAGATCTACTACCGCTCAAACCTGCGGATGATGGCAGTCAAAGTGAACGAGAAGGGCGTTGCCATCGAACTCGGCAAGCCGGAAGCGCTTTTCGAGGTGGCCGTGCGCAACCTCGCGGGTCGCTGGTACGATGTTTCGCCGGACGGGCGTTTTCTCATGAATACTTCTCCGTCTGGCGCACAAGCACAGAACTTTGAACTGGTGGTTAATTGGCCGGCAGGACTCAACAAGTAGTATCGCAAAAGAGGTGCGACTGGACGGCTGCATCGTGGATCTTTGGGGCTCCTAGTAGCCGCTCTGCTTTTGCGAAAGTGCTCAGAAAATTAGGCCGTTTACACTCCTAACCAAACGGTTATGAGCGTAATCGCGATGTTGCAACAACTGACTCGCCTCATCGTTCTGCATTTGCGGGGTCGCGCACGACTAGCGTCCTGCGGGGAAGGTCGGCGGCACTTTAATCAGATCGTGGCGTACTAGGATTGTTTGTGGGCGAAATAATATCGTTTCTCTTTGCCCCAGCCGAGGACTCTTGCCTGATAGAGCAATCTGCGCTCCTGCGCTTCTTCTTGGTGCACTTTCTCCCACTCCGGGACATCATGCTTTCTGGTCCTATCGGTCCGGCTGCGTCGCACCATTCGATCTTGCAGGACTCTCGCCTCATGCTTAAACAGCCGCTCGTACAATGCACGCTCTGCGCGGATGTCAAAGCGCACCTCAGGCTGATGAATTGCTGATTCCCAGGGGAACCATGGGGATCTTCTATCCATGAAAGTTCTCTGAGCGATTCGCAATTCGATATTCCATCAGGATGATCGTAAGCAAGATGCGGCTGCTGACATCGACGTCCATGAGTGCTGTCAGAATATCAATAGTGCGGACTTGGCTGGAGGTGCAATTTTGGCTAACTTCTGACGAACTGGATTGGACACCACGTGGAGCAGAACGGCTTATAATCCAGCCATGCGCTTCCGATTAGCGCAGATCATTTTGTTCGCTACCGCCTGCCTGTTGCTGGGCAAGCCTCTGGTTTCCGCACAATCCGGTGATCCCAGCGCTTCGTGCCCCAATTCTGCCACCTCCGATGACGAGCAACCATCTGGAGCGGAAATCTCAATCTCAGAAGTCACTTTTTCGGGGTCTTTGGTGATGCCAATTTCAGAGCAGGAGCAGATCGCTGATTCAGTTAAGCAAAGGACGCACGGAACCGCTCTTGAAGACGTCACCGAGGAGGGACTTGAGAGGGTGAGAGCGGGATGGCAAGACCGTGGCTACTTCAAGGTGCAGGTTACTGCTGAGACAAAAACATTGACCAGCAGTCCCGTCAGTCAGCGGATTGCGATGAGTGTCCACGTGGACGAAGGCCAACGTTACAACTTGAAGCGTATTAGGTTCAAGAATAACAAGGCGATCAGTAGGGATATTCTGCGGGGTCTCTTCCCAATTGCCGATGGTGAACTCTTCAGCCGCGAGAAGGTAGCGAGTGGTTTAGAGAATCTGCGCAAAGCCTATGGCGAACTCGGCTACATCAACTTCACGTCTGTTCCCGACACCCAATTTGACGATGAAAATCGACTGATCTCACTTGTCATAGATGTAGATGAGGGTAAGCAGTTCTACGTCCGCAGCGTCAATGTGCGGGGTTTAGACGAGACTTCGCGGCAGGAAGTATTGAAGGATTTTCCTGTTGGTCAAATCTACAACCAAAGAATTTTCTCTCTGTGGCTCGAAAAGCACTATGACACACTTAGATTTTCGGTCGATGATCCGTTGCATACTTTGAGGCGGCTGGATGAGAAAGCAGGAACGGTGGACATTACGCTAGATGCCCGTCCTTGCCCAGAACCGTAGTTGTTGATAAATCGCCTTACGCGTGCGCCATGAAAGGCGCTGGTTCACTGCGGGTGAAAGTCCCGCCCGGGAACTGTTCGCTCCACCCGGTAGCAATCGGAGCGGCGGTGAAGGAAACGAAGCCGTCGGAGCCTCCGGTGTAGAGGGTCGCTTAGGCGACTCGGCGAGCATGCAGGCCGTAACGTGTCATCTGGGACCTAAGAGGCCCGCGAAAACTCATGAAAATCACTACGAGCATTGGGCAGAATAATGGCCGGTGGGAGTGGTAAGGTCGATCACTCACTGGATAAGCCGAAGCTGTTAACGTGTCTGACCCGGAGCGTGCGTGGTGGAGCGAATAAATGGGCGTTGCACTCCCCCTGGTGGGGAGCCGCGATAGCCCGCGACCGTGGTTCAGGTAAGTTGCGGCCCACTCTCTGCTCCCGCCAGGAGGAACGTAGGTATCGCATAGCGGGAATCGATGTACATAAAAAGAAGCGGGCGGTAGTAGTAAGCGATGTTGAAGTGCATGGCGAGTACCAGTTTGAGCGGTGTTGGTTTGGGGCCAACCCGGAGCAGCTTCGCTTCTTATCGCAATGGCTGGCGGAGCACCAAGTCGAGGAAGTGGTAATGGAATCTACGGCACTCTACTGAAGCCGGTATGGGGAGCGCTGGAGCGATATTGGCAGCCGATTTGCCAGAAACGAGAAGGCGCGGGTGCAACCTCGGGAATCTTGCATCTGGCGCAGGCACAATCGAATCGTGGCCCACGCGGTCGGAAGAAAGACTTTCGCGACGCAGAGCGCCTGGTGAAGCGTCTGGTAGCCGATGAGCTGAAGTTAAGTTTTGTGCCGGATTGGGAACAGCGCCTGTGGCGCACCCTCACCCGCCGTAGATACCAGCTCACGCGCGCTCGCGTCCAGTTACAGAATCAGTTGGAGGCTTTGCTGGAAGAGGCCCACCTCAAGTTATCCAGCCTAGTCTCAGATCTGTTGGGTGTTAGCGCACGGCGCATGTTGCAAGCGATCGCCGACGGGGAAACCAATCCGGAGGCTCTGGCCGGCTTAGCCGATCGCCGCTTACGGGCCACCCCGGAGCAGTTAAGCGACGCGCTGGGCGCGTGCACCGAGCTGCACGCAGTCTATCGCCGGCTGATCAAGATGATGCTGGGGGAGTTGAAAGTAATCGAGGAACACACGGCAGAGCTGAATCAGGAGCTCGC
>Ga0075425_100002808_pt1 | contig 17506 bp, 17 predicted proteins | sample SoiMethybrSBSTD4_FD_75300 | JGI IMG/M metagenome (GOLD analysis project Ga0075425, IMG submission 75300) | Bulk soil microbial communities from a Populus tree surrounding site in Tennessee, USA - Soil MetaG P. TD hybrid SBSTD4 | ecosystem: Environmental > Terrestrial > Soil > Tree plantation... | reverse complement strand
TTCTTCGTCGCGTTCGGCGACGCAGAAGACGCCGTCCGCGCCGCCGAGGCCGCCCAGCATGCGCTCGCAGCGCATCCGTGGCCGGAGGAAACCGATCTCCGCGTCCGGATGGGTCGGCGGCGAAGCGAGTTCACCCCAACAAAAAGGCGGCGAGGTGATCGGCATGGCGTGGTCGCGCAAGGGCCTGCTCGCCGTCAGCGGGGACCGCGGCTACGGGCCGCGCCGGTGGCGAGCATCGACTTCGATCCTTCGGGTGACACATTTGTGACGACAGGTGGCTCTGACGGCGTGATGAAGCTCTGGACGACGAAGACCCAACAGCAGTTCGGCGCCACGTTCCCAGGGAGTCCTGGCACCTGGGGGAACGCCGCCTACACACCGGACGGCTCGCGTATCGTCGTCGTCTACGCGGACGGGAACGGCTCGGTATGGCCGGCGACGGTCGGAGCGTGGGAAGATCATGCCTGCCGCGTGGCCGGACGCAACTTCACGCGCGAGGAGTGGTCGCGCTTCGTCACTGGTCGAGGCTATTCGGGGGTCTGCCCCAGCTATCCGGCCGGTTAGAACGGAGCTACCCGCTCGACGCGGGACCACGCACGTACCTCTGACCATCCGACGACGCTGCTCCCGCTCGCGGCCGCCTCGTCGACAATCTGCGCGGTCAGCGCGTCGGGATCGAGCTCACCCGGGGCGACGAGCCCGAGCTCCTCCAGGGACGGCAGCACCGTGCGGACGAGACCCGCCAGCCGGTATGCGGCCTCGTGGCTGTTCGCGCCTGCTCCGATGACGGCCTCCAGTCGGATCGTTGGCGCTGCGAGGCCGGCTGCGGCGAAGATCGAGGGCAGCCTTGCGCCGACCTGGGTGTCCGCGCCGGTCGCCGCGATCGACTGGATGACGAGATCGCAGCACCGGTCCCAGGTCGCGACCGGCGGCACCGAGCGGTAACCGGCCCAGTCGATTTCGTGGAACGCGACGATCCCTCCGGGCCGAACGCACGGGAGCAGGCGGGTCAGAGTCTCCACAGGGTCGCGCTGGAACTCCAGGACGTAGCGGCCGATCAAGGCGTCGAATGACGAGTCGAACGCCGGCTGCGCGAGGTCCAGTTGCTCGAACGACACGTTGTGAACGGAGCGAGCCTCGGCCCGTTCCCGGGCCACGGCGAGCGCGTCCGGAGCTCGGTCGACGCCGACCACCATCCCGTCGCCGCCGACCAGCTCAGCTGCCAGGAAGGCGACGTCTCCTCGCCCGGTCCCGACGTCGAGGACTCGCATCCCCGATGAGACGCCGGCATCGACCAGGAGCTCGCGCGTGATCGGCTCGATCACGACCGCCTGATCTGCGAGCCGCTGCAGCTCGCGCTCCGAGTGCCCGAACACGTACTTCGTAGGCGCCTCCCCTCCCTCCGATCGGTCGGCGCAGGCTACCCTCATTGTCGTGGGAACGCGGCCGCTCGCGATCGCTCTCGTCCTAGCCTCGATGTTGACGCTCTTGACGGTTGCGCTCGTCGCGCGCATTGCCGTCGTTACGGGTTACAACAGCCACGTCTTCCTGGTCTGGAACCTGATGCTCGCCTGGGTTCCGCTCGCCTTCGCGCTCGCGCTGGAGTGGCGGCGACGCCGCGGCCGGGCCGGGGTGGCCTCGCTGATCCTCGGTGCGGGCTGGCTGCTCTTCCTTCCGAACGCGCCCTATCTCGTGACTGACATCGTCCACCTCGGGCACAAGAACCCGGTGCTCGGCATCAGGCTCGACCTCACCACGCTGCTCATGGCGGCCGCCGCGGGCGTGCTGATCGGCTTCCTGTCGCTGGCGCTTGTCCAACGCACGATCAGCGAGCGCCTCGGGCCGCGGCTCGCCTGGGCCCTCGTCGTTGTTGCGCAGGTGCTGACGAGCTTCGGGATCTACCTCGGCCGGATCCTCAGGCTCAACAGCTGGGACGCACTGACGCGGCCGCGCCTCCTGGCGCACGAGACCGTTTCCCGCCTGGCCGATCCGCTCGCGCACCCGCACATGCTCACCGGCATGGCTGCGGTAACGGTCGGACTGCTGATCGCGTACGTCGTGTTCTACCGGGCCGCGATGGCACTCGAGCGCCGCCCGGCCGCCTAGCGCGGATTCAACAGAACCGCGCGGAAGACGATCACGCGGCTGAACGTCAGCCCGTCGATCTGGTAGCCGTAGCATCCGGCCGCGCGGAGGCGGGTCGTCGAGGCGAGAAAACCCCAGCCACGTGCCGAGGTCGCCGATCCCCACCGGGCAATTCTGAGCTCGGTCGGGGGAACCATGGCAAGCCCAAAACGGAGGTGGTGTGTGCCGTCGAGTTGCCGCCCGCGGATCAGCACCGGCCCGCGGTAGCGAGGCGATCGCATCCACGGGACCTTATGACCAGCCCACTGGCTGCCCGCCAACTCGCTTCCGGGTGGTGGCGGATAGGCGAAAGGCACAACCGCCTCCGGGCCCGACGGGCCGGCGAAGAACCCGGGATACACCGGGCCGGGGCCGAACGCGGCCGTCCCGCTGAATGCCGACGGGAGCGGGCCGGCCTTCGCCGTCGTCGGGCACGCCGTTCCCGCCGGAATGTGAGGGATGTGCAGCGGGCGGTGCAGCTTCTTCCAGACGCCTGCGCCGGCCGAGCCGGCCGGTAGGGCGACGACCGCAAGTGCGGCGACGGTGAGAACGAGCCGGCGCACGACCCGAGCGTAGCGCTGCCGGTCTCCTCCGTCCAACGGCCGACCGCAGATCGGGCCGGCGGCCGATGCGGGAGTGCTCGTCGCAACCTATCCTCGACAATGTGACCGATCCCGAATTCGAGACGCTGAGCGAGGCCGTGCTCGCGATCTCGGCCGAGCGGTCGGTCGACGCGATGCTGCAGCGGCTCGTCGAGACGGCGCGTTCACTCGGGCACGCGCGCTACGCAGCCCTAGGGATCCCCGACGGCGAGGGCGGCTTCGCGGAGTTCATCACTGCGGGCATGAGCCAGAAGATGATCGAGGCGATCGGCCCGCTGCCGCGCCAGCACGGCCTGCTCGACGCGATGCTGCATACGCCCGTCTCGGAGCGCCTCCCCGACATCCAGGCAGATCCACGCTTCGGCGGCTGGCCGAGCAAGCACCCGAACATGAAGTCGTTTCTCGGCGTTCCGATCGTCGCCAAGGGCGAGGTGATCGCCGCCTTCTACCTCGCAAACAGAAAGGGAGCCAGCGAGTTCACCGCCGAGGATCAGGCGCTGATCGAGACCCTCGCAGCCCATGCCGCGATCGCGATCGAGAACGCGCGGCTGTACGAGCGCAGCCGCGAGCTCAGCATCGTGGAGGAGCGAAACCGGCTTGCCCGCGAGCTGCACGACTCCGTCACCCAGACGCTGTTCAGCCTCTCGCTGACGGCCGAGTCCGCCGCCACACTCGCGGACTCGAACCCGGCGCTCGCAAAGGAGCAGATTCTGTCCGTCCGCCACCTGGCCACCGAGGCGCTGCAGGAGATGCGGTCGCTGATCTTCGAGCTGCGGCCCGCCGAGCTCGAGGCGGAGGGGCTCGTCGGCACGTTGCGGAAGCGGGTCGACGTGCTCCGTCGCGTCTTTCGCAGGGAGATCGAGCTCGACGTCCGGGCCGAGCGCCGGCTCGACGCGGAGACCGAGAAGCAGCTCTTCCGCATCGTCCAGGAGGCGCTCCACAACGCCCTGAGGCACTCGCAGGCCGACCAGCTCGCCGTCGAGATCTCCATGCCCGACGGCAAGGTTCTCGCCGTCGTCCGTGACAACGGGATCGGCTTCGACCCGGAAGCAGCACGCCTGCGCTCTCGACGGCTGGGCCTGACGTCGATGCAGGAGCGGGCCGAGGAGCTCGGCGCCCGCCTGGACATCCGTTCGTCCCCCGGCGACGGAACCGAGGTCCATGTGGAGCTACCGGTTGGTTGATCCGGTCCGGATCGTGGTCGCCGATGACCACGCGGTCGTCCGGCAGGGGCTACGGCTCTTCCTCGATCTGCAGCCGGACCTCACCGTTGTCGGGGAGGCATCCGACGGCGCCGAGGCACTCGAGCAGGTCAAGGCGTTGCGTCCGGATCTCGTCCTCATGGACCTGTCGATGCCGGGGACGGACGGCGTGCAGGCGACGCGAGCACTCCGAGCCGAGCTGCCGGAGACGAAGGTGCTCGTGCTGACCAGCTTCGCCGGCGACGAGCAGGTGGTCGCGGCACTCCAGGCCGGAGCGGCCGGCTACCTCCTCAAGGACTCCCGCCCGGAGGTGGTTGCGGACGCGGTTCGCAGCGTCAGCCGTGGAGACCCGTTCCTCGACGACGAGGCGCTGCGTTCACTCGTGCGGGGCCTTGCGGAATCGAGTCGCCCGCCCGAGGGGACAGTCACGATCCTGTTCACGGACGTGGAGCGCTCGACCGAGCTCGTCGAACGGCTCGGCGACGAGCGGGAGCGTGCCGTGATGCGCGAGCACGACGCGATCATTCGCGAAGCCGTGAAGCGGCACCGTGGCACCGAGGTCAAGCACCTCGGCGACGGTCTCATGGCCGCGTTCTCGAGCGCGCGCCGCGCCGTCCGCGCCGCACTCGCCATCCAGGAGGCGTTCGCGGAGCGAAACCGGGCTCACCCGGGGACGACGATCTTCGTTCGCATCGGCCTCAATACCGGCGACGTGATCGCCGAGGACGGAGACTACTTCGGCTCGGTGGTCGTGGTCGCTCGCCGCATCGCCGAGGCGGCCCGGGGCGGGGAGATCCTCGTGTCCGAGATCACGCGTGAGCTCATCGGACGGAGCGCCGTCGCGCTCGTCGACCGCGGTGAGTTCCGCCTTAAGGGCCTCAACGACCCCTATCGGCTCTATGAATGCTTGAACCGATCACAGTCCTGATCGCGGACGACCATCCCGTGGTTCGGCAGGGGCTGCGGACGTTCCTCGATCTCCAGGAGGATCTCGAGGTCGTGGGGGAGGCGGAGGACGGCGAGGCCGCCGTCGCCGCCGTGCGCGAGCTCGTGCCGGACGTGGTCGTCATGGACGTCGTCATGCCGAAGCTGGACGGCATCGAGGCCGTACGGCGCATCCGCGACGAGAGCCCCGCGACGCGGGTCCTGATCCTCACGAGCTTCCTCGACGACGAGAAGGTCGTGCCGGCCGTGAAGGCGGGCGCCGCCGGCTACCTGCTCAAGGACATCGAGCCCGCCGAGCTCGCGAACGCGATCCGGACCGTGAACGGCGGGGAGGCGCTCCTTCATCCGACGGTCGCCGCGAAGGTGATGCAAGAGGTCGCCGAGCGGGACCGGTCGCCCGCGGCCGAGCTGACAGAGCGCGAGCTCGACGTTCTCAGGCTGCTGGCCCGCGGCCTTGCGAACAAGGCGATCGCTCTCGAGCTCCACGTGTCGGAGAAGACCGTGAAGACGCACGTGAGCAACATCCTGGCCAAGCTCCACCTCGCCGACCGCACGCAGGCCGCGCTCTTCGCCGTGCGCGAGCGGATCGTCGAGTAGGGAAGGCGTACGACGAATTGCCGGGAGGCACTGGGACCAACGACCGATGCGCCGCCGGCGGGCGGCTTCTATGGTCCCGAGCGTGACGGCGGGCGGCGTAGCGGAGCGGGAGAGCCTCGTCCACGCGGCGAGCCTCGAGAAGCTGCGGGAGTCCGGACGTCTCGTGACGGCGGTCGCCGGTCACACGGTCGCGCTCTTCCTGGACGGCGACGACGTTCGCGCCGTCGACAACCGGTGCCCGCACATGGGCTTCCCGCTCCACCGCGGGACATGCGGTGACGGCATCCTCACCTGCCACTGGCACCACGCCCGCTTCGATCTCGAGACCGGTGGGACGTTCGACCCCTGGGCCGACGACCTCCGCACGTTCCCGGTCGAGGTCGCAGACGGCGAGATCTTCATCGATCCGCGGCCGCGGCACGACGTCGAGGCGCATCAGCGCCGGCGGCTGCGCGACGGGCTCGAGCGCGACCTACCGCTTGTGCTGGCGAAAGGCGTCCTCGTCGTCGACACCCGAGAGGCGCTCCGGATCGGGATCGAGTTCGGGACGACCTTCCGCCGCGACGGCTGGGGACGGGGCCTGACCATCCTCGCCTGCATGGCGAACCTGCTCCCCATGCTCGAGGCCGAGGACGTTCCGCGCGCCACATACCACGCGCTCGCCGCGGTCGCCGAGGAGTCGGCGGCCGAGCCGGCCCGCTTCGCGCTCCGACCGCTGCCGGAGTCGCAGGCTCCCGCCGAGACGCTAGCCCGGTGGTTCCGGCGCTTCGTCGAGGTTCGCGACGCTGACGGCGCCGAGCGCTGCATCGTGTCGGCGGTGCGTGCGAGCGCGTCAAAGGAGGAGCTCGCCCGGATGCTCTTCGCCGCAGCGACCGACCACCGCTACCTGGAGGGCGGCCACGTCCTCGACTTCACGAACAAGGCGCTCGAGGCGCTCGACGCCGCCGGTTGGGATCTCGCGGAGACCGCGCTCGGCAGCCTCGCACGCGGGCTGTCCGAAGCCGAGCGAATGGAGGAGTCCAACGCCTGGCGGCACCCGGTCGACCTGATCGAGATCCTGGAAGGCGCGTTTGCTGAGCTCTCCGCTGCACTCGCCGGTCCTCGTCAGCCGTGGGACGGTCGGAGCCGGCTCGTCGACCTCGTCCTCGGCGACGACCCGGCGGCGATCGCGTCCGCCCTGGTCGAGGCGCTCCGCAACGGCGCCTCGGAGGTCGACGTGGCGTCGGCGGTGACGCTCGCGGCCGCGCTTCGCATCGCGCGCTTTCCGACCAGCAACGAGTTCGGCGACTGGGACACCGCGCTGCACACGTTCACGTTTGCCAACGCCGTCGAGCAGGGGCTCAGGCGAGCGCCGTCCCCCGAGCTCGTCCGCGGCGTCTTCGACGCGGCGATGAGCGTCTACCTCGACCGCTTCCTGAATGTTCCCGCGACACGATTGCCCGCCGGCGAAGCCGGCGCGGTGCTGGACGACTTCGCCCCGCTCCTCGACCGCCAGCAGCAGGTCGACGAGGCGGGCGCGCTCGTCGCGTCCTACGTGCGGGACGGCGGTCACTACGCGCCGCTGCAGGCCACGCTCGCCCACTTGCTCCTCCGCGAGGACAGGAACTTCCACACGATCCAGTCGATCGAGGCGGCGTTCCGCCAGGTCGAGCGCCTCGGCGACGGCGACGACGCGACGCTGATGCTGATCGCGGCGGCTCGCTACCTCGCCGCCCACGCTCCGACGGCGCGCGCGGAGAATCAGACGTTCGAGATCGCGCGGCGCCTCCACCGCGGCGAGCGAATCTACGAGGAGTAGTAACGCCGGCCCCCCGCGTGGGAGACTGCGCGGGTGGAGCAGCCGGAACGCGTCGCGCGGCTCCTCGTGTCGTGTCCCGACCGGCACGGGATCGTGGCGGCGGTCTCGGGGTTCCTGGCGGAGAGCGGCGCGAACATCGTCGCCGCCGACCAGCACGCCACCGAGCGGGAGGGCGGGCGGTTCTTCATGCGCATGGAGTTCGTGCTCGAGGGACTTCGAGAGCGCCACGGACTACTCGAGCGTGACTTCGCGCGGGCGGTCGCGGAGCCGTTTCAGATGGATTGGAGAATCACGCCGGCCACGGAACACAAGCGCCTGGCTCTCCTGGCCTCGCGCGACGACCACTGCCTGCTCGACCTGCTCTGGCGCTGGCGCCGAGGCGAGCTCGCAGCCGACATCGTCGCGGTCGTGTCCAATCACCCCGACCACGAATCCGACGTGGCCGCGTTCGGCGTCCCGTACCACTGTGTCCCCGTCCCCGCCGGCGGCAAGGCGCCGGCGGAGGCGCGGATGCTCGAGCTCCTCGTCGGAACCGACGTCGTCGTGCTCGCCCGCTACATGCAGATCCTCTCCCGCGACTTCCTGGAACGAGTCGGCGTGCCGGTCATCAACATCCACCATTCGTTTCTGCCGGCGTTCGTCGGTGCCGACCCGTACCGCAAGGCTCACGAGGCTGGAGTCAAGATCATCGGTGCGACCGCGCACTATGTGGTCGAAGAGCTCGACGCCGGCCCGATCATCGAACAAGACGTCGCGCGGATCTCACACCGCGAGACCGTCGAGGACCTGGTGCGTATCGGCCGGGACATCGAGCGGGTGGTGCTTGCGCGGGCCGTCGGACGTCACCTGGACGACCGCGTTCTCGTTCACGAGAACCGGACCGTCGTCTTCTGAGATCCAGCCCTCTCCCGTGGGATCGTTACGCTGCCCGGCATGCAAGACCGGCGCCTCGAACGCTATGCAGAGCTCGCCGTCCGCGTGGGCGCGAACCTGCAGCCGGGTCAACTGCTCGACGTCACCGGGCTCGTGGAGCACGCTCCCCTCGCGCGTGAGCTCGTCCGGGCGGGGTACCGGAACGGCGCACGCTTCGTCGACGTCCATTACATCGACCAGCGCGTCCGGCACGCCATGATCGCGCACGGACGCGACGAGATCCTGACGTGGTCGCCGCCGTGGACGCTCCGTCGTCTTAGCGACCGCGGCGAGGAGCAGGCGGCGCATGTTGCCATCGACGGGGACCCGGATCCCCACCTCTTCGACGATCTCGACGGCGAGCGCGTTGGACGGGCGCGGCCCGTGGAGGTCGCGCGGCTGGCCCTGAAGCTCATGAACGAGGCACGAACGAACGCCGCGATCGTCGCGTATCCGAACGAGGGGTGGGCGAAGCGGGTCTTCGGCGAGCCCGACGTCGAACGGCTCTGGGACGCGGTCTCGTACGCGGTCCGGCTCGACGAGCCTGATCCGGTCGCGGCCTGGGAGGAGCACGTTGAGCGGCTCGAGGCACGCGCCGCCGTCCTGACGGAGCGAGGCTTCGACTCGCTCCGTTTCCGCGGTCCGGGAACCGACCTCACCGTCGGTCTCCTGCCAGGGGGTCTCTGGCTCGCGGCGAGGGACGAGTCGGCCTCCGGGATCGCCCATGTCGCGAACATCCCGACCGAAGAGGTCTACACATCGCCCGACTACCTCCGGACCGAAGGCACGGTCCGCTCGACGCGTCCGCTCGACCTCCTGGGCACCGTGGTCGAGGGCCTCGCCATGCGGTTCGAGAACGGTCGTGTCGTCGATGTGACCGCGGACAAGGGTGCGGACGTCGTTCGCGGCGAGCTGCAGACCGACGAGTTCGCGTCGTACCTCGGCGAGGTCTCGCTCGTCGACGGCAGCTCCCGTGTCGGCCAGCTCGGGATCACGTTCTTCGACACGCTGTTCGACGAGAACGCCACCTGCCACATCGCGTACGGGGTGTCGTTCGACGCCGTGCTGGGCGAGCAGGGCGTGTCGGATGACGAAGCGCGCGAGCGTGGGCTGAATCGCTCGGTCGTGCACACCGATTTCATGATCGGCGGGCCCGAGGTCGACGTTGACGGCGTGACGCGTGACGGCAGCGAGGTGCCGATCCTGCGCAACGACGAGTGGGTGCTGCCGTAACTCCTAGGTCGCTACGCGGGTATCGCGCGCCGCGCCATCAGCAGCTCTACGATCTGGATCGCGTTCAGCGCGGCCCCCTTGCGGAGGTTGTCGCAGGCGAGGAACAGGAGCAGGCGGCCGGCGTCCTCGCGGATTCGGCCGACGAAGATCCCGTCGTTCCCCGACGCCTTCCTCGGGGTCGGAAACTCCTCGAGCTGGATTCCGGGTGTGTCAGCCAGCACCCGCCGTGCGACGTCGGCGGACAGCGGCCGCTCCAGCTCGATCCAGACAGCCTCCGCGTGTCCGATGAGGACGGGGACACGGACGCACGTCGCGCTGATCGGCAGCTCGTGAAGCTCGAGAATCTTCCGCGTCTCCTCCCGGAGCTTCGTTTCCTCCTCCAACTCCACGCCGTCGAAGGTCCAGTCCATGGCGAGGTCGTGCTCTTCCGGGCGGAGATTGCGCATCCACTCCATCCGCCGCATTCCGGCCCCGGACGCCGACTGGTAGGTCGCCACCTGGACGCCGGCCAGCCCCGCCGCCTCGTGGAGCGGCTTCAGCACGGAGGAGAGGGGGATTGCGCAGCAGTTGGGGTTCGCGACGATGCCTTCGTGCTGCTCGGCTCGGTCGCCGTTGACTTCGGGGACGACGAGTGGGATCCCGGGCTCGAGCCGGAACGCGGACGACTTGTCGATGCAAACGACGCCGGCGTCCCGAACGGCCGGGACGAGCTCCTGGCTGACCCGGCTTCCAACCGAGAAGAGGGCGAAGTCGAGATCTCCTGCCGCGAGCGTCTCGGGCGTCGCATGCTCGACGACGCGCGTGTCGCCGCCGAAGGAGACGATCTGCCCGATCGATCGATACGAAGCGAACGCCCGCACGTTGCGGTACCCGCGCGCGGCAAGCAGGGCGAGCGTCATCGCGCCGACGACTCCGGTTGCGCCGACGACGGCGATTCGCGGGTCGACCGGCCTCGTCATCGGCTTTCCGATCGCTCCGCCGCCGGCGCGGCGAGATCGAAGGCGTCGTGGAGCGCTCGCACCGCCCGTTCGACGTCGGTGCTCGGCACGAAGCAGGCGATCTTGATCGGCGACGTGGTCACGAACGCCGGCTCGATGCCGTGCTCGCCGAGAACGCTGAAGGTGCGGGCGGCCACGCCGGGGTGGGTCTTCATTCCCGCTCCGATCAGGCTCACCTTCCCGAGATCGCGCTGCTCGGACCACGCCGCGCCGAGGTGGTCGAGCGCCCTTGCCGCCTCCTCGCGATCGTCCACCGGCGCCGAGAACACGATGTCGCTGCCGATTTGCACGATCGTGTCGACATTCACGTCAGCCGCGGCAAGCGCGGAGAAGAGCGCCGGCGCGCTCGCGCCGTCAACCCGGTACACGGCCTCCTCGGGCTCGTACGTGACGCCGGAGATCATCGCCTTCTCGAGCATCTGGTCGTCCTCCTCGCGGACCCACGTTCCCCCGGCTTCCGAGAAAGTCGAGCGTACGTGCAGCTTGACATTGTGGTTCCTGGCGAACTCGACGGAGCGCAGCTGCAGGACGCGCGCGCCGGACGCCGACATCTCGAGCATCTCCTCGTACGTCACGAAGTGCAGCTTCTGGGCCGCTGGGACGATGCGCGGGTCGGCCGTGTACACACCCTCGACGTCCGTGTAGATCTCGCACGCATCGGCCCCGAGCGCCGCGGCGAGCGCCACGGCCGTCAGGTCGCTCGCTCCGCGGCCGAGCGTCGTCACCTCGAACGAGGTCGAGACGCCCTGGAAGCCGGCGACGAGCACGATCTTGTCCGCATCGAGTGCTTCGTGGACACGCCTCGCGCGGATCTCGACGATCTTCGCCTTGCCGTGCACCGTGTCCGTGACGATGCCGGCCTGCGAGCCGGTCAGCGAGATCGCCTCGTGGCCGAGGTCGTGGATCACCATGGCCGCGAGCGCGCAGGAGACGCGCTCGCCGACCGAGATGAGCATGTCGAGCTCGCGCGGATCCGGGCGCGCGGAGACGTCGCGGGCCAGCCTCATCAGGTCGTTGGTGGTGTCGCCCATCGCGGACAGGACGCCGACGACACGGTTGCCGGCCTGATGTGCCGCGGCGAGCCGGCGGGCGACCGCCTTGAGTCGCTCCGGCCCGTCGACGGAGGTGCCGCCGAACTTCATCACCACGAGTCCGCCCGCAGCGGGAGCCGGAGCCGGGCTCGGCGAGACGGCCGGAACCTGCTCGAACTCGGTCGTCGCCATGCGCCGAAGTGTAGGGGTGAGGGCGGGCGCGGAACGCACCCGCCCTCAGAGAGGACTCAGCCGATCTTGACGAGATCGAGCGGCCCGCCGATCTCGACGAATGAGCATGCCTCCGCGCCTGCGAAAAGCTCGAGGTGGAACTGACCGGGGCCCTGAAACGTGCTCCAGTCCTGATCCTCGTTGTTGTTGTCCCCGGCCGAGCTGAAGTCGCGGATGAACTGCGACACCGTATTGTCGCCGCCGTTTTTGACGAAGCCCCAGGCCCGGCCGCGGTAGGAGTCGTCGGGATCGCCGAGTGACTCGACCTTCCGGATGTGCCAGAAGAAGCCGAGGTGGAGCGGCGAAGTCGGGTGCGGCACCGGCAGATACGTCCCGGCCGGCAAGGTCACTTCCGCCGAGACGGCCGTGTGTTCGGCCCCTCCTTGCCCGCTGAACGGGTTGCAGTCGTCGGTGTCGTGACTGCCTTCCGAGCTCACTTCGCCTGCGTCCAGCGTCGCCACGACGCCGGTCTGCGTGCAGTTGACGTCGCCGCTTTCCATGATTTTCGCGATCGCACCGCTCGAGCAGGCCGACGCGACGCGCCGCTGGATCTTCGTGGTGTCGACAGACACCTTGGTGTCGAGGCCGCTGCCTTCGGACTGGAGCCCGAAGCCGAGCGGCAGCCCGGCTGCGACCGCCGACGGGTCGAGGCCCACGGACACGTTTCCCTCGGTTCCGCCGCCGGTCAACGGCGATTCCGCCGTCACGCCGGTGATGTCGCCGCCTCCCAGGCGGATCTGGGGCTGGTTCTGGCCGCACGGCTTGAGCGGTGCATCGCCGGCGGCAAGGTTGGAGACCGTCCCGGCACTCGTGTTCAGGCACCCCGTGTACGTCGGCACGGTGCCCGACGGGTCCGCGAAGGCATAGAGCGCCGAAGCAAGCGCGACGCCGACCGCCGCCGCGAGGACGACGAGCCTGAGCGGAAATCGTTTCATGGTGTCCCTCCTCCGATCGTTGAGGGGAGGGTGCTGCGATGGTCTTAAAGTCACCTTAAGGCCGCGTGTGCGCTACGGGTCCCGCGTGCCGCTCCCGGATTTCCGGCTAGGAAGCGCCCCGGTGACTCCGTCGCGATCGAGGCGAGGGAGGCGGCGGGCGAGTTCTGCCCGCGAGCGCACGCCGAGCTTGGAGTAGATCCGAGAAAGATGACCCTCGACGGTTCGTTCAGTGATGTAGAGCTCAGCCCCCACCTCACGGTTCGTCCGGCCGTCTGCCACGAGCGCGGCGACGCGAGCCTCGCTCGGCGTGAGCTCGCCGGACGACGGAGCGCGACCGCTGATGCGTTGAAGCTCCGCCGTCGCCTTACCCAGCCAGAGCGGCGCACCGAGTTCGCCGAAGATCGCTGCCGCCGCCTCGAGCGACTCACGAGCAGGCCGGCGCTGCTTTGCTCGGCGCTGCATTTGCCCCAGAACGAGAAGCGTGCGCGCTCGCTCGAACGGCTGCTGCATCCGCCCATGGGCTGCAAGCGCTCGCTGCAGGACCGCCAGGGATCGGGTCAGCTCACCTTCCGCTGCCAGGAGGAGGCCTCGGCTGCGCAGCGAGGTGGCGAGTGCCCAGGGGCTGTCCAGACGCTCGGCCCTCTCCCCGAGGTCGTCCACGAGCGAGCGAGCCGTCGCGAGGTCGCCGATCGCGATCATCGCCTCGATCGCGTCCGGGAGGAGCGGATAGATATTCGGTTCGCCGTAGCCCATCCCGGCAAGCCGCTCGTGCAAGCCCTGCAGCTGGGCTGCCGCCGCCGTTGGGTTGCCGAGCGACAGCTCGAGGAAGCCCAGGACTGACCGGTTCGCGATCCAGTAGATCGCATCCCTGGCCGCGTGGGACAGCGCGACCCCTTCTTCCGCCGCCGCGCGCGCCTCGTCGACGCGCCCCAAGTAGGCGTCCGCGAGGCCTTTTGGGTAGAGCGCCGCGCTTCGATCCTGGCCGCCGCTCTGCTCCTGGATGTCGCACCCCTCGCCCGCGAGCTCCGATGCATGCGGATAGCGACCAGCGCGCACCTCGACGAGCGCCAGGAGGTAGAGCGCCCTGGCCCGGTTGTACTCGTGGCCGCGAGCGGTCATCGTTCGATACCAGGCGGCTATCCGCTCTCGCGCGGCGTCGAGCCGGTCCCCGTACAGGAGCCGGCGTGCCCGAACGGCGCTGGGGCTCACCCCTGGCTCTGTGTCCAGCGTCGCCTCGAGCCGCTCGGCGCGCTCGAGCACGCCGGGAGAAGGCCGGCCGATGAAGGTCTCGTACAGGGCAATGGAGGCGAGGCAGGAGACAAGGAGGGCCCGATCGCCAGCTCGTTCGGCGAGCGCGCACGCCGTCCGAGTGCGCGCGAGCCCGAGGCTCAGGTCGCCGCGGACGACGGCAATGCCGCCGTGAAAGTGATGAATGTCGGCGAGCAGTCGATCGTCTCCGCCGGCCTCGGACAGCGCCTGTCCGCAGAGGCTGTCCGCGGCTTCGAGGTCGTCGGAGCTGGTCTGGGCGAGGAGAAGCACGGCCTGGGCGCGTTCCCGTCCTGGCGGCATCTCCGTGCGCAGGCGCCTCAGAATCGACCGGACGCCCGCGAAGTCCGCAGCAGCCCGAAGATATCCGGCCTCCTCCGTTCGCCGCCGCCACGTTTCCGCGGTCTCGCCTCTCGGCGTCAACTGCACGGCCAGTTCGAGCAGTTCCGCCGCGGCACTGGACGCCCCGCGACCTGCCGCATGCCGTGCCGCCTGGTCGAGTGCGGTCGCGATGGCCGAGTCTGGCCCTTTGGCGCCGAGCGCGAGATGCCTCGCTCGCTCCTCGGGATCATCGACGAGCCCGGCGAGGCGCCGGTGGAGCTTCCTGCGCTCGTCGGACGTCATCTGGCCGTAAACCGCGGACGCTAGAAGCGGATGGGAGAAACGGATCCGGTCGCCTTCCAGCTCGACGAACTCGGCGGCGACGGCCCGGTCGAGGCCCTTCGACACCGAGACCCGGCCATCGACGAGCGCGTCGACCAACCCCGTCGTTGGCTCCGAGGGCACGGTGGCTGCCTGCAGAACGCGCATGGCTCCCGGTGGCAGAGCGCCGAAGCGCTGCCGCACCAGCGCGTTCATGCTTTTCGGTACTGGGAGCGGTTGCGCAGAGGCGAGCGGCTCTCCGCGGCGCTGGATTGCGCGCACCGTCTCGAGGGCGAAGAACGGATTTCCTGCGGCGATGGAGTGAACTCGCAGAAGCGTCGGCCGTGGCAGCGCCACGCCGGTCCGCACGCGCACGAGCCGGTGCAGCGCGCCCACACTGAGTGGGCCGATGTGCAGGTGAGCGACACGTTCGGCCGGGAATGCTCGGCCGAGGTCGAACGGGAGCAGCTCGTCGCCGTCCGCTCGACGCGCGAGGAGGATCCCGACCCGCTCGGAATCGAGTCGCCGCAGCGCGAACTCGAGGAGGGCCGCGCTCGGCGTGTCGAGCCACTGCAAATCGTCGACTGCGACCAGGAGGGGGCGCTGCTGCTGGAGGTGCCTGAGCGACGTGAGCAAGCCCGACGCGACGGCCCGCTGATCCACGTCGGCGTCGCCGGCGGGGGAGAGCAGGAGCGCCACACCGAGCGCCGCCCGCTGGGGCTCCGGGAGCGCAGGAAGCGTCTGCTCGTGAACCGGCTCGAGGAGGTCGGCGAGCGCGGCGTAGGAGAGTCTCGCCTCCGCCCCCGAAGGCCGACACTGCAGCACCTCGTAGCCACGCTGCCGAGCTTTCGCGATACCGGCTCGCCACAGCGTGGTCTTGCCGATCCCTGCCTGCCCGTCGAGCAACACGACGCGCACTCCAGTGGCAATCTCCGAAAGGAAATCGTCGATCGCCGCGAGCTCCTCGTCCCGAGCAACGATCTCGTCTTGCACAGACGCCGCCGGCCGACCTTCTGCCTCGGGTCCGGGCACCTTCCCCCCTCCTCCGCACCTCCTGTCTTAGCGCATCGTGCGTCGGATGTCGAGTGGCCGGGCTCGTCTGACTAGGCAAGGTCGACCAGGTGCCCAAAGATGGAGATCTGCGAGAACACAGGACCGGCCACGCCGTTCCCGCCCGTTCGACCCAGCAGAACAAAGACGTGGTTCCCAGGGGCGACATAGATCCCTACCGGCTCGCTGACCGAGAAGAGAGCAACCTCGCCGCCGGCGTTCAGATAGGAAACCGCTCGCAGCGTCGCGTCCTGGGTCGCGTCGACGTCGCTCGCAGTCGGCCCGTCCAACAGATCCAGGTCGACGCCCTCTCCAACGGGAGTGTTCCCCGACGCCGATACGTACTCGATGACGAGGCGCTTACCGGCCGGTGCGGTGAAGTCAGCCTTCCCGCCTACAGCGCCACCGTTGACGTCGATCTGCAGAACCTGGTGAAAGGGCTGCCGCGCGGGATTGTCGGCGGACCTGACCGTCGCAGTCCCCTGCTCGTGCACCCTGATATTCCCGGACGCATCGTTGTTCTGTTCGAGCACGGGCATCGGTGGCGGGCCGGAGCCGGCGACCCCGGCCGAGATCAGCAACGACACCGATGCCGCCGCGATGACGCCGAGCATGGCGGCGATGACGTGTGTGGCGCGCATGTGCGCCTCCTCTCTCCTGCTGTTTCCAGGAACATTCTCGCCTCGTCTTAAAGTGGTCTTAAGGCGCCGGCACGGCCTTCCGTGGGTCTCCTCGGTACGACTCCGATCTCGTGCATCCGCTCGGCGTATCGGCGGTGGGCGCGGTGTGCGTGTCCGTGGTGCCCGGCGGCCTCGTGTGACGCGATAAGAGCGAGATGGGCGGCCTCGTCGTAGGGGTCGCGTTCGAGCACGCGTACGCGCAGGCGGATCGCCTCCTCGTGATCGCCGTTCGCATCCGCGAGCAGGGCGAGCGCGCCCGCGACCGCAACGTAATTCGCATGCGCCTCCTCGCGCAATGAGAAGGCCCAGTCCTCGTACAGATCTTCCTCGAGGAAGTCGCCTGTGTAGGCGGCTTCGGCCGCCAGGAGCTGGCCGGCTGCGGCGGCGTGCTGACCCGCCCGAAGCAAACACAGCCCCGCGCGCGCCGCGCCGAGAAAGCGCTCGACGTCGATGTCGAGCTTGTCGCACTCGAGCCGGATCGCGTACCGGTTGGCGCAAATGAAGTAGTCGGATGCAAGCCGGTGGTCCGGGTCGAGGACCGCGCGCGCCGTGCTGAGCGCAACCGAGAGTCGGTTGCTGGTGCGGCGGGGATCCTGTTCGGGCCAGAGCGCCTCGATCAGCGCCTCCCGCGTCGCGGGACGGCCACGGCAGCAGAGAAGCAGCTTGAGCACGTCGCGGGCCTTCTTCGACTGCCAGGCAGCGGCGGGCACGACTTCTCCCTCGCGCTCGACGACGAACGCACCGAGTGAACGGATCGCCACCTGCGGCAGCGCGACAAGTTCCGGTTCGGCGATGCGCTGACGAACTTCAACCGCGGCCACTTCGGCAACCTTGACCTAGCTCGAATCCGGGTCGACTCCGTCGGCCGTGTCGGCCTCGACGATGCGCTCGAAGGTGATCGCCGCACGGCGTGCGGCCTCGCCGACCACCTCCGCGGACGATCCCTCGTAGAGGAGGAAACACAGCTCGTCGCCGGGTAGGAACAGTGAGCGCAAATAGGTCACGTGCATTCCGTCGAGCGCCATCTCGCTGGCAGCTGTGCGGGCCCGGGCGACCGCGCTGGTCAGCGCCTCCGGGCTCGAGCTCGGCACGTACAGCTCTACGAGGTACTTGCCCACCGACTCGTCTCTCCCTTCTTCCCCTGACGATCACGGTAGGGCGCGGCCGTCGAGGGTGAAAGGTGGAAACCCCCTGTCTTTGACCGCTCTACTACGCGTGCTGCGTCGACTGCGCTGCCAACCGACGAGCGAGCTCCGTGCG
>Ga0075425_100002807_pt1 | contig 17507 bp, 15 predicted proteins | sample SoiMethybrSBSTD4_FD_75300 | JGI IMG/M metagenome (GOLD analysis project Ga0075425, IMG submission 75300) | Bulk soil microbial communities from a Populus tree surrounding site in Tennessee, USA - Soil MetaG P. TD hybrid SBSTD4 | ecosystem: Environmental > Terrestrial > Soil > Tree plantation... | reverse complement strand
CGATCGCCCTCGCGATGGCCGTCGGGCTTGAACGTCGGCAGGACCTCCTCGAGCGAGGGCTCCACCTGAAACCGCTTGCCCCGCCGCTTGTTGAGCGCGGCATTGGTCGTGATCCGATAGATCCAGCTCGCCAGCGCCGAACGTCCCTCGAACGACCCGCCCTTGCGGGCCAAGGTCAGCAGCACGTCCTGCAGCACTTCCTCGGCGTCGCCCTGATTGCGGGTGACGCCGAACGCCAGACGGTAGATTCGTCCGCCGTAACGGTCCGCGAGGGTCTCGAGGGCCCCGGGCTCCCCGGCGCGAAGCGCAGCGAGGAGGTCGCGATCCGGAGTGGACTCGTCGGGGGTCATCGCGCGGACTTCAGCTGCTCGGCGACGAAGGACGTGCAATTCACGAGCGCGACCTGGCGGCCGCGCAGGCCCCAGAGGAGCTCGAGGCCGGCACGATCGACGAACGTGACCTCGTGCAGATCGCCGCTCAACCGAACCCCGGCGGCGAGGATGCGATCACACGATCGGCGGAGCTCACCTACCCAGGGCCCGGCGACCCGCCCGGCCAGCTGAAGCATCGCGGTCCCGTCCTGCAGATCGACTAGCTGTATCCGGAGCACGGCCCGAGCATGAGCAAGGACCGTGCTAGACGGTGTCCCACACGAGATCGCACAGAAAGGCCGCGATATTTCGGGGCTTGATCAGCAGCTTATCGAGACGGAGGCCGGCGCGCCACGAATTTTCGTAGTGCCGCCACGAACGGCAGGGGACCAGCCTACGAACCTCGAGGGTTCGAGCGCTTGATCCCGAGCTTCTCCATCCGGCTCCGGAGGGTATTGGGATGGATGTCGAGGATCTTCGCGGCACCCCGGTGGCCCTCGATGACTCCGTCGGCGCGCTCCAAGGCCGCGACGATCTGGGCGCGCTCCGCCTTCGCGAGGGCCGCCGTCAGGCCCGCCGGCGCGGGCTCGGGCGTCAGGGGCTCGGCGGCGTCCGCCCGTGACGGCGAGAGGAGGAGATCGCGGTCGAGCTCCAGCACCGGGCCGCGGGAGAGCACGACCGCCCGCTCGATGACGTTCTGGAGCTCCCTGATGTTCCCGGGCCACGGATACCGCATGAGCCGATCCATCGCCGCGGCCGAGATCGTCTCGGCCGGCCGGCCGAACTTCTTCGCGAAGCGGCCGAGGAAGAACATCGCGAGCTGTGGGATGTCATCGGTTCGCTCGCGCAACGGCGGGACGCGTAGCTCGACGACATTCAGCCGATAGAATAGATCCGCGCGGAACCGTCCGGCGCGCACGGCCTCGCCGAGGTCACGGTTGGTCGCGGCGATCATGCGCACGTCGACCTTCACCGTCTGATTGCTCCCGACCGGCTCGAACTCCTGCTCCTGCAGCACGCGGAGCAGCTTCACTTGAGTCTCGAGCGTCAACTCGCCGACCTCATCGAGGAAGAGCGTGCCCTGGTCGGCAAGCGCGAACCGCCCGACGTGACGCTCGATAGCGCCCGTGAACGCGCCCTTCACGTGGCCGAACAGCTCGCTCTCGACCAGTCCCGCCGAGATCGCGCTCGAGTTCACCTTCACGAGCGGCCGGGCACGGCGCGGGCTCCGCGCGTGGATCGCGCGGGCCACCAGCTCCTTGCCCGTCCCGGTCTCGCCGTAGACCAGCACCGTGGCGTCGGTCGGCGCGACGCGCTCGATCTGGCGGAGCACGTCCAGCAACGCGGTGCTCGAGCCGACCATCTCGGCATAGTTGTGCTCGATGTGGATCTCGTCCTGGAGATAGACGTTCTCGTCCTGGAGCCGGCTCTTGAGCACCTCGACTTCGACGAGCGCGGCGCGGAGCCGCTCATCGGCGCGAAGCCGGGCCAGCTCGGCGCCGGCCCGTGCCGCGAACGTTCTCAGGACCGGGAGCGCACGTGACGTGTCCGGCATCGGCTTGTCGTCGAGAATCACGAGATGGCCGACCAGCGGGCCCGAGGGATCGAGGACCGGAACGCCCAGGTAACTCTCGGCGCCGAGCGTGACCAGACCCTTGTCGTCGGGGAACAGCCGCTGGACATCGCGCGCGTAGTGGGCCAGCTCGCCGTCGAGCACGCGCTGGCACGGCGTGCCGGTCACGTCGTACTCGAAATTTTCGCCGAAGCCGGCGCCGTTCCAGAACGCCCGCGTGCGGACGCGGTTGTCCACGCCTTCCATACACTCCGACACGAAGGCGTACCGGACGCGCAGCGCCGAGGCGAGATGCTCGACCAGCGAATAGAAGAAATCGCTGCCGGTCATGGCCGCGGTGCCCTCGACCACCGCGCGAAGCGTCTGCTCGACCTCGAGGCGGCGCGCCGCCTCGTCACGCACCTCCTGGTTCAGGGTGGTGATCGCTTCGTACGCCTTCATGTTCTCGACGGCCAGGACGATCTGGTTGGCGGCCTCCTGGAGGAAGGCGGCGTCGGCCTCGGAATACTGATCCGGCGACGTGCTGGCGACCGCGAGGACGCCGACGCTCACGCCCCGCGCGATCAGCGGCACGAGGACGTACGAGCGCACGCCGTCCTGGTACGCGCGCTCCTCCATTGCCCAGCGACGCTCGCGGCTCAGATCGCGGCACAGCCGGTACTGCTGATGCTGGAACGTCCAGCCGACGTGGCTCTCGCCAGGAGCCATCTCCATGCCGACGGTGAAGTACGAGGTTGGCAGGGACGATTCGAGTATGAACAGCCGGAGCACGTCGCGGGCGCGATCGGGCAGGAAGATCGCCGTGCGGTCGACCGCCACTGCGCGGCGCAGCGCGCCGGCGATAGCGTGAAAAAGCTCTTCGCGGGTCAGGCTCGAGATGACCGCGTTGTTGATCTCGAGCAGGGTGCGATAACGCGCCGCCTCCTCCGAGCCCCTCGCGCCTGCCTCTGGATGCGTCATGGGTGGCCGACCACGGCCACTCATTCTACGCCGGTCGCACCCGCGCGAGGCCGCCGTTCGGGCTCTGATGCCTCCCACCTTTCGTGCGAGTGTAAGTACACGGCCGACGACGGGTCGCCCGCGCGCCGCCCGCCCCCCTGCGGCGCCGATCGGGCCGAGGCCCGTCGGAATCAGGAGAGCAGCTTGTCGAAGAGCCGCTGGTCGGCCGGATCGATCGACGTGAGCCTGATGCTCGTCACGCGCGCGCCGGACCCGTCGGCGACGCCGACGACCTTGCCGTACAGATCGCCCGACTGCTGGCCGAGCTCGGGCGCGCTGACACGAAGCTTCACGTTCGTGAGCGGCGCCAGATCCGCGGCGAGACGCGCGTCGAACGAGCGGCGGCCCAGGCGCGTCACCGTCCCCTCGAACTCGCCGCCGAGCTGCTTGCCCTCCACGACCCAGCCTCGCAGCGGCAGCCGCGTGTCGACGCGAGGATCGCTCGCCATGTCGGCCGCCGCCGGGCGCTGGGCGAAGCGCCCGCCGATCGCGCGTAGCTCGTAGAGCAGCACCGGCTCCGCGATGCCCTTGAGCTCGACGCGAACGGGCTCGCCGACCTCGGCGAGCTCGCGGATGCGCTCGAGCGTCGAGGTGGTGACGAAGATTTGGCCGCCGACCGTGCAGCCTTCGACGCGCGCGGCGAGATTTACCGCGGCACCGACCACCGCGTACTTCGCCCGCTGCTCGGAGCCGATGTTGCCGACGACCGCCTCGCCGGTATTGACGCCGATGCCCATCTCGAAGCGCGGCCAGCCCCGGGCGGCGTTGTCGCGGTTCAGCTCGTCCATCGCCGCCTGCATCGCGAGCGCCGAGGCGGCCGCCCGCTCGGCGTGATCCGGCTGGTCCAGCGGCGCGCCGTACACGGCGAAGATCGCGTCGCCGATGAACTCGTTGATCGTTCCGCCGTGCGCGATGACGATGTCCGCCATGCGCGCCAGGTAGCCGTTGAGCACTTCCATCACGCGCGCCGGATCGCCCTGCTCCGCGAACCGGGTGTAGCCGCGCAGGTCGGACATGAGCACGGTGACCTCGCGCTTGTGTCCGCCGAGCCGCAGGCCTTCCGGCGACTCCAGCAAGGTCTTCGCGACCTCGGGCGAGACGTAGCGGCCGAAGGCGTTCCGGATGAAGTCGCGCTGGCGCAAGCCCGCGACCATCTCGTTGAACGCGCGCGTGAGCTGCCCGATCTCGTCGCGCGAGCGCACCGGCAGCTCCTCGTCGAGGGCGCCACCGGCCACGCGCGCCACGCCGCCGGTGAGCGCGCTGATCGGACGGGTCAGGCGCCGCGCGAGGAGCAAGCCGAGGATCAATGCGGCGAGGGCACCGGCCAGCGAGGCCTGGACGATCGTGATCTCGAGCTCATGCAAGCGCTCGAAGTACAGATCGACCGCGTAGTCCATGCTGAGAACCGCCGCGGTTTTCCCTTTCCGGTCGACGATCGGCGCGATCGCGGTGATCCAGGCGCCGCTCGCGTTGCGGTAGATGCGCGTGTAACGCGCGACGCCGTCCTCGAACGTCCAGCCGAGCGGCTCCATCATCTCCGGGGCGACGGCGACGAGATCGCCGGGAGGCGCCGATCCGTCGCCGACCACGACGAGCTTGGCGGTGCGCCGGCCGGGGTCGTAGTCGGTCAGGGTGCGAATAGGGGTCGTGAGCAGGGTCTCGGTCTGGACGGCGACCAGCGCCTTCTTGATGCGCGCGTACGCCGCCGAGTCGCGCGACATCGACGCCTGGGCCTCGGCGTGCACCACCGGATCGACGAGGAGTACGGCGGTCCGCGCGATATTGAGGAGCTGGGTCCCGACGGTGTCCTCGACCTCGCGTTTCTGGCGCTCGTAGACGAGGGCACCGACGAGCCCGACCGTCAGCAAGGTCAAGAGCGCGAAGGCGGCGGCGAGCCTGACTCCGAGCCGATGCCAGCGACGGAGCGCCGGCGGGGTCAGGTCCCGCGATTGGCCGACGGCTCGCTCCGGTGCCGCCGTCACGCCCTCGCGGATCCCCCGGGCTCGAAGCCGATGAGCCGATCGAGCGACCACGGGCCGGCTCCGCGCGTGAGCAGGAAGACCAGGATCGAGGCCCACGTGAGGTGCTCGGCGTACGCGCTCGGATAGACGAAGAGCTGGATCGTCACGATCATTCCGAGCAGCGGCAAGGTCGCCAGCCGCGTCGCCAGGCCGGCGATGAGGAGCAGCGAGCAGCCGATCTCGAAGGTGACGGCCATGCGTGCGGCGATCTCGGGCGAGAGGACCGGCACCTTGTACTCGTCGGCGAAGAGCTGCACTGTCAGCTCCCAGCCCATGATCTTGTTCAGGCCCGCCTTCAGGAACACGCTCGCGATCGCGAGACGAAACATACACTGAACGATCGCGATCGGAAAGCGGCCCAGGCGCTCGGTCAGCGCGGCGAGACGGGTTCGTCCGCGGGTGGCGATCAGCATGGACGCGGCATCGGTGTGCATCGGGGGCCTCCTCGATCGGTTGATGGCGTGATACCTGCGGTCGCGCTCGCGCCGACGATGAGCCCCTCGTCCAGGAGCTCGGTCAGCGCGCCGGTCAGATCGAATCTCGGATCGGCCGACGACGCCGCCTCCGCGGCGGTTTTCAGATCGCCGCCGGACGCGAGCGCCCGGCGGAACGCGAAGGCACCGGGCGTGAGCGGGCGAAACACGACCTCGTCGTCGGCACGATGCACCTGAAGCCACACGCCGCCCTCATCGAGACTGACGGTGGCTTCGGGATCGGCACCGGGTTGATTGAGGCGCCAGATCCGATGGATCGGCCACGGCGACTCGATCAACGCCACCGACGGGTGCAGCCGAAGCTTCAGCCGGCCGACCTCGCCCGGTGGCACGGCGGAGAGCCACCTCGGGTCGAGCGTGACGGCGTCCTCGGCGCGGAATGCCTGGCTCATCGCCCACTCGAGCCGCGCGACGTCGGCCAGGTAGGGCAGCTCCTGGCACGGCGGAAACTCCGCCAGAAAATCGGCGAGCGACTCGCCGTACTCGAAGAGGCACGGCCCGGCCGGCGGATGCTCGCGAATGTAGCGGTCGGCGGCGTAGGCGAAGAACCGCGGGTCGACGAGACGAACCACGACCGGAAAGGTCGCCTCGAGTGCCTGCGTGAGCGTCGTGAAGACGTGGTTTCGATAGATCGCGACGCGCGCCGCCGGCGCCAGGCCGTCGGCACGGACCTCTCTGACAACAGCCGCTTCGGGCCCGCCGAGCAGCGCCGTCGCGAAGTCGCGTTCGAGCTCACGCGGCGACGACATGGCGCTCCTGGTCCGCGACAGCTCGCGAGAATCGCTCGGCCCGTGCCGCCTCGTCGAGGAGCACGGAGAGCTCGGGCAGATTCGTGTCCCACTCGATCAAGGTCGGCACCTCTCCGATTCGCGCGAGCGCGAGGCGATAGAGGCTCCAGACCGGCTCGGCGACCGGCGAGCCGTGATCGTCGATCAGGATCGTCCGGCCCTCCGCGTCGTTCGTGGTATGGCCGGCCAGATGGATCTCGCCGATCGCATCGGCGGGCAATGCCTGCAGATAGGCGACCGGATCCTCACCGAAGTTCGTGCAGCTCACGAACACGTTGTTGACGTCCAGCAGGAGGCTGCACCCGGTGCGCCGCGCAAGCTCGAGCATGAAGTCGGGCTCCGGGATCGGTGAGCGCGTGAACCGGAGATAGCGCGCGGGATTCTCGACCAGGATCGTCCGTCCGAGCGTCTCCTGAACCTGCTCGATCCGGCGGCTCGTCGCCTCGAGGCGTGCTTCGTCGTAGGGCAGCGGAAGCAGATGGTTGAGGTACGCTCCGCCCCCGACGCTCCAGGCGAGGTGCTCGGAGACCAGCGCCGGCTGGATCCGCTCAACCAGGCGCTTCACACGCGAGAGATGACGGCTGTCGAGCGGGTCGGCCCCGCCGAGGGAGAGCCCGACCCCGTGCAGGGACATCGGATAGTCGTGCCGCAGGCGCTCGAGCGCGGTCACGGCCGGCCCGCCGCCCAGGTAGTTCTCGGTGTGCACTTCGAAAAAGCCGATGGCCGGCCGGGTCGCCATGACCTCGGCGACGTGGGGCGCCCGCAGTCCGACTCCGATCTGAGCCGACCTGACCGCCGAGCGCTCGTCGCGCGTGATCATGGCACCCGCCGCCTGCCTCATCGAGCTTCGATCAGGACCGCTTGGGCTGGAGGCTCGCGCCGACCACTTTGCCGCAGGCGCCCGCCGGCATGTAGATCCACGCGTCTCCCTGCCCGTCCCGCTTGGACGTCCCGGCGCAGGACGAGTTGGCGGTCTGACAGTCGTTCTTGCCGGCCTTGGCGATGCCGTAGCATTTCTCGGCCTCGAACTTCGGCTTCGGCGCCGGCCCACCCTGGGCATCCACGGTCAGGGGCAGGGCGAGGGCCGCTGCAACGGCGGAGGCGATGATCAGGTTCGACTTCTTCACGTCGGATCTCCTTTTCTCCGCGGGCTCTTGAATCGAACGATGACGACCCCCATACGGCTGTCGCCCGCCCGGTCGAGCCCGCGGTTACCGGGACCGAGCGTCAGCCTTATGGACACGGATTCTCCGGGGCACGGTTCGATCCGATTGTCACAGCCGTGTGAACTCTGGATCCGGCGCCGCGCTTGAGCCCCGGTGAAGCGCGTGCCACGCCCTGAGAGTCTCGGCGACGCTCCACGCCTGAGCGATACAGCCGCCCGGCGCAAACGGCGCGTCACCGTCGAAGATTTCGGCGATCGACCCGATCCCATAGTCGCCGAGTTGGTCGGCCAGCGGTTCGAGGAACGACAGCGCGGCCGCGGCGTCGCGATAGACCTTGAAGTGGGCGAGTGCGAACGGACCGAGCAACCACGCCCACGCGGTGCCCTGATGGTACACGCCGTCGCGCGCTCCCTGATCGCCGCCATAGCGGCCTCGGTAGTGGGGATGGCCGGGCGCGAGGCTCCGAAGGCCGAACGACGTCACGAGGTCGCGGGCGCAAGCGTCCACGACTGTCTTCTGGCGCTCGGGAGCGAGCGGGCTCTCGAAGAGCGAGACGGCGAAGATCTGGTTGGGTCTGAGCGTGCCGTCATGGCCACCTGGGGCGTCGAGCACGTCGTAGCAGTAGCCGAGATCGTCGCTCCAGAATCGGTCGAAGCCAGTCCTGACGCGCTCGCCGAGCGCATCCCACGGCGCCGCCGATCCGCGCAGGAGCCGCGAGAACCCGGCCATCGCCCGGATCGCGTTGTACCAGAGGGCATTGATCTCTACCGCCTTGCCCGTCCTCGGCGTCACGACCCGGTCGCCCACCTTCGCGTCCATCCACGTGAGCTGTACGCCGGGCTCGCCCGATGCCAGGAGCCCGTCGCACGGATCCTCCTTGATCGAGTAGCGCGTGCCCGCCCGGTGAAGTCGGAGGATCTCCTCGAGCACCGGGTAGAGCTCCTTGAGCAACGCGTCGTCGCGGGTGACCGCGTGATAGGCGCGGAGCGCCTCGAAGTACCACAGCGTGGCATCGACGGTGTTGTACTCGGGCGGCTCGCCGGCGTCGGGAAACCGATTCGGCAGCATCCCGCGGTCGACGAATCGCGCGAATGTGGAGAGGATACGCCGCGCGACGTCGGGGCGGCCGGTCGTCAGCGCCAGGCCGGGCAGCGCGATCATCGTGTCGCGACCCCAGTCACCGAACCAGTGATAGCCCGCGATCACCGTCATCCCGTCAGGATCAGCGGCGAGCGGGCGGCGGACGAGGAACTGGTCGGCGGCCAACACCAGGTGCTCGATCCACGACGGCGCGCGCGGGGCGGCCGGCTGAGTGCGACGCCAGGCAGTGTGAACGAGCCCCTCATGGCGCACGCGCCGGTGCCAGGCCCGCTCGGCGTCGATCGAGGGCGCCGCCTCCGCCGAGAGCACGAGCGTCAGCGACTGGCCGGGCTCAAGCGCCGCCTGGAACGTCGCGGCGTGCAGATGATCCTCTACCGCATCGAGTCCGCGCTCGCGCTCGCGAGGCAGGTCGAAGCCGCGATACCACGTATGCGTGATGCGCGCCGTGCCCCGGTCGGCCAGCAGCAGCAACGGCCGCGCGCCCTCGTACGCGACGACGCGAAGCCCGTGCGCCACCGGGGCGATGTCCATGCGCCATCCCTCGCCCCGCGTCGTCGCGTGGTAGTCACGATAGTTGACGAGAAGCCCGAGCTCGAGCCCGATCGCGCCGCGCGCGCGAACTACCTGGTACCGGACGTACGTCGTGTTGGCGCCGGGCTCCATCCAGACGCGCTTCTCGACGAGCGTGTCGGCGATGGCGTACGTCCACACCGGCGTCGTCCCGTCGAGCGCGAAGCGCTCGATCGCGGTGTGGCCGCGCGGCTCGATGGCGCCGCCGGCCCACCGATTGGTGGCGAGCGGGAGCGCGAGCCCGTCGACGGCGACGGTCTCGTCGACCTTGGCGACCAGCACGGTGCGGCCCAGAGGAGGATCCAGCGCGGCGACGAGCAGACCGTGATAGCGCCGGGTCAGCGACCCGGCCACCGTGCCCGACGCGTAGCCGCCGATGCCGTTGGCGCAGAGCCACTCCCGCCGCTCCGCGGCGGGGAGATCGCCGCAGATCTCCCGGCCCCAGCCGATCATGCCAGGCGGGTCTTCAGGTGATCGCCAACGCGAAGCGCATTGGCCATGATCGTCAGCGCGGGGTTCACCGCCGCGCTCGAGGGGAAGAAGCTCCCGTCGACCGCGTAGAGATTGTCGACCTCGTGAGCCTTGCAGTTCGCGTCCAGCGCCGAGGTCCGCGGATCGAAACCGAACCGAACCGTCCCGTTCTGATGCGCCACGCCGGCGAGCGGGATGCGCTGGCCAAGGAAGAGATTGCGCGCGAAGAGACCTTCATGGCATTCGTGACCGTGGACCCCGCACTTGCTCTGTCGCGCCATCAGGCTCTTGAGCTTGGCGGTCAGCCGGCGGTGAGCCTCCTCGTTGTTCGGCTGGTACGCGAGCACGATGCCGCCGTTCTGGTCGAGCGTCACTCGATTGTCCCAGGCCGGAAGATCCTCGGAGGTCAGCCAGAAGTCGAGTGAATGACGCGCCATCAGGTCGAGGGTCCATCCCGGCGCGATGGCCGGCGCGCCGCCCCGGAGCGTGTCGCCGTCGAGCTTGCCGACGAACGAGATGTGGCCCATCGGGTGGTCCCAGTCCTCCGAGCCGAAGTAGAAATCGTTCAACCCGAGCGTCTTCTGAAAGATCGTCGGATTGGGGCACTTGGACACCGCCATCAGCGCGGAGTTGACGTGCCCCATGTAGTGGCGGCCGACCACGTCGGAGCCGTTGGCCAGCCCGCGCGGGTGCCGATCGTTGGCCGAGCGCAGCAGCAGCGCGGCGGAGTTGATCGCCCCGCACGCCGCGACGACGATGTCGGCCGCGTAGATCTCTTCGGCGCCGTCGCGCTCGACGGCGATCCGCGCCACCTCGCGGCCGGACGGGATGGTCTCGAGCCGCTTGACCATCGCGCGAGTCAGCAAGGTGACGTTCGGCTGCTCGAGGGCCGGGTCGACGCACACGACCTGCGCGTCGGACTTCGCGGCGACGAGGCATGGGTGGCCGTCGCAGGTTCCGCAGCGGATGCACCGGCTCCGGCCCGGATTGCCCTCGTCGAGCATGATGCCGAGCGGCACGTGGAACGGCCGGCACCCGAGCCGCGCGAAATCGTCGGCGAGCTGCTGGATGCGTGGCTCGTGGCTCACCGGCGGATGCGGGTACGGCGCGCCGGCCGGTGGATCGGTCGGGTCGGCCCCGCGCTCGCCATGCACGTGGTAGAGCCGCTCGGCCGCCGTGTAGTACGGCTCCATATCCTCGTAGGAGATCGGCCAGGCGGGCGAGACGCCGCCCCAGTGCTTGAGCTCGCCGAAATCCTCCCGGCGAAGACGGAACAGCGCCGCGCCGTAGAACTTGGTGTTGCCGCCGACGAAGTAGTTCGTGTGGGGATGCAGCGCCTCGCCGACGGCGTCGTGCCACACTTCCTTCGTGTTGTACTTCCCCTGGAGGTTCACCGCGCGGGTGCTCCAGTTGTCCTTCTCGCGGGGCACGTAGTCGCCCCGCTCGAGGACCAGGATCCGCTTGCCGGTGGAGGCCAGGGTCCAGGCGAGGGTGCCGCCGCCCGCCCCGGTGCCGATGATCGCGACGTCGTAGCGCGTGGTCATCGCTAGCCCCCCTGGGCGAACTCGGGATAGAGCGTCATCCCGCCGTCCACGTAGATGGTCTGGCCGTGGACATAGTCCGCATCGTCCGATGCGAGCCACGCGACGGCGCGGCCGATGTCTTCAGGCGTGCCGATCCGGCCGTACGGAATCAAGGTCAGGAGGGAGGCGAGGGCCTCCGGGGTCTCCCACGCCGCGCGATTGATCGGGGTCATGATCGCTCCAGGCGCGATCGAGTTCACCCGGATGCGATGCGGCGCCAGCTCCTGGGCGAGCGACTTCATGAACATGCCGACGCCGCCCTTCGAGGCGGCGTAGTTGACGTGGCCGGCCCACGGGATCACCTCGTGGACCGACGAGATGCAGATGATCTTGCCGGCGGCTCGGGAGATCTCCGCGCGGACACCGCGGCGGATCATCGAGCGCGCCGCCGCGCGGGCGCACAGGAACATTCCGGTGAGGTTGACGCCGAGCACCGTGTTCCATTGCTCGAGCGTGAGCTCGGTGAACGCGGCGTCCCGCTGGAGGCCCGCGTTGTTGACGAGGATGTCGATCCCGCCCCACGCGGACAGCATCTCCCCAAACATCGCCTCGACCTCGACCTCCTTCGAGACGTCGGCGCGGAGCGCCATCGCGTCCACCCCGTTGGTCTTGATCTCGTCGACGAGCTTCGCCGCGGCCTCCGGCTTCGAGACGAAGTTGATGACGACCGAGGCGCCGGCCGCGGCGAGCGCGCGAGCGACGCCCTCTCCGATCCCCGAGTTGGCGCCGGTGACGAGCGCGCGCTGCCCTCTCAATGACTGACGGTCCATACCGTTGGGCTCCCTTCTCGTGTGATCTCGCCGCCTTGAGACACGAGCGCGCCGGCGCACGGTTCGAGCTGGGTCCCTCACATCCCGGCCGTGAAGGATCGCCTGCGTTGAGCGATAGCACGCTCGGCGTCATCCTGCTGGCGATGGCGGAGGGCTCGGTGCTGTCACTGCCCGTCGCCGGCGGGCTCGTCGGGCGGTTCGGAAGCCGCCCGATGACCGCTCTCGCCGGACTCGCGCTCTGCCTCGCGCTACCGCTACCCGTCGTAAGCGGGAGCGGCTTGACGCTCGCGCTGTCACTGGCCCTACTCGGCGCGGCCAACGGCACGCTCGACGTGTCGATGAACGCTCAGGCGCTCTCGCTCGAGCGTCGCTACCAGCGCCCGATCATGTCGTCGCTCCACGCGTGCTTCAGCCTGGGCGGCGCGGCGGGTGCGGCGCTCGCCGGTATCCTCATGTGGCTCGGAGTCGGCGACACGGCACACGTATCATTCGCCGCCGCCGTCGGCGCCGGCGCCGTGATCACCGTCTGGGGCTTTTTGCTTCCAGCCGAGCCACGCGGAGAGCGTCCCGCCGGCGGCTTCGGCTGGCCGGCGCCCGCCCTGCTCTTCATGGGCGCGCTGGCGTTCGTCGGTTTACTCGCGGAGGGCGCGATGGCGGACTGGAGCGCCGTCTATCTGCACGATTCGCTAAAGGCGAGCCCCGCTCTGGCGGCTGCAGGCTTTGCGGCGTTCTCGCTCGCGATGACAGCCGGCCGTCTGCCGGGGACCGAGTCGTCGGTCGTCTGGAGCCGTTCAGGCGCTTCGGGCCTCTGGAGGGCTCGCGGCGGCGGGGCTCGCCGCGGGACTGCTGGTCAGCGGACCGACCGCCGCGATCGCGGGATTCGGATTGCTAGGCGCCGGAATCGCGAACGTCATCCCGGTACTGTTCAGCTCGGCCGGGAACGCCGCGGGCAGCGGCGCCGCCTCGGCGCTGGCGGCGGTCGCGACACCTGGCTACCTCGGATTCCTGGCCGGACCGCCGCTGACGGGCTCACCGCCGAGCACCTCGGCCTTCGCGCCGCGCTAGGCCTGGTGTGCGTGGCCTGTGCGTTCGTCATGCTCGGGGCGAACAGGCTCCCTCGTGTTTAGATCCAGCAGGCGGCGCGAACGATTCAAGAGACGACCAGCCGGCTCATGAACTCTCCAGATTTGAGAATCCCGAGAGGCCGTCCGGCCGTCGCAATGGCCGGAGGCGCAGAGTCATGCTGACTACAGTGTTTTCGATCGTCCTGTTGCTTGCCATCGTGGCCGTTCCGCTGGCCTGGCGGATCCGCACCGACCGGCAGCGCGACCACGCGGACGTGCTGCGCGCCGATATTCGCAGCGCGGTCAATCGACGGCTGCACGGTGAATCACTCCTGGCCGTCGAGGTCGTTCCGAAGACCCTCTGGCATCCTGGCCGGATCGTCCTTCGGACGCCCGCGGGCTACGAGGACTTGACCGAAGCGGTGTGGCGCGACGTCGCCAAGCGCATGCCCTTCGACTACGACCTGGTCGTTAAGCCAGGTCACGTCGAGGAGCCGCTGCGGCGCGCGGCGTGAACACTCGGATCCGCGAACAAGCCGTGGCCGTAGACGAGGTGGAACCGTTCGCGACACTCCGCGTGTCCAACGGCCAGGACCATGAACGCCACGCTCGCCAGGAACTGGCCCGAGTATTTCATGGAGGCCGCCGGCCTCGGCATCTTCATGCTGTCGGCCGGCGGCTTCGCGATCGTGCTGTTCCATCCGGCATCGGCGGTGACGCTGGCGATAGCCGATCCTCTGACGCGACGTGTGCTGATGGGAGCGGCGATGGGGCTCACCGCGGTCGCTCTGATCTATTCGCCGTGGGGCCAGCGATCCGGCGCGCACTTCAACCCAGCGGTCACCCTCACCTTTCTCCGGCTCGGCAAGATCGCCGCGCCTGATGCGTTCTTCTACGTGATGGCCCGGTTGATCGGAGGAGTGCTCGGCATCGGGGCCGTCGCGCTGGTCTCCGGCGGGCTCCTGGCCCATCCGGCGGTGAACTACGTGGTGACGGTGCCCGGCGCCGCCGGCGTGCCGGGCGCGTTCATCGCGGAGCTGGGCATCTCCCTCGCGCTCATGTCGGTGGTCCTGGCCGTCTCGAATGCTCCACGGTTCGCACGGTATACCGGCGTCGTTGCCGGCGTCCTGATCGCGACGTACATCGTGTTCGAGGGGCCGATCTCGGGCATGAGCATGAATCCGGCGCGCAGCCTCGCGTCGGCGGTGGCCGCCGATCTGTGGACGGCCTTCTGGGTATATGTGACGGCGCCGCTCCTTGGGATGCTGCTCGCGGCGGAGCTCCACCTGCGGCTGTCGCCGCGGCCGGTCCACTGCGCGAAGCTCCACCACGACAACCGACATCGCTGCATCTTCCGATGCGGATACGCCCGATGAGCCGCCGACTGGCGCCGGCAACCCTGGTCGTCGTGCTCGGCGTCGCGCTGGCGCTTTACATGTCGCCCTCGGGCGCCTCGTCAACCGTCGACTCCGCGGCGGCTCGGGCCGTGAGCGGTGTCGCGATGACCGTCGCCGACATGGACCGCTCGGTCGACTTCTACTCGACTGTGCTGTTCTTCGAGAAGATGTCGGACTCCCAGATTTCGGGGCGAGAGATCGAGCGACTGCTGGGCGTGCCTGGTGCGCGGGTCAGGGTCGTCACGATGCGGCTCGGCGCCGAGCGGATCGAGCTCGTCCAGTTCCTCGGCCGCACGGGCCGTCCGGTGCCCCCCGATGCGCGAAGCAACGACCGCTCGTTCCAGCATGTTGCGATCATCGTCAACGACATGGATCAGGCGTACCTCTGGTTGCGGCGCCACAACGTTGAGCAGACGTCGCCCGAGCCCCAGCGACTGCCCGATTGGAACCGGAACGCGGGCGGCGTCCGCGCGTTCTACTTCAAGGACCCCGACGGCCACGCGCTCGAGATCCTCCAGTTTCCTGCGGACAAGGGCGACGCGCGCTGGCAGCGTCCGAGCGATGGCGTGTTCCTCGGTATCGATCACACCGCGATCGTCGTGAGCGACACCGAGGCGAGCCTTGGATTTTATCGAGACACGCTGGGCCTTCGGGTCGTCGGCGAGAGCGAGAACTATGGAGCCGAGCAGGAGCGCTTGAACAACGTTGCGGGCGCGCGCCTGCGGATCACTGCGTTGCGCGCGGCCGAGGGGCCGGGAATCGAGCTCCTCGAATATCTGGCGCCCCTGAACGGACGGCCCTATCCCGCCGGCGCGGCGACGACCGACCTCGTCCGCTGGCGGACGCTGCTGCTGACGACCGACGCCGACGTCGCCGCGGCGAAGCTTGGTAAGTCGTCCAGCGCGCAGAGCCGCCCCGCCATCGTCGCACTGTCCGACGCGTCTCTCGGATTCCGGCGCGGTCTCGTGACCGAGGATCCCGACGGCCACGGCGTCGAGCTCCGCGCTCAATGAGGTAGCGGCGCTCAATGAGGTAGCGCCCTCTCCGGGTTTGCCGTAGATTCGTTTCGTGCGGTCCGCCGACCCACCGCGGTTCCGCTGGAGCGAAACCGGAACGCGGTTCCTCGTGTATCCGCAGTCCCGCGTGGTTCCGGGCTTCACGATGCCGCGCGTCGTACGTTTGCGGTCCCGACCGGGCACGATCGCCGCGGGCCCCGAGGATCGCCGCATCCGCGTCGTCGACGCGATCGCCAAGAAGCCTTACCGCGACCCGGCCAACGGTAGCTATCTGTGGCGGCCTCCGTACCCCGAGGACAGCCCGCGCGAGAAGCCCGTGCAGCCGAACGCGCGTGGCGACTTCGATCACCTCGAGCCGGGGAGCGGCTCCTTCTCGGCGGCCGCAGCCTACGCGGCGGTCCGCTCGGTCGTCGAGATCTGGGAGTTCTATCTCGGCCGGCGCTTATCGCTCGTGGGCAAGACGCGGCAAAAGAAGCTCGAGGTCATTCCCCGGGTGACCGCGCTCGGCGACAACGCCTGGTCGGGCGAGTGGTACGTGGAGCTCGGCTTCGCCGATCGCAAGCCGCGCGAGCCGTACTGCGAGAACTTCGACGTCATCGCGCACGAGGTCGGACACATCGTGCTCCAGCACGTCATCGGTCCGACGCCGACCGGCCGGCTCGAGTTCGAGCGCCGCGCGCACGACGAGGCCGGCGCCGACCTGGTGTCGCTGGTATCGATCCTGCACTTCGATCGCGTTGTCGAGACGGTTCTGGAGAAGACGCGCGGCAAGCTGTTCTCGGTCAACATCCTCTCGCAGATCGGCGAGTACCGGATGGGCCGCAGCGGGCGCCGGGCCGCGCGGCTCCTCTTCCACAACAAGACCATGCGCTCGGTGGCCGCCGCGCGGCGCGCGGGCGACAAGTACACGTACGCCCGGCCGCTGCTCGGGGCCGCCTTCGACATCCTGGTCGAGATCTACGAGGCGCGGCTGGTCGGGCGCGGACTCATCCCTGCCGAGCTCGCCGAGCGCTCCACCCACGCGACCGCGCGACGACATCCGGCGATTCGGCGCGAGTTCGCCGCTTTGTATGCCCACAATCCCGACGGGTTCGCCGAGGCGCTCCGCCAGGCGACCGCCGATTTCGCGCGGCTCCTGGCCACCGCGTGGCGTATGACTCGCCGGACCGGCGTCACGTTCTCGCGCGTGGCGTCGAACGTCGCGGCGGCCGACGCGCGCCTGAATCGCGGCCGCTATCGTGACATCATCCGGCGCGCCTTCGCGCGGCGACGGATCGCGGTGCGAGCCGGACGCGCATGAAGCCGCGCCTGCTCCTGACCGGGGCCGGCGGCGCCGCCGCCAGCAATCTGACGCGGAGTCTGCGCGCCGGCTACCCAGGCGTCTTCGTCGTCGGCTGCCACAGCGATCGGTTCCTGCTCAAGAAGTCGTCGGCCGACCGGAATTATCTGGTCCCGGCGCTGACGCATCCCGACTACTACCGAGCGCTGAGGCGCGTCATCGCGCGTGAGCGCGTGGACCTCGTCATTCCCACGACCGACGCCGAGGTCCGCGCCTTCACGCGCCCCGGCACCAAGCTTGCCGGCCGGCTCTTTCTGCCGCAACGGCGTGTCGTCGATCTGTGCCAGGACAAATATCGGCTCAACGTCGCGCTACGGGCGCGGGGGGTTCCGGCTCCAGCGACGTACCCGGTGAGCCGCCTCTCGGCCCTCGAGGCGATCTTCGCGCGCCTACCGGCGCGCGCCCCGGTCTGGTGCCGCGTGCGCAGCGGCAGCGGCTCGGCGGGGGCGATCCCGGTGACGCGCCCCGAGCAGGCACGGAGCTGGATCGCCTACTGGAGCGAGATGCGCGGGTTTCCGGCGTCGTCGTTCATCCTGTCGGAGTACCTGCCGGGCCGGGACTTCTCCTGTCAGGCCGTCTGGAAGGCGGGCACTCTGGTGCTGGTGAAGACGTGCGAGCGGCTCTCCTATTTCGGCGGGGGGAGCAATCCGAGCGGAACCTCGTCGATCTCGCAGCTCGCCAAGACCGTGCGCGCGCCCGAGGTCGTGGCGGTGTGTACCGCAGCGATCCGCGCGATCGACCCGCGCGCGTCGGGCACGTTCAACTTCGACCTGCGCGAGAACGC
>Ga0075425_100002806_pt1 | contig 17508 bp, 15 predicted proteins | sample SoiMethybrSBSTD4_FD_75300 | JGI IMG/M metagenome (GOLD analysis project Ga0075425, IMG submission 75300) | Bulk soil microbial communities from a Populus tree surrounding site in Tennessee, USA - Soil MetaG P. TD hybrid SBSTD4 | ecosystem: Environmental > Terrestrial > Soil > Tree plantation... | reverse complement strand
GACTCCTTCGATTCGCGCACTGCCACCGTCGTAGGCGTGCTGGAGCCCTGCCTTCCTTACCCGCAGGACACGGAAATCATCGCCAATATCATCACCAGCGCGCATCACCTTTCGGCGACCATGGTCACCAGCCGCATACACCGCATGACCGATTTGTTCGGCAGGCTGGCGCCGGGTGTAACTCTGCCCATGGCGCGCGCGGAACTGCGCACCGTGTACGGGTCCATGGTGAAAGACCATCCTGACGACTACCCCGCCAAGGAAGATTTTCACATCAATGCCATGCTGTTGCGCGACCAGGTCACGTCCGGAGCACGAACCATCCTGCTGGTGCTGATGGCGACCTCGATACTTGTGTTCATCATTGCCTGCTCCAACGTGGCCAATCTGATTTTGGCCCGCACCGTGCGGCGCCAAGCCGAACTGGGGGTCAGAGCCGCGCTGGGCGCGAGCACCGGCGCGTTACGGCGTACGTTGCTAAGCGAGAGCCTGTTGCTGTGCATTGTGGGGGCAGCGCTCGGACTGGTGATCGCCAGCCCCATGGTCTCCGTTCTGGGGCGTTATATGTCGCGATACTCCATTCGAGCTCTCGACCTCACGGTTGATTCGACCATGCTCTGGGTGGGCGCAGCACTGGCCGTTTTGGCCGCGATACTGCTGGCCTACATTCCGCGCCTGCCTTCCTCGGAGGGCGCGCAGGGATTCAACCTGGCCAGCGGCAGCACGCGTTTTACCGGCGCCGCCAACCGCAAACTCAGGATCTTCGCCGTGATTCAAATCGCTGCCTCGTTTGTGCTGGTGGCTTCGGCCGGCGCAACCGTGCGCACCCTGCTTTCGCTGGAAGCCGCGCAGGCTGGTTTCGATACCCGCCATGTGCTGGCGGTGAATGTTCCCGTGATGCATTTGGGAAAAACACCCGGGCAGACAGTGGACTTCTACCGGGAAGCGACGCGGCGTATTCGCGAACTCCCCGAAGTTCAGAACGTTGCCATTGGCATGGTGGTTCCGTGGCGCGAACCCGCCCCCTTCTTCCTGCAATTTGGAGTGGACGGACACGTGCCGACGCCGAACGAGCAACATCCCACTGCCGTGATACGGGTTGTATCACCCGGATTTTTCGCCACCCTCGGCTTGCCTGTGCTGGAGGGGCGTGATTTCAACGACGCTGACCGCGATGGCAGAGAGCGCGTGGCGGTTGTGAGCCAGACCCTCGCGCAACGCATATTCAAGGGCGATGCCCTGAACCATCACATGATGTGGACCGACCCCATCCTCAAGGCCGTTCCCATGATCAGCGGCGAACCGCTGCGCATTGTGGGTGTGGTGCCCGACGTAGATGACACCAACATCGTGCCGCAGCCGACCATGACCGTGTACCGTCCTTTCGACCAGGAGCCGGTGATTGGGGGCGGGCGCCTGTTCGTGCACGTGCGCTCGAATCCCTACGGCCTGGTGACGCCGCTCACGCGCCTGCTGCGCACCATGTCCGCAGATCAACCCGTGGAGCACGCGGCCACACTGCAGGATGTCCGTGCCGAAGTGCTCTCCCCCGACCGTCTCAATGTGATGGTGTTCGGCGCCTTCGCGGCGGTGGCACTACTGATTGCGGTGATAGGAGTTGCCGGGGTGCTGGCATTCTCCGTCAGCGCGCGAACGCGAGAGTTCGGCATTCGCCTGGCGGTTGGCTCTCAGCCGCGGCAACTCTTGTGGCGCGTGCTCTCCGAGGGCGCGGTCATGGCTGTTGCCGGGCTGGGTGTCGGCTTCGCCTGCGGTTTCGGTCTGGAGCGACTGGCGGGAAGTTTGCTGGCTGATCTGAAGGCGCCGGGTATGCTGGCGGTAATGGGCGCCGCCCTCGTGCTGCTGCTTGCCGCCGTAATTGCATCGGTGATTCCGGCCGCCCGCGCGGCTCGCATTGATCCAATTCAGGCGCTGCGCACAGACTAACGAGGGGCGGCCCAGAGCATGGAAAAGCCTCACGTCGGGCCAGGGCCCTTGTAAGAGGGATAATGCTTTTTCAGGCATGCGGGACACACGCGATTGGCATGGCTGTGATCCTGCACGTATTGCTCCAGCCGCACCCACTGCCCGTCGCCATCCCGAATCTGTTTGCAGTGCATGCAATGGGCAGGATTCCTCGCAGGGTGCGGATTTCGTCCAAGGCAGCTTGCAACTTGCGGTTGACTGCCTCCAGTGATTGCATCGATTTCCGCCGCTGAGTCTCGAGGGATGCCACCAACGGCGATACCGAACATGAAGACGATAGCCCGCACCAGGCCAGCCAGATTGAGGTCAAAATGCTGGGGATGCTGATCGAAGAACCAGTCAAAAATCAACACCGAAATCAGAGCGCTGGCGATGCCCGAAGAAGGACTGGCAACGGGAGACTACTATAACCGCGCCCATAAAAAACAGGGATAAGCTGTGAACGGTAATGTGAGTTAGAGGGAATGTCAGCAGGGTAGCCATGCCGACGCTGACGGTCACAATAGCGAAGGAACGGAGCCATGCTGGCATAAATGGCCTCGCGGGTGTCACGGCTCACTTCCAACGGTCTTAGCTCTACACTGCTCCACTTGGTCCGGCAGTGTCGGTGACGGTCATCACGTCGAAGCAGTGCATTGTTCGCAGCAACTCGCGCAGGCATCTCGACTTGGGTGCGCGCATCTAATCGCCCCAGAGGAGCCGTGCTGGATTTCACGCGCCGCTCCCTGCTTCCACAATGTCCATCGGCCATCTGCAAGAGACGAGCACGAACAAGACCACCGCCCCTCCGCAAATTGACCGCGAAGCCCTGGCGCGCCGCATTGACGAACTAGGCGAGTGGTTCCACAACCTTGACCTGTACGGGGTACCGACCGCGCCCAACCACTTCCTGGGCGATTTCCCCAACATCAAATGGAGGCACATCGCTTCGGTCATTCCGCAGGACCTGAGCGGGGCCACCGTGCTCGACATCGGCTGCAACGGGGGATTCTATTCGCTGGAAATGAAGAAACGCGGGGCGAAACGAGTTCTGGGCATTGATGTGGACGACCGCTATCTGAACCAGGCCCGTTTTGCCGCGCGCACCCTGGGCCTCGAGATCGAGTTCGAAAGGCGATCTGTCTATGAGGTGGACCGCATCTCCGGGCAATTTGATTACGTCTTATTTATGGGGGTGTTTTACCACCTGCGCTATCCGCTGTTCGCTCTGGACAAAGTAGTGAAGAAGGTAGGGGGCAAGCTGCTGTTTCAGACCATGATCCGGGGTTCAGAGCAGGTGCGAACCTGGGAGAAGGATTATCACTTCTGGAATAAAGAGATATTTACTCAGCCAGAGTTTCCCTGCATGTACTTCATCGAAAACAGCTACGCCAACGACCCAACCAACTGGTGGCTTCCCAACCGGGGAGCCGCGGAAGCCATGCTGCGCAGTTCCGGTCTGGAGATTGTTGCCCATCCCGAGCCGGAAACCTGGCTCTGTGTTCCCCGGGAGGTGGCGCGCGGGGGACAGTACATCCTGGATTTAGAGCTGGCCGGCATCCTATAAAGCGGGCCGCCGTGCCGCACGACGTGCGCGAGGAGAATCATGGTTGAAGCGGTAATGCTCTGGAATGAGCCCAACAACCTGTCCCACTGGGATTTCAAAATAGACCATGACTGGAAGATGTTTGCCGATATGGCCATCCAGGCGGCCCAGGTGGTGCGCCGGGTAAATCCGGAACTGAAGATTGTGCTGGGCGGCATTTCGCCTATTGACCCCAATTTTGTGCAGCTTATGAAGTCGCATGGCGTGCTGGACGCTGTGGACGTCATTGCTGTGCACGGTTTTCCTCTGGACTGGAACCATTGGAGCATTCACGCCTGGCCGGACAAGATTGACGAGATTCGCGCCGTCACCAGCAAGCCGGTGTGGGTCTCGGAAGCAGGGGCTTCTTCGTTCGGAGCAGAAGAGGTGCAGGTATTCGGAATGCAGAAGACGGCCGAGTTGCTGCTGCCGCGTGTGGACCGAATCCACTGGTACAGCCTGTTCGACCTGCCGGCCACCTGGACGGCCACGACTCGCCACAAAGAATCGGAAGGCAGCGCCTACTACCGCCACTACTACATGGGACTGGTGCGGGAAGATGGAACGCCCAAGGCGGCGGCTTCCCAGTTCCCCCGGGGATTAGGCATTTGCCAGTGGTTCCACTTTGAAGATCCGCGCCTTGAATCGGGCGTGGAGTGGCTGCGCCGCCTGGGTGTGCGCCACCTGCGGACTGGAATCAGTTGGGCGGATTCATTCCGTCCGGCCGCTCAGGAATGGTTCGACCGCCAGATGCGCGCGCTTGAGGAATTCGACACGACCTTAACCCTTTGTTTCACTCCCGAGCATCTGGGCCTGCAGCCGCACTACACTAGCCCTCCCCGGCAGAACCGCGATTTTGCCGAGTTCACAGCCTGGGCCGTGGAGCGCTACGCCGCTCCGGGCGCCAAGCCCGCAGCCATGGTCCACGCCGGACGGCAAGTAATAAGCGAGTTAAGCATGCACTGACCACGCCCCGCCCAGGCGCCGAATTTGCTGCTCAGAGCCGGCGGTGAAAGCGGAACAGAGACGTTGACACGGAGCGCTGGCCCGGAGTAGCGGGCGTTTTCCGGCCATCAATTCGGGCCCGCTCCAACCCACAACTCTCGCACCCGGGATGGCATCTCAGGAAAGTACGTACCCATCAAAGAAACACAGTTGCGGCGGAGCAAACTGGTCGGCTCTGAAAAAATCTTCGTTACTCCCTCCGTCGTACCTGCAACGAAAAATGATCAAGAAGCGAATCTTGGTAACGGGCGGCGCGGGTTTTGTTGGTTCCCACTTGGTTGACGCTTTATTAGAGCGCGGTCATGAGGTGCGGGTTTACGACAATCTCACTCCGCAGGTCCATGGCGACGGTCTGCCCGGCTATCTTTCTCCGGATGTGGAGTTCGTACGGGGAGACATGCAGGATCGGGAGCGGCTGCGCGAGATGGTGCGCAACATAGAGGTAGTGTTCCACCTTGCTGCTGCCGTCGGTGTAGGCCAGTCCATGTACGAGATCGCTCACTACATGGGTGCGAATACGCAGGGGACGGCTAATCTGTTGCAAGCCCTCCTCGACACGCGCTGCCGGGTGGAGAAGCTGATCGTAGCTTCTTCCATGTCCATCTATGGCGAAGGCAAGTACGTTTGCCCGGCGTGCGGCGAGATGGCGCCGGCGCCGCGTCCACTCTCGCAGTTGAAACAGAAAACCTGGGAAGCCCTGTGTCCTCTATGCAATGTGGCCCTGCGGCCGGTGCCTACTGACGAACGCAAGCCACTGCAGGCTACGTCCATCTACGCGCTTTCCAAGAAGGATCAGGAGGAAATGGTGTTGCTGTTTGGCCGCACCTATCAGGTGCCCGCGGTGGCGCTGCGCTACTTCAACATTTACGGCTCGCGGCAGGCGCTCTCCAATCCATACACGGGAGTGGCCGCCATATTCGCTTCCCGGTTGATGAACGGCAATCCACCCCTGATGTTTGAGGATGGCGAGCAGATGCGGGATTTTGTGAGTGTGCACGACGTGGTTGCCGCTAACCTGCTGGCAATGGAGCGCCCCCAGGCCGATGGCATGGCCTTGAATATCGGTTCTGGGCAGCCCATCGCCATCCGGCAAGTAGCGGCGGAGTTGGCCAGGGCGCTGGGAACGAAGATACCCCCACAGATCACGGGCAAGTATCGCGCCGGCGACATTCGCCACTGCTTCGCTGACATTTCAGCCGCGGAAAACGTGCTGGGCTATCGCCCGCGGGTAAAGTTTGAGGAAGGAATCCAGGAACTGGTGCAGTGGCTGGGCTCACAGAAAGCAATGGATCGCTCGGCCGAAGCAGTGGAACAACTCACGACTTACGGGTTGGCGGCCTGAACCGCTGCCTGGAATTTGGGCCCCTATATCGGACTTGTGCGACCCCTGGTAGCGGGACCGGGAACTAAGAGTACCAGCATGAGGAAACCACAGTCATTTCGTTCGGTTCTGATCTTCGGGGGAGCCGGCTTCATCGGCTCCAATTGGGCGCGGTACCTGCTTGAACACACAGACGCAAAGGTGCACGTCTACGATAACCTTTCGCGCAGCGGGATCCGCCATAACCTGGAGGAATTGCAGCGCATCTCCGGGCGCTCAGGGCGGTTGCAGATCACGGTAGGGGACGTGCGCGACAGCAATATGGTGCAACGCGCCGTGCGCAACGCCACTGAGGTGTATCACTTCGCCGCCCAGGTGGCGGTCACGACTTCGGTTTCGGAGCCGCGCCTGGATTTCGACGTAAATGTCTGCGGGACCTTCAATATTCTCGAGGCGGTGCGCAGGTCTGGCCTCCGTCCCTTCCTGCTTTTCACGTCCACCAACAAAGTATATGGGGAACTGAATTCACATCGCCTGCTGGCCGGCAGCACGCGTTACAGCTACGCCGATATCCGTGGCATTACCGAGAACCACCCGCTGGACTTTCATTCTCCTTACGGCTGCTCGAAAGGCGCGGCCGACCAATACGTGCACGACTATGCCCGCATCTATGGCATTCCTGCCGTGGTGTTCCGCATGTCCTGCATCGCAGGGCCACAGCAGTTCGGCAATGAAGACCAGGGGTGGGTCGCCCATTTCCTTTATTCGGCGTTGCAGAACAGCCCCATCGTCGTTTACGGCGATGGGCGGCAAATTCGCGATGTGCTCTGCGTGGAGGACCTGTTGCGGGCTTTTGACGCCGTCCGTGTCAACGAGAAGAACACTGCTGGGCAAATTTATAACGTGGGTGGCGGGCCGGAGAATACTGTCTCATTGTTGGAACTTATGCAGGAAATCAACCTGCTCACCGGCCGCAAGCTGGAGTATGAAACCTGCCCCATGCGTCCGGGCGACCAGTTGGTGTACGTGACCGATTTCAGTAAGTTGCGCCGGGATACGGGCTGGCAGCCGCAAATCCGCCTGCGCGAGACCTTGGAAAAGATGTACTCCTGGTGGAAGCGGAACCGTGAGCTCTTCGCGACTCCTCCGGCTGCGGAGCGCTTGCCTGGAACCGCCCTGGAGCAGGCGCCGGAGGTGGCCGCGTGAGATACGCGCTGGTCAATCCCGACTGGGACTTCACCGGCTCCACCTACTTCGGCTGCCAGGAGCCGCACTATCCGCTGGAGCTGCTCTTCAGCTTCGACAAAATTATCGCCGCCGGGCACGAACCTTTGCTGGTTGACGCCCAGCTCCACAAGCTCAAGCTGGATGAGGTAAAGCATCGGCTAGAGCGCTTCGAGCCCGATTTCCTGGTAATCCCTACCGCGCCTTCGTACCTGTTCTGGCGCTGTCCCCAGCCCGAACTGCGCGTGCCGGCGCAGTGGTTCGCGGCATTGGGAGAGAAGTCGGTGCGGGTGGCCATCGGCCCCCATCCTTCCGCAACTCCCAGCGCCACCTTGCGCAAGCTGCAGTGCGACGTCGCCATGCGGGGCGAACCGGACTACACGCTGGCGGAACTGGCTTCCAAGTCCTGGTCGCAGATTGACGGCTGCTGCTGGCGCGACCACAACGGAGAGCACCTTAGTGCCACCCTCGGTGTGGCTGACATGAAGGCACTGGGTGCGCTCGATTTCAGGAATTACCAGGTGGAGAAGCACGAGCACCGCCACCACGTGTTTAACGGCTCGGGCCGCGGCGCCGAACTGGAATTTGCCCGCGGTTGCCCGTGGACGTGCAGCTTCTGCAACAAGACTTTGTTCCGCAACAAGTTCCGGGAGCGCTACGTGGAGGCAGTGCTGGCGGAAGTGGACCGCGTCATCGCGCGTGGCGTGGACTACATCTATTTCATTGACGAGATTTTTGGCGTAGGCAAGAACGTCCTCCGCCTGCTGGAGGGAATTGCCGAGCGCAAGGTAAGCATCGGTATGCAGTCACGAATTGACCTGTGGAACGAAGACACCCTCGATCTGCTGGGCCGCGCGCGCTGTATCTCTTTTGAGTGCGGCATTGAATCCATCACTGACGAGGGACGCGACGAACTGAATAAGAACTGCCGCATGTCCACCGAGCGCCTCACCGAGCTGCTCATCTATGCCCGCAAGCGCATTCCCTGGGTGCAGGCCAACCTAATTCTTACCGACCACGACAATCGTGAGGAAATCCGCAAGTGGCAGCAGAAGCTGAAGGCGCATGACGTGTGGGTCAGTGAGCCCGTGCCCATGTTTCCATTCCCCGGCACTCCGCTTTACCAGCAGATGTTCGGCACCCCCGACGACAAGGCTTGGGAGCGAGCGCATCACTACTACACCTCGACCTTCAATCCCAAAGGCTATAGCGACATCCAGGAGCAGCGTCCGGCGAACATCGAGGAACTGGAATGCGCGTCCTAGTAACCGCCGATACGGTGGGCGGCGTCTGGACCTATACGCGGGAACTTGTGACGGGACTGACCCGCCACGGCGTGCAGGTCACGCTGGTCAGTTTGGGCGAAATTCCCACCCCGCGCCAGAGCGCGTGGATGGAAGGCCTGCAAGGCCTCGACTATCGTCCCACCGCTTTTCGCCTGGAGTGGATGCAGGAGGCGCAGCGCGATGTAGAGCAGTCGGCGCACTTCCTTGAGGCGGTAATCCGTGAAGTCCGTCCTGACCTGCTCCACTTCAATCAGTATTGTTTTGGCAGTATGGGAGTGGACCTGCCGCGCATCGTGGTGGCGCACAGCGATGTGGTGAGCTGGTGGATGAGTGTCCACGGGGAAGAGCCGCCGCCCAGTTCCTGGCTCGGCTGGTACCGGCAGGTGGTGAGTCGTGGGTTGGGCTCGGCCACAACCGTGGTTGCGCCTTCGCGCTGGATGCTCTACATGCTGACGGAAATTTACGGCCGCCCCACAGATCCCATAATGATTTACAACGGCCGCAGCCCACGCCTTTTTAATCCTCACATGACGAAAACCGAGGCCGTGCTCGGCGTGGGGCGGCTGTGGGATTGCGCCAAGCAGGTTTCGCTGCTGACTCGTTACCCGCAGGCGACGCCGATTTGGATCGCCGGCTCGGAAACTCACCCTGACGAAGACTTACGCGGCGACTGCGGGCTGGCCGCTGCGTCCAATGTTGAACTGAAAGGGCTATTGCCGGAAAAACAACTACGCCTGCTGTTTGCGCGCGCGGCCATTTACGCCGCCACCTCCCGTTACGAGCCTTTTGGCCTGGCGCCGCTGGAGGCGGCTATGTCGCGCTGCGCGCTGGTTGTTAACGACATCCCCAGTTTTCACGAATTGTGGGGCGACACGGCAATGTACTTCCGCCGCAACGATGGCGCCGACCTGGCAAAAAAAATCCGCCAGCTTGCCGCTGATCCTGCCCTGCGCCGCACTTACGCGCTGCGGGCTTACCGCCGCGCTCTGCAGCGTTTTACCGCCGAGCGCATGGTGAATGAATACCTGCAACTTTATTGCTCGCTGGTCGGAGCGGAGGCGCTGGCCGCGTGAGTCACGCTCTCAAGCTGCGTTTTTTCGCTCACTCCTGGGTTTCCGACTGGAACCACGGCAACGCTCACTTCCTGCGCGGGTTGGTCCGCGAGTTGATCCGCTTGGGTCATGAGGTTCGCTGTTACGAGCAGTACGGGGCGTGGTCGCTGGCCAGCCTCTTACGCGAGGAAAGCGAATTGGCACAGAGTGCCGTCGAAGAATTCTGGCGCGCTTTCCCCGAGTTGGATGTGCGCTATTACCAGAATGACGCCGGCTTCCACGATTTTTCCCGAGAAGAATTGCGCGGCGCCGACGTGGTTGTGGTCCACGAGTGGAATCCACCTGAAGTGGTAGAGGCCATTGCCGTGCTGAAGCGAGAATTTGGCTTCCGCCTCCTCTTCCACGATACGCACCACCGCGCCTACAGCAATCCCAAAGAGATGCTGCGCCTGCCCCTCAGCCAGTTTGACGGCGTGCTCGCTTTCGGCGAGGCCATTCGCCGCATCTACCAGCAAGGTTTTGGAATCAAGAAGGCCTGGACGTTTCACGAAGCCGCCGATATCAGTAATTTCCGCGCTGTCGACGCGGAAAAGGACACCGACGTGATCTGGGTGGGAAACTGGGGCGACGAGGAGCGCACGCAGGAGCTGCAGGAATTTCTCATCGGGCCGGCAGCCGCGTTGCGCGGGCACACAATTGCGGTGCACGGCGTGCGCTATCCGGAAGAGGGTCGCCAGAAGCTGGCGTCTGCTGGAATCGAGTTCCGCGGATATCTGCCCAACCTGCGGGCGCCCCGGGCCTATGGCGAAAGCAAGCTCACGGTGCATGTACCCCGGCGCCAGTACGCCAACGGCCTGAGCGGTGTGCCTACCATCCGTGTGTTCGAAGCGCTGGCCTGTGGTATTCCCCTGCTATGCGCGCCGTGGGCTGATACCGAAGGCCTGTTCCGTCCCGGCGAAGATTATCTGTGCGTGGCCGACGGGCGCGCCATGGCGGCGGAACTGCGTCGCCTCATCTCCGATGCTGCCGCCCGGGAGCAAATAGCCTCCAGCGGCCTGGAAACGATTCGGGCCCGCCACACCTGCGCTCATCGTGCGCGGCAATTTCAGGACATCTGCGAGGAACTGGGAAAATGAAAATCTTCGTCTTCGGTTCCAGCCTGACTTCGTCGTACTGGAACGGAGCCGCCACCTATTATCGCGGCATTTATAAGAACCTGCATGCGCTCGGACACGAGATCACCTTCGCCGAGCCTGACATTTACGACCGCCAGAAGAACCGCGATGCCGGCGAAATTGATTACGCTGAGGTTCTGGTCTACCTCACGCCCCGCGACTTGGATCGTATGCTGGCGCGCGCCTGCGACGCCGACCTGGTCATCAAACACAGCGGCGTCGGCGCCGATGACGAATTGCTGGAGCGCGAGGTGCTGCGCTGCCGTTGCTGCGGCACGCGCGCTGCTTTCTGGGATGTGGATGCGCCCGCCACGCTGGCACGCGCGCAGACCCACCCCGATGATCCCTTTCTGGCGCTGATTCCGCAATATGACTACATCTTCACCTATGGCGGCGGCCCGCCGCTAGTCGAGCGTTACCTGCGGCTGGGAGCAAGAAACTGCTATCCCATTTACAACGCGCTGGAGCCGGAGACTCACCATCCCGTGCAGCCTGATCCGGAACTGGCTTGCGATCTGGTGTTCGTCGCCCACCGCTTGCCTGATCGCGAGCGGCGAGTGGAAGAATTCTTTTTGCGCGCGGCAGAGTTGGCCCCGGATTTGACATTCATTCTGGGCGGGGAAGGCTGGGCCGGAAAAGCGATGCCGCGCAACGTGCGCTGGATTGGCCACGTCGGCACCCACGACCATAATCGCGTAAACTGCTCGGCGCGCATGGTGCTGAACGTGAATCGCGACTCCATGGCCAGCGTGGGGTTCTCTCCCCCCACTCGAGTCTTTGAAGCGGCGGGCGCGGGCGCGTGCCTGATCACCGACGCCTGGGCGGGAGTTGAAACATTTTTTGAGCCAGGGGAGGAAATCCTCATCGCGTCGAGCGCAGAGGACATTGTGCGCCTGCTCCGCACCCTGGACATTGCGCAAAGCGCGCAGATCGGCGCCGCCATGCGGGCCCGCGCCCTTCGCGATCACACTTACGCCTTACGCGCCCGGCAGGTGGACGCAATCCTGCGCTCAGCGGAGAAGCAGAGCGCATGGCCGCAACCTCACAGCACTGTAGCCGCGTGAACGGAGAAGCAAAGTTGAAGATCGTTATCTTTGGTCTTTCCATTACCTCGGCCTGGGGTAACGGCCACGCCACCACTTTCCGCTCCCTGGCGCGGGCCCTGCATGCCCGTGGTCACAAGATCCTGTTCTTCGAGAAAGACCTGGAATGGTATGCCTCCAACCGCGACCTGCCCAACCCGCCGTTCTGCGAAACGTGCATCTTTCAGAACTGGAAGGACGTCCTGCCCCGTGCCCGCCGCGAACTGAGGAACTGCGATGTGGCCATGGTGGGCTCGTATTTTCCCTGCGGCATCGCAGCCATCGACCAGCTTCTGGATTCTCCCGCTCCGGTCAAGGCTTTCTATGACATAGACACTCCGGTCACGGTCGCGCAACTGCGCGAATCGGGCGCAACCGATTACCTGCGCGGCGACCAGATTTCCGGCTTCCACCTGTATTTCAGCTTCACCGGCGGCCCCATGCTGCAGGAACTCGAGCAGGATTTTGGCGCCCAGCGGGCAGTTCCGCTCTACTGCTCTGTGGATGCGGAGGAGTATCGCTCCTGGCCGGTGCATAAGCGCTACCAGTCGGACATGAGCTATATGGGCACCTATGCGCCCGACCGGCAGCCTAAAATCGAACACCTGTTCTGCGAGCCGGCGCGCCGCCTCCCGCAGCAGAGCTTTCTGTTGGCGGGACCGCAGTACCCGCCCAACCTGCGTTGGCCGGCCAACGTGCGCCGCATTCGCCACCTGAACCCGCGCTGGCATCCCCGCTTCTACAGTTCTTCACGCCTCACCCTCAACGTCACGCGGCGGGCCATGGTGCAGGCCGGCTACTCGCCCTCTGTACGAGTTTTCGAGGCAGCGGCCTGCGGCGCCACCATGGTGTCGGACAACTGGCCCGGCCTGGATTCCTTTTTTGTTCCCGGGAGGGAGATACTGGTTCCTGCCGACCCTGGCGACGTGGTTGCGTATCTGACCGCAACCGACGACGCCGAGTTGCGCCGCATCGGCCGCAGCGCTCAGGAGCGGGTACTGGCTGAGCACACCGCTGAGCGCCGCGCTCAGCAGTTTGAGCAGTATGTCAGCGGGGCCGGAACTCGCCCCCTTTCACCCCTTGGAGAACCCGCGGCCGCAGCTTAGGGGTGTTCTGTCCGCGCACAATTCAGCTCTGCGTGCGCGCCGAGTCCGCACTTGGAAAACTCGCTCGGTCGGTGCCGCATCCATTCAGTAGGGGGCTGAACTCCCCCCGTTCCTCTCCACTAGTAAGCCAGCAAAAACCTGCGAGGAGGTGTACCCGGTGAGAGTTGCTATTGTCGCGCCACCCTTCATAAGTGTCCCGCCCCGCCGCTACGGTGGGACGGAGTTGTTCATTGCTCAGTTGGCGGCGGGATTACAGAAGGCTGGCCTGGATGTCGTCGTTTACGCCAATGGGGAATCCAGCGCCGGGACTGAAACCCGCTGGCTTTTCCCTAAGGCACAGTGGCCTATCAAAGGCGAGGTTTATGACAACCTCAAGGACCTGAATCACACCACCTGGGCGGTGAAGGATGCGGCTCGTACCTGCGACCTTATTCATATCAATAATGCTCCCGGCCTCGTCTGCTCCCGTTATATCCACCGTCCTTTCGTTTACACCATTCATCATCCCCACATACCGGAACTGAGCGATTTCTACAGCTACTTCCCCGAGGTCAATTACGTCACCATCAGCGACTTCCAGCGTCGGCAGGAGACCATGGCCCACCTGCAGACCATCCACCATGGCCTGGACCTTACCCGATATCAGTACCGCGAGAAAAAGCAGGACTACCTGGCTTTCCTGGGCCGGATCGCGCCCATCAAGGGACCTCACCTTGCCATTCAGGCAGCCAAAAAAGCCGGCCTGCCCTTGAAAATTGCCGGTGAAGTCCAGCCCATGTTCCGCGATTACTTTGAGACCGAAATCAAACCTCATCTGGACGGCAGTTTCATCGAATACATAGGCGAGGCTGACTTGGCGGCTAAGAATGAACTCCTCGGTAATGCCCGAGCCATGTTGTTTCCTATTCAGTGGGACGAGCCGTTCGGCCTGGTGATGCTCGAATCCATGGCGTGCGGCACCCCGGTGCTGGCTTTTCCTGGGGGGTCGGTGCGAGAAGTTATTGAAAACGGAGCCAACGGCTTCATCTGCCAATCGGTGGAGGAAATGGCCACGCGGGCGCGCCAAGTTGGCCAGGCGATTGCTCCCGCCATGGTGCGCCAGCATGTACAGGAGCGATATTCGCTCGAGCACATGGCGGCGCGTTACGTTAAGCTGTATCAAGGCATTCTGGCGGCTGGACAGGCCTCCAAGATATCCGCCCTCGTCGAGGAGCAACGTGCGGTGGCATGAGCACGCGAGTTTCGATTCCGCAAGCGGAGTTGGTGGAGATTCCCTCGCCCTATGTGGAGCCACGGGTCGCCTTTCAGACCCTCGAGCCCCGCAAGGTCAATAACCTCACTCTTATTGAGGGTAAGACCTTCCTGTCCACCACCGTCGCCGGCGACATCACTCCCGCGGGCGCGCCTGACGTGGGCTTTTTCCATGACGATACCCGCTTCCTGAGCTACCTGGAACTCAAGGTCGGCGGGCATCGCGCCGTTGTGCTCTCCTCCAGCACGGAAAATACATTTGTTTCGCAAATCGAGCTGACTACCGGCAACATCACCCTGCGTGATTCCTTTGACCTGCCGGAGAACACCATCCACATCCGGCGCGAGCAGTTGCTGGGTGAAGATACCTTCTTTGACCGGTTTACATTTGAAAACTTCAATCTGGCGCCGGTGGATATCTTCATTGAGCTCTCCTTCGAAGCTGACTTTGTGGACGTTTTCCAGGTGCGCGGCTGCCCGCGTTCCGACCACGGCCAGTACTATCGTCCCGTGGTGGAGCACGACCGGCTTTCTTTCTACTACCGCGGGCGGGATGGGATTTTGCGCCAGACTCTGATCGCCATGCGCCCGGCGCCGGCGCACCTGGGCGAGCGCAGCGCCCGCTGGGAGATGCAGCTGCCGCCCCTGAAGCAGTTTCAGATGGAGGTGACGGTTACTCCCGGCGTGGAAGGCCGGCAGCCCACCCCTCGCAGTTACGATTACGGCTCCAACCTGCGGCGCCGCCGCGAAAACTACGCCGAGTGGGAGAGCATCTCCACCATTTTCAGCAGCAGTCACGGCGTATTCGATGCCGCCTTGCAGACCGCCATCGGCGACTTCCACGCCCTGCAAATTCCTGACGGCAACCAGTGCACCATCGGCGCCGGCATTCCTTGGTTCGCCACCATTTTTGGGCGCGATTCCATCGTCGCCTCCTATCAGGCGCTGGCACTTAATCCCCAGCTCGCTATTGACACCTTGCGGGTTTTGGCCCGCTACCAGGGCACCGAATACAACGACTGGCGCGATGAAGAGCCGGGGAAAATCCTGCACGAGCTGCGCACGGGGGAGATGACGCGCAGCGGCGAGATGCCCTTTGGACCCTACTACGGCTCGGTAGACGCCACTCCGCTGTTCCTCATTCTGCTCAGCGAAACCTACAACTGGACCGCCGACGACGAGCTCATGCGCGAGTTGCTGCCTGCCGCTTACCGCGCTCTTGAATGGATTGACCGCTATGGCGACCTGGATGGCGATGGTTTCGTCGAGTTTTTACGGCGCTCGCCTAAGGGCCTGGTTAACCAGGGATGGAAGGACTCCTGGGACGCCAACATGCGCCCCGATGGCGCTGTCGCCCGGCCGCCCCTGGCGCTGGTGGAAGTGCAGGGCTATGTGTACGAGGCCAAATACCGCATGGCTTCGCTGCTGCGAGCGTTTGGTGATACTGGCCGCGCCGAGCGCCTGCGCAAGGAGGCAGCTGAACTCGCCAAGCGCCTCGAAAAAGCATTCTGGATGCCGGGTCCCGGCTATTACGCCATGGCGCTGGACGACAAGAAACGTCCGCTGGAGGTGATTTCCTCCAACGCCGGCCAACTGCTGTTCACCCGCGTTCTAACCAGAGACCGCGCTCGCGCCGTGGTGAACCGAATCATGCACGAGGACATGTTTACCGGGTGGGGCTGGCGCACGCTGGCCAGTTCGGAGCGCGTGTTTAACCCGCTGAGCTATCACCGGGGCTCGGTGTGGCCGCATGACAATTCGCTCATCGCCCACGGCATGGCGCTGAACGAGTTTCGGCGGCCCGTGCTGCGCCTGCTGACCGCGATGTTTCAGGCGGCGCTCAACTTTCGCGATTACCGTTTGCCCGAACTGTTCTGCGGGGTGCAGCGCCGGGAAAACGATGAGCCGGTGCACTATCCCGTTTCGTGTTCGCCGCAGGCCTGGGCGTCGGGTGCGCTGCTGCTGATTCTTTCTTCCGTGCTGGGAATCCGGCCCAGCGCGCCGCGCAAGGAACTGAACATCGTGAACCCGGAGCTGCCCGACTGGCTTGACCACCTGCACATCCGCAACCTGCGCGTGGGCAAGAGCCGCGTGGGCCTGGACTTTACCCGCCGCCGCGACCGCACTTTCTGCAATGTCGTGGACATCGGCGGCGACAAGCTGCTGGTGAATGTAGCGTTCAAAAAGTAGCAGTTGGCAATTACCGGTTAGCCCTAAACTTCTGGGGCGATTTCGGAGCGGCAAGAACCGTCGCTGGCCAAGTGCCAATTGCTAAATGCTAAGTGCTGACTTTCGCTGGAGATTAACCCAGACGTTCAAAGGCTGATTGCTGACTGCTGATTGCTTATTTCGCCGCTGGACAGTTAATCTAGGCAATTCACATTGGAGGCTCCATGTCCGACGTCAAAATCACAGTTCGCAGGAACGGACCTTTTCGCGTGGAGGCTGCCCCGGGCAGCATTGAGATCGTGGACGCCGACGGCAATCCGTACGACCTTTCCGCGAAGATGAAGGAAGGCAAGCTCGCATTCTCCCTCTGCCGCTGTGGCGGTTCCGTAAACAAGCCTTTCTGCGACGGCACCCATTCCAAGATCGGATTCCAGGCCGCCGAAGCTGCAGTCAAAGCCTCCGACCAGGCGCAGAGCGGCACAACAACCCAGAGCGGCCTGCCTCCGGAAGCAGACGCCTCGCGGCTGAAAGTCTAGGAGCACCACAAGTTCGCGTAAACCCGGCGGTCCAGTTCGGAACCTAAATGGATTTTCAAAGCAGGAATTGACAGGCTGGCTATGGGATATGGTGCCGACAATTCCAAAGCATCAGCCCGAAGGGCGCGATACAGCTTTTAGCCCAGGGCTTGAGCCCTGGGACAAGCCCTATTTCGCCGCTGCCCGCCGTCGCCGCTCCGACTCGCGAATCTGGCGGCGGCGCCCGGCATCTTCGTAGCGGCGCTTCTCTTCCTCGGTTTCCGGAATGACCGGAGGTACCGGCAGCCGTCGCCCGTGTCGGTCAATGGCGACAAAGGTCAGATAGGCTGTGCTCACATGCTGGCGCGTGTCGGCGATGTAGTTTTCAACTGAAACCTTCACGCCAACTTCCATGGAGGTATGGAACACTCGGTTCACGGAGGACTGCAGAATTACCAGGTCGCCCACGTGCACAGGCACAAGAAAATCCAGGTGGTCAATCGAAGCGGTCACCACGTAGTTGCGCGAGTGCCGATGGGCGGCAAGCGCGCCGGCCAGGTCAATCCAGTGCATCAGGCGCCCGCCCAGCAAGGCGTTGAGCGGGTTGGCATCATTGGGCAGAACAATTTCCGCCATCTCCGACTGCGATTCCCGCACCGGCCGGGAAGTCAATTCCAGGTCTTTGCTCATGGTTGGGTCGTGGGCTCCAGGATAGGTCTCTCGCGGCGCGCCAGATAACATTCCAGGTAGCACTCAGCCATCCTTTGGACGCGCG
>Ga0075425_100002805_pt1 | contig 17508 bp, 16 predicted proteins | sample SoiMethybrSBSTD4_FD_75300 | JGI IMG/M metagenome (GOLD analysis project Ga0075425, IMG submission 75300) | Bulk soil microbial communities from a Populus tree surrounding site in Tennessee, USA - Soil MetaG P. TD hybrid SBSTD4 | ecosystem: Environmental > Terrestrial > Soil > Tree plantation... | reverse complement strand
TGGCTTTGTCCGAATGGCTTGCCCGCTCCGGCGTCAGGCTCAGCCATTCGAGCCCTCTCCTGCCAGACCTGGCGGCGTCGGCACGGACCTTTATGCGGCTTTGGTCGTCTTTCCGGGGAGCGTTCGCACCAGCAAGCCTCTACGAGGACATGCGACGTGTGGCCCAGGCGCTGGCCGCAAACGATGATCGGCTCCTTGCCGAGCGGGCCCGGGGTGCCGTCATGAGCTATCGGGACTGGGTTGCGGCGGATGCGGCGCGCGCGCGGCTGCGTCAGCAATGGGGGCAGCTGTTTCAAGAATGGGACGTTGTGATCTGCCCCGTGATGGCAACGGCCGCCACGCCGCATGACCACTCGCAGCCCATTGAAGCGCGAATGCTTGAGATCGACGGCAAGGTCTATCCTTTCCGCGACACCTATCTGGTCTGGTCGGAGCTTGCGACTTCTGCGGGTTTGCCCGCCACCACGGTGCCGATCGCCGGCGCTGAACGCTCTCTGCCGGTGGGGGTACAGATCGTCGGGCCCTATCTGGAAGACCGCACGACGCTGCGTTTTGCCGAGCTGATGGAGCGGGAATTCGGGGGCTTCGTGGCACCGCCGGGGTATGCTGCATAGCTTCGCGGACATTTGGCACGCGTGGCGCACCGCCTTGCCGGTCGTGGATCTTGCCGTGGCTCGAAGGGCGGCGCTGTCGGCCGTCGACTGAGCGTCATTCGGCCAATGCCCGCATGACCTTGATCAGATCCGACTTACCCTCAAAGCCGATGCCAGGCAGCTCGGGCATGACGACGTGGCCGTTCTCGACCCTGACGCTGTCGGGAAACCCGCCATAGGGTTGGAAGAGATCGGGATAGCTCTCGTTGCCACCGAGACCCAAGCCCGCGGCGATGTTGAGGGACATCTGGTGCCCGCCGTGTGGAATGCAGCGCGCCGGTGACCAGCCAAACTCGCTCAAGGCGTCGAGGGTGCGTAGGTACTCGACGAGCCCGTAAGAGAGGGCGCAGTCGAACTGCAGCCAGTCGCGGTCCGGCCGCATACCGCCATAGCGCAAGAGGTTGCGGGCATCCTGATGCGAAAAGAGGTTTTCCCCCGTCGCCATCGGACCTGGATAGAATTGAGCCATGGCCGCTTGCAGCGCGTAATCGAGCGGGTCGCCGACTTCCTCGAACCAGAAGAGCGGATAGGCGCGGAGCATTTTGGCGTAGCCGATGGCGGTTTCCAGATCAAAGCGGCCGTTGGCGTCGACGGCCAGTTTTGCCTGCGCGCCGATTTCGCCGAGCACGGCCTCGACGCGGCGCTGGTCCTCCGCCAACGGTGCCCCGCCGATTTTCATTTTGACGACCGTGTAGCCGCGCTCGAGATAGCTGCGCATTTCGGCGCGCAGAGCCGTGTCGTCCTTGCCGGGGTAATAGTAGCCGCCGGCCGCATACACGAACACCTTGGGGTTTGCGGCCACGCCCTTGCTCTGTGCGAGCAGCCGGAACAAAGGCTTACCCGCGATTTTCGCGGTCGCGTCCCAAATGGCCATGTCGAGGGTACCGACGGCGACGGAGCGTTCGCCATGGCCGCCGGGCTTCTCGTTGCTCATCATGGCCGCCCAGATTTTGTGCGGGTCGAGATTGTCGCCGGTTTCGTTGCGAAGGCTTGCCGGCTCGGCCTCAAGAATGCGGCTTCGGAAGCGCTCGCGGATGAGACCACCCTGGCCGTAGCGCCCGTTGGAGTTGAACCCATAGCCGATCACCCGCCGCCCCTCACGGACGACATCGGTCACCACCGCCACCAGGCTGGTCGTCATCTGCGAGAAATCGATGTAGGCGTTGCGAATAGGCGAAGCGATCGGCTTGGTGACCTCGCAGACCTCGAGGATGCGCATGATGATCTCCCTGAAAACCCAACTCTTCGGTTGGGTCAAGGTTTAGCGCTCGGCGTTGGGGAAATCACCGTCTTACCGCATCGACGCGGCTTCGCATTGGGAGGACCCGCCTGGCGCACCCAAGGCGGGGACCCGCGGCTTCGCTAACGCGAGGCTAATGTTTGAGCTCGGCGAACAGCCACCCTAAACGCCTGTCTCGCGTGACGGCCCCAAGCTCAGCCCCCAAAGCGATTGCCCCAGGCCACGATGGTCCGCCGGGATAGGCCTGGGGAGTTCGCTGGGACGGTGGCCCGGCGGATCCTTGATCCCGCCCGACCGCGCAACGACTAACCAGGAGGCGAGCCTGGAGGTGAGGGATCCTTCGGCGTCCAATAGGTTGGGGGGCCGACGCTAGGGTCGTAGGCGCTGGCCGGCGCCGCAATTCCCGCAAGCAGCGACAAGGCGAGGATGGCTGGAATGATGATGTTCATGATCATTCTCCATTAGGGCGAACGTGGTCGCCTGCCACATGTCGCCCTGCTACGGCCTGGTGAGAAGACGGTGTCACACATCGGTGACGGCATGTGATGGACTTAACGTACAATTCAGGCTCACGCGCCCGCGATCGATGCAAGAGGCGGTGTCCGTCACGGTGGGCCTGCACCCTGCAGCAACGCCAGGCCTGGCCACAGCCTGGAGAGCCCAAGTTCGGGGAATACCTGGGGATGCGCCGGCGGAGTGTCGGACGGCTCCGGCCCGTGCGCCACAAAGCGCAGGTGGGCCCTCATGGTGCTGCAGGAGCGACCGCCAATGACGGCGGCGACCAATGGGGACCCTGACGTGACATCTCCAATCCGGCATAGGCAAGCGCAGCCGTGGATCCGCACCCGTTCGCTAACCATTCCGCGCGAAGCAGGAGCTTTGCTAGGTCAGCAGCGCGGCGAAATGCCAGGGTTAAAAAAAATCGGCGCTTTTGCCAGGGTTCGTGCGAGCATCGATCCGGTCGGCGTCAAATGAGCAAATTTTGGATAGGAGATGAGTGGGCTTCTCGCGCTCTTGGATGACGTCGTCGCGTTGATGAAGCTTGCGGCCGCGACAATCGACGACGCGGCTTCTCAGGCGGCAACCGCCAGCAGCAAGGCAGCCGGCGTGGTGATCGACGACGCTGCGGTAACCCCGCGCTTTGTTGCGGGCCTAGCCGCGCACCGCGAGTTACCGATCGTGGGCCGTATCGCCGTCGGGTCACTCAAGAATAAACTCCTGATCCTGTTACCGGTGGCGCTCGCCCTTAGTTATTGGTGGCCGCAGGCCATCACGCCGCTGTTAATGGTGGGTGGCTTGTATCTTTGCCTCGAAGGCCAAGAAAAGCTGGAGCATATGCTGACCGGCGCGGCGCACGGGGCGGCCCACGCGGTGGCGGAGCCCGTTCTGGACGCCGCCGAGTTGGAAGAGGTCAAGGTGGCCGGCGCCATCCGCACCGATTTCGTGCTCTCGGCCGAGATCATGGCGATTGCCCTGGCCAGCATTGAGGTCCCCGACCTGGTGACGCGCGCGCTGGCGTTGGCAACCGTTGCCGTCCTGGTCACCGCGGGCGTCTATGGAACCGTGGCGCTGATCGTCAAGGCCGATGATTTCGGCGTCCGCCTGGCGCTACGCAATGGAGCGCTGTCGGGTCCGATCGGTCGCGGTTTAGTGCACATCATGCCAACGCTGCTCTCGGTGCTCAGCTTTGTTGGCATGTTGGCCATGTTATGGGTGGGTGGCGGCATTCTCTTGCACGGCCTCGCAGAATTCGGCATTGCCGGGCCAGAGCATCTGATCGAGAGCGCCGCTGAAGCGATCGGCGATTTTGCCCCCGTGGGTGGCGCGGTGCTGTCCTGGCTTGTCACCGCGGCGGCGGCGGGCGTGATCGGCTTGGCTGCCGGCGCCCTGACCCAGATGGTGGTGAGCCTCAGCACGGCGTTGTTCCGGCGCCGCTAGGTCGGCTTCGCCCCGCGGGGCGTACAAAGTTTCGTCTGGATCGTGAGCTGCTAGGCGACGCCAAACGGTTGCATTCGTCAACGGCCGTCGCGGAGCGCCCTGGGAAGAATGGGTTCGAGGGCGGCCTCGAGCTGAGCGAGGGTTGCCTCGGGCCTGAGCGCAATTTTGAGGGTCGAGCCATTTTTGCTGAGCCCGGCCATTTGGCCCAGCAGCTTCGCATCGACGGCACGCGCCAGCTCCTCCCCGAGCCACAGGCTAGGGGCCAGGACCCGCAGGCGCCGAGCGCTCCAGGCACGGCTGGTCAGCATGCCGTTGAGGCCGCTGCGGAACCAGTCGATATCGCAAGCAGCTTCATAGAGCGTCTCGTTATACTGTTCGTCGCGATCGAATTCGGGAATCCAAGCAGAGTTGGAAATGCAGGCTTGCAGCGGAGCGACCGTGCTCATCCAGCCCTCAAACAGGGAGGCGATGTCGTCGGCCGCGATCGAGAGCTGCTCGAACACAGCCGGCGCGTTCAAGATCCATAGAGCGAAGCTCAGCGTGGGCCCATTGTTTGGGGAACTGGGGGCGGCCTCTAGCGGCAGGTGATTTGCGAGGGTTACCCGCAGGTGGGCGGCGCGGGCGGCGTCGTCCCGCAGACCGTCGCGCAATGCCGATTGCCAGGAAAGGCCGGCCACGGGCCAACCCAAGCCGGGCGGTGTGATACCGAATTCGAAGAGCCGCGGCCATTGCTTGTCGCTTGGCGCACTCGACAGGGCAAGCGCCTTGCTGGTTTTGGCCACACGAAAGCTGACCGGGCTCATATGCTTTTGCGTCTCAACCACGAGCTGGGTTCCCGCGGGCGCGGCAAGCCGGGCGAGAAAGGTTTGGCACAAGTCCCGGATGCTGCGGCGGACGACCTCACCATCGTCATTGAGAATGGCCAGCAGCGACAGCACCGCCGGTTCGTTGCGGCGGAGAATGGCCTGCTGGTGGCGGGGCGAATGGGGCTCGGCGATTGCCGGCAAAACTGGGTCGGCACGGGTGCAGTTTCAGGGGGGGCAGGGCTAGGGCCGCGGTGGCCGGCGCGCGCGCCGCAAGCCTGGGACGCAGGGTGAAGGCGCGGTCGTCGCTCGCGGCGAGCTCGAGGCCCACCAGCAAAATGGATCTGCTTGCGCGCTTCTCGGTCAACCCCTGCGATTTCGAGCGGCTCGATGGCGAACCGGAGCGCCCCGTCTTGCGGGTCTCGCGGCGGCGTTGTCATCCAGGTCGCGAGCGGCGTCGGCGAGGTGATTTGACCGTTGTAGAAGGGATAGGCGTGAACCGAGATCTTGCCAATTGAAAGGGCGGTGGGGCCGTCGATCTCGAGCTCCAAGCTCAGGCCCGAGAAACCGGCGCCCTGGCTCAGCACCAGCCATTTGACGCGCTGTGTCTCACCAACCGGGATGGGCCAGGCCGCGGGATAGTATCTGAGGTAGGGACAGTCGTCGTCCGAGTGGTAGACGACAAGCTTGACAGGCTCGCCCGGTGCGGCGCCCGCCGCGGGTGTTTCGGTCTCTGTGGCGGCCGTTTTGCGCAACACCAATGCCGTGGGCGCGGGCTCGTCATGGCGCAGCACTTCCTCGAAGCCGGCCAGGGCCTGCGAAACTTCGAGACCCGCAATCTCGCACCAGGCGCCCAGCAGGTCCTCGGCAAAGGCTCCGACCTTTTGCGCCGCATCGGCCAAGCGCTGCTTGAAGTCGTGATGCCGCTCCGCCAGGGCGGCCAGGCGTGCCGGGTCGAGCAATACGGGTGGGTGCGTCGCCAAGCTGCGCAGGAGATCCGGCCCTAGGAACAGGTCGCTCCAGGTGGCCGTCCGCCGCTTCTGGGATAGGCTCTTGAGCCGACCGCTGTGGTCATCGGCCGGACTGACGACGGCGTCGACCTGCTTGCCCTTGTGGAAAACGATGAACTCGAAACGATCGCTATCATAGACACTGGTGAGCACGGCAACCGACTTCAGGCGCTTCGAGAGGGCGACCGCCAGCTCCTTGAGCTCACCGCTATCGATCAGCGCATTGTCACTGTCATGGATCGACAGGAACTTGCTTTGCCCGTCATCGCTCACGAGCACGCGCTTATGGGCGCCATCGCCGGCATCCTCCGCGGCCACAAAGCCGATCTTTTCGTAAGCTTTGCTGAGATCGGCGAGGAATGGCTGCGCGCCTGTGCGCAGCACATGCAGGCTGGTGCACGTCGTCCCCATTCAACGCTCCCGATCTGCTGAGCCAAGGCCGGTTCTCACCCGAGAAGACTAGCAAGTCCAGCTTGCAAGATCGTTCAATTGGCCTCGCTCTGCCACAAAGCTGTGGCAGGCCCGCGCTCATGCGGCCGAGGCTGCAAAAGCCCTCGTCCCTCGCTGTCATGCAATATTTGCTTTTTCGCAGCCCAGCGGGGTCGGATCGCCTCGGTCGGGGTGATATCTTGCTGGAGCCAGCCACTGCCATGAGCCGCAAAAAAGTCAATGCCATCTGCCGCAGCCTTCCCGGAGCCGAGGTATCGGATCCATGGGGTGGTGGACACGATGCCTGGAAGGTGGGCGGCAAAATGTTTGCCTGCATTGGGGCGGTAATGCCGGGCGTCTCGGTCAAGACCGACAGCATTGAGACCGCGCAAATGCTGATTGACGCTGGCGTTGGCGTGAAAGCGCCTTACTTCCATCGGTCTTGGGTGAACCTGCCCTGGGGTACGTCCGAGGACGAACTGCGCCATCGCTTGACAGCGTCGTATCGGCTGGTGCGCGGCAGCCTCAGCAAAAAGCTTCAGGTCCAGCTGGCGCCCTTTGAATAAGAGCGCGGCTCGAGTGGCGACGGCTGCGGGGTTTGACGGCTTGGGCGCAGGCCACGCCGGATTTTAGGGGAAGCGCGCCAGGAAGGCCGCTGCCGCGCGCACGGCCGGGGGCGCGTAGAGGATGGCGCGGTGGCCGAGGCCCTCAAGGGCTTGCAGCTCCGTGGTGGGCACCCTCGCTGCAATCCGCTCGGCATCGGCAAACGGGACTTCTTGGTCATCGCGCGCGTGCAGCAACAGGGTCGGTCGGCCGATGGCGCCTAAGAAATTGCTCCCCGTGAAATCGGCGATGCGACGGTGCGCCAGGTGCTCGAGCCGGCGCTCAAACGCCTGCAAGCCGGCCGCTGACAGGCCATGATCGTCGCCGAAGCGCTGGGTCACGTCGGCGAAGCGGTCGGGTATGGCGACGAGCACGTAGGCCTCGAAGGGCACCGAACCGGGCATGGGCTGCCGCCCCTCACCAGCAACCAGGACCGCTAGGCCACCGATCGAATGGCCAATGGCAAACCGCAGGGGACCCGTGCGCTGCGCCACGTCGTGCACGGCGCGCGCGCAGTCGATCAGGTTGGTTTCATAGCCTGCGCTTTGACCGTGCGCGGGAAGGTCGAGCAGCACGCAACGTATGCCACGCCGGCACAAATACTCGGCGAAGGCGCTCATAAAGGCGGCTTCGCCGGTCCAACCATGCACCAGGAGTGCTGTTGCGGTGCCGGGCCCTTTCGTTTCGAAGACGTATGTCTGCACCTCGCCAACACTCGTTGCGAGACGTTGCGAGCGCGCCGAACGCAAATGGAACCGGGCGCGTGTCACGAGCTGCTCGTGATCGGGGCTGCGACAGTTCGAGAGTTGCGGCGTACAAAAGTGCTGGAAGGCGCGCGCTCCGGCAACTTCAGAAGGAGAGGCGTGATCGAGAACGCTCAAGGGGGCAGTATTCATGGCAACTGGCTGTGCGCGGTGTCGGCGCCGAGTGGGCGAGGCTCCGGCGCGGCACCTGATCTCCGTTTGCGCGCACGCGGCAGATGGCGCCGGCGTTGTGCTTTGGGTGGCTAGATTTCTCCGTCGCCGCACGATCCTAGCGGCGCCATGCCCGCTGCCAGATCGGGAGAAACCCTCAATTCGGCATGGCGAAATCGGCGTCGGCGCAACGCGCTACCCCGCGCCACCAGTTCCCCGGATGTTTCGGGGGATGGTTGTTGCTGGGAGGAGGGTGCGCTTTCCGGTCAGGCTCGCGCTCGACGCGTCGCCGTGATCCGGCAGCAGTGAGGAAGCCGCAAGCGTGAGCAGGGGCGAGCTGGCGAGCAGGTGCTGGCACGACGAGCCCGTTTTGGCCGCCAGCAGGCCGGGTGCCATCGCCAAGCGCCGAGGCGATCCATTCCCGGGATGGCGGCGCCAGATCTGGCGGCCGACCATGGCCGGGTGAGACGAGTGCGCTTGGCAGCGCCACGGCGACGCTGCCCGCGGCTCAATGGTTAAAGGCGCTCGCAATCCAGACGGAGGCGCCGAGCGGAACGGCGTCCCCCCTTTGGCAGGCAGCAAGGGCAGTGCGGATGGCGTCGCGCACTTTTGCGAAGGCCTCCGGCGGCTGGCCCTCAAGGGCGCGGCTGACGGGCCCAATATCGAGCGCGCCTGCAACCGCGCTTTCGAGGCCACGCCCAATAGCGAGATCAAGCGTGAGATCAACGGCCTCGAGGCTAATGCGGGCGTAGCCGGCCTGGCTCAGGATGCGACGCACCCGCTCCTCACGGCCAAACGAAAATGGTCCGGGATCTTCAGGTCCAACCTCCGGCAGCCGCGGCACGTGCTTATAGGCCTCTTGCAGGGGCAGAAGCATCCATGGGTTCAGGCGAGGCTCGCGCCAGCTTGCGAAAACGAACCGGCCGTCGCGCCGAAGCGCGCTGCGCATATTTGCGAAGGACAACGTGGGATTTGCAAAAAACATGACGCCAAAGCGTGAGACCAAGAGGTCGGTGCTGCCGAGCGCGAAGGGGTGCACCGTGGCATCGGCAAGCACGAACTCGATGGGAAGATCAACGGGTGCGCGCTCGCGTGCGCGCGCCAGCATCGGCTGTGAGATATCGACGCCGGTCACGTGGCCAGTGCGGCCTGTCTGCTGCGCAAGCGCGATCGTACTTGTGCCGCAACCGCAGCCGATGTCGAGAATTCGCTCCCCCGGCGTGACGCTGGCCCGGGCCAGCAGGAGGTCTTGGATCGGTTTCAGAACAACATCGAGGGTCTCCTGCCGATCGGTCCAGCGCCGACCCGCCACCCCGTTCCAATAGGCGGCCTGATCTGCGTTGGCTTCATGCACACCGGGGTTGTCCATGCTGTCGGCTCCCAGTTAGGTCAGGCGTATCACCTGGAATGGTGATCGCCTGGCAACGGGACGTCCAGCGATTTCCGCCCGCTCCCGCCCCCCCATGGCGGCCAAGGCTCGGGCCGGCCCGCAACCTTGGTGGGCTGATGGGAGAAGGCGTCGATCGTTAAAGAAATGATCGGGGCCGTTTTCCTGGCCAACTCGCGGAGCCAAACCCAGTATTTTCCAAGTCCGGCAAGGCTTCCCAGAGGAACCGCAGCTAAGCCGCGTTCGCCTCGCAGCGGGGACGCACGCCGGATCGAGCGATGGTGGCTTTGCTACTCGTCGCGCCCATGCACCTGGGCGGGAGGCGCCGTTGCTTCCAAGGCCGTAAACTCGGTCAAGATGCGATAAGCGTGTTCGGCACCGGCGGGCACCAGCCAGGCATCACCTGGCTCGAGCATGACGGTTTGCCCTTCCACGACCAGTTCGGCCGATCCGGCGAGCACAAACCCGACCGTTTCGTAGTCCCGCCTGCTGGGGGGTTTGGCTTGGGGCTTCTCCTTGAGCCAGAGCCGAAGTGAAACACGCTTTCCCGAAACCAAGTAGCTTTGGTCCATGTCGCCGTGCGGGGAGGCGTTGCTGCTGACTTTCTTAACCGTGGTATCGACAGACATTGATCACCTCAGTCTTGCGTGAGGATCGGCCTTGGCCGAGCGAGGCAGCTGCAGGCGCAACGTGGTTTGAGACGTCGGGTTCCCCGCCAGGCAACGGTGAAGCCGGCGTTAGGGGTCGAGAGGAGCCCAGGTACGGCGGCAAGGACATCCTGACGCGGTGTCTCCAGCTGCCCCGGCGCAAATCCTGGGCTGCAGGTTGGTGCGGCGCGGCTCCGACCGGCCTGCGACAATTGTCGTCGGAACCGCGGTGCCCAGCCGTGTTTTTTGCCAGCGAACCGAGCGTGAGAGAGCTGAGCCGCATGGCCTCGACGGCGACTTCGGTGGCAGAACTCGAGCACCGCCCCTCTGGAGTGCTGCATTGGCTTGAGTCCACCAACCACAAAGACATCGGCACGATGTACCTGGCCTTTGCCGTCGTCGGCGGCCTCATAGGGGGCTACCTCTCCGTCATGATGCGCCTGGAGCTACAGCATCCCGGCCTGCAGCTCTTTGCGAACGGCCATGCCTATAATGTGACCGTCGCCGCGCATGGCCTGATCATGATTTTCTTCACGATCATGCCCGCGCTGATTGGGGGCTTCGGCAATTGGTTCGTACCATTGCTGATCGGGGCGCCTGATATGGCGTTCCCGCGCATGAACAATATCTCCTTCTGGCTCCTGCCCGCGTCTTTCGCCTTGCTGCTGGCGTCAATGTTGGTGGAGGGCCCGGCAACAATGGCCGGTGTCGGCGCCGGCTGGACGTTGTACGCGCCGCTCTCCACCAGCGGCCACCCAGGGCCGGCCCCGGATTTCGCGATTTTGGCACTGCACGTCGCAGGTGCCTCCTCCATTCTCGGTGCCATCAATTTCATCACCACTATTTTCAATATGCGCGCGCCCGGCATGACGCTGCACAAGATGCCCCTGTTCGTTTGGAGCATCTTGGTCACGGCGTTTCTGCTGCTATTGGCATTGCCCGTGCTGGCCGGCGCGCTGACCATGCTGCTGACAGACCGCAATTTTGGCACGACGTTCTTCAATGCGGCCGGTGGCGGCGATCCGCTGCTCTACCAGCACCTGTTCTGGTTCTTCGGTCACCCCGAAGTCTACATTTTGATCCTGCCGGGGTTTGGCATTGTCAGCCACGTGGTTTCGACGTTTTCGCGCAAGCCGATCTTCGGCTATCTGGGTATGGCCTACGCCATGGTCGCGATCGGCTTCATCGGCTTCATCGTCTGGGCGCACCACATGTACGTGTCGGGCATGAGTGTCGATGCTCAGGCCTATTTCAGCTTCGCCACTATGGTCATTGCCGTGCCCACGGGCATCAAGGTCTTCTCGTGGATTGCCACGATGTGGGGTGGCTCAATCCAATTTCGCGTGCCGATGCTATGGGCACTCGGTTTCATTTTCTTGTTCACAATTGGTGGCGTCACCGGGGTGATGGTCGCCAACGCTGGCGTCGATCGTGTGTTGACGGACACCTACTACATCGTCGCGCATTTTCACTATGTGATGTCGCTCGGGGCTGTCTTCGCCATCTTCGCAGGCTGGTACTACTGGTTCCCCAAGATGACCGGGTTCATGTACAGCGAGGGACTTGGAAAACTGCACTTCTGGCTGACGTTCATCGGCGCCAACGTCCTCTTCTTCCCTCAACACTTCTTGGGTTTGGCGGGCATGCCGCGTCGCATTGCCGACTACCCCGATGCCTTCGCCTACTGGAATTGGTGGTCCTCGCTGGGTGCTTACATCACCACCGCGGGTACGCTGGTCTTCCTGGTGGGCGTGGTCGATGCCTATTTCATTCGGCGTCGGCACGCTTCGGCGAATCCGTGGGGAGCCGGTGCAACCACGCTGGAGTGGAGCCTCCCGTCGCCTCCGCCCTTCCATAGCTTTAATAAATTGCCAACCGTTGCTTGAAACGGTGTCCGGATCGGCAGCGTCCGGGATGCCCTCGCCAGATCGAGGCGACGCTGCAGTCTTTAAGCAAAACAGGCGAACAACGCGCGCGCCAACGTAAACTTCAACCCGCACTTGGCGGCCCCAAAAAGCCAACGGACCGATCAGAGTGATCGGTCCGTGACAGTGAGCCCCTACCTCAGTAGTGGCGATAGTAGCGCCGGTGATGGCGATAGCCGTGGTGGCGTTCACCGAAGTAAAGGCTGACGCCCGGCCCGTAGCCGCCGACCCAACGGCAGTGGCGGTGCCCATAGCGCCACCAGCAACGACGATAGCCAACCTGCTCGGTGATGGACGAAGTCGTCGTGGACTCGATCCCTTTCAGGCCGGAGGCAGGCGCGGCAAGCGACGGCGTCGCGAGTACACCGAACGCGAGCAATACTGTGCTGAGCGAGAGAGTTTTCAACATTGACGGATGACTCCTTTTGCAGTCTGGCGTGACCTAAGTGTTGGCACCAACGTGCGAGGGATGCCTCTCGTTCCGCGCGGCGCGCTGGCCCGCTTAACTCTGTGCCGTGAGATCTGCTCGGTTCTTGCACTCGTGACGAGGTTTAACGCTGGGGTGAGTGCGCTGCCGCGATCAGCAAGATCTTGAAAAACAATTATTTTGTTTGCGGAAGTGAGCACGCGGCGGGCGAATTGATGCGGCGCAAAGCCCGTTCAGGCGTGAAACCTATGCACCGCGTGCGAGCCTTCGTCGCGATTCTCCGACATGGCCTCGACAACGCCTGGGCGCTGGGCCGCGCTGGGCATGATTGCCAACTTTCTTGAGGGCGATGTCGGCCCGGGCGGGCGGCCGCTCCGGCAAGCCCCGCGTGTACTCAAGCGTCTGTCCGAGCGACGCCCAAGGCCGCAAGCGCTCTAGACCCAAGTCGGCGAGGTTGTGGATTGTCGGCACAGTGTCACAGAGGCGTGAGAGTGGAACCCTACGCTCAGCCGTCCCTAGCAAACTCGCCCCGTGGCTCGCTTGAACACAGGGCCTTTTCTTCTTGCGCCGCGGCCTATGGCAGCCGAGCGCCGGCGCCGGTTGCACGCGCAGCGCTGGCGCCGCGGGTGCTCCGTTCAAAGCAGGAATCATCTGATGCCGATGCCAAGCGGCTTCTCGGCGCGATGCGGCGTGACCGGTAGCACCCGCGCAGCAGGGAGCAGGAGGTAGATGTGGCAGTGCCGCCGACTTTCACGAAAAGTCGCGTTCCCGGTGCCGGTGCATCCCTGGGCTTCGCAGTCCCACGGTTTAATCGCAAGCATTACGCCCCAACGCAGTCAGGAGACGCGTCGATGCCCAGCGGAATGCGCGCACAGGATCTAGATAGCCGTGCCGAAGCGCCATGGTGGATTGTCGAGCCCGCGGACAAGAAGAAAGCGCGCCTCAACCGCATTCGCCATCTGTTGACGGAGATCCCCTTCCGCGAGATGCCGCGGGCACCGATCGTTCTTCCCCCAGGCACGCACCTACCCGGACCATCGCCGGCGTCCGATCCCCAAGGACAGATATGTGGCTGATGCGTACTGAGGATTCGATTGGCTGCGGCCACGCTGCAGGGAACGGCTGTCCTATTGCCGGCGCCGGCCGACGAGCGTTTGGGTCAGGGGCTATACCTCCCCTGTTGCGCGCCTGGGGTGCAAGCTCGTACATGTGGCAGCAGCGGCAGGCCTGGTTCAACAGAAAGGATGCTTAAGCCATGAACATCGTTGCCATCTGCGGCAGTCTGCGAAAGGGTTCCTACAATCGCATGCTCATGCAGGCGCTGCCGAGCCTGGCTCCGGCCGGAATGAGCATCAAGGAAGCTCCGTCCTTCACCGAATTCCCGCTCTACAACGCGGATATCCAGAACTCGACCGGCTTTCCCTCGGTTGTGCGCACCCTGGCGGACGCCATTCGCGGGGCTGATGGTGTCGTCTTCTGTACGCCGGAGTATAATTTCTCCGTTCCGGGCCCCTTGAAGAATGCGATCGATTGGGTCTCGCGTTTGCCGGATCAGCCCTTTGCTGGCAAACCGGTCGCGATCCAATCCGCATCGCCCGGACCCTTGGGAGGTGGGCGCGTTCAATATGAATTGCGTCGCACCATGGTGTTCCTGGACGCCTTCACCCTGAACAAACCAGAGATCTTTGTTGGCAGCTGCGCCAGCAAAATTGACGATAAGACGGGCGAGGTGAAGGACGAGACCACGCGCGGCCTTCTCAAGCAGCAGCTCGAAGCCTTCGCAAAATTCGTCGAAAGGCACGGCAGCAAAAAATAGCGCTGATAGGACGAGGCTGCCGTCCCGGCTCAGCCATCCGCGTGCAGCGCCAGCTTGCGGTCGAAGCTCCAGGTAGCGAAGGGGCACGCGGCAAGCGCGCTGTTGTAGAAGAGGGCCTGGCCCGTGACCTCCGGGCCGACCCACGCGGGCAGCGCGATTTGCTGATGCTCATGGCGGAGCTCGATTTCTGCGAGCACGAGGCCCTCATTCTCGCCCACGAACACGTCGACTTCCCACACGGCGCCCGCGAAGGGTACGAGATGCCGATACTTTTCGACGACGATGCCGCGGCGGAGCGCGATGGCAGCCTCCGCTTCCAGTACGGGAATTGGGTATTCAAGCTCCAAGCGCCGGCGCTCCGGTGCGCGCGATTTGATGGTCAGTGTGGCATGGCTATCCTTGATGCGAACGCGCACGGAGGCCTTGGCCTCGGTTGCAAGGTAGGCTTGGCGAATGTGCAGGCGTTCGGTTGCCGCAGCGCGCCAGGCTGTTCCACGCACCAGGAATTTTCGTTCGATTTCAAACGGCATCGGCCACCCCGTATGGACTGCATGCTGGCGGCGAATTAACCATACCCCGTGGCTGTCGTGCGACTGTCATTTTGGTCACGACACGACTTTGCGCACATGTTGCAGCAGGGCATCGGATCGCTGATCTGCCCTGATTTTAGGCAGCGATTCCGTACGACCAGAGCTCCTGCAGCCAAACCGCTGACAAGTCTTGAGGTTTCACAAGCGTTGAACCCCGGCCACGAAATCCGCTGGGCCATTAATGGTTCGGCGCAGTTCAGGCTCAAGAGCAACCTGCAGCGGGGGTCGCGGCGTTTACGGTGCCCATCCGCAAACGCTTGCGGGTCCTCGGACGCGGCGATCCGCGGTGCCGTACCCCCAAGGTGAGCTCCATGAGCGGGGCGGGCTCACGCCGCCCAGCACTGCCCTAGGCCTGGCGTCGGGCCTTGCGCGCGGGCGAGGAGGCGGCCAGCAACCCCGGCGTCGCGCCTGCGATCAGCTTGTCGACGTCAATGCCCGGCGCAACCCCCTCATAGTCCTGATCGATCAGGAGGGAGGCTGCCCCGTGCACGAAGGTCCACAGTTTCAAGGCGATCTCCTGGGCATCACCACGCACTTTGTTGCGCTTGCAGTAAAGGGCGATCTGGTCGATCAGGTGCGCGAAGCAGTCGTGTCCAGTGCCCATAACGTGCTTGGCCTTTTTCAGTGACGGATCCTGCCCGAACATCAGGCGGAAGACAGCGGTCTCCGTGACGGCAAACGCCACATAGGCCTGACCCAGCGCGATAATCGTCTCGAGCGTGCCCTCGCCCTTGGCGGCGACGACGGCCATGGCCCGGCTTCTCAGCTCGTCGAAGCCGCGCGAGGCGATTTCTGCCAGGATCTCCTGCTTGCCCTGAAAATGCCGGTAGGGAGCCGCCGTGGTGACGCCGGCAGCGCGGCAGGCGTCGGCGAGCGTGAAATTCTCCGCCCCACGTTCCTCCACGAGTTTGCGCGTGGCGGCAATCAGCGCTTCGCGCAGCTCGCCGTGGTGATAACGAGCCTTGGCTTGTCCGGATTTGGCCGTGAGTCGCGCCATTAGCTGAGCATGAACACTTCACGATGAGTTGAAAAGTTAGTGTCACTAACACTTTGCGATGTCAGTGTCACTAACATATGTTAGCACTGCTTACATCGCAAGCTCGGCCGCCGTCCGGCGCGGGCTCTAGACGCGAAAAAAAACCGGAGATGGTCTCATGAGCATGGCTGCTAACGCACGCACCACCGCCGGGCGGGCCACCCTCGCCAAGGTCCCGAGCGGGCTTCCGCGCCTGGGTCTTCTCGGGCTCGCCGTCCTGCTCGGCGCCTGCAAGGCCGAGACGGTGGTCAGCGATGAGCCGGTGCGGCCCGTTAAGGTCGCCATTGTCGAGGCCGCGCCCGAGGCGCGCACGCTGACCTATTCGGGCGTGGTGCGCCCGCGCGTTGAAAGCGCGCTGGGCTTTCGGGTGACCGGCAAAGTCACCGAACGCTTGGTGAATGTCGGCGACGCCGTCGGCGTCGATGAGCCGATTGCCCGCTTGGATGAGACCGACCTCAAGCTCGCGGAAAATGCGGCGCGCGCCGCCGTTGCCGCCGCGCGCAGCCGCCGCGACGTCGCCACCGACAACCTGGAGCGGGCCAAGGTGTTGCTGCCCAAGGCGGTGATCTCCCAGGCCGCTTACGATACCAGGCGCAACGAGCTCGACGCTGCCGTGGCGTCTTTGGAAAGTGCCGAAGCGCAGTTGCGGCAAGCCGTGAATGCGGTGTCCTACACCACTTTGAAGGCCGACAAGGCCGGCATCGTCACCGGCGTCAACGCCGAGCCGGGCCAGGTGGTCAACGCCGGCCAAGCCATTGTTACGCTGGCCGAGGCCGGCGAGACGGAAATCGCGCTGGCCGTGCCCGAGCAGGATGCCGGTCGCCTGCAGCTCGGACAATGGGCGAAGGTCACCCTGTGGGCGGGACCGCGTCTCAGTGTCGATGGTCGCATCCGCGAAATTGCCGGCCAGGCGGAACCCACCTCGCGCACCTATCCGGTTAGGATTTCCGTGGCGGCGCCGCCGCAGGCCATGCGCTTAGGGATGACCGCGACGGTGGCGCTTCGCATCGAGCACGAGGCAACGCCGATGCTGGTCCCGATCACGGCTTTGACCGAGACGGCCAGCAACCCCGCCGTTTTCGTGATCGACCAGAGCCAGAGGGTCGTGCGCCGAACCAGCGTTGCCCTCGGCGGCGCCTCCGAGGACGGCGTGCGTATCGCCAGCGGCCTCAGCGCCGGCGACATGGTGGTGACGGCGGGCGTGCAGTTCCTGCGCGACGGTATGCGGGTTCGCCTGCTGCCGGAGCGTGGCCTTGCGCCCGGCAACCGGATCTAGCCATCGCGCAAATGAGATGAGCCCCGTTAGGTCGGCCCTCCAGTGCACGGGAGCGATTACCCCATGACAAACCTTACGCTAACGCCGCCATCGAGCTTCAACCTGTCGCGCTGGGCCATCAGCCACGGCGGCTTCACCGCCTTCCTGCTCGTGCTGCTGCTGGCCGCCGGCACGTTTGCGCTTTTGCGCATCGGTCAGAAGGAGGATCCCGATTTCACGTTTCGCGTCATGGTAGTGCAGGCCTATTGGCCCGGCGCCACCACGCAGGAAATGCAAGACCAAGTCGTCGACAAGCTCGAACGCAAGCTGCAGGAGACCCCTGGCCTCGATTTTCTGCGCTCCTATACCCGACCTGGGTTTGCCAACATCTTTGTCAATCTCAAGGGCGCGGTGCGCGGGGAGGCGGTCAGGGAAGCCTTCTACCAGGCCCGCAAGAAGATCGGCGACATTCGCCAGTCACTGCCGGAGGGCGTGATCGGCCCCTTCTTCAACGACGAGTTCGGCGACACCTACATTTCGCTTTATGCCCTGACCGGCCGCGGTTTCAGCTATCCAGAGCTCAAGGATTTTGCCAAAGGCGCGCGCGATATCCTCCTTCGCATACCCGGCGTGGCCAAGGTTGACCTCCTTGGGCTGCAGGAGGAGCGCATTTTCATCGAGGTGTCCTCGCAAGCCCTAGCGCAACGAGGTCTTTCCCAGCTCGACATCCAGGCCGCGCTTGCCGGGCAAAACGCCATGGACCCGGCAGGCCGCATCGAGACAGGCGAACGTTCGGTGCGTATCGACGTGGATGGCGGGCTGCGCTCGGTGGAGG
>Ga0075425_100002804_pt1 | contig 17512 bp, 16 predicted proteins | sample SoiMethybrSBSTD4_FD_75300 | JGI IMG/M metagenome (GOLD analysis project Ga0075425, IMG submission 75300) | Bulk soil microbial communities from a Populus tree surrounding site in Tennessee, USA - Soil MetaG P. TD hybrid SBSTD4 | ecosystem: Environmental > Terrestrial > Soil > Tree plantation... | reverse complement strand
GATAGATCGCACGCGTGCTTCGCAGCCACGGCCGGAGCGCGTCCAGATCGCGAACGTCCTTTTCGAGCAGCACCACATCGCTCGACAGCACGTCGGCCACGTTCTCGTGCTTACCGTTCACGAGGTTATCGACGATGACCACCCGTTCGCCGCGGGCCGCCAGTTGTCTCACCAACTCCGAGCCGATGAACCCGGCACCACCGGTGACAACAACCGCCGATCGGCTTTCACTCATGCGGGGCCTGCTCAGTGCGACCATCGCGCCAGCGGAGGAACCGCGCGGGCACACCAGCGACGATGGCAAAGGCGGGCACATCTTCGGTGACCACGGCCCCCGCTCCGACGATGGCACCTTTACCCACGGTGATGCCGGGCAGGATGACGGCATTGACTCCGATGTCTGCCCACGCACACACGCGTACCGGCTCGATGCGCAAATCGGTCTGAACAACCGGCAGATCGGCGGGCACGCCAGTGTGTTGCGAGCCAAGCACCTTCGCGCCCGGCCCCCACCCGACGTAGTCCTCGATCACCAGATCGCGCGCGTCGAGGTAGCTCTGTGGCCCGATCCATACAAAGTTCCCGAGCACGCACCGACCGTCGTATCTGCCCTGGATAAACACCTGCTCGCCGATGTAAACGCCATCGCCAATCTCGAACGTTTCGGGATGCTTCATGATCGCGCCGCGGCCCACGCGCACACCGTTGCCGAAGCGTCGGGCGAGCGCACGCCAGGTGGCGCGGCGCATCCGCGCGTCGTGGTCGTTGTCGCCATGCGCGTGCTTCGACGCGAGATCGAGCAGCTCTTCCCGCGAATGCTCGCGCCGCAGCCGATCGGCGAGCTCCAGCTCCAGGGCCGGATCGGGTTCGACCGTCTGCCAGCCATGAATAGCCGGCACGATGCGTTCACGACTCTGATCATCCATCGCCGCGTGGTCGACGACCGTCGGTGTGTTTCGGATCTCGCCGTCCATCATCCGCACTTCGAAATGGGGTCGGAGGTCATTTAAAGAGGACACCTTCGAGAGCACGCGCGAAGGTGTCCTCTTTAAATGACCTCCGACCCCATTTTCTTCGAATGATATCGCGGCTGACGATCGCTGACATCACTGCGCGCGTCATGACGAGGAAACGAGACCCGAGCTGCGAGCCGGATTCACCGCGTTGATGCGATGCAGCGCCCGCAGATCGAGCGGCGAGAACTCTGCTGCTCCCACCAGCGCGCTAGCCTGCCGGGCGATGAGCAGATGTGAGGCGAGCACGCGATCGTTGTCGTACACGGCCACGGTCGGCACCCTCAAGAACGGCGCCAGCCACGCCAGTCCTCCACAGGTGCCGAGAAAGAACCTCGACTGCGAGATGATCGAGATCTGCACACCAAGATTCGTTCGCGCGGTCATGAGTGCGCCGGCGCTGGTGACATCCGGCAGACCACGCAGGTCGAAGTCGCGATGCTCGTCGATCCCGAAGTTGGTATCGAGGCACACCACCGGCGCGATCGACGACGCCTGCGCGACAAGACGCCGCACGGACTCGCGAGTGTCGTCGCTGATAGAGAGCGCCGGGCCGTTGTAGAACTTGACGGCGATGAAATCGTTCGGCAGGCCCGCAATCGGTTCGCTCGCCGACGATGGCATCAACGCGTAACGCGCACGGCGCCAGAAGAAATCCATCGGCAGATTGCCGTGCCACACGTGCCGGAACAAACCAAAGAGCAGCGAGGGATGACAGACAGCCGGGTTGGCGACACCCAATCGCTTGCAGGCCGCCGCGATCAGCTCATCGTCCAGCGTACTCGCACGCGACTGCTTCTGCCCGCCGCCCTCGTGGTCGGCCCGACGTTCGGCATTGCGCGTCGCCAGTTCGTCGGGCGTGATCAAATCGAACAAGTCGACGTAGCGCGACGCGATGTCGCTGTACGCCGCTTCCATCCCGCCCCGCGACACCACGATGAGCCGATCGCGGGAGACGGCGTGCGCGTCGCAGAACCAGCGGAGAAACGGGATCCAATACAGCACCTCGTATCCCACTTCCGCCAGCCAGGGTCCGGCGATCACCGGACCGCCTGCCGACGCGACGCGTGCAATCTCGCGGTCGACGTCGTATGCCTCGCGCCGGAACGTCCGCTGCTCCTCTGCCCGCGCGTAGCGGCGCATCAGTCGGACGATCGGCTTGTGAGCCGACTGCAGTCGTCTGCTGACCTTGGCTCCGAGATTACGCGCGGCGTCGCGAGCGCTCATCGAGTCGGCTCGAGTGTGCGCGTACGCTCGAGTACGACATCGAGCGCATGCCCGTGTACGCAGGCCTGGGAGCGACCAGGCGACAGGAATTCGACGATGTCGAGTGCCTCGAGATCGCCGGCCAGACACGCGAGATGCTGGCGCGTGGGGGCATCGACGATGGCGCCTCGCCGATCGAGCAGCTCGACCAGCTCGCGCCGTCGGCTCCAGATCGCGGCTTCGAGCGCGGTTGCCTGTCTGACGCTCGACGAGATGATCTCGCCGCGAATCGGCAGCACCCGATTCGGATCTTCACCGTTGCCGAGCAGCCGAAGCACCTCTGAAGCAGCGCCCATGCCCGCGGCCTCGGCGATGTTGCGGAAGGGACCGACGGCAAAGGGAGTGTGACCGAGCAGCTCCAGGCTGGAGAAGGTCACGATCATGAGCGTTCCGACAGCGACTGGTGCGGCCATCGCGATCGCAGAGGCGGTCGACCTGGAGACGGCATTCATTCTGAAAACCACTGCATCCATCGTCCCGCCAGCATCGGGCGCAGCGGATGTCTCCTCACCGCATCGTCTTCGAGACGGCGTTTGAGGGCCAGCGCGAATGGATCGGTCGGTACCTGACTTTTCCGCTCGAGCCAGAGATCGACGAACGCCCATTCGCCGCGGAGAGCGGCCGCCGACCCACGCAGGCCGAGATGGGCACCGATGGCGCGGAACGACCACGTCGTGGACAGCACGGCCACCATCACGATCGCGGCCGCGGCGCGCCGTGACGGCATGGTGCCGATCGACTCGAGGAAGTGCTGCGAGGCGACTGCCAGCGCGACTGCGAAGAACGCACCGGCCGGGCTCAGAATCACGTCTTTCGTGTATCCGTAACTCAGCACGCCGTTCGCCGCGGCGACCACGATGAAGATGAGCACGAGTTGATCGGCACGATCGAATCGACGCGCGCGCCAGTCGCTTCGACGGCGCCACGCGTAGAGGCCGAGCACGAAGGAACCCAAGAGCGACGCCATCACGTTGACGAGCGCGGCCGGCGAGGGCTCACCGCGCAGCAGACTGCGCGTGAATCCCCACGTGCCGCCGCGCGGCTCCGACAGGAACACCGTCAGCCATGAGGACACCACGTTGTACGCATAGAACGGCAGCGGGTTGGAGCCGAATCGCGCGACCAGCTCGTTGGGACTCAGGCTCGAGAGGCCGAATCCCGACGGCCGTTCTTCGAGACCCGGCGAACCAACATGCAGGATGGCGAACCGCAGCACGAAGTAGGCTGCGATCAATGAAAGCTGAAGACCGATGCCGACGCGCGATACGCCGCGGGCACCGACCAGATACGCCGCGATGAAGACGACGCCGATGAGCAGCCCGCTTTCAACCGTCAGCGCAGCGAACACGAAGATCGCAGCGGCTGCGACATCGCGCCAGAGGGCATGCGGACCAAGCGCGAGATCTGCGGCGGCGAACGCGCAAATCAGCACGGTCATGAAGGTGTTGATCGGAAACGCCTCCTGCACCGTGCCGGCAAACGTATGCATGCCGATCAGGGCAGCGAGCCCGATCGGTACAGCCGCGGCGCCCGACCATGTGCTCGGGCGCACGAGACGTAGAAACAGCACGATCAACACGCCGATCTGGGCGATGTGCCAGCCACGGAACCATTCGAAGTAGTGTCCTCGTGACAGGTCGAGGACGACTCGAATCAAACCCCAGAGAAACGGACGGAGGTAGGCGCGCTGATGGAACTCACTCGACACCAGCGAGCCAAGGGTGCCCTGCGAGGCGGTGACGAGGTTGCCGTAGCTGTCGCTGACCTGCACCGGCACATCCCACAAGAAGTAGCCGATGCCGGCGGCGACCAGCGCCGCATAGCCGCAGGACAGCCACCGCCACCGGCTCACGCCTGCTTCTCGAGCACGAGCACGCGGCCCTTCTTGCCCCAGTCCATCCGATCCTCGAGATCGGTGCGCGACCGGCAGCCTTCGAGCACGAACATCAGCCGCAGCATGTCCTTGTTGAGCAGCGTGATGTGCGAGGGGTCCAGATCGTCGCTGGTGTTGAAGTCGAGCAGCGTCGGTGGGTTGGGGTGGAACCGTGTGGTGATGTAGATGAACTTCGAGGTCAGGCGCACCATGTTGGCGACCGCCTTCTTCACCTCGAGGACGGTGAGATGCTCCAGCACTTCGCGGCAGATGACGAGGTCGTACGAGCCGTCCGCTTTGATCGAGGCGTCGGACGCATCGCCGATCGCGATGCGATCCCTGACTTCCGGTGTCGCCAGCTTGAGGCTCATCTCGTTGTAATCGATGCCGTCGGCCTCGATGCCGAGCTCGTGCAGCAGGTGCATCAGCGCGCCGGGACCGCAACCGAGGTCGATGACGCGCTTCGGCTGAAACACGTCTTTGATCAGCTGCGGGTTTTTCGCCTCGATTCGACGGCGCGTCTCCAGGGAGTAGTTGTTGTCGCCGGCGCGCCACTCGCCCAGCCAGTAGTTCTCGTCATAGTGCTGCTGCGCGGTCGGCTTCTGCGCGAAGACGGCGGCTTCGAATTCGGTGATGTTCATCGCTCGCTGCGCTGCTCCAGGAAATACTGCTTGAGGATCCGACTCGACGAATCCAGAACGGTGTCGAGATAGACGATCTCGGTGCCGTGCTCACCGCAGATCGTGACTTGATCCGGGGGCAGCCGGCCCACCCAGTCGCGCCCCTTGACGTAATAGCGCGGCCTGAGCTGACGCAGCACCGTCTCGGTGTCGAACTGGTTGACGTGCGTGTACGAGATGTAGCGGATCGCGTCGACGATGGCCGCGCGATCCTGTTCCGGCAGAAGCGGCGGGTGCTTCGTGCGCACGTAGCCATCCGACGCCACGTTGCAGAGCAGCGGTACACCGAGCGCGCGTGCCGCCTTGAAGTACTCGATGTGGCCGCGGTGCAAGGGATCGAACGCGCCGTCGACCATCGCCACCGCGCCGCGGTACTCGACCAGCTGCTCGAACGAGACGATCACGATTTGACTAACAGCCCCTTCTGCTGCAGCTCGTCGAGCGCCTTGTCGAAGAAGTCGTTGGCGACATCGGGTGTCGTCTTCGCCCATTCGACGAGCTCGGACATGCCGTCGGCGAGGCTGACCCTCGGCTGATAGCCGAGTGTGGTGCGGGCGCGGGTGATGTCGGCGGTGTTGTGGCGGATGTCGAACTTGCGCCCGGTCTGGGTGATCTGCGGCTCGATCGATGTGCCGAGGATACGATTCAGCGTCCTGGCGATCTCGAGGATCGTCACCTGCTCGCCCGAGCCGACATTGACCGGAAGGAAGTCAGCGCCAGGCGTCTCGAGCATCAGCACCAGGCAGTCGACGACGTCGTGAATCGACACGAAATCACGCAGCTGTCCGCCGTCCTCGAACACGATGGGCTGGCGATCGTTGAGCAGACGACTCAACCAGATCGCCGCCACGCCTGCGTACGGATTGCTCAAGCTCTGACGCGGGCCGTAGACGTTGAAGAACCGCGGCGCGACCGACGGAATGCCGTAGGTCTTGCCGATCAGGAGAACCATCTCCTCCTGGTGATACTTCGTCATCGAGTAGATGTTGTCGCGATAGAGCGCTTTGTCTTCGGGCGTCGGAATCGAGACGACGTGCTCTCCGCACACCTGACATCGCTGTTCCCAATCGCGTGCGGCGAGCTGCGACTCGGGCCGAATCGCCGGCGCAACCGCGCCGTGCGTCCGGCAGAAATAGGCCCCTTCGCCGTAGACGCCGATCGAGGACGCCACCAGCACCTTCTGCACGTGATGCTTGGCGTTGACGAGGATGTCGAGCAGCAGCGCCGTGCCGCGAGTGTTGACGTCGACGTAGCGATCGACCTGATACATGCTCTGGCCGACGCTCACCGCCGCCCCGAAGTGGACGACGGCGTCGGAGGCCAGGACGAGCGGCTCGAACACGGCGCGATCGCGCACGTCGCCGCGCACGTACTGCGCGTTGGGATTCGCATACGACGGCCAGGTGCCCGAGCGATGGACCTGCGGCTCGAGGTTGTCGAGAACAGTGACGCGATACTCACGAGCGACGAGCGCGTCGACGAGATGCGAGCCGATGTAGCCGGCGCCGCCAGTCACGAGAACGGTCTGGATGCTCATTCAGTCAGCCTGGACATGAACTCTGTCAACTCCCAATTCCCAACTACCAACTCCCAAGAAAAACGAAAGCCGCGAAGCAACCTTGGGAGTTGGGCGTTGGGAGTTGGGAGTTGGTCGGTGACACATTCTTCAGCACACTGCTAGAAATTCTCTCGATTGGTTAGACACGAAGCCCGTACGTCCAACAGGTCGTCGGCGCCGATAGTGTGGAGCGCCGAACGCACCATCAGCAGGTGCCGGCGAGAGAAGCCGTTCGGGTCACCATAGTAGGCGATTGAACGCACCCCGAGAAACGGCGCGAGATACGAGAAGCCGCCGTAGGTGCCGACGAACGACGCGGCGCGCGCGACGATCGCCGTCTGCAGCGCGAGGTTGTCGCGCGGCGGCACGTCGGCCGGAAAAGGCTGGACGCCAAACGTTGACGCGTCGATTCCGCCGTGATCGTCGAGCTGCAGGCCGGTGGTCAACGACACCACCGGACCTCGCGCGGCGAGCTGTTCCACCGTGCGCCGCACGAACGCGCGGTTCTCCTCGGTCGCCGGAAAGCAGTCGTTGAAATAGAACTTCACCGCCGTATAGGGCTGCCTCGGCAGATCCACGACTGCGGCACCCGCCTCCAGCCGGCGATAGCGGACGTAGTTGAGTACCCATTTGTCGTCGGTGTGCATCCACCAGAACGGGTTGAACAACTCGTACATGGTCGCCGGATGCAGCATCGTTCTGCTGCGGATGTCGCGCGTCAATTCCCGCAGCAGGTCGTGCTCGAATGCCAGCACCTTGCGCTGCTTCTGCTCGCCGTTGGCGGCGACGCGCTCGTCGTGCTTGCGTCGATATTCCGCCGGCGTGAGCTGATCGAAGATGTCGCGATACGACGCCGCGAACGGCTGATACCAGGACCGCGTTCCGCCGCGCGACACGACCAGCATGCGCTGCGGGTCGATGCCGAACCGCTCGGTGAACCAGCGGAGAAACGGCACCCAGTACAGCAGCTCGAACCCGACTTCCCCGAGCCACGGTCCGGCCACGATCGTCTCGTTCCCCGAGGCGAGGCGGGCGAGCTGGCGTTCGAGACGCGCGCCACGGATTCGAGCCACCTGCGCGCCGAGCCCGCGCCGCACCGCGCGGGGAACGAGCTGACGCAGCGAAATGGGGTCGGAGGTCATTTAAAGAGGACACTCGCAGGACGATCGCATGGGCCTGCGAGCGTCCTCTTTAAATGACCTCCGACCCCATTTTTGCGAGAACATCCGCGATGATCGTATGCTCGCTTCCGACACTGTGCGTGATCACTTGAAGGAATCGGAGTGGTCGATACCTCGGCGCCCGTCACTCGTGGAGCTCACCTGACATCGATGGAGGAGCGCCACTCGCTGTACGAGCGTTCGCGTATGGCCATCACTGACGTGCAGCTCCTGCACGTGGAGCGCCTTCTACGCGAGCGCGGCATCCGCAGCGGAGAAGAGTTCCTCAAGGTACTCGACGAACGGACGCCGGTCAGGGCGTTCTTCAAATGGCGATGGGACACGCACGCGAAGACGACCGGCACGGTTCCGGAATCGTTCACCCACGACCGCGACTGTTTCCTCGAGCAGCTGTCGGACACGATCGCGAGCATGTACGTGAGCGGCGAGCCGGAGTGGCACACCCGGCTGACCGCGCATCTTCAACAGAAGCACGAAGAACTGGATGCGCGATTCGGCACCTACGAGGAGCAATACACCGCCAACACGAAGGAATGGCAACGTGTCGGTGCTGTTCAGGTCACTCCTGCACAACCGATCGGGACGATGTTCGGACGGTATCCGCTGCTGATCGAGGCGCTCCGCACGCACGATCTGACGCCCGAGATGCTGGCCATCCAGGTGCACATCCCGACCCGGTTCACGCAGGGAGGAGAAAGCCCCTGGGATCCGGGCCGAACCGTCCTTCAGTTGAATCGGCATTTCAAGAACGTCCGCCGCCGCTACACGGACACGGGCATCGACGTGTTCTTCGGGCTGTCGTGGCAAATGGGCGCCATCTTGGGGAAGCGCGTCGGGTTCACGATCGTCGACAGCCCCGACCTGCCGCAGAACATCATGGGCGCGTGGTACCAGATCATCAACGACGACGGCACGTTCAACAAGAAGCGTCTGGCCCACCTGGAGGAGCACAACGAATTGCTCTACCGGTTGAAATTGGGCTTCATTCGGGTACCGAACCGCCTGCGCCACGCTTAGCGATCCTGCTCTCTCTTCTTCGAGCGCTCTTCCACCAAGGCGAGCGCGCGTCCATGCTCGCACTCGACTTCGCGACCGCCTGACAAGTAGGCCAGGATGTCCGCGTCGCCAACGTCCTTGGTCAAGCAGATCAGGTGCCGTCGCGTATCGGCATCGACGATGGCCCTGCGGTGATCGAGCAGCTCCATCATCTCGCGGTGGTGACTCCACACCGCCGCTTCCAACGCGGTGACTCGCATGATCGCCGAGGAGATGATCTCGCGGCGTACCGGCAAGACGCGATTGGGATCCTCGCCGAAGTCGAGCAGACGCAGCACCTCGGAGGGAGAACCCATTCCGACGGCCTCGGCGATGTTGCGAGGAGGACCGATTGCCGACGGCGTGTGGCCGGCGATCTCCAGCCCGGAGAACGCGAGCACCGCGATGGTGGCAAGCACGATCGGCGCCGCCACGCCCACCGCCAGCACCATCGTCGAACGCGTGTCAGTCATTGAACCACTCCACCCAGCGGCCGGCCAGCCTCGGCCGAAGAGGATGTTTCCTCACGGCGTCTTCCTGGAGGTGACGCTTCATCTCGCCGGCTCCCGGCTCGCTGAGCACCTCGGGGTTCCGCTCCAGCCACGAGTCGACATACGCCCACTCCGTCCGCACTTTCACCGCGGCGATCCGTAGACCCATGTGCGCATTCACCGCGCGGAGCGCCCACGCGCTCGACAGCAGGACGAGGAACAGCATCGGCGCGATGGCTCGAGCCATTGACAGGCCGCTCATCGACTCGATGAAGTCGCGTGCCGCAACCGCCAGCGCCGCGGCGTAGAACGCTCCCGCAGTCGCGAGAATCATGTCCTTGGTGTACGCATAGCTGACGGTGGCATTCGCCCCTGCCATCGCCAGGAAGATGAACACCAGCTGATCGGATCGGTCGAATCGAAACGCCAACCACTCACGACGCCGCCGCCACAAGTAGCGGACGATCAGCGCGGTGCCGAGCGCGGACGCCACGATGTTGAAGATCTGGAAGACGCGCACGTCGCCCCGGAGAACGTCGCGCGTGGCCACCCAGACACCCTCACGAGGCTCCGACAACACGATCGACAGCAACGACGAGGCGACGTTGTAGGCGTAGAACGGCAACGGGTGTGTTCCGAACTTCTCAATCAGCGCGCTCGGATCGAGCCGCGAGAATCCGAAGCCGGAGGTGCGCTCCTCGAGGCCGGGAGATCCGATGTGCAGAATCGAAAAGCGAAGCACGAGATAGCCGATGACCAGCAGCACCTGCATCGCCACGCCGACGCGCGAGACACCTCGCGCGCCAACCATGAACGCGGCAACGAACACGACGGCAACGAGAATCCCGCTTTCGACGCTCAACGTCGCGAACACGAAGAGCAGTGCCGCCGCCACGTCCCTCCACAGGCGCGGCGGGCCAAGTGCGAGATCGGCGGCCGCGAAGCTGCAGATCAGCACCATCAGGAACATGTTGACGGGAAACGATTCGCGAACCGTCCCGGCGAAGGTATGGATGCCGATGAGCGCGGCCAGTCCGAGCGGCACGACCGCGGCGCCGGCCAGGCTGCGAGGGCGAATCAAACGAAGGAACAGCACGAACAGCACCACGATCTGGGCCACGTGCCACCCGCGAAACCACTCGAAGTACCGACCTCCTGACACGTCGAGCAGAATCCGCAGCTGCGCCCACCCGATCGGGCGCAGATAGGACTGCTGATGGAACTCGCCGGAGACGAGCTCGGCCAGGGTGCCTTTGGCCGCCTTGACCATGTTTCCGTAGCAGTCGGTCACCTGGATTGGCAGATCGAGGAGGAAATACGCGACGCCGATCGCGACCAGCAGCGCGTAGCCATACGACAGCCACCGCCACCGTGCCGCGTCCGGTGCTGCCGATGATTCGTTGAGCAGTGCGTCAACGCGCACCGGCGCCGTCCTTCTCCCTCTCGCCGAGAATGCGCTCGGCCGCGTGCCAGTCGGCCGGCGAATCGATCGACAACGAGTCCTGCGAGTCGATGACGAGCGGCAGGCAACGCTCGCCGTAGATGTTCCCGTAGCGCTCGAGCGTGCTCCGCCGAAACGCGTACACCGTGCCGTCGCGCGAGTAGGCGGCACGCGCGTCCTGACGGCGCGAGATGCGAGCTCCGTCGGGCAGGAACGGCGTGAGCACGTCGCCGTCGATCCTCATCACGTAATCAGGCGACAGATGCCTTGGAATCTCCACCACGCTGACCACGGAGTCGGCGCCCGACTTTTTCAGCAGGGCAACGGCATCGCGGATGTGATCTGGTGTTCTCAGCGGCGATGTCGGCTGCAGCAGCACGATGAACTCTGCGTCCCAACCGCGCCGCGACAGCTCATCGACCGCATGGCGCACCACCGGCAGCATCGGCGTGTCGTCCTGCGCGAGCGTCGACGGCCGCGTGAATGGCACCTCGAGCCCCGCTGTTTTCCCCGCTGCCGCGATCGCGTCGGAGTCGGTGCTGAGGATGATGCGGTCGATCACACCCGAGCGACGCGCCGCGTCGGCGGTGCGATCGAGCAGCGTGCGGCCCGCGAGCGTGCGAACGTTCTTGTCCGGCACGCCCTTGGAGCCCGCGCGCGCCGGCACGATTGCGAGGACGGGGCCAGAGTGGGCGGTCATCCCTCGAGCGCGCCGTTCAAAACGTTCGCGGGTGCCGTTTGGTCCTTAGTCCTTGGTTCTTGGTCCTTGGTCCGTCCCATGGTCCAGGGTCCTTGGTCCGCAGTTGGACTCGGGACGAAGCACCGGGGACGGACGACGGACCAGAGGACGGACCACGCACCAAGGACTACGGCCAAAGGACTACGGCTTCGTCTCACGCGCGCCGCGTGTTCTGAACGAATCGGATCTCGCGAAGCATGTCGGCAACAGCGTCGGGGCCGGGCAGCGCGCCGCGATCGGGATCGGCCCCGCGGCAGATGTAGCTCACGTGGAGGTGGTCGGCGGCGTAGTCGCTGCGGAGCACCTCGAAGCCCGCGCGCCGCAAATAGGCGGGCATCGTCTGCTCGGTCAGATAGAACGGGTGATCGATCTTGATCGCTTCGTCGATGGACCAGTTGCGGAGATATGCGGCTCTGAAGTCCACGATGTCGATGAAGAGCAGCCCATGCTCGGTCAGGAGCTCGCGCACCTTCTTCAAAGTAGCGCCGATGTCGAGCAGGTGGTCGACGGTTTGACAGATCAGCACGAGATCGAAGCGCCGATCGCCGAAATCGTGGGTTTCGACCAGGCCGGTGATCGTCTCGATCCCGAACTGCTTCGCCTGAGCCACTTCGAGCGGCGCGGGGTCGATGAGCGTCGTGGTCAACCCAAACGCCTTGGCGAAATGACTGGCCACGACGCCGGTCGAGCCGCCGATGTCCAGCATCGCACGTAGAGGCGGGTCTTTAGACCCGCCTAAGCCGCCTGACCCACCCGACCCGCCCGGCCTCACGAACGGACGAACGAACTGTTCACGATCGGCGGCGTACTCGCGCTGCTCCTCCTGCACCGTGTGCGCGTCGATCAGCCGTCCGTGATAGGCGCTCACGAGCGGGCGATAGATGCCGTCGTAGAAATGTCCGTACGCCTGCGCCGACATTCGTGGATTGAGGAACACCAGGCCGCAACGGCCGCAGGCATGGGCCTGCGCCGGATAGCCGTAGCGATCGCGCCGATTCAGCACGACGAACGTCGTTGCGCCGCACAGATTGCAGGCAGTCACCCACTCTTTGGGCTGCGCGTCGTAGTCGAAACCAAGCGCAGCTATGCGCTGGGCCCGATTCGGTGAGGTGGTGAGTGTCACAGTCAGTACGTCAACCGCTTCTCGATCGTCAATTCAGCGGTCGCAAGGCACTTCGCGATGCGGACGCCGGCGCGTCCGTCGCCGTACAAGTGATCGACCGGGGCCTTGCCGCGTCCCATGTGCTCGCGCACGGCAGAGACAATCGCGGCGCGATCGTGGTCGACGTCGATCACGTTCTTGCCGCGCTCGCGTCCCTGCTGTCGCGATCCGATGTTGACGGCCGGTACGCCGAGGAACGAGCATTCGCGAATCGCGACGCTGGAATTGCCGACGATCGCGGTGGAGTTGACGAGCAGCCGCAGGAAATCTTCGGGCGACATGTTGCGGAACAGGTGCAGGTTGTCGGGCCGCTCCTGCTCGCGGAATACGCGGATCCCCTTCGACGTGCCGTCGGATCCGGCATCGACGTTGGGCCAGAACCATAGCACCGGGAGATCGAACGCCTTGGTCGCGTAGAGCGTCTCCTCGACCTGCGCCCGCGCCTCGTCGTATTCCGTCGTCACCGGATGCTGCATCACGACGAGATAACCCTTCGAGAGATCGACTTTCGGACCGACGCCGCCGTACTTCTCGAACGGATCGAAGTCGAGCGCCGGATGCGACGCCACCTCGCAGGCGATGTCGATCGACGGGCAGCCGGTGACCACCACGGTATGTTCGGGCTCGCCCAGGCGAATCACCCGCTCGCGCGCCAGCTGGGTCGAGACGAGATGCAGGTTCGACAGCTTGGTGACGGCATGCCTCACCTTCTCGTCGATCGAGCCGGTCACCTCGCCGCCCTGCACGTGGACGACGGGAATGTTCATGTACGACGCGGCAACCGCCGTCGCGAGCGTTTCGTAGCGATCCGCGACCGTCACCACCACATCGGGGTGCAACTTGTCGAAGACCGTCGCCAGTTCCGACAGCCCGATGCCGGTCGACTTCGCCGAGGTCACCAGGTTCTCGCCCTCGAGCACCATGTAAACGCGCTCGTCGACTTTGAACCCGTCGCGCTCGATGGCCTGAAGCGCGTTGCCGTATCGATCGAGGAGCGCCGACGCCGCGACCACGAGCTGCAACTGCAGATCGGCATGCTCGTTGATGGCTCGAAGCGCGGTCCGAATGCGCGAATAGCTCGGCCGAGCGGTGATGACGACGCAGACTTTCCGTGTGGACATCAGCGCGACAACCCCTCGATGTCGTCGGCAGAGAGTACCTGGTCGGCCGACACCGCGCGCGAGAGCCGCTTGCCGAGGATGTCCTCCAAGCGCTCGGGCGGAAGTCCCGTGCCCGGCTTCTTGATGCGCACGTGCTCGCGCGACAGCACGGTTCCCGCGGCCAGCGCCTGACTGGCGACGAGGCTTCGTGTGAAGAGGCGCCGCAACGGCTCGGTTTCACGAGCCGACTCGTTCTTGTCGAGCGGATGGTCACGCATCCGCTCGATGAATCGCACGCCGTCGGCCAATTGACGCAGCTCGCTTGTCGTCACCGAGGCAATCACGTCGGGGCCGAACATCTCACGCGACAGCGCAACGTGCACTTCCAGCATATCGAGGCCGATCGCGGCGCCGGCGAGTCCGGGATAGATCGTCCCGGAATGATCAGAGAGCCCGGCCCAGCATCCGTAACGCTCGCGATAGAACGGCACCAGGTTGAGGCCGATCTTCTCGGGCGGACACGGGTAGGCGGTGGTGCACTGGAACACCCCGACGCGCGAGCCGCGTGCCTTCACACGCGCGACGGCGGCATCGATCTCGTCGAGCGGGCTCATGCCGGTCGAGAGCAGCACGGGATTGCCAGTCTCGAGCACGCGATCCAGCAGCTGGGCATTCGATGTTTCTCCAGAGGCGATCTTCCACACCGGCTGCCCCACGCGTTCGAGCAGATCGACCGCTTCGATCGAGAACGGCGACGCGATGAACATTACGTTGCGCTCGCGGCAATGCTCGGCGAGTCCGCGCCACTGCTCCTCACTGAACTCCATCCGCTTCCAATAGTCGTAGCGCGACGCGTCCTGCCGGCTGAACTTCACGCGAAACGGCTCGGCCGGTGTGCTCTCGGCCGACGCGATGTGCGTCTGGAACTTCACCGCATCGGCGCCCGCGGCGGCGATCGCGTCGATGAACGCGTGCGCGAGGCCGAGGCTGCCGTCGTGGGTCAGCGCGACTTCTCCAACCAGCAGGCAGCGGCCGGTGCCAAGGCCGCTCAGCGCAGGATGAGTGGTCATTATGCAGGTCGAAACTTTGCGGGATTCCAGTAGATCCGCTCGAGCAACGGAACGCGCCCGACAAGCACTAAAGCGTATACCACCGGCCGCAGCATCAGCACCCAGATCGGGGTGAGCTTCGCGGGTTCGGTGCTGCGCGCGGCGAGCGATTCAACGGTGTCGACGAACACCGGCGTCGCCGGCGTGGCCGCGCCGCGCGGACGAATGAACCGCTCGACAAACGGTCGGTTCGAGCGAGTCGAGGCGCCAGACGTCGTTGCCGCCAGCTGCGTGGTGTGGTCGTCAAGCGTTCGCGCTACATGCAGGAAGCCATCGCCGACGGTCATCAGATAGTGAAAGTGGAACGTCCCTTCCTGGTTCTCGTGAAACTCCGGCGCGAGGATCGTGAACACAGGACGATCGACGATCGCGGCCTCGACGAGCGCGCTGGTGTTCAGCCCGATGACCGCCGCGCTGTAGTACAGCGAGTCGAAATAGTCCGCCCTGCTCTGATCGTCGATGGGGTTCGAGCCCCACCACGACGCACCCTGCAGTGGAGTGACGTCCTTCCATTCGTCGAGCCGCTGCGGGTGAGGGCGAACCAGGATGTTCATGTCGCGCAGCCGCGAGTCTGATGAGGCACGAATCGCATTCACCCACGTCTGCACGAACGCCGCTTCCGACGGACTGCCTCTGAACAACGCCGAACAGACATAGAGCAGGAACGGGCGATCGTCCGGCAGGCCAGCCCGCCGGCAGAACTCCGCGCGGCTGCGAGACGGCGATCGATCGAACCAGCGATCGAAGCACTGCGCGCCAGTCACGAAGACGCGCTCGCCATCGATGCCGTGAAACTGCGCCGCCTCGGTCTTCTGAATGTCGTTCCACACCAGGACGGCATCGGGCAGCTCGCGAATCAGCGCCTTGCTCGACAGGTGATCCCAGCTCCACACGCACAGCGCGCTGCGTACGCCGAGACGCCTGGCCGCACGCACGTAATCGATCTGCGGCGATCCGAGATCGACCAGCGGCGTGATCAGCAGCACGTCCGGCTTGTGATCCGTCACGAAATCATCGACGCCCTTCTGACGCGGCACCGCTTCCTCGAGCCGCGACAACACCTTGGTCAGCAGGCCGCGCCATGGCAGCCGCGCGAGCGCGAGCACGAACATCGGCGTGCGATCGTAGGCCCGCTTGCGGATCTTCGGCATCGCCGCGAAGCGAGGATCCGAATACCGCAGGTAATCGAGGCCAAGTCGCAGCGCTGCCGCCACGCGGCGATAGCGGCCCCAGTCGCGAATCGGTGTGTAACCCACGGTGACGCTGGAGTGCTTCGCGGCCAGTCGCTCGACGAGCTCGGCGCCGCCGAGCGCCTCCTCGCGATCGGCGGCCAGGTGCACCTGGTGACCGCGCTCGGCGAACGCGTCGATCACGGAATCGAAGTTCCGGTAGTAGGTGAAGTGCCGCGCGATGAACAGCACTCTCATCGCTTGCTGGCCATCCCATCGCGCGGATCAATTCCCAATCCCCAACGCCCAACTCCCAAATCTCGCTTCCAGCCGTTGGGCGTTGGGAATTGGGAGTTGTGAGTTGATCTCTTTGCGAGCATCTCGTTAAAGCAGTTTTTCATCGAGCGCCATCAGCTCGAGGGCGTTCAGATCGAGCGCGACGAAGCGTCCCGCCTGCATCGACGCGTAGCCGTGTCGCGCGGCATAGAGGTGCGACGTCAGCAGGTGATCGTCGGAGTAGACGGCCAGCGTGTCGGTGCCGAGCATCGGCGCCAGCCACGCCACGCTGCCGCACGTGCCAACGAAGCGGCGGGCGCGCCGGATGATCTCGGTCTGCACGCCGAGGTTGTTCTCGGGCCGCATCAAGGCCCCGGCATTCCAGACATTCGGAATACCGCCAAACAGGAAATCCTCGTGCTCGTCGAGCGCCAGGCCGGTGCCGAGCAGCACCACCGGATATCGTCGGGCGATCGATTCGACAACTCCCCGCAGCAGGTCGGTGTGACGATCGTCGGCGCCGAACGACCGCGCGGTGTAGAACTTCATCGCCACGTACTCGTTGGGCAGTGCCAGCGGCGGCGGCGCGGACAGCGTCTCCTTTGGCGGCGCGAATTTCTCGTAGTGCAGGTAACTGAGCGCGTGATCGAGCGATTCGTTGCCGAGCCAGAACTGACGCAGCAGCCGGAACATCATCGACGGGTGACAGACGTGCAGGTCGCCGCCACCGATCCGCTCGCGCACCTTGGCGAGAATCTCTTCGTCCAAGGCGGCGATGCCCTTCTGCTTCTGGTCGCCCTGCTGGCGCGCGCGGTTGCGCGCCGCAAATTCGTCAGGCGGATAGAGCTCGAGGAGCTCGACGTAACGATCGGCGATGCCCTCGTACCAACCCGACACCCCACCGCGCGACACGGCGATCACCCGCGAGGACGGAATGCGGTAGTAGTCGACGAACCATCTGAGGAAGGGCACCCAGTACAGAACTTCGTATCCCACTTCCGACAGCCACGGGCCAACCACGATTGGCGCGCTGCCGCGTGCCGCGCGCCACAAGTCGAGACGCACCGACACATCGGTGGTCAGCCGCGGCCATGTCCGCTCGTTCACTTTCTTCCAATAGCGAGTGAAGCGGACGGCACCCACGTACGTGCCGGTGGTCGCGGCGCGCGCCGCACGGCGCAGCCCGATGCGACCGTCCTTGACCGTGTCGCGTACGAGCTTCGTCGTTCGTCCGGAGTATTTCTGGCTCTTCCGATGCAGCTTGGCCAGACGGTTCTGGGCGATTCGCGCCAGATTCTGCGTAGCCAGCGGAATGTTCGGCATTAAAGCGGCGTTGACCGTGTGGCTGCCTGTCCGTGGTCCTTGGGCCCTGGTTCTTGGTCCGTCCTTGGTCCGTAGTCCGTCCGTGGTCCGTAGTCC